>Ga0310694_10000959_pt1 | contig 34788 bp, 31 predicted proteins | sample 174DNAGHGhighgp2_FD_203884 | JGI IMG/M metagenome (GOLD analysis project Ga0310694, IMG submission 203884) | Sheep rumen microbial communities from Palmerston North, Manawatu-Wanganui, New Zealand - 1742 DNA GHGhigh gp2 (v2) (version 2) | ecosystem: Host-associated > Mammals > Digestive system... | reverse complement strand
CGATGGCCACGCCCCACTTGATTTCGAAGTCGCCGAACTTGTCCATGAAGTCGTTGACGTAGTTCATCTCCTCCATCATGAAGTTGTCGCCGGCACCCTTCTCCTCGTTGAAGGCGATAGAGAGCAGGATCTTCTTGGAGTTGAAGACGTCGTTGTCGTTGAGCAGCGGTGAGTTGAGTGCGTCGTCGATAGCTTTCTTGACACGATCCTCGCCCTCGCCGTAGCCCGTCGACATGATGGCCACGCCACCGTCCTTGAGCACGGTCTTCACGTCGTTGAAGTCGAGGTTGATGAGACCGTGGACGGTGATAATCTCGGCAATGGACTTGGCGGCCACGGAGAGCGTGTCGTCGGCCTTGCCGAAGGCGGCGGTCAGCGACAGGTCGGGATAGATCTCGCGCAGACGCTCGTTATTGATGACCAGCAGGGCGTCGACGTGCTTCGACATTTCCTCAACACCGTCGAGGGCCTGGTCAATCTTCTTGGCTCCCTCGAAACGGAAGGGAATGGTGACGATGCCGACGGTCAGGATGCCCATCTCCTTGGACACCTTGGCAATGACGGGAGCGGCGCCGGTACCGGTGCCACCACCCATGCCGGCGGTGATGAAGGCCATGCGCGTACCGTCGCTGAGCATCGTCTTGATGTCCTCAATACTCTCCTCGGCTGCCAGACGGGCACGCTCGGGCTTGTTGCCGGCGCCGAGACCCTCCTTGCCCAGCTGCAGGTGGACGGGCACGGGCGAGTCGTTGAGCGCCTGTGCATCGGTATTGCAGAGTACGAACGTGACGTCGTGGATACCCTCGCGGTACATGTGGTTGACGGCGTTGCCGCCACCGCCACCGACGCCGATGACCTTGATGATGCTGTGCTCCTGCTCCGGCTCGCCGAAGTCGAGGATGCTCATTGTATTATTGTTGTCTTCCATAATCGTGTTGTCTTTTTTTGATGGGACTGATGGGCTTAATGGGCTAGAGAGACTAGTCTTCTTCTTCCATAATCTTCTTACCGAAGTTCAGGAATCCCTTCTTGAACTTGTTCCAAGTGCTATTCTCGCGGCGCTGGCGTTCGCGCTCGGCCTCCTCGGCCTCCTCCTTCTCGCGCTGTAGGCGCTCTTCCTCCTCACGCTTCAGGCGGGCTTCCTCCTCGGCCTTCTGCTTCTCGGCCTCGGTGCGGATGACGCCTGCGGGAATCTCGCCGGGCTTACGGGCAGGACGCTGGTCGGCGGTCTCGATGACACTGGGCTTGGCGCTACCGAAGAGGTCGCCGTTGGGGTCGATGTCGGGGCCGCCGCAGTTCATGTCGCCCTTCATGAGCAGACCGAGCACGGTGTTCATCATCGCGTTCTTCGACTTGATGTCGTCGCTGCCACCGATGATTGTCTGGATGGGTGCCTTGGCCACACGCACCTTGTCGATGGACGTATGGTTATGGAAGGCCCGCTCGATGTTGGGCATATTGGAGCCGCCACCGGTGAGGATGATACCTCCAAGCAACTTGTCGTAATACTCGTTGGGCACCTGATACCAGGCGTTCTCGACAATCTCCTCCAGACGGCCCTCGACAATCTCGATGAACCGGCGGCTCTCCACCTGACGGTCCTGATCGATAGAGTACTTCAGGCTGTTGTCGATGTCGTTGTTGTCGGTATAGGCCGAGCCGTACTTCAGCTTCATCTTCTCGGCGTCGGCCTCCTCCATCTGCAGGGTAGCAATGTCCTTGGTGATGTTGGCACCGCCAAGGGGGATGACGGCCAGGTGGCGCAGGATGTTCTTCGAATAGACGGAGACGGTGGTGGTGTCGGCACCGATATCAATCAGCGCACAGCCAGAGCGGCGCTCCTGCTCGGTCAGCACGGCATCGGCCAGCGCCAGCGGGGCGTTGAGAATCTCGGCAATGGGAATGCCGGCGGTCTCGAAGCACTTGTTGAAGTTCTTGTAGAACGCCTTGCGCTGCAGGATGTTCAGATAGTTGCCCTCCAGATGTGTACACTGGATGCCTACAGGGTCCTGCTGGTACTGCGAATCGACCTTGTACTCCTGGATAGCGGTGTCGAGAATCTCCTGGTCGGCATAGTCCATCGTACGGTTAGCGTCGACCAACTCGTCGACCATGGCGTCGGTGACGATAGTGCCGGCGGGAAGGTCGCGGGTGACGACATTGCGGACACCACGGATAGACTGGCCGCCCACGCCGACATAGACGCGAACTATCTGCTGTTTCAACTGCGTCTCCAGCTTCTTCACGATGTTCTGCAGACACTGGGCAGTCTTGTCAATGTTATAAACTACACCCTTACGGATGAACGACGAAGATGGCTCCTTGACAACGGCCAAGACGTTGACGCTGCCGTCAAGGTTCTTCTGTCCGGCTATACCGGTCACCTTCGACGAACCGAGTTCGATTGCTACGATGAAATCCTTCATATCTTCTTCTTTTCTTTAACTTCTTAACTTCTCCTAACTTCTTTCCTTTTCTTGCATATAATCTGATTACCGAATTCCACGCTGATGCGCTCATAGCGGTTCCAGCCAGCCTGACTGAGACCGTACTTGTAGAACTTGCGCAGACGGTCGAGTTTCTGGGGAATGTCGGTCGGCGCTCCAAGGTAGACAATATGGTCGCCCACACGTGGCACCATCTCCAAGGAACCGTCGCCAAGAACATTGAACTGCACGATGCCGTTCTGCCAGAACTCGTCGTCGCGCAGGCTGTTGGCCAGCGGAGCCAGCACCTGACAGGCATAGCGGCGGCTGATGGCTCCCGTAGCCACGATGAGGTCGCTCGTCAAGCCCTTGGAGGGCAGTATCTCGCCGTGGTCGTCCAGATAGTAGTGCTCGCCGCTACTGGGCATGACGTGCAACACGGGAAGACGCTGGCGCAGATAGATACAGACATGGCCGCTCTGGGTCTTATAGCACTCGGCATCGTCGACGAAGGGGCTCTTCTCCAGCGCCTCCTCCACCTTGCGGGTAGAGACAAACTGCATGGGCTGGTTGAGCGGGTACAGGTTCTGCCTGCTGAGCAGGCGCTTCACCTCCGTGGGGTTCAGGAAACCGTCGCTCTTGCCCTGGGCAATGTCAATCTTCACCTCGGAGCAGACCGTGGCCCGCTCGGCAGGACGGTTGAACACCGTCACGGCCAGCACCAGATAGGCGGCGATGACGACGTCGAGCACGATGATGAGGGTCTTTTTCCAGTTGAACGCCATGGCTATTTACTATTTGACGATTGACTATTTACTATTTATTTGGAGGCACTTTGCCATTTCCGGCACCTGGTTGTCAAGGTCGCCGGCACCGAGGACTATCAGCACGTCGAACGAACGGCTCTTCACCAGGTCGAGCACCTCGTCCTTACGAATCATCTGCTTCTCGACACCGGGAGCCAGACTGTCGTAGATGAGCTGCGACGTGACACCGGGGATGGGAGCCTCACGGGCAGGATAGATCTCGGTCAGGATGACCTCGTCGAGCTGGCTCAGCGCCTCGGCAAACTCCTTGTAGAAGTCGCGGGTACGAGTGTAGAGATGGGGCTGGAAAATGGCGGTGATGTGACGTCCACGATAGAGCTCACGGATGCTACGCGCACTTTGGTAAATCTCCTTCGGATGGTGGGCATAGTCGCTGAGGAAGACCAGACGGTCGGTCTTGATCTTGAAGTCGAAGCGACGATCCACGCCGCCGTAGGTCTTCATGCCCTGGCGCAGTTCCTCGGCCGTGCAGCCATTGAGCTGGGCCATCGCCATAGCGGCAATACCATTCTCGATATTGATGGGAATGGGCTGACCAAGTTCCACGTTGCGGACAGTCTCGACGGGCGAGATGAAGTCGAACGTGATGGTGCCGTTCTCTATCTTGATGTTCTCGGCATGGAAGTCGCCCTCGCTGAGCGCGTAGTCGTAGCGGCGCACACCGTCTTGTAGCGACTCCTTCGTCTCCAGACCACGATGGATAATCAGAGCACCACCGGGCTGGATGAGCGTCGTATAGTGGCGGAAGCTCTCCAGATAGGCCTCCTTCGTGCCATAGATGTCCAGATGGTCGGGGTCGGTAGAGGTGATGACCGACATCCACGGACGCAGCCAGTGGAAGGAACGGTCGAACTCGTCGGCCTCGATGACAACATAGTCGCTGTCGGAGAGGATATAGTTGGTGCCGTAGTTCTTCGAGATGCCGCCAAGGAAGGCGTTACAGTCGAGATGGCTCTGATGCATGATGTGGGCACACATCGTGGACGTGGTGGTCTTGCCGTGGGTTCCGGCCACGCAGAGGCCCTTCATGGCACGTGTCAGCGTGCCAAGCACTTGAGCACGCTTCTGGATGTCGAAACCATTGGCGCGGAAATAGGCCAGCTCCTGATGGGTGTCGGGAATGGCGGGGGTATAAACAACGAGACAGGACTTCGGGTCGCGGCACGCCTCGGGAATCTTGTCGACAGCCTCATCATAATGGATGAGCATACCCTCCTGCTCCAGCTGGCGCGTCAGCGTGCTGGGGGTCTTGTCGTAACCGGCCACGACGAGGCCGCGCTTGAGGAAGTAGCGGGCGATGGCACTCATGCCGATACCGCCGGCGCCCACGAAATAGACTGCTTTTATCTGGTTCATTGTGCTAATTTTATCACTTCTTTGGCTATGATCTCGGCCGAGTTGGGCAGGGCCAGCTTCAGGACATTCTGACTGAGGGATGCCAGCTTAGCGGCGTCATTGACCGTCTCGACGGCCAACTGCAGGAGCGTGTCAGGAGCATCGGCATCGCGAACGTAGAGGGCTGCGTCGCGGTTGGCCAGCGCCAAGGCATTCTTCGTCTGGTGATCCTCAGCCACATTGGGGCTGGGGACGAGGATGACGGGCTTGCCGATGAGACAGAACTCGGAGATGCTGCTGGCACCGGCACGGCTGATGACGAGGTCGGCAGCACGATAGGCGGCACCCATGTCGGTAATAAAGTCCATCACCTTAAGGTTAGGCAGTTCGCGGCCTTTCAGCCGCTCCTGGATATCGGCATAATAGTACTTGCCGGTCTGCCAGACGAACTGTACCCCACTCTGCTCCACAAGGTCAAGATGGCGCAGCACGCTCTCGTTGACGGTACGGGCACCGAGACTGCCGCCGACAAGCAAAACGGTCTTCTTAGCAGGGTCGAGGCCGAGGCTGCGCAGAGCCTCCTCACGCGTGACGGTCGTTTCGAGCAGGGACTGCCGCACGGGGTTGCCCGTGAGCATGATCTTCTCAGCGGGGAAGAAACGCTCCATGCCCTCGTAGGCCACGCAGATCTTTGCGGCCTTCTTAGCCAGCAACTTGTTGGTGACACCGGCATAGGAGTTCTGCTCCTGAATGAGACAGGGAATACCCATCGCCGCGGCCTTATTGAGCGTCGGACCACTGGCATAGCCACCCACACCGACCGCCACCTGAGGACGGAACTCGCGGATAATCTTCTTGGCCATGCGCTGGCTCTTCCATATCTTGTAGAGCACCTTGATGTTCTTCAACAGATGCTTGCGGTCGAAACCCTGAATGGGCAGACCTTTTATCTCATAACCGGCTGCGGGGACACGCTGCATCTCCATACGGCCAAGCGCGCCCACGAACAGAATCTTCGCGTCGGGACGCAACGCCTTGACGGCATTGGCTATCGACACGGCCGGGAAAATATGGCCTCCCGTACCGCCGCCACTGATAATGACTCTTAATTCCTTATCCATACGCTTCTTCAGTTTATTCGGTAATATTGTTCTCACCGTCTGGCGCACTCACCACACGGGGCTGAGCCTCCCTCAGGTCGCTCCTCTGCTTCGCCGAACGGCTCACGCTCAGGATAGCGCCGACGTAGGCGCAGTTGATGATGGTCGACGTACCGCCCTTTGATATCAGCGGCAGGGGCTGACCCGTGACAGGCGCCAGACCGACGGCCACCATCATGTTGAACACGGCCTGAATGACCAGCAGCAAGGCCAAGCCCAAGACGAGGAAGGCTGGGAAGTTGTTCTCGCAACGTGAGGCAATACGCGCAGCGCGATAGAGCAGCACGACATAGAGGAACACCACGACGGTAGCACCGATGATGCCCATCTCCTCGATGATGATGGCATAGATGAAGTCGCTGAAGGCCTGCGGCAGATAGTCGCGCTCGACGGAGTTGCCGGGACCCTTGCCGATGATGTTCGACGAGACGATGGCAATGTTGGCATGGGCCACCTGCATATCCTTGTCGAGGTCGAAGTCCTCAGGAGCCACCTCTTCGCCACCGACATGCTTCATGATGCGGTTGCGCCAGGTGGCAAAACGGTGGAACACACCACCACCTTTGATGGCGTCCTTGTCGATCTCCTCTTCACCGGCAGCATTGATGACCTCAGTCATGTGGGTTTCCTCCGTACGGCCGCTCTCGATGCTGCCCAGCGTCAGGATCAGCGTCAGGAAAGCGACGACCGCCACACCCACGATACCCAGCAGGCGTCCCATCTGTGACATGGGGATGCGGCCGATGAACATCATGAGGAAGATGACGGCACAGAGCAGGGCTGCCGTTGACAGGTTCTCGATGCCGATGAGGAACGCGGTGGGCAACAGGACGCTGAGAATGTAGCGGAAAGCCTTGCGGTCGGCACCGTTTTCGCGCTGCATAGCACTAAGTATCTGTGCCGTGACGAGCACCATCGTGCCCTTGGCTATCTCTGACGGCTGGAAGGTGAAGCCCATGATGGAGATGACACGGTTAGCACCATTGATGCTCTCGCCGCCAATGAGCACCCACAACAGCGTGAAAGCCGTCACTATCAGCAGGAACGGCGTCATCAGCTTAAAGTAACGACAGGGAATATTCAAGGTGATGACAGCCACAAGGACACCAATCACGATGGTGGCGGTATGGTAGACGATGGGACCCATGTAGTTCTGACTCTTATACGTCAGATTGCTCGAAGCCGAGAAGACTTCGACAATGCTGATCATGCAGAGGAAGAAGAACACCATCCACACGACCTTGTCGCCCTTGAAGATATTTCCTATTTTCTTTTCCATTCTTAGAGGTTTCTTGCCAATTCCTTAAACTGTTCGCCACGGTCCTCCATGTTCTTAAAGAGGTCGAACGAAGCGCAGCAAGGGGAGAGCAGCACCGTCTCGCCCGGCTGAGCCAGTTCGTAGCAGGCTTCAACACACTCCTTCATGGAGTGGGTGTCGCGGACGGGGATACCCAGCTGGTCGAAGTTGTCGTGCAGCTTCTGGTTGTCGGCACCAAGATAGACCAGCGCCGAGCACTTTTCCTTGATGAGCGGCAGCAGCGGCGAGTAGTCGTTACCCTTGTCCTTGCCGCCGACGATGAGCACCACCTTCGTCTTCATCGATTCCAGCGCATACCAGCAGGCGTCGACATTGGTGGCTTTCGAATCGTTGACATAGTGGACGCCGCGGACGTCGCAGACCTTCTCCAAGCGGTGTTCCACACCGGGGAAGTCGCTCAGCGACTTACGAATCTCCTCCTTCTTTATGCCGGCAATATTGGCAGCCAGACCGGCAGCCAGCGAGTTGTAGATATTGTGACGTCCAGTAAGACTGAGGCTCTCCTGTTCCATGTTGAACGGCGTAGGATACTCCAACTTGTACTGTCCCTCCTCAATATAGCCGATGACGCCGTTCTTCTTGATATCGCTGAACGGACACTGCATAGCCTTGATGTCGTACTTCTGCAGCTCCTTCGAGATGATAGGATCGTCAGCCCAGTAGATGAAGGCATCCTGCGGCGTCTGATTCCGGATGATACGCATCTTGGCATCGGTATAGTTCTGCATCTTGTTGTCGTAACGGTCCAGATGATCGGGCGTGATGTTCAGCAGAATGGCGATGTTAGCGCGGAAATCGTACATGTTGTCGAGTTGGAACGACGAAAGCTCGATGATATAGTACTCATGCGGATCTTCTGCCACTTGCAGAGCCAGCGAGTGACCAATATTTCCGGCCAGGCCGGCGTCGTAGCCTGCCTGACGGAAAATGTGATAGATGAGCGAGGTGGTGGTCGTCTTACCATTGGAGCCGGTAATACAGATCATCTTGGCGTCAGTATAACGGCCTGCAAACTCTATCTCGCTAATGATACGGATACCCTTCGCAATGGCCTTGCTGACCATCGGGGCCGTGTCGGGGATGCCCGGCGACTTGATGATTTCATCGGCATTGAGGATTTTCTCCTCGGTGTGCTGACCTTCCTCCCATGCTATCTGGTGGTCGTCCATCAGCTTCTTATAACGGTCGGCTATCTTCGACATGTCCGAAACGAACACGTCAAAGCCTTCCTTCTTAGCCAGTACGGCTGCTCCCGCGCCGCTTTCGCCGGCTCCTAATACAACTATTCTCTTCATCTTTTTATCTTATCTTCAATGTAATAATCGTCAACGCTGCCAGGATAATGGTCACAATCCAGAAACGGAACGTAATCTTCGACTCATGGAACTGACGCTGCGGCCAGCCACGGAATATGTAGTGGGACGTCGGGTCGAGCTGCGAGTCGAGACGGCGGAAATTGTCGTGGATAGGTGTGGCACGGAAAACACGGACACGCTTACCCTTCCGCTTCATCAGCTTGAACCACTGCGTCTGAATGATGACACTCAGGCTCTCAATGAAGAAGATGCCACAGAGAAGGGGCAACAACAGCTCCTTATGGATGATGACCGCACAGACACCGATGATGCCGCCAATGGTCAGCGATCCCGTGTCGCCCATGAACACCTGAGCGGGATAGGCGTTATACCACAGGAAACCAATCATGGCTCCGATAAACGCCGACAAGAACACTACGAGTTCTTCGGAATGAGGAATATACATGATATCGAAGTAGGCGGCATAGACGATGTGACCTGACACATAGGCAAGGATGAGCAACGCCAGGCCGACAACAGCAGAGTTGCCCGCACACATACCGTCCATGCCATCGTTGAGATTGGCACCATTGGAGACGGCCGTCACGACAAGGATAGTCAGAATGACGAAGAGCACCCAGCCGGCTGCCACCTTGTAGTCGCCCATGAAACTCATGACCTTGGAGTAGTCCAGGTTATGGTTCTTTACAAATGGAATGGTGGTCTGAAGAGACTTCACCGCCTCAGGCTGATGCTTGACAACAATCTCCTGGTTCTGCTGCTCTACGTTGATGTTCTCACGCACCACGGCATCAGGACTGAGCCACAGCGTCAGTCCCACGATGAAACCGATGGACACCTGTCCCACAATCTTGTACTTACCCTTCAAGCCTTCCTTGTTGCGACGGAACACCTTGATATAATCGTCCAAGAAACCGAGAAAACCCAGCCACACGGTCGTCACAATCATCAAGATGATGTAGATGTTACGCATACGGGCAAGTAGCAGCACAGGCACCAGAATGGCCACGATGATAATGAGGCCGCCCATCGTGGGCACGCCTTTCTTCTGCTCACCGAACGGATCGATGGCAGGGTCACGCTCCGTTTCGAAAATTTTCTTCCGGCGCATATACTTGATGAAGTACTCACCAAACCATGCCGACACTGCCAGCGCCAGAATCAGCGCCAGAAGCGAGCGGAACGAGATGTAGGACCAGAGGTGCGACCCCGGGACGCCAAACTGCTCTAAATATCTGAATACGTAGTACAGCATCTTTTGTGTTTACTATTTGACGATTTACTATTTATTAAAGCACTCACGGATGACCTCATGGTCGTCGAAGTGGTGCTTGACACCCTTCACGTCCTGATAGTCTTCGTGTCCCTTGCCGGCCACCAAGATGACGTCGCCCTTCTCAGCCATCATGCAGGCCGTACGGATAGCCTCGCGGCGGTCGACGATGCTGAGCACTTTCTTCATCTGCTTCGAGTCAAGACCTGCCAGCATATCGTTGATGATGTCCTGAGGCTCCTCGAAGCGCGGATTGTCGCTGGTGATAATGACACGGTCACTCTGGCGGACGGCCTCCTGAGCCATGAGCGGACGCTTACCCTTGTCGCGGTTGCCACCGGCACCACAGACGGTAATGACCTTTCCCTTGCCATCAAGCACCTCGTGGATGGCGTTCAGAACATTCTCCAGGGCGTCGGGCGTATGGGCGTAGTCGACGATAGCCGTAAAGCCCTCCGGCGAGCGGATGGGGTCAAGACGACCGTTGACGCTCTTCAACGTGCTCATGACTACGAGTATATCCTCGGGGCGCTTGCCGAGCATGACGGCTGCGCCATAGACGCAGAGCAGGTTCGAGACATTGAACTTTCCGATGAACTGCACACCCACCTCGCGGCCGTCCATCTCAAGATACATGCCTTCGAAGTGGCACTCGATGATGCGAGCGCGGAAATCGGCCATCTGCCGTATGGAATAGGTCTTCACCTGGGCCTTCGTGTTCTGCACCATGAAGAGGCCGTTCTTATCGTCGAGATTCGTGATGGCGAAAGCATCCTTCGATAGCATATCGAAGAACTGCTTCTTGGCGTCACGGTAGTTCTCGAAAGTCTTATGATAGTCCAGATGGTCACGTGTCAGGTTGGTGAACAGACCACCTGCAAAACGAAGGCCACCGATGCGTTGCTGTGCGATGGCATGGCTTGAGCACTCCATAAAGACATACTCGCAGCCCGCCTGCACCATCCGCTCCAACAACTCGTTCAGCTCGATAGGGTCAGGAGTGGTGTGGCTGGCAGGTACGGCTTCGCCGTCAATGTAGTTGCAGACGGTCGACAACAGTCCACACTTGTGGCCCATACGACGGAACATATTATATAATAAGGTAGCTATCGTCGTCTTGCCATTGGTTCCTGTGACACCCACCAGTTTCAACTTTGAGGTGGGGTCACCATGGAAAAGCGTGGCAACGGGACCAACTGCCGTCTCCGTTGAAGCCACCTGAACATAAGTAACGCCCTGAGCCGTCTCTGCCGGCAGAGTCTCGCACAGCACAGCCCGGGCGCCGAGCTCCACCGCCTTCCCTATATATTGATGACCATCTGTCTGTGTACCTTTGATAGCGACAAACAGATAGCCCGGTGCCACCTGACGGGAGTCTATCTTGACACCCGAAATTTCGACGTCGCCGTCACCGATAACGGCTATTGGCCTCACGTTCTTAAGCAGCTCATTCAGTTTCATATATCAGCATCTTATTAGTTGTTCTCTATCCTACCTATACTCCCAGCTTCAGTTCGCACACCATACCAGGCTGCAGTTTCTTACCAGGCATGATACTCTGCTCCTTCACCTTACCGCATCCGTGCACACGCACCTTCATGCCACAATGCTCCAGCTGGTAGACTGCATCGCGAGCACCCATGCCGCGAACATCGGGTACGGTGCCGCTGTAGGTTTTCGGCTGCGGCGACTGCTTACCCTTCGCGCCAATGCGGTTCAGTACATAGGTGGCTGCCGTCTCGTTACCGCCCTTCACGTCGGCAACGAAGTTTGATGTCGAGTCGCGTGCATCCTCAACACGCCGTTTCAGGCTTTGGGCCATGACACCCTCCGAGATATGACGGAAGACGACGCCGCTCATACCGCCACCCGAGGCCGGCAGACCGGTCTTTCGCAGACAGACGATACAGGTATAGCGAGGATCATCGGCAGGGAAGTAGCCGGCAAACGACAACCAGTAGCGTGTCGTTCCAGAGTGATAGCCGCCTTTCTCGTCGGCAATCTGTGCCGTACCCGTCTTGCCTGCCACCTTGTAGGCACGCGACAACGGAGCTGCCTTGCGTCCGAGTCCCTGACTGACGACATGTTCGAGAATGGTCTGCATCATCTTGATGGTCTGCGGTTTGGCTATCTGCTCCTTCAGCACCACGGGCGGGAACTCCTTGATGGTTTTGCCGTCCTTCACCACCTTCTTGACAAAGCGTGGCTGCATCATCCGCCCATTGTTGGCGATGGCATTGTAGAACGTCACCGTATTGATCGGGGCAATCTGTGTCTCATAGCCTATCGACATCCACGGCAACGTGGTCTTCGACCAGTACTTGGCACGGTCAGTGGTCTTGGTGTCTGGCATACGGATATAGGGAGGCTGGTAACCACGTATGGGTAATTGCAGGTCCTTGCGGATGCCCACGCGTTCCAGGCCCTGAACGTATTTCTCGGGATTCTTGCTATAGAACTTGTCAATGACATAGCTGACACCGATATTCGAGCTGACCTCCAGGGCATGTGCCACATTCATGTCGCCATAACCGCCACGACGCCAGTTATGATCTTTCATGTTACGACCGTGCATCATCATCTGACCACAACCAGTATGGATGATATAGCTGGTGTCGCCAGGAATAACACCATCGTCAAGAGCCACGAGGAAAGAGGCGACCTTGAACACCGAACCAGGCTCGCAACGGTAGCTGATGGCACGATTGTAGAGCTCCATGTAATGGCCACTCTCTGTACGCTCAATGTTGGCTATGGCTTTCACGTCACCTGTCTGCACCTCCATGAGGATGGCCACGCCCATGTCGGCATTCACCTCGGGCAACTTCATCTCCTCGATGACAGCACGTTCTACCATATCCTGCATGTTGACATCGATGGTCGTGACAATATCACCACCAGAGACTGGCGGAGTGACGGTGAGGTCAATTTTCTTGTTCAGCACCTTCTGGCGACGCTCGATGCCGGGCGTGCCGCGCAGCAAGGTGTCACAGGCCAGCTCGATACCGAAGCGGGCACTATCCTTGGTGACCACACGGCCATGGGCATTACGTACCTTATCCGAGCCGATGTCGCCAACGGTACGGATAGCCAACGATCCGAAGGGATGGCGGCGAGTGTTGAACGACTCCCAGCTGAAGCCGCCCTTGGCAGCGGGCAGATTGAAGAGCGGTAATGCCTTCACCGCCAGGAACGTGTTATAATCGACGCGACGTTTCCAGATGGGCCAATAGCGAGCACCTTTGGTCATCTCACCTGTCTTGCGGTTGGGCACCATCTTGTTACGCCCTTCTTCCAGACGAGCCTTGAACGCCGCAGCTGACTGCTGAGGGAAGAGACGGTGCAAACCCTCGCAGGTGCTATCAATCTTCACCGTCCACAGCGAGTCATACTCATGAGCCCACTTCGGGTCTTTCATCTTGTCGGGCTGGAAGTCCATATAGACAATGTACTGTGGTATGCTGCTGGCCATGAGCTGACCATCGCAACTCAGGATATTGCCACGGGCTGCCGGAACAGTATCGTCTTCGCGAACCAGTCGTGAAGCCACAGAGGTCCAATAGGTTTTCTTGGCCGTCATGATATAGAGGGCCTTGCCCACAATGGCCAGACCTATCAACGTCAGCACTACAGCAATCGCAAAGTAGCGCGGCATCACTTTACTACTATTGAACCTACTCATTCTTCGTCACTAAACAGTCCCGACTGGGGTATATTAATTATATAAGGTGGCTGGTCACTGGCCTTGAGCACGGAGTCCTGATTCTGGCGCAACACCTGAAGGACCTGGCTTTCGCGGCAGCGCTCGGTCAGAGTGCTCGACGAACTCAACGCCTTGTACTTGGCGTCTTTCAGGTCATTCTCCAATTGGCTGATCTTAATCATATCCTGCTGGCACTGGTAGCGGAACGCAACATAGACCACCGTAAAGAGAACGACAAGCAGAATGAGCCATATCTGCCGGCGCACGGACATGGCCGACAGAATATCGCCACCCAAGATCTTCCGCAACGTCACGGTGCCGACGGGCATCTGCTCGTCTTCACTCACCCGCGACTTCAGCTCTTTCAGCTTATCTATGGCTTTCGGCTCGGTGACTTTCTGTTCTTCCTTGATTGTCTCTTGCTCTTCCATCTATCTATACTCTTTCTGCTATTCTCAGTTTGGCACTGCGGCTGCGGGGGTTGCTCTGTTGCTCAGCATCGCTGGGCACTTCCACCTTACCCACAAGCCGGAACGGCGACGTAGTCCTTCCGAAAAAGTCCTGCTCAACGCGGCCTTCGGCGTTGCCTGCCTTCATCATGTTCTTTACAAGTCGGTCTTCCAACGAGTGATAGGTAATCACAACCAGTCGTCCGCCCTGGCGTAGCACGTCGCGCGCGCCACAAAGCATCTCTGTCAGCGCCCGCATCTCTTGGTTTACCTCAATGCGCAACGCCTGGAACAGACGTGCCATGTCTTTCTTCTCGCGCTGCTGCCGGAAGAACGGCTCGACAACGTTCAGCAGGTCGCTCGTCGTCAGCAACGGCTTCTCGCCGCGTGCCTTCACCAAGGCGGCAGCAATGCGGCGGGCATTCTTCAGTTCACCATAGAGGTATAGCACGTCGGCCAGCTGTTGCTCGTCGTAGTTTGCCAGTATGTCGGCGGCCGTTTGCCCGTCCCGTTTGTTCATCCGCATATCAAGGGGCGCATCGAAACGGAACGAAAAGCCGCGCTCGGCATCGTCGAAGTGGTGACTTGAAACACCCAGATCGGCCAACAGTCCGTCTACATGATCTACACCGTAATAGCGCATCCATTGCTTCACGAACCTGAAGTTGCTCCGCACAAAGGTGAACCCGTCACCTGGCGTTGCGTTTTGTTCGGCATCAGCGTCCTGGTCGAAACTATAGAGGTGCCCTGAAGGGCCAAGCCGTCTCAGTATCTCCCGGCTATGTCCGCCGCCGCCGAAAGTGACGTCCACATACACCCCATCGGGCTGGATAGCCAACCCATCAATGCTCTCATGGAGAAGCACTGGCACATGGTAGGTTTCTGCAATTGTCATATCGTCAGAACGGGATGTTCATTATCTTCTCCAAGGCTTCCCCGAATTCCTCACTTCCCATCTGCGCCGCCTCTATCTTTTCCGCAGCCCAGATTTCAATAGTGTCTCCCATGCCTATGAACTTTACGCTTTGCTGTATATCGGCAGCCTGCATATAGCGTTTGGGAATGAGGAAACGGCCGTTGCCATCGAGTGTCAGCATCTCTACTTCAGAGACAAACTGGCGGAAGATGCGCTGATGCTCGGCATTGAAACGGTTCAGCTTCTGCCGCAGTGCGTCCATCTGCTCGTTCCACACGCTCTCAGGATAGAGCACCAGACAATCCTGGAAAATGTCTTTCCGCATAACAATGTTTTCCTGGCCCGATGCCTGAAGCACCTTGCGGAAAACGGCTGGCAGAAAGACTCTTCCCTTCGCGTCAGTCTTGGCTTCTATATTACCTAAAAAGCGCATGCGAACATCTTTTAATAAATTCAGCCACAAAATTACACAATTCCCCCCACATTCCACCACTTTTCCCCACATTTTTTTTGATTTAACTTTATTTAATTCTTTCCCGTCCTCTCTTCGGACAGCCAAAAGATAATTTTTTGCACTCAGGACACATTTTTGTGCGAAAAATTGTGGTTTCTCAAAGTTTTGTTTTACTTTTGCAGTTTGATAAGCCGAAACTATAAAAAATGGCAACCGTTATATCTGAAAAAACGATTGACTTGGACAACATCCTGCGAAGTAAAATGGGGTCTAAGGCTAAGTGGGTACCACGACCGCTGGTCTGGTGGCTCAAACGCATCATACACCAGGACCAAGTGAACGCCTACCTCTGGGAGAGCCGTCACCTGACGGGAACAGAGTGGTTGGAGGAGTGCGTGCGCTACCTGGACGCCACACTCGAGATTGTCGGTGAGGAAAATCTGCCAGCCAAAGACGACGGGCGCCTCTATACCTTTGTCTCGAACCACCCGCTTGGTGGTGAGGACGGCGTCGCTTTAGGCGCCATCATCGGTCGCCACTACGACGGACGTTTCCGCTATCTGGTGAACGACCTGCTAATGAATCTTCCCGGACTGGCGCCTGTCAGCATCCCCATTAACAAGACAGGCAAGCAGGGACGCGACTTCCCGAAGTTGGTAGAGACCGGATTCCAAAGTGACAACCACATGCTGATGTTCCCCGCCGGTCTGTGCTCCCGCCGGCACAACGGAAAGGTTGAGGACATCCCTTGGAAGAAAACGTTCATCTCCAAGAGCGTGGAATACCAGCGCGACGTCGTACCTATCCACTTCGGCGGCCAGAACTCCAACTTCTTCTATCGTCTGGCCAACTTCTCCGACCGTTTCCTCCCCTTCAATCTGGCCATGCTGTTCCTGGTCGACGAGATGTACAAGAACGTCCACAAGACTTTCCGCGTCAGCATTGGCAAACCTATTCCCTGGCAGACCTTTGACAAGACCAAAACACCGATGGAATGGGCTCAATTCGTGAAAGAACAAGTTTACAAACTATAACCCAATGGAACAACCTATCATTGCACCGATTCCCGTAGAGTTGCTGAAGAGCGAACTGACACCCAACAAGCAGTTGCGCATGACGAACAAGAGCAATAATGAAATCTACATCGTCACGGCACATAATGCGCCCCATGTCATGCAAGAGATTGGACGTCTGCGCGAGATTGCCTTCCGCGAGGCCGGAGGTGGTACAGGCAAAGCCGTTGACATCGACGAGTTCGACACGTGCGAAAACTGCTACAAGCAACTCATTGTCTGGAATCCAGAACAGGAGGAAATCATTGGTGGCTACCGCTACCTTGAAGGTACGGACTGGGAACTGGACGCCAATGGCCAGCCCATTCTGGCCACCAGCCATATGTTCCATTTCTCTCAGAAGTTCATCGACGAGTATATGCCCTATACGATTGAGCTGGGACGCTCGTTCGTTTCACTACCCTACCAGAGTTCACGTATGGGCGCCAAGAGTCTCTTTGCACTCGACAACCTCTGGGACGGTCTGGGAGCTCTGACGGTCATCAAGCCCAACGTGCGTTACTTCTTCGGAAAGATGACTATGTACCCCAGCTATATCCGCGAGGGGCGCGACATGATTCTCTACTTCCTGAAAAAACACTTCGACGACAAGGACAAGCTTGTTATACCGATGAAACCGCTGAAAATTGAAAGCGACGAGAACGAACTGGCCAAGCTTTTCTGCGAAAAGGACTTCAATGCCGACTACCGTATCCTGAACCGCGAGATTCGCCGTTTGGGCTATAACATTCCGCCGCTGGTCAACGCCTACATGAGTCTGTCGCCGACGATGAAACTCTTCGGCACAGCCATCAACTATGGTTTTGGCGACGTCGAAGAGACCGGCATCCTGATTGCCGTCAATGAGATTCTGGAGCAGAAACGCGTACGGCACATCGACTCCTTCATTAAGGAGCACCCCGATGCGCTGAAGATTACCAGCGGTGCCAACAAGCTGATTTACAAAGACCAGACATTCTGAATGCCTGCGTCAGACTATCGGTAGCGAAATGCCGTTTATTTTCTGATAGACATCGAGGGCATAGACGTCAGTCATACCCGAGATGTAGTCGATGACGGCCATCAGCCTTGTCTCCAGGTCGGGACTCTCAATGGCATACTGGCTGCTGACGCGACCTATGAGCTGTTGCGAATAATAGCGCTCCGGATGCATGATGGCCTCAGTCATCCGCTGCATCAACGTTTCCATTATCTTATAACCCGAGAGTTCCACGTCGAGCACTACGCGACTACGATAGATGCGTTGCTTCGAGAGATCCGCGCAGCGGCGGTATGCCTGAGCCTGACGGTCGGCAATGTTCTCAATCAGGCTACCCTCGAACGTGCCTGCAAGAATGGTCTGCTCGTTATCCACAAAGGTGCGTACACACGCCTGCTCCAATATACCAATAACACAGGCACGCAGGTAGACAACCTTCTCGTTATCGTCGGTCAGTCCCTCGTCCTCAATGCGCTGGCAAATCTTTTTTTGTGCGGTTTCATCGAAGAAATCGAGCAGCAGGGCGGCAATCTCGTCATAGCTGATAATCTTCAGCTTGTGGGCATCCTCCAGGTCCATGATTTCGTAACAGATATCGTCAGCAGCCTCCACGAGGTAAACCAGCGGATGACGTACATAGCGCAAGGGCTCTCCAGGCTTTGAGATGCAAAAAACGCCCAATTCATCGGCAATTTTCTGATAGTTTTCACGCTCAGAACAGAAGAATCCGAACTTTCCTTTTCGCGATGCAACAGACGAGGAATAGGGGTATTTCACGATACTGGCCAACATCGAGTAGGTCATTGCAAAACCACCTTGACGGCGGCCTTCAAACTGGTGAGTGAGCAGGCGGAAGGCATTGGCATTTCCCTCGAAATGGGTGATATCGTCCCAAAAGTCGGCGCTGACGAGCCGTTGCAGGTCGTTGCCCGGCCCTTCGGTAAAGAAGGTCTGGATGGCCTTTTCCCCGGAATGGCCAAAAGGCGGGTTGCCCAAGTCGTGAGCCAGACAGGCGGTAGCCACAATCTGGCCAATCTCCGGGAAAAGCGTCTCGCGCAGCTCCGGATAGCGGGTCATCAGCAGGTTTGCCACGTCGTTGCCCAAGGACATTCCGACACTGGCTACCTCCAGCGAGTGGGTCAGACGGTTGTGCACAAAGATGCTGCCCGGTAGCGGGAAAACCTGCGTCTTGTTCTGCAGGCGTCGGAAGGGAGCCGAGAAGATCAGGCGATCGTAGTCGCGCTTGAACTCGGTACGGTCATCGTGACGCTCCGGATGGCGCTGTTCCTGCCCCAGGCGCTTATTCGATATGAGTTGTTGCCAGTTCATCATAAAAAAGAAACGTTTCTGTTTGCAAAAGTATAAAATAATTCTTACTTTTGTGCCAAAATCAATGGTAAAAGTGAAACGAATACTCGAAATCGTAAGGAACTACCCCTTTTCGGTGGCCTGCATCGTGGCTGTCTGGGCACTGTCCCTGACGCCCTTCTTCCCGGAGACTCCCTTCGATAAAATAGCCTTCATTGACAAATGGACGCACTTCGTCATGTACGGCGGAACGACACTTGTCATCTGGTGCGAGTACCGCTACCGTCACCGCCATCCCCACTACCGGCGACTGGCTCTCTGGGGCTGGCTCGCCCCCGTGCTGATGGGTGGGCTGCTGGAATTGCTGCAGGCCTATGCCACCACCACCCGCAATGGCGACTGGCTGGACTTCGTGGCCAACGCCCTCGGTGCGACCCTTGGTGCCGCTGCGGGCAGGGGTTTCTATCTGCTACATGACTTTGCGCATACAAAAAAGACAGAAGATGAATAGAGAAGAACTACAAGAAGACGGACGGATTCCGCCGATACTGGAAGTGGGCGGTGTACTGCTGTCAGCCGACATTCTGACTGAGCGTTTTTGCTGCGACTACGAAAAATGCCGCGGCATCTGCTGCGTGGAAGGCGATGCCGGAGCGCCGGTAACTCTCGATGAAATCGGCGGAATTGAAGAAGCACTGGACACCGTGTGGCCCGATCTGTCGGCACAAGCCCAGAGCGTCATCGACCAACAGGGCGTGGCCTATACCGACCGCGATGGCGACCTGGTGACGAGCATCGTCGGCGGTAAGGACTGTGTCTTCACCTGTTACGACGGCGACAACTGCCTATGTGCCCTGGAGCGCGCCTACCGCGAAGGTAAGACGGGGTTCTGCAAGCCCATCAGCTGTGCGCTCTACCCTATTCGCGAGAAACATTTTAGCAACGGCATGGTTGCCCTGAACTACCACCGCTGGGCCGTCTGCGCCGATGGCGTGAAGAAAGGGCGCGAGCTGAACCTGCCGGTGTACGTGTTTCTCAAGGAACCGCTGACGCGCCGTTTCGGTGCCGAGTGGTATCGCGAACTGTGTGATGTGGCGGCGTTCTTCGCGGCCAAGACCAAATCCTAAGCAAAGATAACAAATGATTTTCTATTTCTCAGGCACAGGCAATACACGCTGGGCCGCCCAGCAGTTGGCGGCAGCGACGCAGGAGCGGCTGCTCTTCATCCCCGAAGAGTTGGAGACTGCATGTAAGTACACGCTGGCGGAAGACGAGCGCATCGGTTTCTGCTTCCCCGTACACGGCTGGCAACCGCCACACATCGTGCGCGAGTTCATCCGCAGAATGACCATTACAGGGGCGAGGGACCACTATGCCTACGCGTTGTGTACCTGTGGCGACAGTACGGGACTTGCCGTCACGATGCTGGCGCAGGAACTGGCTGCGAAGGGTATCACGCTACAAGCCTGCCAGTCGCTCGTCATGCCCGAGAGCTATGTCTGCCTGCCGTTCATGTATACGGACAAACCTGAGCGGGAACGGGCGAAGATAGAGCAGGCACAACAGGACTTGAACACCTTTGCAAAGGTCGTAGTAGGCCGACAGACGGGTTACAGCCACTTGACGCTGGGCCTGACGCCGTGGACGTTCAGCCACGTCATCGGCGCCTACTTTAACCGCTTCATGATAACGGACAAGAAGTTTACCGTCGACAGCGACGTCTGCACGAGTTGTGGCCGCTGTGCCAAGGTGTGTCCCGTGGGCGACATCGTGTTTGACGGAACGCCCGCATGGAAGCGCGACGGCAGCTGCACCACCTGTCTCAGCTGCTACCACCACTGTCCTGTCCACGCCATTAACTACGGACGGATTACCCGAAAGCGCGGACAGTATTACTTCGGACACACGAAGTAGTTTACTTCCGACGATACACCGAAGGACTCATGCCTACATGTTCCTTGAAGTACTTGCCAAGGAACGACTGGTTGGGGAAGTTCATCTCCTCCGTGATGTCCTTAATGCTCTTAGCCGTGTTCTTCAGCAGCAGGCGCAGTTCAAGGGTGACATAGTTGTCTATCCACTGGTTGGGCGTGCGCCGACTGGCGTTCTTGACACTCTCCGAGAGATACTTCGGCGTGATGCCTAACTGCTGGGCGTACCAGCTGACACGACGAATCTGCTTGCAGTTCTCCTCAACGAGCCTGATGAACTGGGTGAAGATAACATCGGCACGCGACTGTGGAGCCGTTGTCTGCTGGAAGTGGTAGATCACGTTGCTCAGGTCGTAGAACATGGCCAGCAGCAGCGTCCGGATGAGATCCTTGCGGAAGTGGTTGGCATCGTTCTGTATCTTCGAGCGGATGACCGTGAAATATTCCTTGAAAATCTGCTGGTCGCGCTCTTTCAGGCGAAGCACCGGATGGCTGCGCGAGAAGAGGAAGAGTGCCGAGACGTCGCCGACATTCTGGATTATCTCGTGGAAGAATTTCACGCTGACGATAAAGCAGAGCCCGTCGATATCGGCCGATGGTTGTATGTCCTGTACGACCTGCCGTTCGCCAGCAATGAGGATGTCGCCCGGACAGACCTCCAGCTGCTGTGTATCCATCGTATAGCTCACCTTTCCGCCCGTGCAGAGGGCAATGAGTATGAAGTTCATACGGCGCGGCTCCTTGGGGAAGGGTATCGCACTGATGTGGTCGAGCAGAAGCAGGTCGCCGTCCAGGAAACCGCTATTCTCCCAAAGCTTCGCCAGCTCCATGCTGGTCTGTGTGATTTGTTCCTTTTCCATAGCTTAGTATTTCAGTATTGCAAAGATACACTTTTATTCCTATTCCCGCGCAATATTCACCTATTTTTTACGTTTTATTCATAAAACGCGTTTTAATTATGAAAAAAGTATTACTCTCACTGGCCATGCTTGCCGCCTCGCTGCATGGCTTCGCACAGCACGAGGTAGGGTCGCTGACGTTTATTCCCAAGCTGGGTATCAACCTGGCAACGGTGCAGGGCGACGACGTGTACTACATGAAAGACGGCAAAGGCGACTTGCTCCTGAAGCCGAAGTCGCGCATCGGTGTCGTTGCCGGCATCGAGGGCGAGTACCAGCTGAGCAACCCCCTGGCGCTGTCGGTGGGCGTACTCTACTCCCTGCAGGGTATGAAGTACGACGACATTGACTACCAAAAGAACTACACGGGAACGTTCCACAACGTGAACGTCCCCGTATTGCTGAACTTCTACGTCCTGAAGGGACTGGCCCTCAAGGCCGGTCTGCAGGCCGGCTACGCCATCAACAAGAAGGAGTCCTACGACCAGCTGATCGGCAACACCTGGGGCAGCTACTCCACCAGCGGCTCCATCTACCAGGCGTTCGACCTGAGCGTCCCCGTGGGCGTGTCCTACGACTTCAACAAGCTACGCGTCGACCTGCGCTACAACTACGGTCTGACGAGCATCAGCAAGCTCGACGGCCTGGCCGCCATGCACCACCGCGTCATCCAGCTGAGCCTCGGCTACTGTCTGGGAAAATAAGCGCTTATGCAAACCATCAAGAACTTGAACGACCTCATTGCCTTCCTGCAGCAACGTGGCAGCAGGAAGCGCGTAGCCGTGGTCTGTGGCAACGATGCCTCCACGCGCTATGCCGCAGAGAAAGGATGCGAGATGGGGTTTATTGAGCCCATCTACGTCGACGGCGACGACAAGGACGAGTGTGCGCGGCGCGCCGTGGCAATGTGCAAGAACGGCGAGGCCGACATCCTGATGAAGGGACTCATCAACACCGACAACCTGCTACGGGCCATTCTCGACAAGGAGACGGGCATCCTGCGGCCAGGACGCGTGCTGACACACATCTGCATGGCCGAGATTCCGAAGTACGAGAAGCTGCTGTTCTTCACCGATGCCGCCGTCATTCCCGAGCCCAAGCCGAAGCAGCGTCGCCAGCAGATAAGCTACGTCAACTACGTCTGTCACGCCATGGGCATCGAGGAACCACGTATCGCGCTCATCCACTGTGCCGAGAAAGTCAGCGAGAATACTTTCTCCTACACCAAGGACTATCTGGAGATTATCGCCGAGGCACAGACAGGCAAGTTCGGACGCTGCATCATCGACGGTCCGCTCGACCTGAAGACGTCGCTCGACAGCGTCAGCCTGCGCGAAAAAGGCATCCACTCGGCCATCGACGGACAAGCCGACGCCCTCATCTTCCCCAACATCGTGGCTGGCAACGTCTTCTACAAGACCCTCACCCTCTTTGCCTACGCCAAGACCGCCGGCGTACTCCAGGGCACTCTCTGTCCCTGCGTCGTACCGAGCCGAGCCGACAGTCCCGAATCAAAGTACTACTCCTTGGCTTTAGCGGCCATCTGATAGTCACCGTAAGCGGCGCTTTAGATTTGTCCCACGGCCTGGGACATTTCCAAAGCGCCACTCTACCATTTGTCCCACGGCCTGGGACAAATCTAAAGCGCCACTCTACGTTTGTCCCAGGCCGTGGGACAAATGGAAAAAATCTTAATTTTGCCGTTGGTTCCGTTGTTGCTGCCTCACAAAGCCGCCTCGTTGTCGCCACCCTCGACCTCGTTGCCGCCACTCCCAACCTCGTCGCCGCCACTTCCAACCTCGTTGCCGACAAAAACGCCTCATCACGGCCAAGCACCCCGAATTTTTCGATATTTTGCCGTTTTTGCCCGATTTGTCTACACTCCTACACACATTCTACACTCCGTAACTCACTGATAGTCAGCGCCGCGTGTAGGAGTGTAGACAATGTAGGATCAAAATAAACTTATATATAAGAAAAAAGAGATGCGAAACTATCGTTCCACACCTCTTCCGTATACCTTTATTAATATATTATGCGTCGATGTTGGCGTAGGTGGCGTTCCTCTCAATGAACTCGCGGCGCGGCTCCACGTCGTCGCCCATGAGCATGGAGAATATCTCGTCGGCCTCGGCAGCATTCTCGATGGTCACCTGCTTGAGCAGACGGTTCTCGGGATTCATGGTGGTCTCCCACAGCTGCTCGGGGTTCATCTCGCCCAGACCTTTGTAGCGCTGGGTGTGGAAGCCCGACGAGTTCTCGTCGCCAGCCACGTACTTGTCGATGAAGGCCTGGCGCTGCTGGTCGGTATAGCAGTATTCCGTCACCTTCTTGTAGCTGCACTTGTAAAGCGGCGGGGTGGCAATATAGAGGTGACCACCCTGAATGACTTGCGGCATGAAGCGGTAGAAGAGTGTCATGATGAGCGTGTCGATGTGCGAGCCATCGACGTCGGCGTCGGTCATGATGATAATCTTGTCGTAACGCAGCTTGTCGATGTTGGCCTCGCGGTCGCCCTCGCCCTCAACGCCGAAGCGCACGCCGATAGACTGGATGATGTTCATCACCGACTCGGACTCGAAGACGCGGTGCCACTGTACTTTCTCGACATTCAGGATTTTACCGCGCAGAGGCAGGATGGCCTGGAACTCGCGGTGACGACCCTGCTTGGCCGAACCGCCTGCCGAGTCACCCTCGACGAGGAATATCTCGCACTCCTTCGGATCCTTCTTCGAGCAGTCGGCCAGCTTGCCGGGCAGGCCGCCACCCGTCATCGGGCTCTTGCGCTGCACGCTCTCACGGGCCTTACGGGCAGCGATACGGGCCGTAGCGGCCAGCACCACCTTGTCGCAAATCATCTTAGCCTCCTTCGGGTGCTCCTCCAAGTAGTTGGCCAGCGCCTCGCTGACGGCCTGCTGGACGGCACCAGCCACCTCGGAGTTGCCGAGCTTGGTCTTGGTCTGTCCCTCGAACTGCGGCTCGGCCACCTTGATGCTGATGACCGCCGTCAGACCCTCGCGAAAGTCCTCAGGAGCAATCTCAATCTTGGCCTTCTCAATCTGCTTGGAAATCTGCGGATCGTTGTCGGCGTATCTCTTCAACGTACGGGTGAGGGCTGCACGGAAACCGGCAAGGTGGGTACCGCCCTCAATCGTATTGATGTTGTTTACGTAGGAATGGATGTTCTCTGAGTAGTCGGTGTTGTACATCACAGCCACCTCGATGGGTATTCCCTGCTTCTCGGTCTTCAGGTAGATGACGTCGTCGACCAGGTGGGTACGGTGACGGTCTACATAACGCACGAACTCCTTCAGGCCGTCCTTGGCATGGAACACCTCGGGCTCGCGCAGGTTGCCCTCCTCGTCGGGACGCAGGTCGGTTAGCGTGATGGTGATGCCGGCATTCAGGTATGCCAGCTCGCGCATACGCTTGGCAATAGTGTCATACTTGTACTCCGTGGTCGTAAAGATGCTGCCGTCGGGCCAGAACTGCTGGCGCGTACCGGTCTTGTCGGTATCGCCGACAATCTTGACGTCGTACAGAGGCTTACCCTTCTCGTACTCCTGCTGATAGATGTGGCCATTGCGGAACACCTGCGACTTCATGTGCGTACTGAGAGCGTTAACGCAGCTGACGCCTACGCCGTGGAGGCCGCCGGACACCTTGTAGGAGCCCTTGTCGAACTTACCACCGGCATGGAGCACGGTCATGACGACCTCCAAGGCCGACTTGTGCATCTTCTCATGTTCGTCGACGGGAATGCCTCGACCGTTGTCCTGAACGGTGATGGAGTTGTCTTCGTTGATGGTTACCTCTATGTGTGTGCAGTAGCCAGCCATCGCCTCGTCGATAGAGTTGTCGACGGTCTCGTTGACCAGGTGGTGCAGTCCTTTCTCGCTGATGTCGCCGATGTACATAGCAGGGCGCTTGCGTACGGCTTCCAGACCCTCGAGCACCTGAATGTTACTCGCGGAATAATTCTGTTCTTTGTTCTGTTCTTCAGTCATTTCAATCTATGGTCTTATTAGGCTGCAAAATTACTAAAAAAACCTCATATAAACGAAGTTTATATGCTAAAAAACTACAAAAAAATAAGGCCGCAACCCATGGGCTCCGGCCTTATATCGTGTAATACGTGATTACAGCTTGTTGATGTGCAGGCAGAGGCTCGACTTCAGGTTTGCAGCCTTGTTCTTGTGGATAATGTTGGTCTTAGCCAGCTTGTCCAGCATCTTCTGCACCTTCGGGTACAGAGCGACAGCCTCGTCCTTGTTGGTCATGGCACGCAGTTTGCGAACAGCGTTGCGCATGGTCTTAGCGTAATACTTGTTGTGAAGCGCCCTTTTCTTCTCCTGGCGGATTCTCTTCACGGATGACTTGTGATTTGCCATTTTTCTTTTGTTATTTTTAATGTTAGTATTAATGCCTTAGCCTATGGGTCTTGCGTCGTCAGCGACTGCCCTGGGCAAACTTTGGAAAAGAACGGACACCTCTCCAGACATCATATCGGCGGCCTGCGGCTCTTCACAAAATTTTCCGCCACCCTGTCCCAGCTTGAGGCTGGTAGCACTTGGCTGTGCAGATGACGGATCCGGCTTTATTTGTAGTCCCTAGGAGAGTCGAACTCCTCTTTAGAGAATGAAAATCTCTCGTCCTAACCGATAGACGAAGGGACCATCGTCTTCTTTTGCGGCTGCAAAGGTACTGCTATTTTCTTAATTAGCCAAATTTTCTTATGGAAAAATAATGATAATTGCCGTTTTTTGTGTAATTTTGCCCCGTATGTTGACAAAAACGCAGGCTATTGTGCTTCACGCATTTAAGTATGGCGAGTCAAGGCTCATCGTCGACTTGTTCACCCGCCAGGCCGGCAGGCTCTCGTTCATCGTGAGTCTGCCAAGATCGGCCAAGGCCACATCGAAAAAACAATTCTTCCAGCCGCTGACAATCCTTGAGCTGGAATTCGACCTGCGTCCCAAGGCGCAACTGCAGAAAATGGGTGACGTCCACCTGTCCTACCCCTACAGCTCCATCCCCTTCGAACCGTCAAAGATCAGCATCTCACTCTTCCTGGCCGAGTTCCTGTACCACGCCCTGAAGGGAGAGCAGCAGAACCCGAACCTCTACGACTATATACACTACAGTCTGGAGTGGCTCGACAACAGCACCTCCTCCTATGCCAACTTCCATCTGGTATTCCTCATGCACATGAGCAAGTTCCTGGGGTTCTATCCCAATTTAGAGGAGAGAGGAGAGAGGAAAGAGGCTGGAGGAGAGGACGCATTCTTTGACTTGCGCGAAGGCCGTTTCTGCCTGGATGCACCACTGCACCGCGACTTCCTTGCCGCGAACGAGGCATCGAAGATAGCACTACTGATGCGCATGAACTACCCGACGATGCACCTCTTCCGTATGTCACACACCGATCGCCAGCGGCTACTGGAGGTTGCCCTGCTGTACTACAGGCTCCATCTTCCCGACTTCCCGGAGCTGAAGTCTATAGCCGTGCTACAAGAATTATACCAATCATAATAAAAACAGAGATGATGATGATGAACGATTATGTCAACGATGCTGTCGAATTGTTGAAGAAACTCATAGAGACACCTTCCGTAAGCCGCGACGAAGGCCGGGTTGCCGACCTTCTGGGTGACCAGCTGATGGCATGGAATCTTCCTTACGGACGCGAAGGAAACAACCTCTGGGTGGGCTGTCCCAACTGGGACAACAACCTGCCAACGGTGATGCTCAATGCACATATCGACACGGTGAGACCCGTGAGCACCTGGTCGCGTGACCCCTTCAAGGCCGTACAGGAAGGCGACAGGCTCTATGGGTTGGGCTCCAACGACTGCGGCGGAGGACTGGTCTGTCTGCTACAGGCATACCGCATCATGCTCCACCGCCCGCGTAACTTCAACCTGTTGTGGGTGGCCTCCTGTGAAGAAGAGGTTTCTGGAAAGGACGGCTTCAGCAGGGTACTGCCATTCCTGCCTCCTGTCAGCGTAGCCATTGTCGGCGAGCCGACAGGGATGCAGCCTGCCATTGCGGAAAAGGGACTGATGGTCATCGACGGCTATGCCCACGGCGTCAGCGGCCATGCTGCTCGCAACGAGGGCGTCAACGCCATCTACGAAGCACTGGACGACCTGGTATGGCTTCGCGACTATAGCTTCCGCAAGGTCAGCCCGCTCCTGGGGCCGACCAAGATGTCGGTAACCGTGGTTGAGGCAGGCACACAGCATAACGTCGTGCCCGACAGCCTTCATTTCGTCATCGACGTACGCACAAACGAATACTACCGCAACGAATACGTGTTTGAATTCCTGAACAAACACATGAAGAAGTGCGAACTGAAAGCGCGCTCCTTCCGCCTTCACTCGTCAAGCATCCCCGAGGACCACCCGATGATTGTGCGCCTAAAAGAGATGGGGAAGAAACCCTTCGGCTCGCCTACGCTGAGCGACCAGGCGCTGATGCCGTTCCCGTCGTTCAAACTGGGTCCTGGAAAGTCGAGCCGTAGCCATTCGGCCGACGAATACATCTGCATCAGCGAAATGTCTGATGCCATCGACACCTACGTCAAACTGTTAACGGCCTAACCAGGATTCCGGATTCAGCTTGGCAACCTGCTTACGCAACTGGAACTGCAGGATATTCTCTGAGCCGACGGTGCCCAATACCTGTCGGGTAGAGACTTTCTGGCCCTTACGCACGCTGACAGACGACAAGTTGCAATAGACGGAGATATAGCTTCCATGACGTACCATCACACCCATGATGCCGCCGATGCCGAAGACGGCGCTCACCTCTCCGTCGAAAACACTGCGAGCGCGTGCGCCCGCCTGTCCTTTTATATTAATACCCTTATTGTCGAGCGTGACACCTTTCAAGCCCTCAACGTTGTACTGTCCGAAATGGCTGACAATGCGATAGGGGCCGGTGATGGGCATCGGCAGACGGCCACGGTTGCTCTCAAAGCTGCCACTGATACGGCGGTCTTCAGACGAGACGAAGATCTCCTCTTGACGAGCCTCCTCCTTAACGGCGGCCATGTCTTTCTCGCGGGCCTTGGCATCGGCCAAAGCCTGCCGCTCTGCCTCGCGACGGGCATTCTCTGCCTCGCGAGCCTCCTTTTCAGCAAGCGCCTTTTCCTCGGCACTCTTGCGAGCGGCCGCCCGTGCCTCAGCCTTGGCACGTTCCTCACGCTCCTTGGCCTCTGCTATGCGACGCTCGTTCTCGCGGCGGGCAGCCTCGGCAGCGGCTTTCTTCCGGGCAAGCTCCGCAGCTCGCTTCTTAGCGGCCTCCTCAGCAGCCTTACGGCGAGCCTCCGCCTCAGCCTTCGCTTTGGCGCGGGCCACCTCCTCGGCTATCAGTTTCTCAATCTGGGCATTCAGCGCAATATCCTTCTTGCGCTGCTCACTAATGATGCCCTCAATGGTCTTCTGCTGCTTCTGCAGGGTGCTGACAACCTGCTTCTGCTCCTCCTGCTTGTTTTCCAGATTCTTCTGCTCCTGGACATCGCGATACAGGAGGTCGCTCTTCTGCCGCTTGGTCTTAGCCAGTTCCTCCTGAGCCGTAGCCACCTCTGACTGCATCACCTTGACGGCCTCGCCCTGGACACGCTGATAGCTGGCATACTCGCGCATGAACCGCAAACGACGATACATTTGCCGGAAGTTCTTGGCGCTGAAGATAAACATCAGCCGACTCTGTATGGAACGGTTACGATGCATGTAACGCAGAGAGGTCTGGAACTTCTGTTTGCGGTCTTCGAGTTCCTTCTCCAGCGTCTTCAACTGGTTATCGAGTATTTCTATGTTACCGTCAAGTGTCGAAATGTCGCGACGGATGGTGTCAATCGTCTTGCGCTTGTCAGCAATCTCGGTATTGAGAATCATAAGATTCTCCAGACGCTTTTTGACATCGCGCTTGTTGTTTTGGAGACGACGCTCCTGTTCTTTAATCTGTTGCTGTATCTTTTGTCGCTGACTCTGCAGTCCCTTCACCGTAGGTTGCGGTGTTTTGGCCTTCGTCTGCTTCTTTGTTGTTGTCTTCTTGGCTGTTGTCTTCTTTGTTGTCGTCTTGGTAGTACGAGCCTTCTGTTGCGCAGTCTTTCGTGTCTGTGCAACAGCAGTTGTGACTAACAGTCCAAGGCAAAGCGCCAGGAGCCAGTAACGTGATAGCCTCATCGTTAACAGTTAAAGGGCCATGAAACGACGCAGGATCTCGTCGACAGGCACCTCACGGTACTTATTCGACACGCTGGTACGAGTCTCCCATTCCGTCTCCTGACCAATATAGTTAAGGGTGATTCCCAATTTAATCTCCTTCTTGGGCATGGTCAGTGTCACGTCCATCTTGTTCGGGAATTGCTTGTTGTTCTCCAAACGCTCAAATGAAATGTAGTCCCAGTTGAGCTGCGAGTTACCATTGAAACGGTCTTTATAAAGAATATTGGCCATCTTGATAATGGCATTCTTCTGACCGGCCAGCCAACTGTAGCTAAGTTTGCCGTCCTCCAAGGATATAACGGCATCATCACCACTGGCTGCAACATTGTATTTCTTCAAGTCGTCAGCTGAGAGGCTGCTGCGGTTAGGCATAAAGAGCTCATTCCAGAAAAGAGCCTGCAACGTATAGAAGTTAATACCGCTGTTGCGCAGAAAGTCTATCTGGTTATAGGGTGCCTTCAGATACTGTTTGTTGATGCGGTCCATGATAAGCACATAGTCCTTAGTGAACTCCAGGCGCGCTGCCTCAACAAAGCCGAATGCCATCAGCTGAAGTCTGATGACGTCGTCGCGCTTCATGCGGAGATTTCCTGTCAAAGCAATGTCCTGCGTACCGAATTCCACGGTGAACTTCAGCTTTGAAGTAATGAACTTGACTGTCTGCGCGTTATCGTTCACTTTCTGCACGAATTCGTTCTCCTGCAATGTAACAGTCGAGGCAGGCTGGTTCCCTTCGATAGCCTTTTTCTTGGAACCGCACGAGCTGATGACCAGAGGCATGGCCAACAGGGCAATTTTCAGGATGTTTGTCGTTTTCATTGCTTGATATATTTTTTTAGTTTGATTTTTCTTGCAAGTATCTTGTTGTCGGCACCCTTCTGCTGTGCCTGACGCCACAGTTGAAGCGCCCGTTCCTGATCTTTGTTCATGATATAGATATCGCCGGCATGTTCGGTAATGACAGTGTTGGTGTCAGTATCGTTCTGCAAGGCTTGTTCAATATATATCTTTGCTTCGGCATAGCGCTTCTGCATGAAGAGGATCCAGGCGTAGGTGTCAAGATAGGTGGCATTCTTCGGATCGGCCTTGATAGTCCTGTAACTCATCTGCTCTGCCTTTTCCAACTGCTCTCCCCGTTCGCTGAGATAGTATGCATAGTTGTTCAGGCACATGATATTGTCGTCCTTCCACTGCAAGCAGGAGTCATAAGCCTCGAAGGCCTCCTTCGCCATGCCCTTCTGGTGAAGCAAATCGCCCATGACGGCATAGAAATCGCTGACAATCTCCGGACTGCTGTCATCATTGATGACGCCAATGCCGTTTTGAAAGGTGCTGAGCGCATGCTCCTTGTCGCCTTTCTTGTAATAGGCCATCCCTTGATAATAGTAGAAGGCCATCTCGTCGGGATTGTACTGGCGTGCTTCCTGACAGAGGGCGATGACGCGTTCGTCATTGTCCTTGTCCCATGCATAAGAGACCAGTTGTAACCGTGCCGCGGCATTATCGGGCTCCACCTCCAGAACCTGCAACAGAACCGTCTCGATACTATCAACGGGCATCTGCTTCAGACTCATATAAGCGGCACAGAGCGTGGCAATGTCACCATCTTCCTGAGGCTGGCTCAGGATTCTGTGGAACAGTGCCAGCACACGCGTACTATCACCCCCAAGCTCCTCGCTTCGCATCACTTCCTGCCTCAGCAGGACAATCTTCTGGTCTGTCGGCACACTAGGATTCATCAACAGTCGCTCCAGTGTCGTATCGGCAGCGAGACTGTCGCCGGCCTCGCGATAGTAGTTCAGCATTGACACTTGCGCCCTGATATTGGAAGGTTCCTCACGGAGTATACGATGATAGACTTCCAGCGCCTTCTGTGTCTCATTGTTCATTATGAGCATATCGCCGTACATGCCAAGGTAGTTCATGTCGTTGGGATAGCGCTCGGCCAGTCCTTTCATCTCGGCAATGGCTGCCTCCTTGTCGCCCTTTCGGGAGAAAATCTCGCTCTTAGCATACGACAGCCGCTCACTTTTCCCGTTGATAGCCTCCAGCTGGTTCAGGATACCAATGGCATGGTCATAGTCCTGCTCATGCTGGTAGAGCTGAAACAGCAGGTCCAACAAGTCCTCGCGATCCTTATGCCGACTATATAGCTGTTCGGCCACGTCAATAGCTTCCGTGTACTGCCTCCTGCCTATATGTGTCTGCATCAGCGTTTCAGTATAGGTGACATTATTAGGATCCAACGCGGCAGCTTGCTTCACCATCTCCATGGCTTTGTCGTCCTCCTTAAGCACCTTATAATATTGCGACAAGAAGTAATAGGCTTCGGAAGCCTTGGGGTTGATGTCGATACAATGGCGCAGGAGGTCGAACGCGGCATCATTATTACCCTTTTGCCGCTGCACCATGGCCTCGAGGAAGAACTCATCGTAGGCAGACTGACTGTACAAAGATTGGACAGCGCCCAATCCCAGTAGCATCAAAACAGTCAATATAGCCTTCCTCATGTCTTTCACTCCTTATACTTTACTGCACACCTGTGTGTCCATAGCCGCCCTCACCGCGCTGTGTCTCGTCCAGGACCTCCACTTCAAGGAACTCCCCTTGCTCATGACGGGCAATCACCATCTGGGCAATACGCTCACCGTCATTGACGACAAAATCCTCTTGCGAAAGGTTAATCAGCACTACGCCTATCTCGCCACGATAATCTGCGTCGATAGTACCCGGCGAATTGAGAACTGTAATACCCTTCTTCAATGCCAAGCCACTACGAGGGCGAACCTGTGCCTCATAGCCCACAGGCAGCGCTATATGCAATCCCGTGGGAATAAGCCTGCGCTCCAGGGGATGCAGAAGAACGGGACTGTCAAGGTTGGCGCGTAAATCCATGCCGGCACTTTGCGTTGTGGCATACTGAGGCAGGGGCTGATGTCCCTTATTGACGACTTTTATCTCCATACATTATTATTTTAGACTGCAAAGTTAGCTATTTATCTTCAAACAGCCATAAAAATAGACCTAAAAAGTCGTAAAAATCATCATTTTACGATAAATCGTCTTTACCATTGTATCGGTTCAATGCCATTCTGCTGCAGGTACTGATTGCAGCGCGAGAATTGGTGCTGCCCGAACCACCCGCCACGGTTAGCTGACAACGGCGAAGGGTGGACGGATTCCAATACCAGGTTTTGCTGACGGTCTATCATGTAGGTCTTGCCGCGGGCATAACCTCCCCAAAGCATATAGACCAAATGCTGACGTTGCGAAGCCAACGCACGGATAGCCGCATCAGTAAACTGCTGCCATCCTAATCGGGCATGGCTGTTGGCCAGATGGGCACGCACGGTAAGCGTAGCGTTCAACAGCAGAACACCCTGCTGCGCCCAGCGTGTCAGATTGCCAGTTGGCGGAACGGGAATCCCCAAATCCTGCTCTATCTCCTTGAAAATATTCTGCAATGACGGGGGAAATGGCACGCCATCCTGCACGGAGAAGCTGAGCCCATGAGCCTGTCCTGGCTCGTGATACGGATCCTGCCCTATGATGACCACTTTCACCTTGTCGAACGGACAAAGGTTGAAAGCATTGAAGACAAGCGAAGCGGGCGGGTAGCAGGTAGTCGTTCTGTACTCCTGCCTGACGGCATCGGCAAGCGACTGGAAGTAAGGCTTTGAGAATTCTGCGCTCATTTGCTGTCCCCACGTGGGTTCTATCTGCACATTCATTGCTATTTTTTCTTAATCAATCGTAATCTTGGCGCAAAGTTACGAAAAAATTCCGTAACTTTGCGCCACAATCATACAAAAAAGAAGATGGACGAGACAAGGAAAGGTTTCATACAGCTACACCTAAGCGTGCTCCTTGCTGGCTTCACCGGCCTGTTCGGTCGGCTCATTACATTGAATGAAGTCGACATCGTATGGTACCGAATGCTCTTTACCAGTTCCATCTTACTGGTTTTTACGGGACTGCCACGTGTGGGCTGGCGTAAGTTCATGCAATTGAGCGGTTGTGGGGCCCTTCTTGGTCTTCACTGGTTGCTGTTCTACGGTTCCATCAAAGCCTCAAACGTCTCTATCGGCGTCATCTGCTTTTCGCTCATCGGCTTTTTCACCGCGTTGTTCGAACCCTTTCTGATGAAGAAGCGTTTTTCATGGGCAGAGTTGCTGTTTTCACTGATCACAGTCTGCGGCGTGATGTGCATCTTTTCCTTGGACGCCCGCTACCGCTATGGCATCTGTATTGGCATTGTGTCCTCGGCCGTCTGCGCTCTTTATGCCATCTGCAACAAGAAATGCAGCGTGGGCGTACGTAGCCGCACAGTGCTCATGTATCAGATGTCGGGCGGTCTTATCGCCATCACACTGCTCATTCCCCTATACCTGCAGGTCTTCCCCAGCCAGCAGCCTGTCATGGTCATTCCCGAAGGTTCGAACCTATGGTATATGCTTTGCCATGCGCTGTTCTGCACTATCGGCATGTATCTGCTGCAGATACAGGCTCTTAAACGGCTGTCAGCGTTCACAGTTAACCTGACCTACAACCTGGAGCCTTGCTATACCATCATTCTGGCTTTCCTCATCTTTGGAGAGGGCCGTCAGCTGAATTTCTCGTTTTATATCGGCATCTGTCTCATCCTGCTCAGTGTTCTTCTACAATCACAGAGAGCGTTAACTCATAAATAATTAACCCTTAAAAACAAAAACAACAATGAAGAAAATGAATTTTAAAGTTGTCGCCTGCCTCCTTGCAGGCAGTCTTGTCTACAGTTCGTGCATCGGCTCTTTCAGCCTGTTCAACAGCTATGCCAAATGGCAGCGCACGATGACCAGCAACAAGTTTATCAACGCCATCGTCGGCTTTGTCCTTATGCCTGTCGTTGGTTCTATCACGTTATTTGTCGATTATGTCGTACTCAACACCATTGAGTTCTGGACTGGCGACAACCCCATGCACGCCAACATTGGCAAGACCAAGCAGGTGTTGGGCAGCGACGGACGCTACTATGCTGTCACCACGCTGAAGGACGGCTATGAGATCAAGGCTCCCACTGGCGAACTGAGTTATTTCAAGTACAACAAGCAGCAGAACATCTGGTCATTGGAGCAGAACGGCAAGGCCACCGAGCTCTTCCGCTTCAATCAGGATGGCACCATCACCACGCTGGCCGATAAGGATATG
>Ga0310694_10000957_pt1 | contig 34828 bp, 26 predicted proteins | sample 174DNAGHGhighgp2_FD_203884 | JGI IMG/M metagenome (GOLD analysis project Ga0310694, IMG submission 203884) | Sheep rumen microbial communities from Palmerston North, Manawatu-Wanganui, New Zealand - 1742 DNA GHGhigh gp2 (v2) (version 2) | ecosystem: Host-associated > Mammals > Digestive system... | reverse complement strand
TCAGAGTAAAGGGCCCCAGGAACTTGACCACCGGACGGAAGCGGTTCTCCTTCTTGGTCCCACGGAGGGCCATGTCGCCGCCCAAGGAAAGCATCTGTGTAAACTTGCCGGCATACGCGCCGATGATATCGTCGTACATGTCCCAAGTACGAACGCCCAGTGCTTCACGCTCATTCATCGTCGACCAGGGGTTCGGGGTGCGGAAGTTGGTTAAATCCAGCAGTCCCTCGTCCACAATGGCAAACGTGTAGGTCATAGCCTTGCCCTTTTCCTCCTTCACGCGAACGGTGAAAGGAGTCTGCGGACGGACGACATCCGGACAGTCGATGATGGGTTTGATATGGGAGGCCGGATTGTTGACGGTTACGTTCTGTACGCCGTACATCCGGATAGGAAGGTCATTCGCCGTTTGTTTATGCGGCTGCAGCAGTGTAATGTGCAGATAGAAGTTTGGTGCCATTTTGTCGGTCACCTTGAATTTCCAGGCGGTCTCTCCCTTACCGGAAGTGGCAACCCAGGTGCGGGACATTACGCCGGAGGCGTTCTCGAAGGATACCAGCGCGTGACCTCCTTCAGACGCGGGCAGATAAACGGTGGCGGTTTCTCCTACTTCATAGCTGCGCTTGTCTGTGGTGAAAGAGAGCATGGAGAGGGCTTCCGGATCTGATTTGCTGGAATGGCCGCGCCAGAGAGGCCAGTCAACAAAGAACGTCCCGCCGGTCATGTGCCCACTATCCGTGTCTTTCACCAAGATGAGGAAACGTCCGTAATCCGGATAATGGACTTTGAACGGTACCAACGAATAGCAGGATGTGCTGGTAATGGTTCCGGAGGTCTCCAGACTGGCGTCCTTGCCATTCACGTAGCGGTCCAGATTATCGGCAGAGCATTCCCACCACCAGCTCCAGCCCATGCGGTAGATCTTGTATTCCAGTTCACGTCCAGCCGATGCCTTACCATTTGCGTCCACAGAAACCACTTTGAAGATAAGGTCTTTATCTGTTTCAAAGTCGGATTCCTTCAGATCAATGCCGACATAATGGGTGAAAGGGGAGAAGCGGACGGTGTTGGCCACAATGCTGGTGTTTCCGCCAGGCTCGGCGACTTTACAAATCAAATCGGCCTTGAGCATACCGGGGGCATCCTTGGCTTCCGGCATCTCTTTAACAAAGCTGGCGCAGCCTGTGTTGTCTAAACGGAACTGGAACTGGGAAAGTTTCTCGGAGGTGTAAGAAACCAGCGGATTGGTGAAAGAATAGTCACGATACTCGGGGAACGGAAGGGTAGTATTGTTAAGGACAATATCCAGCGTTCCGTCCAAGTTGGAAGCGACCGGACCGGTGAGCCAATGGGAGGAGACTGAGATGCTCGCATTCTCTCCGGCCTTCAAAGTCTCCTTATCCGTTGATAGATTGATTTTTAAACGGTTAGGCTTGATTGTCTCAATCGGGACTTTCTTTGTGAATTTGGCACCGCCAACCACGAAAAATGCATTCCAGGAACCGGTTGGACTGTCGGGATTCGTGGCCATTTCAAAGGCATAGAAGCCGTCCTTTCCGCTGCGTATAGTCTTGCTCCCGAAGAGTTGTCCTTCGGGGGTGTATAGCTCCATGGTGGCAGGGTGAGATTCTGGCAGTTTATGGAGTTTGTCTTCAATGACCAGCGTCAGGTGAAGAGTGTCTCCGGGACGCCAGACGCCGCGCTCTCCATAGACATAACCTTTCAGTCCCTTGGTTATCTTTTTGCCGCCTACGTCGAATCGGCTGAGGGACTTTTCGTGTCCCTGCATTTTCAGATGCATTACTGCATAGCCTTTCTCGGCCTGGAGGATGTAGGCCTTGCCGCGGAGCTTGATTTCAGCGAAACCGTTTTCGTCGCTCACGGCTGCTCCAACGGGTTGAAGCTGGTAGTTGTAGGCGGTGACTTTTACGCCAGGGAGGGGCTTGGACGAGACGATATCGGCCGTCGTCACCCATAACTTCGTATCATCGGCACTCTTTACGATAATGCCGATGTTGGAGGCCACCAGATTGATTTCCGGGAAGTGGTCATCATTCATGTAATAGCTGGGGGCCGAAGGGTCTTCCCGATCGCTCCAGCGCCATTCATCGGAATGATAATCGCCCCAGCTGGAGTACCAGGCATAGCCGGAATCCCAGCGAGATTCCTCTTCTTTTGTTATGGTTGCTTTGGGCAAGGTGGCCGGCGCCTCGTTTTTGTCGTATAGAGAGTATTCCTGCTTGAAGGTCAGTTTTATGCGGTAAATGGCGCCCTTCTCCTGACGGAAGAGATTCATTAAATCAATGGAGAAGTTCTGCCATTGATGCAGGTTTTTGGACGGGTCTTTGTCCAGCCTGGCCGTGGTCTTATAGACCAGTCGGCCATAGCGGCGAAGCTCCGAAGTTCCATCAATATCGTTGTCTTGATAAAAGGATAGGACGTTGCACCGGAATATCTTAATAACGCTCACATCTACAGCACATAGGTTGACTGCCTTGAAGGGAAGCTTCAAGTTGTTTTCGTCAGGGAGAATACCATCTCCTATGAGCAGATCCACTGCCGGGGGAATGCCGGCCGAACGGAAGGTTTTCTTGTATCCGGTGCCCAGGAGCTTGCCCTCGTTGTTTTTGAGACGATGGTCTATCCGCAGGGTCATTGTGGATACCTTGGCATCCTCATAAAAGAGCTTCACCTGGGCAGCATCACGTTCAAGGCGAAGGGTCTCCATTTCATCAAGATAGACCAATCCTTCCAGGGACTGGTCCTCGTTTAACGGCTCTGAAAACTGGATGGAGATATAGGGCTCAGCCGCATCGACTAAGTTGGCCTGGATTACTTTGAACTCTCCCTTCCCCGGGACCACAACGCGCGCTTCAAGCTTTTTCCCAAAGCCAATGGCAGGAGCGTCGAAGAAGAGCTTTACGGCAGCAGAACCGGATGCAGAACGCCGCAGACCGGACATTTCGAACTCAAAAGTCCAATCGTCCAAGCGATCAACAGTGGTCTCGGTTTTCCAGGTTGTGGGAGTTTTAAACAGCTTAGGGACAACGATGTCGTCATAGACCGGCTCGCTCAATGTTACCTTGCCGCGAACAATGGCTGTCTCTGGATCTTCCGTGGAGATTCTCACTTCGGTGATCTCCATTTCGGCCGTTCCTTCGTCAACATTGAAGGAGAAAACAATGTCTTTGGCTCCTGGAATCAGCTTACCTTGATGGACGGTGCAGTAATAGGTGTCGCCGCCTTTTAGTTGACCCTCGTCAGGAACGAAGGTCAGTTTTCTACCTGTGGAATCCCAGGTCTCCTGGCCCTTTAGAGAAGGGGAGAACTTCAAGATACGCGAAGAGCCCGCGAGAGCAGGTTCCGCGTTTTCATTGAACACAACCTGGATGGTACTGTTCCTCTTGACGACGCTTGCCGTGTAGGCTTCTACGTACTGGGCAATCTCTTCCGGAGTGGACTCCTGGAGTTTGCGATTGTTGCAGGAGTAGAGGGTGAAGAAACCGGCCGAAACCAGGCAGGCGTAAGAGATGAGAGCGACGAGTTTGATGCGTAAAGTATCCATTGTAAAGCCGTTATTTGCTGTTTTTCCAGTGCGAATATCAGACAAATAATTGGCTATCCAAAGCGTTTTTCCCGCCGATGTATGAAGTCAAAATATGGTGTACAGAATGGACGTTTTACTGCCTTCTGGTCTTGTTAATGTCGTTCATATTCATCGTCATCACCAAATTCCTCGCTCCTCCTTTCTCATAGAAGTACACCCTGAACACCTGCCCCTTCACCAACGCAATCTTGTCAAAGGTGAACACCAGGCGCCCCACAGTTGAAGGGGCGACAGAACCCAGTCCAAAAACCGCCCGGGGAAACACCGCTTTCTCATACTGCAACCCCCGCTTCGTCCGCCTGGAGTTCTCTACCGCAAACCGCGGCGTGGACATCTCATAGCTCACGGCCGAGGAATTCTGCACCGACACCACCAAGTACAGCACATCGTCCTTGTAAAACAGGTTCTCGCAAAGTAGCTGGAGGCCGTAGCCGGAAACGCCGATATGGTAAAGCTCCTGCGGCAAGGCTGCGACCTCCGCTAAAGAAGAAGGTGAAAGAGAAAGGGTGTCCGACAGGGGGCGGACATCACCAGCGGGACCGTCGGTACCCATTCGAGCGCTAGGGCTGGTACCCTTATGCGCGCCGCCGGGCAAAATGCGTGTGTCAACGTCAAGTCGGGAAGGATGTTCCCGATAGGCAACCAGGAAGGTGTGCATGGCGCCGGTGCTTTCCAGGCAGCTCATCGAAGTGCAGAAGTCGAAGGGCTCCCGGGCTTTAACGGCCACGAAGTCCTTGGATCCGTCCACAATCTTGGCAATGATGGCTTTGTTGCCCAAATTGACATATTTGAGCTCGGAGGAAAAGCGCAGGTGGACGGTCTGGGAGGTGGAAATAAAAAGCGTATCCTGGGCCTGTGCGTGGCCGATCCCGGAGCATACCCACCCAGTCAAAAACAGTAGTAATAGTCGTTTCATCGTTTCTCGGATTTAACAAGGTAAAACTCATAGCCGCTCACCACGGAAACGGACATTTCGCCGGTGGCGGACTTGGCAATGGACGCGCCTGTACGGATGACGGTATTGGCAATGTCACCGACAAGGCCCCCGAAGGTCTGGCCAGCGGTTGAGACAGCGTCATCGGCCGCCTTCCTGGAGTTACGCGAGGCCGATGTTTCCGGGCAGTAGATGCCCTGAAGGCCGTCGGTGTCATAAGCATCTAATGCCAGAGGCACAATGCGGCCGTTCATCTCCAGGGACCGCACAGAGAGCTCCAACCGGTCGCCAATCTTACAGATGGCCGATAGATGGGTATTGGCGGGTATCCGCACGCTCCCGTCTACGTAATCCTCCAATAAGCGCAGTGTCACTCGCTGACCGCCAACAAGTTTTTGGTCCCGGACGAACATACAGCGGAAAGGCCTCACGCCGTAGCTCACGCCCTCGGATGGTTCGTCGTCCAGTGTTGAAATAATCCCGTCGGAGGAGCCCACGGCCGATAAATCGATGCTCTGAGGCTCGGGCTTTTCGTTGGCTACAGTCTCACCGGAAGCCTCTTCGCCGGAAGCTCCTGTCAGTACGTCTCGGACCATTTCGGCACGGCGGCGGTCATACTCCAGCCTTTCCTCTTCCGTCCGGTGTCTTGTGACTCCGCCACCCCCAGAGGAATGCCGTGGTCCCGATGCGGGAGCAGGAGTCTGAGATGGGGCAGAGCCAAATACTCTTTCAGCAGCGGCTTCCGGCCGGGCAGAAACCGGCTCCACCACAGGTGCAGAAGCAGCAGGGGAGTCTGACGTTAGCGGAATATCCTCTGCCGCTGGGTCAACAGCATCAAGCATCTTGTAGTAGTCTTCAGTGGAGCCACGATACACCTTGGATTTGCTTGCTTCCATCCGTTCGGCTTCGCCCTCCGGAATTACGGAAACAACCGAGCCGGAACCGGCCTCAGACACTGTTCCAGAGGGTACAAACACCGTCATAATCAGCAATACCACCAGCCCAATGACAATCACTGCCAGGCCGGCAAATAAGTACCATTTTTTCTTAGAATCATCCATATCAAAATAGCATTACATAAGCTTTATATAAGTACATCAAAGCAGCTGCAGCAGAGAGTGCTACGCCCGCATAAACCAGCGTCTTCGCAAGGCGTGAATTGTTCTTTATCTCTTTCATCGCTTGCGGGTTTCAACCAGGTCATTCTTCACCACCTTGAACTTCTCAATGAGGAGTCCGTGCGGGTTCACATCGGAGCGCCGGCCGTCCAGCACCTGGCAGGTGGAAACGAAGGAGTACTGGCTAACTGTACTTTCCCGCACCACATACTGCCGGGCATAGGTCTCCACCTGCCAGGGATACCCATTCCCGACGAACTTCACCGAATCCACAATCATCTGCTGGGAGATATTGGCCGATATCAGTCGGGCGTAGTAGCCCTTCTCGGCCAGGTCCTGCGTGTATTCCCACGCCGAACGGTCGGCCAGATTAAAGGCCCGGTCCAGATTCTCCTGGATGGTCTGTTTCTGGGGAGATAGCGTGAACAACAGCTCGTGGAAACGGGTGACATGGTCGCGGATTTCCACGTCTTTACTCATTATGGCGTCGGTCTGCAGAGCCAGCAGCAGGCTTTTGCCCTGGTCCAGCACATAGATCTTCTGCCGCTGCTTATCGGCAAAAGAAAGGGCATATAGGCCCACCACAAGGGCAAAGAGAAGGGACCCGGCAACAGAGACCAGCGTGAGTGACGACAGCCGTTTGAACGACTGTTCGATGTCTTTTGTAATACCAAGAATCTTATTCATAATCAGTTACTTTTTAAGTCCTTTGAGCATAAATGCCTGCGTAGCGGCTCCTTCCAGCGAACTGTTCACCTCGGATGCTCCGGAAGAGTTAATAATCCAAGCACTCAGGGTAGGGATAGCCAGAAGACAAAGCAGCAGAACAGCGTCAATCAGAATCATATGGATAGGAAATGCCATTCGAGCACCGAAGCCCGCCCGCCAAAACTCCGCTATTAAAGCGTCCTTGACATGGAAGTTCACGAAGTCCACAATGGCCGCCATCGGCACCCAGAATGATATCTGGATGTAGCGTGCTATCCAGATTGAAATGTTGTTTCCAAAACCAGGAATCAGGGAAAAAGCGAAGGCAAACGGGCCGATGAATCCCAGCACAATCAGGTAAACGCTGCTGAGCGCTAACAGAATCCACTGCACGATTTTTACCAGTATAGACATCAGCCAGGAGAGTAGGGTAGAAAAGTTGTCGACTACGGCTCCAATCTTCATACTGGCAGCCATCTTAATGCTTTCCCAAGTACGTTTGAACCAGTTGGACTTCTCCCGTTTATCCACCTTATCCTCGGTCAACGACTCTAGCATAAACGATGTCTCTCCGGTTGCTCCGCTATCATCTAAAGTGGATGAAAGGCTTCCGTTCATCTCTTCCTCCAGCTGGCCCGTAAGGGACTGCTCCCGGTTGTTGCGCTCGCTTTCTGCCAGGGCATCGTTGATTTTGCCAAAGAGACCAGCTTTGTCCTTGTCCACAGATGCTGTGATGGCCTTGGTAACCCAGTGCGTCAAACTGTCAAACGGCACCAATACGAAGCTGTAGAAATTGCAGGTGAGAAAGAGAATAATGCCCGTCCGGACAATGGAACGCACATCCAAGCGCCCGTACGGGTCGTTTAGCATCTTGTTGTACCACCAGAGAAGGGAAATCATGGCGGCGATGCAGGCAATGGCACAGGCCAAAGAATATACTCCGCTATGGTCGCCGGTAAAGATGCTCATCTTGATGTTCTGGAGCATGTCGGGGTAGTTCAATTTCATGGCTTGTCGTATTTGATAGTGAAGGCCTCTTCCAGACCATCCAGCGTCCCGACAATCTCTTCGGCCGCATCAATAGTCTCGTAGGAACCTTTGATATGGGAATACATAGCCGCATTAGCACGGCTCACTTCCTTGCTGCATTCGTGCAGGCCTTTGAGCCGCTCCTCTTCGCTAATCTGGGACTTCTTATCCAGGAATTCACGGGCACGTTTAACTTCCCGGGATGCGAAAAGAAGGTATTGGAAGCCTTCGTTCACCAACGAGCGTGTCTGGTAGTAGTTCATCGTGTTGGAGTCTACTTTCCGGAGCCGCTCCACATAGCGTGTAAACATCCGGGCCATCTGCTCATAGTTGTTGGCAATGCGAATCACATCTTGTGCTTTGTAAATGTCTGAGCGAACTTCCTTGTATCGTTTGTCCATCTCCTGCAGGAACTCCAGTTGCTCCTTGGCCACGCCAAGATTCTCCAGAAACTGCTCGGTATTAAGCACCATATTGTCCCCGTCCTGCAGGAAAGAAAGTACGGCCTGAGCTAGATTCGAAGCATCGAATGTGGCCCATTGCGCTTTTGCAGGTGGTGCAAGAAACACCATCAAGAGCATTGAAAATATGACAGTTATGCGTTTCATCTTTTGTTCGTGCACAGTTTTTTTATGGCCTTGATATAGCTTCCGCCGCACTTTTCAACGGCAGCCGCAAGGCGCAGTTTATCGGCCTTGGCCGATGAGAATGCCCATCGCTCTTCTGGCGAAACCTCCAGCCTCATCACAAAGCTCTTGCGGTTGCCCAGATTGAAGAACACCTCACGGCCAGATGTGCCGGGCATGCGGAGCCTGTTCAGGGACAGAACCATGGCCTTGTCATCTTCGGAAAGGGACAGGGCCGATGCCAGCTCCTCGAACCGGTTCACGTACTTGCTCTGGTCCAGCAAGATCTTCACGCCGGAGTTCTCCACGATGGTGTCCTTAATGATGGGGGAGGAAGTGATATCCTTGAGCTCCTGGGTAACCACCACGGCCGAGGTCCTATGCTTACGCGCCGTCTTCCATAGCTCCAGCATGTACGTTGCCATCTGGGTGCCCATAATGGCCTTCCAAGCCTCTTCAATCACCATTACTTTGAAATCGGAGGTGGCCCGCATCTTCTCGCCGAAGGCATCCATAATCACCAACGTGGTGATGGGATAGATAATCTTGTCACCTTTGATGGCATCAATCTCAAAGACCACAAAGCGGTCGTGCAGGATGTCGATGCTCTCGCGGGAATTCAGCAGGTAACCGTAAGCGCCTTTGCTCTCGAACTGCTCAAGGGCTATCAGATAACCTTCGTAGTCGAAGTATTCCTTCTTTACCTCTGCGTCGTGCAGCATCTGGCCAAAAACGTCCCGCAGGTACAGATAGTAATCGTCGAAGATGGGGTCTTCTGGACCTTGCCACTGGGACAGGAAGGTGAGGATGCTCTCCTTCAGGAACTTCATCGCCGTCGTCGATATCGGCTCTTCATTGTTCTTCCACAGGGTTGCCATCAGCGTGAACAGGAAATCCAGCGCCTCGGTGTCTTCTTCGCTGAAGCGTTTGTAATTGCGGAAAGGATTGAAGGAAAGGGGATGGCCCTTCTCGAAGGTGTAGTAGGTTCCGTCCTTGCCGCTGGATTCCTCGTGGATGATGTGGCAAAGAGCCCGGTAGCTGGCGCCCTGGTCTATCAGGAAAACCTGCTGGTGGGCATCGTAACAGCTCTTCAGGTACTTGTTGGTGAAGAAGGACTTACCGGCGCCGGAAGGGCCAAGGATGAACACATTGTAGTTCTCAATCAGCCCCAGGTCCATTGCCTTCTCCTGAATGTCGAAGCTAAGGGGAGTCAGCCGTTGCCTGTCGCTCATCTTGAGCACACCGCCGGGAATCCCCGGGTCGAATCCTTCGTAAATACCCAAGCACAGGGCTGCCGACAGTTCGATGGTCATATACTCACTGAAAGCCAGTCCGGCCTCATTGCCGGGGATGCTGCTCCAGAACTGGACGGGCATATTGTAGCTGTCCATCACGGGCGTAATGCCCATCTTGGTAATGGCCGTCACCACCTTGTCCGGCTCGCCCGCGTAAATCACGTTTACGTGGCAGCGCACGGTGTACATCTGCTCCTTGGCGGCTTTCTCCAGGTATTCGTTGATTTCCTCGGAGTATTTGCGGTTCTCTGCATTACGGGCACTCATGCTCTGCATCTGGCGGCGTTTGGTGTCCAGGCTGCCGTGGATGTCCTTCAGGGGTTCTTTCACGCAGAACCAGTTCACCACGTGCTCGCAGTCAAGGGCCTGGCCGATATCGTTGAAAAAGGAGAGCACAACGTCGGAGTTCTCCGTGGATAGATCGGCCTGACGGCGGCAGCTGCCCACCTCTCCGGGAAGCTGGTCCAAATCTGCCAGCAGGCAGCAGCCCAGTTTCTTTTCACCCACGGTCATCGCATCCGGCGCCACCTGGATATCGCTTAGGATATCCTCACCGCAGTCCGTGAAGTTCAGGTAGTCCTGCAGCAGGCCCACGTTTCCGCCAAAGATTTCCTCTTCAGTCAGCCTTCGAATGGAGAGAAGGGGATTGCCTTTCAGCATAGCACAAAACAGCTCTCCCGCTGCAACACAGCGGATAATCTGTTCCTTATCAAGCATACAACTTCCGGAAATGCCCAGCAGCCCACTGGACGCTCCCCGGACGTTCTTTTTGGAGCTGAAGCAAAGCCATAGGCGACACTTGTGGTCCAGGTATTCACGGCCGTCAAAATGCCGCTCATAGGCCTCCTGCAGGAAACCGGACGCAGGTTCTGCCTCATAGCGTTTGCGCATATATATGTCCTGCTTGTGAATCACCGTATAGTCCGGCAGCAGGGTAATGGCACCGCGGAAGGAGGCCAGCAGAGAGTCGTATTTCTCCTCATTGCAGCGGAATGCCGGGGGAAGGGTGAGTTCAAAGCCCACGCAGACATCGCCGTGCTTCGAAAGGATGATGCCGTCTCCGCCGTTCATAACGGGGAAGTTGGCCCGGATATCTATCTTTTCCATACATTGCTGCGAATAAGAATGAACTTGGGAAGATTCATGGCGCTAAGCCTGCGGCTGAGGGCCTTTTCAGGGAAACGCTGCTGCACATCCAGCAGTGTCAGATAGGCCACTACTGTCAGTATCAACGCAGTGGCCAGCCCCACAAAGGCATTGCAGGCGCTCCCCATAATGAGGGAAATCACCAGCACGCCCAGCAAGGTAACGCCGGCAATGACAATGTACCGCCCCCGGATTCCGAAGAGGGTGAACGGCCGGTCCAGATTGCGGTAAACCTGCGCTTTCATAGGCCGATGAAGTTTTTCAGAACCAGGGCGGCGATGATGCAGAAGACCATACCTCCGCACCAGCCCAGGGCCTTGTTGGCGGATTCCTGGTCTCCGGAGTACATCTTGATGCCCACGGTAATCAGGGACACAATGGCAACGATGGCCAGCACGGCAATCACCAGTTGGTAGATGATGCTGCCGGCGCTTCGCACCTGCGTGTTGGCTTCATTCAGGAAACTGATGGCATCCTGGGCCATCGCGTCCAGCGGCAGGGCACAGAACAGGACCGTGGCCATACCGGCGATTTCATTTTTCTTGAAGATTCTCATGTTAAGTTTTGTTTTTATTGGTGTGCTTCTTAAATATGCTTTCGACCTCCCGGACAGCCTCCAGATCAGTTTCAAATGCTGGAATGCCATCCTTAGCGTTTGGGGGACGTAGCCTTTTCGGAACCACGATGGGTTTCAGACGGATGCGTGGGATGATATCCCTTAAATCCTGTTCTTGGTTATTCGCCTCCATAGCCCGATATCTCCTTGAAGAGTTCAATCATAGCGGGATTCACCTTCTCCATATCTTTTTGGGGAAAGCCTACTGTAGAGCGCAGGAAATTGGTGCCTCTGTCACAGTCCCTCTGTAGCTTGATGGTGGTCTTAATGCGGTTCTGGGACACTTGCAGCCCGTGTTTGTCGAAATAGTCAACCAGGTCATCAAACAGGGCCGTTTTCTCCTTGGCGTGTACCATATTGAAGAAAAGAAGGCTGTCCTGGCCCATCTGTTTCAAGATGCTGGAGAGAGATTTGGCCGATGCGATAATCATCCCGTCCAGTTCGACGGGTATCACAACCAAATCCAACAGCCTTTCGCGCACAAAGCGACAAATGGGGTCGGTGATTTTAAAGGAACCGCCAAAGTCAATAATCAGGTAGTCCGTGTCGGCTCTTAGCTCTTCCATCTTCTCTTTGGCAGCATCCAGAAGGCCTTGTTCCGGGAAACGATAGACGGGGTAGAGCCAGCCTTTAGGTAGCATAGAGCCCTGTTCTTTCAGGTAGCCGAGCTCTCGCTCGCGTGTGTTGAAAAGACTGTACTCCGGGCCGTCCAGGTCCAATACGGCTACTTGTTTCCCACATTGGTACTTAAGCCAGGATGCTAATAGGAGATTGAAGGTGGTTTTTCCGGTTCCGCCTTTGACGGAGAAAAAAGTGATTGTTTTCATACGCTATGGGCAGTGCACATTGATTTGCGCTGCGTAACAAAGGTATGCAGGACTTAACACCTGGCATGTAAACACGTCATTTGAGCGAATTTGCGCGAATATTGCGGTAACTTTGCGCGTTAAAAACAAACCATAAATATGAGTCACGCCAAGATTGATCGTCTTCTGCAGCTTATGCAGTACCTGTCATCCACAACGTTCTACACCGATCCCGAGATTGCGGACAAACTGACCATCTCCGACAGAACGGTCCGCCGCTACTGCAGGTCTTTCCGGGAAGCCCGCTTCGGGATGGTTACAATGCCAGGGCAAATCCATCGGCTTGTGACAATGGATGAACGAGTCCCCAATCAGCAGGAGCTACTTCGATTCACTCCTGAGGAAGCGTCCATTCTGGGACGTTTGATTGGCTGTATGACGGACGACAACCAGTTAAAGCACACGCTGCTGGTGAAGTTGTCCGCCATCTATGATTGCGCCAATCTGAGTGAAGTGTTCGTGAAAAAAGAGATGGAGATGACGGTGCAACGACTCCAGGAGGCTATTTCCGGAAAGAAGCAGGTAATGCTTATAGGGTATTGTTCGGCCAGCTCCGATGCCCGTAAGGATTATCTGATTGAACCGTATAAGCTGGATGTGAACTTTGTTACGGTAATTGGTTATGACGTTGCCTGCTCTGTGAACAAGACATTCAAGTTGGCCAGGATAGGAGAGGTGGAACTATTGGATACGGATTGGACGTGTCACAAAGAGCATCAGGTTCCGGTCCTGGATGCTTTCCGAATGAGCGGGAACGCTACACACGTGCGCCTGGCACTTAGTTGGAGGGCAAGGAATCTGATGATAGAGGAGTATCCGATGAGTGAGAGATCCCTTTTCTACGAGGAGGGTAAGTGGTTTTTCGATGGGGAAGTGCGGGACCTGAAGGGGATAGGCCGCTTTGTTATGGGACTGGCGGCCGACGTCGAGATTGTCGAAGGGGAAGCCCTCCGACAGTATGTTGCTACTGCCTGTGCCGATGCGGCCGAGAAGTTCTCTAAAGCTGACGCTGCCAGCCAAGAATGAGGAAGATGGGGAGGAAGAGAAGCTTCACAAGGAAGGGTGTGTGTCTTTTCGCTTTCATGTTTGTCAAACTTTTGGTTTGACGACAAAAATATAGCAAAATTTTCTAAAAAAAGAATTTTGGCAAGGTAAAAGTGTCAGGTTATGACACTTTTTCTTTTTGGCTTGCTTTTATGAATTTTTATGCGCATATTTGTGTGAATTACACCCTGCAACACTACTATGGACCAACCAAAAATGGAGCGCATGCTGCGTCTTATGCAGTATCTTTCCGGCAATACTACCCAGACCATGGATCAGATGGCCAAGGACCTGTGTATGTCCAAAAGAACTATTTTCCGTTACTTCGACACATTCAAGAAAGCCGGCTTCACCATTACACGCGTAGGTGAAAGCATCTATCAGATGACTTCCCACCCCTCAAACGCCCCGGACCTTGAGAATTTGGTATATTTCACAGAAGAAGAATCCATTGTATTGGCCAGGTTGATTGAGAATCTGAATAATACCAATTCCATGAAGGGAAGCCTGAAAAAGAAGTTGGCAGCCGTTGTGGATTGCACTTCGCTGGCCGACTATATGTCGTCCCGCAGTTATTCTTCCATCATAGGTACGCTGGAGCAGGCAATCAAGGGGCACAAGCAGGTGAAACTTACGCACTATTCCTCTTCAAACTCAAACAAAGCCAAGGATTACGTTATTGAACCTTTCGCATTCACTTTGGAATATGCAGATGTGTGGGCGTATGACCTAAATGCGAAAGCGAACAAGATGTTCAAACTGACCAGAATGGAAGAGGTGACGCTGTCGGGGGACTGGGAGCATGAGGATAAGCACGAGGCAAAGACTATTGATGCTTTCCGGATGAGCGGGGACGGTCATCCCATAGAGCACGTGAAACTGAGAATGACCACCCGTGCCAAGAATTTGCTGGTAGAAGAGTTTCCGGTGACGTCCAGACAGGTGTCCAAAGGACAGAGGTGCTGGTACTGGGAAGGGGATGTGAATGCGTATGAAGGTGTTGGAAGGTTTGTGATGGGATTGGCGCGTGAGATTTCGATTGAGGAAGGAGATGGGCTGAAGGAGTGGTTGGCGGAAGAGGGGAGGAAGGCTGCGGAGAAGTTTGGGAAGTGAAGATTATCAGGTTTTTCCGTCAAATGATGGAGAAAAAAGGTTAAATTTGTAAGATCGCAAAACCCAATATACCCTAATGGCGAAAAAAGACACTGCTAAGTCTATAGACTCTGTGTCAGACCTCTTTAACTTTTTGTTCGAGGCCTGCAATATTTTGCGCGGTCCAATTGGACAGGATAGCTTCAAGGAATATGTCACACCGATTCTTTATTATAAGCGCATTTCCGACGTATGGGACGAAGAGACTGCACAGGCTCTCGAGGAATCCGGCGGAGATATTGAATACGCATCCCTTCCGGAGCTCCACCGTTTTGTAATTCCTGATGGCTGCCATTGGCAGGATCTCCGAGAACGCACAGAGAATCTTGGCTCTGCCATCGTAGAATCGATGCGTATGATCGAGCGTGCCAATCCTAATACACTTTACGGCGTGCTTTCCACGTTCTCAAAAGCGCAGTGGACAGACAAATCTGTCCTCACGGATAGCCGGCTCAAAGATCTCATTGAGCATATGTCCAAAGTTCGCCTTGGAAACGCCAACTATCCTGCCGACCTGATGGGTGACGCTTATGAAATCCTCCTCAAGAAATTTGCAGACCTGTCAAAAGCCAAAGCAGGAGAATTCTATACCCCTCGCGCCATCGTACGTCTTTTGGTTCGTATTCTGGACCCTCAACCTGGCGAGAGCGTCTACGATCCTGCATGTGGTTCCGGCGGTATGCTCATCGAGGCCGCTCATTACATGCATTATTCCACTCTTTGCTGCGGACGGCTATTCGGCCAGGAAAAGAATGTAACCAATGCGGCCATCTCCAAGATGAATCTCTTCCTCCATGGGGCGGCCGACTTTAACATCATGCAGGGCGACACCCTTCGAGACCCGAAGATTGTCCAGAATGGCCATCTGGCTCGTTTCGACTGCGTCCTGGCAAATCCTCCGTTCTCACTGGATAAGTGGGGTGCAGACATCTGGGAATCCGATCGCTTTGGTCGCAATGCTTGGGGCACTCCGCCACCTTCAAATGGTGACTATGCCTGGATTCAACACATGATGGCCTCAATGAAGCCGGAAACTGGCCGCATCGGAGTAGTCCTTCCTCAGGGCGTTCTTTTCCGTTGTCAGAAAGAATATGAGCTTCGTAAACAGTTGGTAAAAACAGATAAACTGGAGTGCGTAATAACGCTTGTAAACAATCTCTTCTACGGCGCTGGTATTCCTGCTTGCTTGATGATCTTCCGTGACCGTAAACCTGTTGAAAAAGTCGGCAAGGTTTTGATGATTGATGCATCCAACATCTTTACGGCAAAACGTGCCCAGAACGAACTGTCGGATGCAGACGTAGATCGCATTTTCCAACTTTATTCTGATTATCAGGACGTAGAGGAGACCGCAAAAGTAGTTACTATACGTGAGATTGAGGAGAAGGATTACATCCTTTCTGTCAACCGGTATATAGAGAAAAAGGCGGCAGAAGTCAAGCCTTATGAAATTGTAAAAGCGGAATTCCAGCAAGCATACAAAAATATGGTGGCTGCAGAAAAAAAATTCCGCGAATTGTTAACTCAGGGAGGGTATGAGCTATGATTGTTGACGGATACAAACCCAAGGAAGTTAAGCCTATCTCTCTGGAAGAGCTCGAGAAATACCTCTGGGGCGCTGCTGTGTTACTACGTGGCCAGATTGATGCCACCAGCTATAAGGAATACATTTTCCCTCTAGTCTTCTTCAAGCGCCTTTGTGACGTTTATGATGAGGCTTACGGCGAAGCAATGATTCTTAGCGACGGCGATGATGATTATGCACAGCTTGACGCAGAGCAACGCATTGCCGTTATTCCTCTTGGCGCTCACTGGAAAGATGTTCGTGAACAGACCGAAAACATAGGTCAGGCTCTTGTTACAGCCCTCACACGAATTGAACAAGCAAATCCTGCCGTAGAACTCTATGGCCGGCGCATTGGCGGTCTTACGGGTATCTTTGGCCCGAAACAAATCTGGACCAACAAGGATAATATGCCAGACAGGCTGATAGCCGACTTGCTGGAGCACTTCTCTCAATTGAACCTTTCCCTCGAAGCCTGCCCCGCAGACGAAATGGGAACCGGCTATGAGTATCTGGTGGGCAAGTTTGCAGATGACGCCGGCCACACGGCACAAGAGTTTTATACCAACCGCACTGTTGTGACCTTGATGGCGGAAATCCTTCAACCTAAGGTAGGCGAAAGCATTTATGACCCCACTTGTGGCTCTGGTGGCATGCTCATCAAGTGCCTTACCTATGTCCGCGATAAGGGTCAAGAATGGAGAAGCATGAAGGTTTTCGGGCAGGAGTTGAATGCTCTGACGGCATCTATCGCTAGGATGAACCTCTTCCTCCACGGTGTCCAGGAATATACGGTTATTAACGGAGATACCCTTGCTGAGCCGGCATTCGTCCAGAATGGGCACCTTCAGCAATTTGACATAGTCTTGGCGAATCCGCCGTATTCCATCAAGCAGTGGAACAGAGATGCTTTTGCATCCGACAAATGGGGCCGCAATTTCTTAGGCGTTCCGCCTCAGGGTCGTGCCGACTATGCCTTCTTTCAGCATATTCTTGCTTCGATGAAGAATGATACAGGCCGTTGCGCAATCCTTTTCCCTCATGGCGTTTTATTCCGTGATGAGGAGAAGGAAATGCGTGAGAAGTTGGTAGCGTTGGATCTTGTAGAGTGTGTAATCGGTATAGGTAAGAACCTTTTCTACAACTCTCCAATGGAAGCTTGCATAGTTATCTGTCGCAAGCAGAAATCGGCAGAGAGGGTCGGAAAAGTGTTATTTATCAATGCTCGTGATGAGGTAACCCGCAAAAATGCGCAGAGTTATTTGGAGGAGAGACATATAAAGAGAATTGCGTCTGTTTACCATGATTTTTCAGAGATAGAGGGATTTTCAAAGACAGCAACTATCCGAGAAATAGAGGAAAACAAATCCAAACTCAGTGTCGCTCTGTATGTAAATCATGATGATGAAGAGGCAGAGACCGTTGAAACAGCAGACTGTATTTCAGAGTGGTCTAAGACATCAATGGATGTCTCCAAAGTTCTTAATGAATTGAATCAAATGCTTGCTCTATAGCCATGAAATGTACAATTAACGATATCGCAAATGTAATCTCGGAGAGTATTCCCAATCCCGCCGAGAGCGGTTATGACATATTTGTTGGCCTAGAGCATTATGATTCGGGAGAAGTAAAGATTACTCGTTACGGGTCTACAGATAGTCTTGTAACGGCCGTTAAGGTCTTCAAAAAAGGCGATATTCTGTTAGCCAGAAGAAATGTTTATTTGAAGCGAGCCGGGCTTGTCGATTTTGACGGAGTTACATCTGGAGATAGTATCGTATTAAGGGTCAAGCCGGATTTATCGAAATTGGGGACAAGTAGTTCCTCTGTGCAAAAGTATCTTCCATTCGTACTCAATACAGAAGAATTTTGGAACTATGCAGAGAAATACTCTGATGGTACCATGTCGAAAAGACTCTCGCCCAAAACTCTTCTGCAATATGAATTCGAGATTCCGGATGATGTAGATAATAGAAATGATCTTCTTTGGTCTGCCTTTGAAACCAAAGAATCCTATCGAACGATGATAAAAGCGATTGATGAAATGGTGAAATCGCAATTTATCGAACAGTTCTCAGATGAAAGATGGCCATTAAAGTCCATCTCAGAATTGTGCGATATAGTTACCGATGGGGAGCACCAAACACCTCGTCGAGTAGACTCTGGTATCTATCTTTTGTCTGCGCGAAATGTTAAGAATCAAGAGCTTTCTTTTGATGAAGTCGACTACATCGATGAACAAGAGTATCAACGGATAGCAAAAAGAATTGAGCCGCAAGAGAATGACGTCCTCATCTCGTGTTCTGGGAGTGTCGGACGAACATGTGTGGTTCCTAAAGGGATTAGATTCCAACTTGTAAGAAGTGTTGCCTTATTGCGGTTTAAACCAGTCGTGGACCCATTATTTATGTCCTACCAGATGGCTATGCCATATGTTCAGAGTCAGATTGAAACGCTAAAATCTCAAACATCTCAGGCGAACTTGTTCCAGGGTAACATCAAAAAGATTCAAGTTATCGTTCCATCCAAAGAAGAACAAAAGCAATTCATTATCGTAGTCAGACAGGCCGATAAATCAAAATATTTGAATTAAAACATAACAAGATATGTTTACAGAAGATACCCTTGAGAAATCCCTCATTGAGGTTGCCAAGCAAGTTGGTTGGGAATATGTTCCCGCCGACAGCATTCCTCGTGATATGCAGGATGTGCTGGTTGGTAGCTGGCTGAAAGAAGCCATCATACGCTTCAACGCTGGTTTGACTTCTTCACAGGCAGATGAGGTTATTTATCGGCTCCGGACTGCCGTCCAGGCTGTCCAACCTCATGACCTTGTTACGGCCAATGAGCGCTTCAAGGAACTCATTTTCGATAAGAATAGTTATCCTTTCGGCGAGAATGGTGAGAACATCCCCATTGCATTCTTCGATTACAAGAACATGCAGAACAACTACTGCGTGATCACCAATCAATGGATGTATCCTAAGTCCAGCACTCAGGGCGGCAAGCGTCTAGACCTCGTTCTCATCATCAATGGTATTCCACTGGTTATCGGGGAAACAAAGAGTCCGGTACGCAGCAGTATCACCTGGGCAGATGGTGCAAACGACATCCTCAGTTACGAAATGAGTATCCCGCAGATGTTTGTGCCTAACATCCTCAACTTTGCCACAGAAGGTAAGACATTCCGTTACGGCGGCATTGGCTCTCCGCTTACAAAGTGGGGGCCTTGGTTTGAAGGTGAGGTTAAGACCGAGGGCACATTGGAGGATGTTCACCGTTCCTTCACTCAAATGATGCAGCCTGCCAAACTCCTGGATATCATGCGGTTCTTCACGCTTTATTCCACGGACAAAAAACATCGCACAATAAAGATTGTTTGCCGTTATCAGCAGTACGAAGGCGCCAATGCTATAGTTGAACGTGTAAAGACCGGATATCCCAAGAAAGGTCTCATCTGGCACTTCCAGGGCTCCGGTAAGTCTCTGCTGATGGTGTTTGCCGCCCAGAAGTTGAGGATGCAGCCCGAGCTCAAATCTCCGACTGTTGTCATCGTGGATGATCGCCTGGATCTTGAATCCCAGATTACAGCTGACTTCAACAATGTAGATATTCCTAATCTGGCCGGCGCCGACAGTAAAGAAGCCCTCATTGACTTTTTCAAACAGGATCAGCGCAAGATTCTCATAACAACAATCTTCAAGTTTGGTGATGTCAGCGAAATGCTTTCCGATCGTACCAATATCATCCTGATGTGCGATGAGGCTCACCGTACTCAGGAAGGTGGTCTTGGAGAGAAAATGCGCATGGCATTGCCAAATGCTTTCTTCTTTGGTCTTACCGGTACACCTATCAACAAACTTGACCACAACACATTTGCAACCTTTGGTGCCGAGTCTGATAAGTCCGGCTATATGAGCCGTTACTCCTTCTCCGACTCTATTAAAGACGGGGCCACGCTGAAGCTAGAGTTCGAGCCGGTCCCGGTTGAACTCCACATTGATCAGGCTGCTCTTGATGCAGAATTTGATGCACTTACCGACCAGATTTCTCAGGAAGACAAGGTGATGCTCGTGAAGAAGACAAATACCGAAGCTCTCTTTACCTCTCCGGATCGCATCAGGAAAGTCTGCGAGCACATCGTGAATCATTTTCGTCAAAACGTTGAACCCACCGGCCTAAAGGCTCAAGTCGTTGTATATAACCGTGCGTGCTGCGTGGCATACAAGAAAGAGATTGATTTACTTCTAGGCCGTGAAGATGCCACCACGATTGTGATGCATACTGAAGGCGATAAAGCCGACGAATACAAGGCATGGAGGCGTTCTAAAGATGAGGAGAGCAAGATCCTGGACCGCTTCCGCGACCCTATGGACCCGCTCAAGATTGTCATCGTCACATCCAAACTTCTCACCGGTTTCGATGCTCCCATCCTCCAGTGCATGTACCTTGATAAACCGATGAAGGACCATACGCTACTGCAGGCTATCTGCCGTGTAAATCGCGTCTATAATGATCAAAAGACTCACGGCCTTGTGGTGGACTATGTGGGTATCTTCGACAATGTCGCTAAGGCTCTGATGTTCGATGATGCCTCCATGAGGAAGGTTATCTCTAACAAGAATGAACTCAAGACGCACATTCCGGAGCTAATGAAAAAGTGCTTGGACTACTTCCCGAACGTTGACCGCAAGGTCAGTGGTTTCGAAGGTCTCCTTCAGGCTCAGCAGTGTTTGCCCACTAATGACATAAAGGACCATTTCGCAGCTGACTTTGTAGTGCTTTCTCATACTTGGGATATTATCTCTCCTGACGAGTTCTTAACAAAGTTCAAGAACGATTATGTCTGGTTATGTCAAGTATATGAAAGTGTCAAACCTGTTACACCTACAGGTTCTCTGGTCTGGAAGATGCTCGGTCCAAAGACCATTGAGCTGGTTCATCGCCACGTCACCACAATTGATATAGGCAAAGGTGAGACAACACTTGAGAAACTTGTCCTGGACGCCGCCGTCCTGGATGCGGCCATCTCTGAGGCTGAAGCAAAGAAGAAAATCAAAGAAGTTGAGCAGCTCCTTATTCCTCGTATCAAGCAGCACATGAACAATCCCAAGTTCAAGCGCCTTGCCCAGAAGATGGATGAGCTTCGCGAAAAGATGGCTCAGAATCTTAAGACCAGTATTGAATTCCTGAAGGACATTCTTGAGATGGCCAAGGAAGTGCTAGAAGCTGAGAAGGATGTCAAGCCGGTTGATAATCGTGAGCGCGCAAAAGCCGCCCTCACTGAACTTTTCCAGAGCATTAAGAATCCGGAGACTCCCATCATTGTGGAGAACATCGTCAACGACATTGACCAGCAGGTTGTAGCCATCGTCCGTAATTTCAACGATGTCTTCCAGACCGTCTCTGGCAAGAAAGAAGTCCAGCGCCAGCTGCGCTCCATCCTTTGGCTGAAGTACAAAATCAAAGACCAGGAGGTCTTCGATAAGGCATACTCTTATATTGAGATGTATTATTGATTAAGATTCTTGAGTAGGGTATAGTGTTATGCAGATAGGCTTCGTTCATTTCGACCGTGAGGACCAGAAAAAATACCTCGCTGCCATCAGTAGAATTACTGAGGGTGGAGCGATTGACGAGCTAGGAGTAGGACGGCTGAGGGACTATTATTCGGATAGACTTTTCCCCGGCGTTTCTTCTCTGCATCAACATGCTAAGTATTTTTCCCTAATGCCTCAACTCTATCGCGAGGCCGTCATGAATTATAAATATAGAACTCTTTCTGAAGTTCGTCCTATAATTCGGAAGCTGGAAATTGAACTGACAGAAAAACTCTGTGAAGGCTCTCCAGGCGTTAAGGGTATCACTGGAAGTGATGCACTCCGTGAAAGCGGGAAATATGTTAAATACGACCCGATGTACATCTATGGAATGGCCCTTCAGACATACGGGATTGTAAAGACGGACAGTCTTGAGCAGGCAATCTTCTACGCTTCTAAAAAGTACCACGAGCGCCCCGTAAAACTATCCGCAAAGGATGATGAACAGGGAGATTCTGAGGATCAAGACTCCGTGTTGGGTTTCTTATCCTTCCCATCGAATCTGGAATATAACTGGAGGGAGGGTTGCTCATTGAATTTAACGCCGAGCGAACAGGATTTCCTCACCAGGCACATTCTTGAGATTTCAAAGGCGACAAAGAATAGCCTCCTTCACTATCTTCTTGACAACAAGATTTGGCTGAATAAAAACGAGGTCCCCACATATGAGGTTTTCGTTGACTGGATTCGCAGGAAAAGAGAGGATCTTCCTGATCATCTTCTCTCGGATATTCTTCGAGCAAGTCACTTCTCGGATCTCGTAGACGGTCTATTCTATCGCTACAATTGGCTCTATAGCGGGAAAACGGACACGAAGGTTCTGTACAAGTTCAATAAATGGTATGAAGAAGTTTTCATTCCCGGTAAGGAAGCTATGGCAGCATCGCTTGAAGGCGTAGTCATTAATGACAATGACTCTATCCCTTTCTGCACCAATGCCATCAAACTTCTTTCTCATCGCGATTGGGATGAACTTGACTATCGAATCCAGCGGCGCGAGCAGGACATCAAACATTCCCGTCATAAGATAGATAACGTGGAAGCGGGATACCATTATGATCCCGATCATCCCATACACGACTACAAGTTGCAGTTCAGATGGGCAACTGTTCGCCTTTTCGTAAATGAAATATTAGGAGGTTCACCAGATGAGTAGGCTCGATATGAAAGATATCATATTCGGGAGGGTTCTGAGGGACCCGCTTTACCGTGTTGATTTTGCGGTAGGGACCACCTATTCCCTGGATCTGGACACGTTCATTTCTCTTCCGTTCTCTCTGGGATTCCTGGAAGAGCCGGATGAAGTGATGCGCAAGAGTGTTGCATACATCTTTTCCGCCTTAAGGATTTGTTCCGACAATCTTGCCGTATTCTGCAACTACTCGGATATCAAGGTTCCACCGGAGTGTAGGAGGCTGTATTATGCCCTGATGGAAGGGAGCGTCTTCCCAATCAATGTCGGGAAGAAAAACAAGATAGTGAACTTCCATCCGAAAGTGTGGGTCATTGAGCAGACGGGGCTCCATGAAGAAGATACGATTATCCGGGTTATAATAATGAGCCGGAATCTCACCAAAGACGGAAGCCTCGACTGCGCCTGTGTATTGACAGGTAAGGTTAAGAATCGTGAGGCATCCGCCAGGGCGAGAAAGAAACACCAGCCTCTCTGCGATTTCCTTCTATATCTCTCGAAGAAGGCTTCTTCGAAAAAGCGCCGTCGCATAGAGAATCTTGTGCAAGATATCTATTGCATCGAATCATTTGACATCGAGGGCTCACAATTCGATGACTACGATTTCTTCCCGATGGGCATACCCAATTATTCTGGGCGCCCCGTTCTGGACGAGATTGGAAGTGCTCCTTCAGTAGGTGTTGTTTCCCCATTCATCGATGATACCGTGATGGAGCGTTTCGATAACACGCGAGAGAAGATTTTGGTCACTCGCGAGTTATCTATCACAGATGCCGCCGTTTCCGCTTTTGGGAAGGAGAATATTTACACGATGAATCCTCAGATGGTGGACAACGATCTGGAGGAATGTGTTGACCTCCACGCCAAGATGTACTTCACGTCCTCTTACCGTAGAGACGAAGAACATTGGAGAAACCACCTTTATATGGGGTCCACAAACGCAACGATGGGCGGTTTTGACAGGAATATTGAGTTTCTTGTGCGTTTCCGCTTCCTGCGTTCTCGTTTTAGTTGGAGAGAGTTTTCAAGCTACTTCAAGGAAGATTCCGAGAACCGTTTTGTGAATATGATCCGAGTCAGTCCTGTTCCGGATGAAAGAAGGTCTGAATATGAGCGTTCTCTTGCACTTAGAAAAGCCGCGACCGCCGTTGGGACCGCAGATGCAATTCCAGATGGAGAGAAGACGTGGAAGGTTTCAATGCAAGTCTCTGATTTTGGAGGGGAAGCAAAGATTCGTCCTTTGATGCGCCCTGATTTGGTTCAGCCTCTTGTCCCGGGTGTCACATTTCCCGGGATGGCGCTCATTGAACTTTCTGAATTCTATGTTATCGAAGCTGAAGGGCTCAGTCGCGTGATAAAGGTTCAGACCACCGGTATACCTGATGACAGAGATGCCGAGATCTGCAGAAGGGTGATTCCCACCAAGGCAGAGTTTATGGACTGTATCTCTTTCCTCCTTTCAGAAAGTAAGACAACATATGTACTTGAGCATCAGATGCTTGAAAAAGCAATCTCCGGGAAAAATGATGCATCAAGAGACGGGACTGAATATGCGGCCATCTACGAAAACCTCCTTCGCCAGGTCTACGAGTCGCCGACGTCCTTCAAGGACATCCAGACATTTGTTAGCTCTCTCCCGCAGGACCGTGTCCCTGAAGAGTTCCAGTCCCTCTATGAGAAGATTTCCAAGGCTATAAAATCCTTCAAAAGATGAGTACGGAAAGCGAGAAAGACCTCCTGATGGCAGGAGCGATGGATTTCCAGAAGGAAACGGCCAGACATATCTACGAGATTCTGACAGACAAGGATCGTCCGCACCGGAGGGTTCTCCTTGCCGATGAAGTTGGCCTTGGTAAAACGATTGTTGCTAAGAGCGTGGTATCCCTCATCCGCGAGTATCAGAGGACGGAGATGCACGACGATTACTACCGGGTCGTGTACGTCTGCTCCAATATCAACATCGCAAACCAGAATATCAGTAAGCTCGGGATAAAGCACAAGATGGATGTGTCAACGGCACGCCTATCGATGCAGCACTTGTTCATAGAGCTCAATAATGCAAAAGCACGGAAAGAACGCGAATCGAGTGGTGTAATGCCGGAAATAATCATTCCGTTAACGCCCTCAACATCGTTCGATTTCCGCTCATCCGCCGGCATAGCGCCAGAAAGGGCTTTAATCTGTGTAATCCTATCTTTGATGGATGAATTCTCCTGGCACAAGCCATTCCTCGAGAAGTTCTTTATGCATGGTGTAACCGACAAGGCTGGCTGGAATTATCTATTGGACAGATATCGTCGCCTTGTGCGCAGCCTCGGAGAGGGTTATTGGACCGAAATGGGCGAGAAGGTTCGTCAGAAAGGACAAGAATCCATCACCCAACTTCTTGAATACGCTCAGAGCGGGACGCAACCGAATAAAAAGACTGCCGAGACACTTATTTCTGAACTTCGCCAACTGTTTGCAATGATTTCGGTAGACAGTCTGGAGCCTGATCTGGTTATCATGGATGAGTTCCAGAGATTCCGTAGTCTCATTACCGGAGAAAGCGAGCAGAGCGTTCTTGCGAAGCGATTCTTCTCCGACAAGAATACTAAGGTCCTTCTTTTGTCTGCAACTCCATACAAGCCGTTCTCAACCCTTGACGAATTGACGGAGAGCGGAAATGATGATCATTATTCAGACTTCCGCGAAGTTGTAGGCTTCCTTAATGAAGGAGATGAACAAAAGCGAGATTCATTTGAAGAATCATGGCGGCGGTTTAGTATCGCTCTGTCTCACATCTCTGGAGAAACATTTGATGTTGTAAAGGTCACTAAGACCGCAGCCGAAGATTCCCTGTATGGAATAATGTGCCGGACAGAGCGTTTTAACACTGGCGGCATTCGGACGGTTCGACCTGTCCTTGATGTGACCAAAGAGGACATAACATCGTATTTCGAGGCGAGAGGTATTCTGGATGAATTGAATGCTGTAGCAGCAAGCGGTTTTCGTACGATGCCCATAGACTACGTGAAGTCATCGCCATACCTGATGACGTTCATGGATCGATATAAGCTCAAGGGCTTCGTGAGGGATAATAGGAAGAAGATTCGCCGGAAAGCCTGGAAGCATCTCTATCTGCCGTATGCAAAGGTTGACGGCTATAAAGATGTCCCTTGCGCGAATGCCCGTCTTCAGTACCTGTACGATTCTCTCTTCAGCGATGGACATTCTGCCCAGAAACTCCTATGGGTCCCGGCATCTCGTCCGTTCTACAAAACACACGGTATCTTCTCCAAGAACGAAGGGTTCTCAAAGACTCTTCTATTCTCCGCTTGGGAGATGGTTCCCAGAATGGTTTCGTGCATGATCTCCTTTTATTCGGAGAAGCTTGTCGTTAGAGAACTAATCAGCGAGAAGAAAAAACGTCCCGGAGACTATTTCAAAGACGAGAAAAAGAAGAATTCGAAACGATATGGTGAAGACCGCCTATCACAATTTACCGAAGGTGAGAATCCTCTTTGCTACGTATGTAAGTCCTTAGCGGAGGTTTATAACCCGTCTGAGCATCTTGGGCGCGATATACGCGATATTATCAACGATATTACGCCCAAGGTGCAAGAAATGGTTAAAAGCATCGTCGAGAAGTATGATATTCCAGTTGAAGGTAGGGCTGCAATGTCAAGTCTTACCCTCCTTATGAGGCTTCTCGATGGCGAAGTTCTTGAGAACCTTCCCGACAGAATCGGTGAAGATGCCGTTGAGAATCTCGTATTGGCAGCAATTGGTTCTCCGGCTATCTGTGGGTACCGCCTCTATCTTAACCGCGAGCTCCCTATTCAGGATGAAGAGGAAGATAAAGACAAAACACCAGAGCAGTGTAAACGCGAGCTGGGTGAAAAAATCGGTTCTTTCTTCGTGAAACTCTTCAACAAGGCCGATGCTGCAATGGTCGTTGACCTATGCTCTCATTTCGGGGCAGATAACTATGTTGAGGCCATTCTGGAATACTGCGTGGAAGGGAACCTACAAGCCGTACTTCAAGAGTATGATCACCTGCTGGAAGGGCAGTGGAAGGACGTTCTGAATCAAGGTCCTCTTGGTGTAAACCAGCTTACCGTGGAAATGCAGGATGAGGAGAATAAGACCATATCCAAGAAGATGAGGACCTGGATGGCCGTTCCCTTCATTAATGTCCGAATGGACGAAAAAGTTGTTGAACACACGTCTTCACTTCGTAACGCTTTCAACTCGCCATTCCGTCCTTTCGTGCTATCAACGACATCCGTGGGCCAGGAAGGGCTTGATTTCCACTGGTATGCGAGGAAATTGCTTCACTGGAACCTTCCGTCAAACCCCGTTGATATGGAGCAGAGGGAGGGCCGAGTGAACCGCTACAAGTGCCTTTCTATTCGCCAGAGACTTGGGATTCGATATGCTGACCTCGACACCTGGGAGAAGATTTTCGGAGCAGCTAAGGCGGAGTATAAGAGAGAAGATTCCGATATTGTCCCTTACTGGTGTCTCCCAAAAGATTTTGAGGAAGGACGAGACCGTCTGGTTGAAAGAATTATCTTGGAGTATCCACTTAGCCAGGATCGTGGCCGATATGAGAGACTGAAGAAAGTCCTCTCATTGTATCGGCTCACTATGGGACAGCCCCGTCAGGAGGAGTTATTAGAGATGCTCGATTCTTCTGGTTTGAATGAGGAAGAAATCGCACAGCTGATGATTGACCTCAGCCCTTATTCGAGGAACAGGAAGAAATAAACTCTTCAATCCTTTCCAGCGCCTCCTGGTGTTTCTTCACCAGCTGCTTGTGCTTGCCTTTCTGCCCACGCTCAATGTTGTGTCGCAGGTCGTTCACCTTGACGTTGATGGCGAGTTTGTTGCCGGAGTGGATAATCCGGCTTATGTACGCGTTGTAGCTCTCGTGCCACTTCTCGTGCGTGAGAATGGCCACGGCCCGGGTAACCTCCTCAGAGAATCCTTCCCTCATCAGGTCCTCGACCTCCCATTTGCTGTCCTCAACCACATCGTGCAGGAAGCCGACAATCTTCTCATCGTTCGTCTTGCCGGCCATGCCAACCGCCAGCGCATGGAGGAGTGCAGGCTTACCGTCCAGATCCCGCTCGCCGGCGAAGACTTGCGTGGCGATCTCGACCGCCTCGTCGATACCGGAGGCAAAGTACCGGCGCAGCTGGTCGAAGGACCAGTGCTGGCCCTCACCGAAATGCTGGAGGCCTTCCATCACTTCCATCATCGTCAGGCACTTGAAATACCTCTTCAGCCGTTTCATTGGCACCTGGAACCATAGACCGTGACCACCTTCTGGTCCGGGAGTCCTGTCCTCAAAGAATACAGGCAGATTCAGATCTGACCCTTCAAAGGATGCAAAGGTATCACCAATCATCACGCCCCTGGGAGGATAGTGACCGTCATCGTCAATAACTTCTACTTCCATTGCTTGAATTGTAATCTTCTCGAAGTGGATGCCACAGTCAAGCACATCCATCAGCTCGCCGATATAACCTTGCCGCACCCAGTCCTGAACACTATCCTCGTTGGCATCCATCACATAGTCAAGGAATCCAGGCGTTGCATCCTTGTCTTCCTTGAAACCTAACTCTTCCATCTCGCCGATTCTTGTTGGATGAATAGAGCCGAGCAGCACCTTGTACTTGGGCTGGTTGTCGTTGGACTTCACATAGAAATCCGCAAATAAATCGTACATCATACGCTTTGTTGTTTTGTTACCTTAGCGGTCACAAAACTCGGCATGCCGCCTCGCGCGCTGGCAGCCTGTCGAGTCTTGCCCCGCTGCCGGTATGATAATAAAAATGGGAATTAGTTGAGGAGGAGAATCCTCCTTCGTTTTCTACGCGAATATACTAAATATCTGCGAGATATCCAAATAGTTCTTGAACAGTTGCGGGTGATACTTTAGGGTGTAGTAGTTTCTGCCTCGAATACCGACGTGTATCAGCCGTAATCTGCTCGCGTAACGCAACGGCCCTTACTCTCCAGCCAGTGACAGATTCGATGCCATGATAGCCACAGACACAACTGCCTTCCAGGTCCACACGACCTGATAGGGGAGAACCTACGGTGCGATAAGGCGATACGAACTTTCCGCATTCTGGGCACTTAAACTGGAACAGTTCTGGGTGGTTACAAACAGCGCTCACAAATGAGCCCAGCCATACGGGATCCTGGGTCATTTCGGCTACCCAACCTGCGCAGCTGTAGGTCATCTGCATGTACAGCGGGATGAAATAGAAACGGTCATCGTCCTTCCAGTCATCGATTCTTTTGTAGATTTCTACGGCGTTCTGGTAGAACAGTTTGGTGTCGAGCAGTTGCTCTTCAGTAGGACGCACTTCGCCCTGCTGCTTGAAGAAGTTGTACTCTTTCATGATACAGACTTTTTTTGATTGAACATCCGCATCGTTTTGCCACCGTGGCTTCTGGCTGCTCGGTTGGTGGCTCTCTGGGAGCGCTCTTGATGCACGATGCAAATGAATGTTTTTTTTCGTAAATTTGAAAATCAAAAGTTCCCGTCAATGAAAAAGTTACTCATAACCCTTCTTGTTCTTCTCGGCTTTGGTGCCGTAGCAGTGATTTCCTGCCCAGACCGGCAGGACCACAAAGATGCAATTATGGAGGTTGTAAGCGGGGCTATCAATGATGAGCTGCAAACCTCAGACAAAGATTTACAGGAAATCTCAGCGTTCTTTGGCTCCCTCGGCTCTAGTGTTGCGGGTTATCTCCTTGATAATCGTCTTACTGTGAAGAACTACTTTGTGTTCAGCATCGGTGAGCTAAAGGACCTTGAAGGTGTTGAACAAAAGGTCTCGGTAGGCGTTTTTGGTCATGTATTCACAGGAGGCAAAGAGCAGCTCAAGAAAGCAATCAAAGGACAATAGAATTGGATTGGGCTGGCATCATATTTCTTATTGTATTAGTCCTCGTCTTCGTTCTGGCTATTATCTGGCGTGGAACGAAAGGTAAACGTGGCGAGAAACAAATGGCGGTTTTGCTATCAATGCTGCCCAAGAAAAAGTATAAAGTCATTAATGACCTACTGATTCAATCAGGCGGACATAGCACTCAAATTGACCATGTTGTTGTGTCTGTATACGGTGTTTTTGTTATCGAGACAAAATACTATCAGGGTTGGATATATGGCGGAGAAAACAGCGAGTTTTGGACTCAGAACATATACGGGCATAAGTACCAATTGAGAAATCCTCTATGGCAGAATCAAGGGCATGTAAAAGCGATTTCAAGAGTTTTGGGTGACCCGGGAATGATTCCCATTCATAATATCGTGGCGTTTTCAAGGCAGGCGCGTCTTGGAGTTGACCGTTCGCTCCCTGTTATGCATTGGTGGCGTGTTGTCCCTTTCATCAAGCGCTTCAAGGAGTCGCAAATGTCCGAGACGTATGCCGAAGAGATTTATGAAAAACTCCTTGCTGCGAATATTACAGATAGATCAGCTCGTAAAGAGCATGTAAAAAGCGTAAAACGGAACAAGGTAAGGCGTGATACAGCAGTATCTAACGGCAAATGTCCCAGGTGTGGCGGGGAGCTCGTTTTGAGAAACGGTAAGTATGGCCGTTTCTATGGTTGCTCCAATTATCCTAACTGTAAGTATATATTGAAGTAAGTATGGCTAACCGCTTATTCGGCGTTATACTTGGTTATAAGAAAATAATCTCGGCGTAAAATGTTGTGGATTAGAGCATTAAATGATAAACCGGTTGTTTTCCGATTTTAAAAACAACGTTAACTGATTGATAATAATCAATTTGACGCGAGATAATTTTATGCTTGAATAATTAGGCGTTTCTAATATGGTATTTGTAACTTCGCATCGTACATAAATCTGATAGTTTGAAAGAATTGTAAGATGCTACTAGAATTGTAGTTACAGAACCATTTTATATCATTAGGAGGGAACAAATATGGACACTAAACGTATCGCCAAAATCGAAAAACTTGAGAATGACTTTGACCTAGTCCGTTCGGTCGCAGATGACCTGGACGGTGCTCTTTATGACTTTGCAGCCGTACAGCGCCGCATTGAACGCCTGTTCCAGTATCAGGAATCAGGGGAGTGGCAGAAAGACTTTGAGGCAGATGAGAAGGGCGAACTGCCCAAGAATATGAAGCGTGGTATCCTCTCTGAGGACGCCCTGGATGAACTTCTGACTGACGTGACCCTTCTTCGCGAGCGAATGAAAGAACTCGTGAGTGACGTGAAAGTCGGCAAGGATGAGGAACTCATTGGCTTCGAAGAATACGACCCGCTGGTGGATGAGCCCGAAAGCATTCCGGAAGATGCCGGTAGCTATATCGTTGTCTGCCGCGAGGAAGGCGAAGGCTTTGGCCTTATGGTAGGGGAGCCGCAGGAATTTGAAGGCCAGGATGCCATCTATGTGGGCTCCAGCGATAATCTACGCGAGGTAGCGGACCTCTTCAAGGGAAATGCTATCCAGACTCCGCTTCGTCTTGTTATTGGCGCCCTGCACTGCCTGAATCCTGTAAAGACAAAGGCCGGTAATCGCTTCTCTGCAGAGGATGAGCGCCGCTTGAGCAAGTGGATGAGGGAGAATCTGCTGGTGTATTGGCAGGCAAATCCCGACCCCGAGAAAGTGACCAAACTGTTGCTGGATGAACTGGATCCCGCTTTGAACTTTGACCACAAGTCTCCGGAGTTGGAGAACTTCAAAAAACACCTCAAGTTGATGATGGATAATTGCATTGTTGACGAGGATTATGAAAAGGTTAATACCGAAGAGAAGATTGTCCGCTTGCCCAGGAAGGGTACGACCCTTGCCTCTGCTGTGGCTGAAGTCGTTGCAGACAATGCCGGCCGCATTCCGGATAAGTTTGGCGTAGGCCACGTTGAGACTTTGATTACCCGTACTGGAGATGAAGAAGGAATTCTTGGCCTGTTGTTCGGCGGCCTGAATGAGTTCGGAGAGAAGGAGAACACGCTTATCTTCTATCCCTTCAGCTTCAACAAGAAGGCTCTGAAGGAATTCCTTTCGTCTGATTACGGCAAGGCCTTTGAATCTGACGACGAAGAATATGAATTCACCTTCAAGGCCGGAGACCCGGAGCTGAATAAACTGATTGTAACCCTTCTGGAGAAGTACTGCGGCCTGACCGACAAGTCAAAGCTGGTAATGAAAACAGTTGCAGAAGTGTTTAGATAGCGCCATAGTTTGGCACAAGCAAGTTTTACCTTTGGGGCCATGTTAGAGCATGACCCCATTTTTATTGCCCCGCCGCCTACTGAAGTGCCTGATTATGTCTGGTGCCGCAGGTATGAGAAGCCTGTCTGGTTGCCAGGACGGCCCGTAAAGAAGGAGAAAGATACCGCCAGGGTGATTCATCACCCTAATGCAGAAAAGGCATTATCGGCCGCAAAAAAAGCCTGCAAGAAGAGCGGCCGTTGGTATGGCAGAGCATTAGGTAATAGCGACGTCATCGCTTTCTGTGTCTACGAAAGTGGCAAGGTCATAGAACGTCATGTGGTTTCTTTTGGAAAGCGATAGCAGGCCCTTGCGATTGACCTGCTATCTACGGCCGCGCTTCGCCGAACAGGAAGCATCGGCCGGTACGTCTATCATGGGTTCAAGGGTGGGCACAAAAAAAGCAGGCTCCCATATTCTCCGGCATTGGGCCTTCCACAGCTTCACACGGGAGAAATGGTAATAACGCCTGCATATCGCAGACGCATTACCACTCTTGGGCCCGTGTTAGTGCTGTGGAAGGAGTTTTTAAACTTTAGCCGGTCCAAAAGCGATAAGACGCTTAGTATGTCGTGATTGTAATAATCTTTTGCAAAATTAAGCAAAAAACTGATACTTAACACATAGCCTGGCAAAAAAACTATTCTTAGGACGCTAGTTGTCCAAATCCCGTTGTAACTTTCGGCGATACAATATTTATTGTATTGACAGGGACTTGCGACCCTGTGAAACCTAAACAAATATCACTAAAACCTTATTGCTTATGGCAGTAAAAAGAATCGGATCATCTTCCCGCCGAACAGTTACCCGAATCCTGGGCCATCTGGGAAAGGTGATTAAGCTCCTCCATCAGCTCAAAGCAATGTTCCCACAGAGCGAAAGCTTCTTCGACAAGGTCGAACTGGAACTCATCTACGATGCCCTGGACATAACGGAACTATGCAGCGGTCTTCCCGATAGGGAGGACCGCTTGTCTTGTATCCGTGACGCAGGCATCTCTGTCCCTGACGACTACGACGAGCTGTACGAGGAGATGTAGTAAAAACAATGACGGAGGCCCGTCCATTGGGTCTCCGTCATCTTCAAATAGTCACCGTCATTGTTATTGGCCCTTGCCAGTCCATAACAGTGATTTGAAATGAGCTGGCTGGGATATCGGCTAGAATCTCAATGTCTCCCAAGCTTTCTTCGTTCCAATCAAAACCGGCCTTCTTGATAATCTGTCCCAGAGGGATAGGGGAGAGTTCCTCACCATCTGCAGTCCAGCGGTTCAGCATCAGGGAATTGTCCTTTTGACGCGGCGCCCGGAACACGTAACCGCCGTCCGGATTGTCATCAGGTGTGCATCCAAATGCGCCCTGTACGGGCTCCAGGGTCCGTTTGTCGGCTCCTTTGACGTTGCCTATGGCTTCAAGCCGGATGTTCAGACGGCCTTCTTCCGCTTCTTTGAATACAAAGTAGATTCTCGCGAACTGCTTGTTCAGGAAAGGAATGGCCTCCGCTTCTTCACATTGAGTATCCACTTGCATAGCCGTTGCGAAGAGTTCATCCATCTGCTGGCCGGGAGCTACTGTAAAATGGCCTCTGCTTGCCACCAGGTCAACCGTCCCTCTTGGGACTTGCCGGTCTATCTGTTCACCCATTAAGCCATCAAAGAGCGTATGGGTGCCAAACCAGGCGCTGACCACCTCATTAGGGTAGGAGGCGCGTACAGTAAGCCAGCAGGGGCAGTCCGTTCGGTCTTCCTTGACCGAACAGGAAACCAGGACTGCCAGTCCCAGTATTCCTAATGCCACTATTCTTTTCATAGCACCAGATTGTCTATTGTGGCTACATTCCCGTGCACTTCCCATTGGTTCTCCGTCACCTCCTTGGGCTCACTGGTGACGGCCCGGCTCACAACACCGCCTCTGGGCCAAACGTTCGGGTACTCGCTGGGTTCGCCCTTCAGGGTAATCGTGTTAATCCTGTAACACATATTGGGCTGCAGATTGTGCAAATTCATCGGGTAATAGTAGTTTGTCCCGTTGATTTTCACGCCGATCACCAGTTTGTGATAGACATCTTGGTTGTTGACCGGGTCGTACTCTGGCTGGCTGTAGTACGCATAAAGGCACGTGGGAAGAGTGTAGAAAACCTTGTTTACCTCGAAGGGCCCAAGACTGCCTTCGTATTCGTCACACAGCTTGCCGTTCAGTCTGGGCAGGTAGGCATTGTTGTCCCAAGTCTGCTGTGAAACTGGGACAAGACTTGCCGGGGCATCCAGGCAGATGGTGTTCTTAGGCTGCATGTAGTTGTTGTTGTACAGGTAGTCAAAGGCATCGTCAAGTTTGCCTCCGGCTCCCCAGTCCCCGGGAACATACGTTCCGTTCAATGAATAGAAAGTCATACCTGCTGAGCTCCACTGATTCTGACCCAGAAAGCAGTTTGCGTTGTAGTACAGACTGGAGAGATTCCCCAAACTCTGACTGGAAGTGCCTTTGGGACCGAACAGATTGTTGGGATTGCCGTCAAAGTACTTGGCGTTGCTCTGACAGATTCGGACGATGTCCCAGCTGTTGCTGAAGACGATATTGCTCAAGTAGATGTTGCGGAACTGGTCAGGCGTACCCCAGAACTGGGCGTCCACACTACCTATTTCGAACTTTGACATGTAGCGCATCAGGCTTACAGACGCGCTCCGGGAATTGGTACTGAAATCGACGGCGGCAGTGGCCCCCATTAGCGGTCTGTTGGGACGGCAGTTACCGGCGCTCCAGGGAATATAGCCCTTGGGATAGCCGTTTACCTCCGACCCGTTGAGAGTGGCAATGTAATCGGAACTGTCCGGATCCAGGTTGGCCATGATTAGGTAGTAACGCTTCTTATTGCTTGGAAAGCCTCGATCCGTAAACATTATATTGGACAGATTCAAGGCCGTCCCGCCATACTCACCAATGGTACTATGGCCTACAATGACATTATTATCATCCCAGGAGAAGATGTCAATCACATCCACTTCGTCGTCAACGATATCAGTGGCCAGGCCCTTGGTTTCATCGAAGCCTTGGACGCTGAATCTTAGCGTAGCCGTGTACTCGCCGTCA
>Ga0310694_10000954_pt1 | contig 34999 bp, 47 predicted proteins | sample 174DNAGHGhighgp2_FD_203884 | JGI IMG/M metagenome (GOLD analysis project Ga0310694, IMG submission 203884) | Sheep rumen microbial communities from Palmerston North, Manawatu-Wanganui, New Zealand - 1742 DNA GHGhigh gp2 (v2) (version 2) | ecosystem: Host-associated > Mammals > Digestive system... | reverse complement strand
CTCCAAAGGATTCAATCTTCTGGACAGTCCCATCCGTGGAGCCGTCGTCATAGACAAGAATCCTGAAGTCCTGAAGCGTCTGGCTCAGGATGCTTCCAATCGACCTGTCAAGGAACTTCTCCCCATTGTAAATGGGCATGCAAACGGTAATCTCTGTCATAGAACTCCCCTGATTGCGTTGTTGAACTGCCTGACGAGGGACGGGCTTTCAATGATGTCCGAATCGCTCAGGACATGGGAACCGTCCTTGCAGAAGTACTCCCCGACGACGGCGAGGTGTTTTTCAATTTCATCGTCGTTGCAATTCCTGCGTATGACCTCCATCCTGCTTTTCAGCGGTTGGAAAATCATCCCCTTGACGAGCATGTTCGTCTCGCTGGAATCCAGAGGAAGCACCTCCGTCATCTTGTCCCATGAGTTCATGAGACAGTCATGGAACGCGACGCAGAGGTTCCTCGTCCTTCCAATTGACGTGTCGCCCTTCTTGATGCCCGTGAACCCGATGTCGGTATAGTACGTGTACAACGGCGGGATTGCCTCCGTATGGTAATGCTTCTCCGTGTGGTAGTAGCACATTGTCGTGAAGAACACGTCATGCGTGGCGTACTTCTTCATCATGTACTTCTCTTCTGGAATGCACTTCCTGAGCAAATCAGACCTGAATATCTTGGAGTTGAGGAAGTTGGTCTTCCTCCTGACGTAGTAGAGCCTGAAGAAATCATCCCCCCTGTAGCTGAAGTCACCGCACTTGTCCACGTCATAGACGGTTACGAAATTGTTGCTGTCAATCATGTTGAACCGTGCGAAGTTAATCCAGTCGTAATCCGACGGCTCCATCAGACCCATCGCAATCTGGAAGGCGTGGTCGTGCGCGAACTTGTCGTCCGCGTCGCACCATATGCAGAATTCGGTGTCGAGAGCCTCAATCAGCTTCGACCTCGCGAAGCTCCCTCCCTTGTTCTCCTTCCCTTCAATCAGGACGATTCTATCGTCGCCGAAAGCCCTTATCCTGTCAACAGCGTCGTCGGTCGAACCATCGTCGTATATCAGGAGCCTGAAGTCCCCGTAGGTCTGGTTCAGGATGCTCCCAATGGAACGGGGCAGGTACTCGGAATCATTGTAAACTGGCATGCAGATAGTAAGCTTTGTCATGGCAATCCACCTCCGTTCGTCAGCCATCATCCATAGATGAGATTCTCAAGAGACGTGCAGTAAGACACATTCTCAATTTCCTCGTAGTCGTTGAGGACATAGTACCCGTCGAGACAGAACCAGTTGTGCCAGACGGCAGCGAGTTCCCTTGCGTGCTCCATGTCCTTCTCGTTTCTCAGAATCCTTATGGTACGGCAGAGGTTCTCAAGATTCGCCATCTTCAGGACGTTGTTCTTCTCGGCATCCGTCAGCGGTCTTTCCTTCTTGATGCTTTCACAGGTGTGCTTGACGACATCGTAGCGGTATTCGCACTTCCCGTTGAAATATTCGGCGGAGTCGTCCTTCATCCTCGACCCGAACACGCCGATGTCATAGTTGTACGAGTAAATGGGTTCCTCGGACACAAGATGGCAATACCTTTTCGCGTGGAAGTACAGCAACCCGATGAAGAACATGGCATCAGCCACATAACGCTTTTGCAGAATCTCGTCTCCAGGCACGCATTTCTTCAGCAGTTCGCTTTTCATTATCTTTGAAGCCAGCATCCTGTTGTTCTCAACAGGGCAGTGCATCTCGAAAAGCTTGTCCCCGAAATACATGAAGTCGTTCGGCTCATCGACTCCGCCGACGACGTAGGAATGGTTCTCCCTGTCGATGTAGTTCATCCTCGCGAACGAAACAAGGTCGTAGTTCTCGGACTTGATGACAGCCAAAGCCCTTTCAAGAGCGTCGTTTCTGCAAAAGAAATCATCGTCGTCCAACCACATGCAGTACTCCGTGTCTATCATCGGAATGAGTTTTGAACGCGCATAGAGAACGCCTTTGTTCTCATTGCCACGGATGACGCTGATACGCGGGTCGTTGAAGGATTCGAGCACCTGTACGGTGTTGTCGGTGGAGCCGTCGTCATAGACGAGAATCTTGAAATCCTGAAGAGTCTGGTTCCTGACGCTCCCGATGGAGGTCTGGAGATACCCGTCGCCATTGTAAACATTCATGCAGATAGTCAGTTCAGCCATATTCGTCTCCGATTATTGTTTGTTGTGGATTATACTTTCAATTAACTCAATGAAATCAGGAACCTCGAACAGCTCAATCCCGTTCACGGCATGCACGCCGTCCGCAAAAAAGTATTCATGGAACACGCCCGCGAGGGCATCCGCCTGCTGTTCATCCCCTCGCTCCCTCAGCTTCCTTATCTTGTCGCAGATGTATCCGAAGCTACACTCGCGGAGGAGCGCGTAAAGCTCTTTGTCGCTCAACGGTCTGATTTCCGTCATCCTATTATACAAGGACAAAAGATACGTCCGCAACGACAGGCACATCGCACGAATGTTCCCCTCCGAGAAGTCGTCCACGGTCGAGCCATACACGCCGATGTACATGCAATGCGCGTAGAACGAAGGGGAGCCGACCACGTTCAGGTACTTCCTCGCGTGGAACCACCACATCATGAAATAGAACATGTCGTCCTGCGGTGTCCTATAGGAAAGGACGGATTCTTCAGGAATGCACTTCTTCAGCAACTCGCTCCTGAATATCTTCGACCAGAACACGATGGGGCTGTCGATGCGGAAGCAGTCCTCAATCAGCCTGTCGCCAGAATACGAAAACGTATCCTTGTGGAACACAGCTTCGTTGCGGACTCTCTTCCCGTCTGGGAAGACCTTCAGGTAGTTGACGAAGTTCACGATGTCGTAGTCGCCAGACGAAATCGCCTCCACCGCCTTCCCGAACGCATGGGTGTTGCAAAAGAAGTCGTCCGCGTCGCACCACATGCAGTATTTCGTGTCCAGTGCGTCGATGAGCCTCGACCTCGCGAAGATTCCCCCTTTGTTCACGTCGCCACGGACGACCTCGATTCTTGAATCCCTGAACGATTCGACGACGGACATGCCGTCGTCAGTGGAACCGTCGTCGTATATCAGAAGCCTGAAGTCCCCGTAGGTCTGGTTCAGGATGCTCCCGACCGACCTTTGCAGGTATTCCTGCGCATTGTGCACTGGCATGCATATCGTAAGTTCAGTCGCCATCCCGAATCATCCCTCTCCGACAATCACCCCTTCCAGATACTTGAGATGGACGGGCATGATGAAATCGTCCACCCCGTTCAGGAGATGCATCCCGTCCTTGCCGAAGAACTCGCGCCATAGCTCGAAAGCCTTCCCCCTGTCCTCTTCGGCGACGTTTTTCATGGCGAAGCACAACCCCTCCACGCCACACATCCTCACAAGCGTCTTCTTCTCCAACGCGGTCATGGGTCTCGCCTCCGAAATCCTCCTGTAGCATGAAAGGACAAGGCTGTACGTGTATTCGCACAAGCCCCTCATCCTGTCGAGAGACCTGTCGTCCTTCTTCAACCCCCATACCCCGATGTCATTGTAGTACATGTAAATCGGCTCCTCCGACGACATGAAGTACCTCCTGAGATGGAGAGCCATCGGGACGAGGAAGAACTGCTCGTCAGCCACGAACCTCCTGTCGTACACCTCCTTCTCAGGGACGCATTTCTTCAGCAGTTCGGACTTGAATATCTTGGAAACGAGTTGCTGGCAATAGTACCCGTCAAGCCCACGGAGGAAGTTGCCGTCGATGAAAGCCTTGTCGGTGGAGGCGCGTCGCAGGGTTCTCATCCCACCGTCCGCGTGCGCGATGTTCATGTTCTCGAACGAAACCACGTCATAGTCGCCAGCCTTTGCAAGGGACAGGGCGCGTTCAAGCGCATCATCCCGACAGAAGCAGTCGTCGTCGTCAAGCCACATGCAATATTCGGTGTCTATCATCGGAATCATTACCGCCCTTGAGTACAGCACGCCCCTGTTCTCGCCACCTTCGACTATCCTTATTCGGTCGTCATGGAACGACCTGAGCTTCTGGACAGTCCCATCCGTGGAGCCGTCGTCATAGACAAGAATCCTGAAGTCCTGAAGCGTCTGGCTCCTGACGCTCCCTATCGACCTGTCAAGGAACTTCTCCCCATTGTAAACATTCATGCAAACCGTCAATTCAGTCATGTTTCAATACCTTTTCCAAAAACAAAAAAAATCCGACGATACATTATACCGTCGGATATTAAAAAATCATGACTCGAAAGACGCTTACTGCGCCATCTCATCAAGTTTCTGCTTCAATTCCTTGCCCCAAGTCTCCATCTTCTTCGCAAAGGTGCTGATGATGAGGGAAATCATCTCCTCCTCGATGTCAAGCTCCTTCAGCGTGTCCATCATCTTGTCGAAGCACATCTTCTGGAAAATCATAAACGCAGGCGAGTTGAGGTCGATGTCGCTCGCACGCTGGTTAAGCTCCTTCCTCTTGGCGACAATTTCGGCGACCGAGCGGAGCAGTTCGCCACGCTTCACCGTGACGATGGTTGAATTCTCGACATCCCCCTCCTCCGTCATCATGAGCTGTGTGGCGAGCAGTTGCTCACCGCCTTCGAGAATCTCCTCGATGATTCCGCCGAGGATTTCATCGGAGGTGACTTCCGCGCCACCGTTCCTCACCTTGTCAAGGACGCTGCTGTGACCGCTCTCGCGATACTGCTCGACGAGAGCCTCCCGATAGGCGTTGATGTCCGCGCCAGCGATGAAACGCTTGCGTGGCAACGGCTTCGGGTTTTCATTCTTGATGATTTCTCCTGACATTAAATCCACCCTGTCCAATTCTACTTGTACAACCCAACCAGCCTGTCTTTCCCTTGTCAGTCGAGCAGGATAATCGACAGTTGCCTCATTTCTGGAGCGTTCCTGTTCCTGCCCATCGACTGAACGACGTTGGAATACTTCTTCTCCAGCCCCTCAAGCTTCGCCTTCATCTCGTCCTTGCTAATCGGAGTTATATGATTCAAATTCTGAGGGTATTCCGAAATCTCGTATCTCGTGCCCTTTTTGCCATCTGGGGATTCCACAGCGTAGTCGTTGTGGAAGCACCAGCCGTTTTGGTCAAGGAAATCCACAAAGTCGTAGAAATCCATTTCGGATTCGGAAGCGACAAGGCTCTTCGCCAGCTTGACTAATTCCTTTGCTATTTTAATCCTGTTCATGGTTTCCTCCCTACCAGCTCCAGTCATATCTGTTCGAAATTTCGATTTCCTCTGGCACGTCGTCCACCTCGGCTTCGTCCTTGTCGGAATCCAAGTCGAACATCTCGTCGATGTCCACGTCGCCACTGCTCAGGTCGGCGTAGTCGAATTCATCATCCTTCATGTCCTTGATGTCGTCGATGGTGAATTCCTCCACGTTGTCGAACTTCACGTCGTCCTTGAAATCCTTCTTCGTCAGCTCGGACATGTTGTCGTCGAACAAGCCGTAGTCTGGGACATCCGTGTTGATTTCGACCATCGGGGATTCCCTCGTCACGTCCGCGTCCGTGTTCTCGACCTTCTTCTGCAACTCCATGTCCGTCCTGTTGGAGCCTTTCTCCTGCTCGACCATGACGGATTTCGTCAGCCTGTCGATGATGATGTCGGTCTTCGTCGAGGGCTTGTACTCGTCCTTGATGGTGAACTCCTTCCTGAGAGCCGTGTCGCCGATGTCGTCCAGCTTCCTGACGGAGTTGTTGACCACCTCGATGTCCTTCTTCAGGTCTGTCGAGCCGATGTCATCGACCTTGCGCTCCTGAAGGTTCGTGACCTCCTGTTGCCTGACGGGTCTGCCAACCTGAACGTCCTTCACCAAGTCGGACTTCATGACCTCATGCTTGATGTCGTAGTTCCTAGGCATGACAACGCCGTTGCCGAGGTCGTCCATCCTGTTCTCCTGAATGTTCGTCACCTCGACATACTTCACAGGGGCACCAGCGGGGGCTTCAAGCTCCTGCTGTTTCACGTCGAAGTCGTTCACCACGTCCTCGAACTTGCCGTCCGACTTGGACTTCGGGGTGAAGGCGCGTTTCACGACGGAGACCAGATAGGCGAGCTTGTTTTTCGAATTGACGAAGCTGTTCCTCTCGTTCACGGACATCCAGTTCCTTCCGAGGAAGTAGTCGGCGATGCCAGCGAGACGGTCGTCGTCGTTGTCGAAGATGGACTGGATGTCATCGACGCAGGGAAGACCCGTGTACTCGTCGATGTAGTGGACTTCCTCGTGGATTCCCTCGTCCGAATTCAGGAACCCGTCCATCGTCCCGTCGTTCTCGCTTATAAGCGAGCGGGAGATGATTTCACGGAGTTCCGTCGCGTTGTAGGCGTAGAGGTTGCAACGCCTCATGTCCTCTGGCATGTCCTCGTACCCGAACTTGTCGTCGAAGTTGGACACGTCCACGATGAACCATCCGAGGAACCCGTCGTTCTTGTCAAGGAACGCGGACACCTTGTCGAGCAGGTTGAAGCGTTTGATGACCTCCTGGTACTTGTAGAGGATTTCGTTCTTGTGCCTTCCGCGCATGAGTTCGCGGGTCATGGCGTGCCTCCAGTTCCAGACGAGGGTCCTCGGCTTCTTATCGACCTTGAGGGTCTCCTCAATCGTCATTTCGGGATGCCTGAAGAAATCAGCCTCGATTTGCCCCCCGTGCCAGTTCTCGTCCATGTAGTTGCCGATATTGCCAAGTCCCATGTCGGTCCCTCCTGATTAAAACTGCTCCTCGGTCAGGATGTCGTCTGGGAAGACGGCTTCGATGTACTTCCCGTCGTCGGACATCTTCCACAATTCCTGGGTCGCCTTGTGGATGAGATACGAGCTGTTGCTGGCGACACGGAAGAAACGGCTGAGGTTCTGCCTCGACGCAGTTATCTTCTTGACAATCTTCTTGCCCTTGATGCCTTCCCCAAGCTCAAGGGAGCTGTGCCATTTATAATCCTCGAAAATGTTCATGATTGAACCTCCTTTTTAACGTCGCGATTTCAGTATATCTGAAAAATACGCGGAAAATAAACGAATTGTGAAAAAATCATTCGTCTTCCCCTCTCGCGACGAACTTTTTGACGTTGTTCAGGTTGTTCATGATGTATTTGAACAAGTTGTACATATCGACGAACCCGTTGGCGAGGAGACGGTTGACGATTGTGTTCAGATGGCTACGGCATGTGATGTTCCCGATGCCCATGAGCCTCGATGTCTTGACGATGGAGGTCGAATAGAAGAACAAGGTGAGCATCTCCCTGTCATACGTGTTGAGCTGGTTGCTGTCGTCGATGATGAACATCACGAAGTCGTCGATGCTCGCCTCCAGCTTGACGACGAACCCAATCTGCTCCTTTATCCTCGTCACGTCGTAGGATATGGCGGGTTGCGTCTTTCCGAGAATCTGCACCAGGTCCTCCTGTTTCTTGCCAGACAGGAAGTACAGGTAGATGATGTCCATGTCCTTCTTGCCGAAGAACCTGAAATAGTTGTCGAGGTACTCGTTGACCTCCCAGTTGGTGTAGTTGTCCCTGCTCGCCTTCTCGGAAATCTCGGCTTCGTTGATGCTGTACCCGACGACGTACTTCTCCTTGACAATCCCCCCGTCGTCGTCCTCCTTCTCTGTGTCGGACGAGTAGCTCGTGACGAATTCCTCCATGTCCTCGCTTTCATCGACGAGGAATTCCTCCTTGCGGTCGTCGTCCGACTCCTCGAAGGACGCATCGCCGTCGATGACGATTTCGGAGCTGTCCTCCACCACCCTTTCCTTCTTTTCCTTCACATCCATTAACGTAATACCTTCAGATTCTTGAATATGTTGCCTATGACGGTCAAATCCTTCGGGCTGTACTGCTCGGTCACTGTCCCGAAGCAGAATTTCAGACCGACCTCCACCTTTCCAGAGCGGTTCTCCCGCAGGACGATGCCGTACAGCTTGCTGTACACCCCGTTCTTGACCACCACGATGTCGCCATGCTTGACGGTCACGCTCCTCTTCGCACTCTCTATCCCGCCAATCATCGTGTCAAGCTCGTCCCCCGTGATGCGCATGTGGGCGGGGTAGGACTCGAACATGTCCCTCCTGAATTCGAGGATGTCCTTCAAGTCCGTATCGTGGTGGTACTCCCGCACGAAGAGGAAGTTGCTCAAGGCTTCGCCGTCCTCCTTCCTGACATAGCACACGTCCCCAGACTTCAGGTTGAAATTGGAGATGATGCCGTTCCTCAACTGCTCCCTGTCGGAGTCGGTCGCGAACTTGTCCTTCAGCACGAGGACAAGCCAGATGATGTTTTCCTCGTTGTTCGCCATGTTACTCGAAAATCTTCATTATCCTGTCCCAGAAGGAGACCCTCGACTGGCTGGACGGCTCGTCGAGACGCTCGTTCTTCTTTGGCTGTTCGCCTTCGGGGGCATCCTTCTTGCCGTGCAACACCCACAGGAGCATCGCAATCTTCGGCTCCTTCGCCCCGCAGATGGCGGGGTCGGAGATGTCGGAGAACATCTCGTCCTCGATTTCCTTCACCGTGTTTCGGCAGTCGAAACCGCAGTACTCGCCACAGTTCTTGCCGTCCTTGCACTCCCACTTCGTCATGGTGCCGAAATCGCCGAGGTCGAACTCCTTGCAGATGCCGAGCTTGCAATTCCTGCACATGCGCTTGGTCTTCCTGTCAACCCTGAGCCTGAGCCTGTGCTCGTACACTTCCTCAAGCTGTCGTTTTATCTCTTCTTCCTTCTTCATTCTACTTTCTCCTTTGCAGGTGGCTGTATTGAATCCGAACCGCCCATCAGAGCGAGCTTCCTGTAGCACAACATGTTGAACAGCGTCGGTCTCAGCAAGTCCATTATTCCCCTAATCGGAATCTTGAGCCTGTCGCACTCCTTCGTCCTCAGCCAGTGACCGCACTCCATGCTCCTCTTCACATACTCCGTCAGCGTCGCGTCAACGCTGTACTTCATCACCTCGTACTGGAACCTGCTCCACGAGCCGAACCGACGGGCGACGCACGCGCTGGACGGAAGGAACGCCTTCGAGTCTGGGTTCTCCCTCCTGACCCTATTATACGACTCCCTGCTCGTCACCCCGTACTCCGCTGCCATCCGAGCCACGTCGTAGTCCTTGTCCAGCAACCCGTTCCTGAACCCCTCCTTCTCCGCCTTGCCGAGAATCCGCCTCTTCTCCATGTCCGTGCGTGGCGGGCGAGGCTCCATCCCCGCCCTCACCAGAGCGTCGTAGTATCGCGGATACCCGTTCCAGCACTTGCCGACGATGAAATTGTACGACGGCGCGTCTGGGTCCTGGCATTTCTCCCTCAGCTCCTCGGACGAGTACGGCTTGTTGATGACACCCCATGCCAGCGCGTATTCCTTCGTGTTGACGAGGCGGCCTTCGGAATTCATGTACTTCATCGTCTTGTTCCTGCGCTTCGTCGGCTTGTACGAGGCACTGCGCTTCGTCTCGTTCCTCGTCTTCTTCAAATCCGTCTTCGACCATTCGGGTTGCATGGCATGGCTCCTGTGTTCTAATACTCGTACCAGTTATTATACCATTCCTCCGAAAAAAGAAAAACCCGCAGGATATTGCTACCCTGCGGGGAAAAGACACGCGATGTGGATTTCTATGGCAAAGGGACGTGCCAGTGTCTTTTATTCCTTTCCTTCCCGAACGTCGAATCGCTTCGACTAGGAAAGAAGACTGTCTAGGTTGTTCTTGTCCTCTTCCGTCAGGCTTCCGATGCCGTTTCCGCCACCGTTGCCCTTGTCGTTCTCATCGAGGATGTTGCGGACACCAGTCGAACCTGGGAGGTTCCAGTCGTAGCGACCGTCGAGCATGTCGATGACGACACGGTATCCGTTGAAGTCCTTCTTGCGCTTCTTGCCGTAGTTGGCGGACTGCGGGTCCATACCGCCTGGTGCGATTTCCATCAGGGCTTCCAAGACCGTCGCGACGCGGTGGGCTTCGTCCATCTTCTTCCACTGCTCGTCGTCAATCTCGATGTAGTAGAGGTACGACGTAATGTCGATGTTGAACGGGAAGCCGACGGACGTGACCTTCTGGGGCTTGCCGTTCTGCCTGCCCATGATGCGGATGAAGCGGATTTTCGACGGGTCGATTCCGTTGAACTCGTCCAGTGTGTCGCTTACCTTCTCGATAAGCTCGGTGGCGATGGTCATGGCTTCCGAATCTTCCTGCCATTCAAGTTTTACGCTCATTTTTTCTCCTTTGACTTGCTGACCTAGGTTTGAAAAACGCGGGAAACATTCCCGACGACAATTAATATGGCTTGTCTTGCCGATTTTTCAAGTCGTCTCCAGTGTTTTGCCCGATTTTGTCGTTCATCACCTTCGTCCCGTTCCTGTGCATGATGTCCAGCAGGTCCCTCACGTTCCTCTCGTCCTCCACGTAGCGGTTCCTGAAGGTCGTGACGCACGACTGCTCATACGCCGTCATGTAGTCCTTCAAGGTCAGGACAATCGCCTTGTACTCGTCCGATAGCTTCGCCTGACCCGCGCCGTCCGCCTTCTCCCACTCGGCGTACTTCTTCTTCATCTCGGCAATCCTGGACTTAAGCTCCCGCGAGCAGGAGTCCGTGTCAAGCTCCTTCACGTCAGCGTCCCCGATGTACCCCTCGTTCCCTTCGAGCTTCGGGATGTCCGCCGAGAAATTCGACATGCTCCCCTCCATCTCCGCAAGGAGCGAGACCACCTGCCTCACGACCCTTATCACCCATTCGCCGTTGTTGTAGAAACGGTAGTACTCGTCGAGCGCATTCCCGCTGTCCGCCACTATCCTTCTCGCTATCCTCTCTATCGAAACCATACCGTTGTCCCCCATCACTTCACCTTGATTACGGAGCCGTTGAACATCTTCGCGTACTCCTCCACCATAACGCTCTTCGCCTTCTCGACGTACTGCTTCTCGACTATCACGGAGTCATGCACCGACAGGGCGCAGATACCCTCGCGCACGAGCCTGTGGCACACCTCGCGGATGAGGATGCCGTCCAGATGCATGAAGTAAACGCCCCTGTTCCTGCAAAACTCGTGGGCAATCGCCTGATGCTTCAGCATGATTCCGTCGTACACGTCGTACAGCCAGTCAATGTACTCCTTCTTGTCCCGACCGTGCTTCTCGTTCCACGTCTTCTTGAAGGAGTATATCGCCTGAGTCCTGTTCTTGGCGTTGAACATCCTGAGCGTCATCATCTTGCATATGCTACGTGCCTCCTCGTGCGTCAGGTGGTACTGCCTGTACCATCTGCCGATGTCGTACCCGTCCCCGCTGAAGGTCTTCCCGTTCAGGGCGTAGGCTATGTTCAGGTGCAACGAGCTGTAGTCCACCTCGGCGGACGTGTGCGCGTTGATTTTCAGCCTCGACCTGTCCTCCTTGCTGAGCGACTGCACCCCGTGCTTGTGGGTGTACCCGCGCTGGTTGATTCCGATGGTGATTCTCCTCACCCCGTCGGAACCGACCGACGAACTGCAAATCACGCTCTGACTGGTGCTTATGCGCTTCCCGTCAAGCGTCACCACGCTCTTCGCGTTCTCCCTGTTGATTTCCTCCTGCCTGCTTTTCGCGAGCCTCACCTCGTCTGGCACCTCCTCCACCTTCGACTCGGCGAGCGTCAGGTTGCGCTTCCTCTCGTCCTTCACAAGCACAGCCTCGTTCTCAAGCGTCTTCGGCATCGTCCACGAAAGCACGCACCGCCTCACCACCGACACGTCCTCGATATGGGCGGGTCTCCCGTCGTCGTGCTCCAGCACGTACCTGCGGGTATGGTACTCCAGCACCCTCCTCATCTCGTCCGTTGACAAATGCCTGATTTCGAACACGCTGTCCCTGAAGCCTTCGAGCATCTCCTTCTGCGACCACTCCAGCACGCACGTGTCGTACCTCAGACCGTGCTTCACCCAGTAGTTGCGGTACTGCACCAGCCACGATGCCCAAATCATCTGGAAGCAGTACGACCACCCCTTGACACCGAGCACCCTCTTCGCGTCGTGCTCGTACTCCCTCACCTGCACGACCGCAGGGGAGTTGCCCCCCTTCTGCCAGCAGAACTTGAACACCGCGTTGCCCTTGACGTTCACCTTGAAACCGCACGGCTCGTACTCGTCGCCCCACTCGGCGGCGCACGCCTGCTCGTCCTTTTTGTCAACCCTGCGGTACACGCACGTGCTCTCAAGCATCGCCTTCGTCCAGAACGCGGTCCTCCCGTTGTCGCCCTTGTTCGGCAAGTCCCACGCCAGACCTATTGACCGCATCCTCCTGAACGCCTCCCATATCAGCCTCGTCCACTCCTTCCTCGAAGCAACCGACAAGTCCGACCACCTGCAACCAGTGTTCAGCCCCTCGAACACCTCCTGCAACTCGACGTACATCCAGGACGGCATCCTCCTCATGTCCCTCTTGGCTATGCCACGCCACACCTTCAGCACCTTCCCGAACACGGTGCCCATGACGCACCACAGGTCGAACGGCACGTGCGTGCCCGACACGCCGAACCCGTTCGACTGGAGCCACTGCACCGCATTGGAACCGCACATCCCGCTCTTCCCGAACGAACCGTTGCACGCCCCAGAGACCCCGCTCGCGTCCCCAGTGTAAACCGTCCGCTTCGCATACCCGTCCAGCACGGTCGAATTCATCATCTTGCACTGCGGTATCGCGACGCATCTCCCGCGCCCGTCCTTCCCAAGATACGCCGTCACCCCCCTTCGGGACTCCATCCTGTACATGCCGTCCGCGCTGTATATCCCGACGCACGTCGGGTACATGTCGCCCGACCTCTTGCGCATCCTGCTTATGGCACCCTTCATGAAGCCCTCGGTGCCCGTGTACCCGTCCGCGACCTTCTCGAAGTCAGCGTCGCAGTTCGTGTTGTCGAACTCGTCCTCGTCGAGGTCCACCCCTTCGGGGATGGCGAATCCAGCGTCCTTGTCGTCGTCCGACAACCCGTCAACGTAGCAGGCGTACTCGTCCCTGCCCTTGCATCCTATCCTGTCCAGTATTTTCCTGTCCCTTACAAAATCCATGATGTGCCCTTGCGCCGTTGGTCCCTTTCGGCAATTATACCATTTGACAAAATTCCAGTCTTTATAAATGAAAAGTCACTGTAAATATGACGACCGAATTCCATTTCGAATTCTGGAATTCGGAAAAAACGAAGCAAAACATCAAAAATACATGCAATCAGTGGGCATACACCATTTTATATACTATCTCCCCTTTTGACCTCGAAATCAAAAAAGTTTTGCCGTTTTACCGATGTCCCCGTCCCCGACACGCAGTCCCGTCCGCATTACAATACAATATATAAATGGGCATGGAGGGCGGGTCGTGAGTCCGAACGCAAAAAAATCAAAAAATACGCAAGACCGACTTGAAAAAAGAGAAACACGAATCATGTTAATGTACGTGAACACAAAAACGAATTGATTGATGTGTTGACAGACAAAAACAACAAAGGAGTAAGTATCATGGCAATGAAGAAAGACGGAAAGAACAATTCCGCACTCAAAGACGCGATGAAGGGCTGTTACGGAAGTGAAGTCAAGCCCTCGCAAGTGAGCCAGTGGCTCATCGACAACATCATGGACAACATCGGTCGTGAGACCAAAATCACGCTGAACATCATGTCCTGCCCAGGTGTAGGCAAGACCTCTCTGGTCAAACAGCTCGCCAAGAAGCCCGTGACGTGGAACGGCAAGGACTACGACGGGTTCGCGGTCGTTGACATCCCGCTCGCCCAGATTGAGGAGATGGGCGATGTCCTCGGCTACCCAGTAGAGGAAATCAAGATGCTCAAGCTCGACGCGGACGGCAAGACCGTCAAGGACGAGAAGTGGATTAAGGCTGTTGACAGTCTTATCGCGTCCTACATGGACAAGGGCTGGACGACGGAGAACGAACAGCGCACCATCTACGCGAAGCCGTCTTGGGTTCCCACGGAAGAGCGTCCAGGTGTCATCCTGTTCGACGACGGCAACAGAGCGTCCCAGCGCATCATGAAGGGTCTGATGCAGTTGGTGCAGGACTACCGCACTATCTCTTGGACGTTGCCAGAAGGGTGGACGATTGTGTTCACGGGCAACCCCGACAACAGGTTCAACCAAGTCACTTCGATGGACTCCGCCCAGTTGTCCCGAATGAAGTTCATCTCCCTCGTCCCCGATGCGGTGGAATGGTCGGTCTGGGCTGAAAACAACAACATCGACAAGAGGCTCATCTCCTTCGTCCTGCGCTATCCCGAAATGATGGTCGGCTCCGAACGCACCAACCCGCGTTCCCTCGCGGAGTTCGGACGCGCCCTCAAGCGTTTCCCGACGCTCGACCAAGAGTCCTACAAGAAGTGCCTCATCGAGGCGAACGCCTCCCTCGACAAGGGCACCATCGAGACGCTGATGGTCTTCCTGCAACGCGATACGGAACTGGTCATCGACCCGCAGTCCGTCCTCGACGACTACGAGAAGAACGCCAAGAAACAGCTCGAAAACCTGATGAACCGCACCGAGCCACGTATCGACATCGTGAACGTCATCAACGACCGTCTGTACGCCTACATCGTGTCGGACAACTACGTGTTCGACAAGAAGCACGTCAGCAACTTCCAGTCTTGGTTGCTCGACCCGAACCTGCCGAAGGACTGCTCCTACGCGCTCGTCCGCCGTCTGTGCTTCTCCGACCAGGACTGCCCGTACACCAGAATGCTCCTGTCCAACAACAAGGAGCTTCTGAAAATCGTCAAGACTGGCATCGGCGACAAGATGTTCTGAGTCCTGCACACGCCCCTGACCGCCCCATGCGGTCGGGGGTGCGCTTCGCCTTGAAAAAAAATTCCTTCCCGCCGAAAAAATTCTCCGAAACGATGCCATATTAATATGTGCATTGAAAGAAGAGAATCGTTCGGAATGGCCGATGCACAGACCATCCGATACAAAAAGAAGGAATGGCAATTATGGCAATCACGGCGAAGTTCTATGATGTCAAGATGAAACAGACAGTCGAACGCCCAGTCATCGGAAAGCAGGAGTACGGCGAAGAGGGCAAGAAAAGATACGCCCTCAAAGGCAAGACTGCTGACGGTCGTTCATTGACGGTCTTCTGCTCGAAGGAAATCTACGACAAGACCAAGGTGAAGAAGTAACAAGGTTCGGTCTTCGAGACCGAAGGGAAGGAGAGGCTCGTTGGAATCCGTTTTCAACGAGCCTTTTTTGGTATCTGCAACATTTGAAGCAAAAGGTCCGCAAATGATTGACTATAGCATGCTTTCATCGCCGAACGAAGAGAAACCGTCCGACGAAGCGTATTCCGTGCCGTTCCATGTGAGCGAGGTCATGGGTAGAATAGAGAAGGCGAACGAGTTCCTGAAGGATTTCAGCGGGATTCTCGAAAAGGCGTTGTCCAAGCATCTCAGCAGGCTCGAAAGCGAGAACGACACGCCCAAGTACGTGAAATACGCCAGCATGAACCTTGACAACGTCCTTAAGCTGAGGGACGGAGACGACTACGCGGGGTACAGGAGGCTCATCATCGTCATGTGTGAAATCCCGCACGAGACCGTCGTGAGCGTCGGGGACAGGGCGCGGGCGTTGATGCAGGAGCTTGGCGAGACGTTCCACAAGATAACCGACAATTTCTACGACCACAACGATGAAGTCAAAGCTTTCCTCAAGAGGTTCAAGGGCGAGTACGGGTTCGACTGCCTTGAGAAGATGGACAGTCTCAACTCCATGCTCAGCCACTATGAGATGATATGGATGACCTTCATGATGAGCGAGGACGACATGGCTCGCTCAATGGAGAAGTTGTGCAGGCTGGAAAGGGAGGGCAGGTGATTGGAAGCCACCTGCATTATATTAGGCAGACCGATTTAGGATTGACCGATGTACGGTTGCAAGTTTTTCATCACGGCAAGACAGTTCGCCGAGGGCTTCAGGGAGGAGCTGAAGGACTTAATCCAGAAGAGGCTCGACGGGCTGGAAAGGGACATGAACACGGTTGATTACGTCAAGCTGTCGTCGCTGGACATCGACACCCTGATTCTGCGTTCTGGATTCTTCCCAGAAAGCAGGAGGTTGCAGGAGACATGCAACGAAATCTTCGATAAAAGAACCCTCAAGGAAAGGAATAAAAAAGCATTAAGCCATATTAGGATATTGGGGGAGAAGGATACGAAGATGGGGAGGAACAAGTCGTGGTGCGAGTCGCTTGATTCCTACAGGGAGAGGTTGTATGGAATCAGGAGGAAGGACTGGGAGGATTTGGCGAACATGCTGTACAACATACTCAACATGACATTCAAACTGAGGAATGAAGAAGATGACAAGTGAATTGAGCAAGAGGATAAGGAAGGTGCAGGACAGTTTCCTTATCATGAAGAGCGACAGGGAGAAGCAACTGAAGAAGCTGGACGAGCTTGAGAAGGAGCGCGACCTGACCATCGAGAACATCGACACCCGCGTGGAGGCAATCAACTTCATCGAGGGTGTCGCGTCTCAGGAGCGAATCGCCGTGAAGGAAAGGGTGGAGAAGCTGATTACGGAATGCCTCCATGAAGTGTACGACGACTCCTATTCGGTCGAATTCGACTACGGGGTGAAGGGGAACAAGACATCGGTCGAAATCAGCATGGTTCGCAAATGCGCCGACGGGATGGTGGTCAAACGCCAGATAGACGGGTTCGGTGGCGGTGTCGCCGACACGATTGCGTTGCCGTTGAAGCTGATTGTCCTCATGAACGACGACCAGTTCGACAAGGTTTTGGTGACGGACGAGCCAGGCAAGCATCTGGACACGTCGCGTGTCGCGAAGTTCGCGAAATTCATCCAGACGGTGAGCCACAAGCTCGGAGTCCAAATCATCATGTCGTCCCACTGGGAAGTGATGAAGGACGCATCCGACACGGTTCATCGCGTGACGCTGGACGACAGCGTGGCGAGGGTGACAAGGGAAAAGTAAAAGCAAAAAAAGGTGAAACTGATGGACAAGAAGATGTTCGAGAGTTTTGAAGAGGCGAGCGACTACCTCAACACGCATTTCAACGGGCACGGGACAATTGTCAGCGCGGACACGGGTCTGGTTCTGAGACAGTGCAGATGCATGCACAACGCAGACCAGATAGTGTATGCGAAGGACGGAAAGGATTACGACGCCAAGGACTACGACTACACGCCGAACGAGGAGGTGTTCGGCAAGAGCAAGGTGAAAGTCCTGACTCCGAAGGATGAGTTGAAGGATGTTCGCAACGGAGTGTTCCTCGCTGGGCCGTCCACCCGTGGCGATACGCCGATAGGCTGGCGGGAGGCGTTCATCTACTGGTTCAAGCTTCGGAATTGCGACTGCACGATTCTCAACCCAGAGAATCCTGGATACGGCGAATTCACCGAGGAGAAGTACAGGAAGCAGACCGAATGGGAGATAAGGGCGATGCACATGGCGACCAGAATAATCTTCTGGATTCCAAGGACAAAGGAGCATCCAGCCCTGACGACGAACGTCGAATTCGGCGAATGGTTCTCCAACAAGGCGACCTACGTGGGATACCCGTTGTGCTCCGAGCACAACCGCTACATCAAGATGAAATGCGAGCAGGCTGGAAAGGAGCCGTTCCATCGCATCTCGTCGCTTGTCAACACTGTCGTAAACAGTCTGGAGGAGAAGCCACGCACGTACTTCACGTCCGACACGCATTTTGGTTCCGACCGCACGTTCGAGCTGTCCAAACGCCCGTTCCTGAACGTGAGGGACATGGACTTGAAGATGGCTTCAAACTGGAACAAGACCGTCCGAGCCTGCGACACGGTGTACCACCTTGGCGACTTCGGCGACTGGGGGATGCTCCAGAACTTGAACTGCGCGAGGCTCGTGCTCGTCGAAGGCAACTACGAGAAGAAAGAAGGCGGAATCCCGACCGACAAGAGGATTGAAGTCCACGACAAGCCGATGAACGTCAAGATGCAGAACAGAATCTACACTCTCGTCCATGAGCCATACGCGGATTACGGGAGAAACGAATTCTACCTGTTCGGGCACATACACCAGTTGCAGTATGTCAAGCTCAACGGAATCAACGTCGGGGTTGACTGCAACAACTTCACCCCCGTTGACGTGGCTACCATCGACTTCAGAAGGGATGCCATCAAGGGGCATTACGACAAGAACGTGTTTTGCAGGGAGGTCGGGAAGCACGAATGAAACGAGTCCCGTCGTTGATAAGGCAGAGGAGGCGCAAGTGGACTCCACGCTTCGACGAGGCGGTGGCGTATTGCCTTCATTGCAGGAAATTCTATGTCGGCATAGGGAGGACGACAATGACGACATGCAACAAGGTCCGTGGGAAAATCGGAGCCTTGTGCTGTATCGAGAGGGTCGGCTTGAGGATAACTAAATTCAAGGCGGTCAGAAGACGGAAGAACAAGCGTCGGCTCGTGTCGTATGACCGCAGAATCATCGAAGGGCTGAAGATGAAAAGCGTGGACAAGAAGAGGATAAGTGTTTTCCCTGTCCTGCATTCAGAGGACCCATGCGGTTTTCTAAGAGATGACAACTACTACGAATGCAAGGAATTGTTCATCTCGCCCTTCAGGAGGTTTTTGAAGGGCGAGCGATGCCCTTTGAAACCAGACGACAGGAATTGCGAATTCCATCTTGAAAGGTCAATGGAAAAATGGAACAAGATGTGAGAAAATACTGCGCCAACTGCCAGTACTGCCATGCCGTCTTTTACTTCAACATGGATTTGAGCATTGGCGACAGTTTTGACGCATGCATGGACGGTCTCGTAATAGACGGCGATGTTGCCCGTATCGGGATGATGTGCTTTTGCAAAAAGAAGGCGGAAAAAGCAAGATTTGCCAACAACGACGTTCGTTATTTATGGATTGATTCGCTGGAGCTGGAAAAGGCTTTCGGAGAGCAACTGGACCACATGCTCGCGGTCAGGTACAGCGTGGCCGAACTCCCGTCACAGATGAAGAAATATACCGATGAATATGTCGGGAGTGAATTGTTCAAGCGTTATTGCGAAGACCAGAGATGCCCGTACTACGCGGAACTGCGACTTGAGGAGTGGAACAAGGAATGAAACAAGAAGAGACCAGAAGCCCGTGTCTTGACTGTGAAATGCACACATTCATTTTCAAATACGAATATTGCGACAGCGACAGGGAATTCATCCTGGGAAGAATTCTTTCATTGTGCAGAAAAAATCCTACCGATTTTGGCTTTTTGAAAGAAATAATGATAGGTTACGACGAATACCAGAATTGCAAGGAAAAACGGTATTTGGATTTTTCCTTCGACAGCAATGTTCATTCCAAAACGCTTCAGGAATATATAAAAAGTGTCAATTTTCAGGACTATATCCTTGACAAATCGGATAAACGGTGCATGTTATATGTGGAAAGGAATCTTGAAGAATGGAACAACACGATGTATCTTAATAAGAAATCTGAAAATGAAACTGACAAAACTATGCGCCAAATGCCCGAAGAAACTGTGGATGGTCACGGTGGACGAGAAACATCCGAGAGTCGTGAGATGCCATTGCCAGACAAACAATGAAAGCGTGAACGAATCGTTCCAGAACACGATTGTGACAAACGTCGTGACGAACAACGGGGCGTTAAAGAAGTCGGACAAAAAGAATAGATTGAGGATATGGGAATTCCAGAAGGATACTTGTGAATTCTACTCGCTGATGTTCGACGGCACTGGGGACAGGCATTACGCCATGAGCGAGTCCGACTTCCAGAAATTGATAGCCACGCATGTCAAGAACTGCCCGTTCTACGCGGAGGCGTTGGTCGCCGACCTGAACGGTGGGGACGAGGGGTGACGTATGTCTGGAATGTCCGAACTATGCGCGAACTGCCCCCACTTCTGGCTGAGGCTCGACCTGTGGTGGAACAATTCAAACCAAATCGGGAAGCCGTCTGGAGGGCTAATCCAGACGAGCTTCCTTTATGGTCTTTGCGAGGACGACAAGGAAATCAGCACGGTCGAAACCAACCACACGCCTTTCTTCCGCCATCAGGCGGAGGGGAGGCGCGTGTATTTCAAGGCGAACGAGGTGTTCCAGTCGCCGTGCTACCATAACGAGTGGTATGAATGGTACTTCAAGCCGAACGAGGCGATAGACTCCCTGAAGGGGCAGGTGGAGAGGTACATGAACGAGAACGGATGCCCTCTCAAGGGGGAGGATGTCCTGAAGTTCAAGTGCAAGTACCCGACGGAGAACAAGATTTTCGAATGGAGCGAGGATGAAGACGATGGACAAGGAAATGTCGTGCATCAGGATATGCCAGCAGTGCAAGTGTGTGTGCGTTCTGAGGGAGACGGGGACGGAGATTCATCACTATGCGTGCTTCACGAGCGAAAAGGCGTTCGGGAATTTTCTCATGAACTTTCAGAGCATCTCAGGGCACTTGTTCGTCTTGTCAAGGAAAAGACCTGTGTTCGTGAATTCTACCGTCGAATACGCGAGTGTGTTAAATGGCGGAAAGGGGTACGCTGAGGATTTCTGCGGGAAGAAGAGGGACGAGATTGAAGTGACCGAAAAGGAATTCTACAACCTCGTGAAAAACAATTTGCCTTGGTGCGACTATGTTGCCGAGATGAAGATGCTGAACTGGAACGGCGACGAAGGGGGTTGCGGAAACGGAAATGGATGAGAGGAAGACCGACGGCGGGATGGGCAAATACTGCTTGCGTTGTCCGAAGTTCACTTTGTTTTTTCATTGGAGCGAATGCGGAATCGAATCCCTGTTGGGAACGTTTTGTTCTGTAAGGGTGCGGGGAGCATGCAGGACAAAATGTGGATACGACATAAGCGATTCGTCCGCCAATATAGAAACGGTTGCGGAAAAAGAGGATATAATGCATGGATGGAACAGTATATGCGAAAATGGGAAGATTCCAAAAGAATTAGAACCTCAGATTCAAAAATATGCAACACAGAATGATTGCCCGAAAAGATATTTTGACAAGGAATGCGTGTTCTACATGGAGAGGAAACTGGACGAATGGAATGCGGAATGAGGAAATATTGCTACGACAAGTGCCCTTATTTCAGGATGTACTTCATCTTCTCCGAAGTGGGGGACTTGTACGCGATAGGATGCATGCAGGGCGAGTGCTGGAACGCCAAGGCGAAGGGATATACGCCAGAGTCGGCGGAGGCATCGTTTGCAAGGGTTGAGGTCGGCGGGATTGTTGAGAAGCCATGCGTGACCAACGTGTGGACCAACGAAAAGACGTACAACTGGAGGAGCAACTCGTTCAGGTACAAGGCTGGCGAGATACCGTCCGAGCTTTGGCTCCAGACCAGCATGTACACGCAATACAGGGATTGCGTGCTTGACAACGACAACATGGAGTGCATTTTTCATGCTGAAAGGAAACTTGATGAATGGAATGAAAAGGGATAAGAAAAGCGAGCTTGAGGAATTCTGCATGAATTGCCCGTGCTTCACGATGAAGTTCGACAAGCTGAGCTGGAGCGACGGTTCCAACGGTTTCTACGAGGGGAACATGTTCGCCTCCTGTCAGAGGATGAACGGATGGGTGGATGAAAGCCTGTGCGTCCATGCATATATAGACAAGGACGATTTCAAGGACGGGAACGACGTGCTCAGCTACGGCGTATTGCTCTTCAAGGATTTCGCCCCACGCTCCTTGAAAGGACAGTATCAGAACTATCTGAAGCAGTATCCATGCCCGTTGGAAAGCAACGACAGGAATTGCATGTTCTACATGGAGAGGAGGCTCGGCGAATGGAACCGACAGGCAAAAAAGAAGGCATGAGGAAGTATTGTTGCAAATGCCCCTGCTTCAGGTTACTTTTTGGGTTTCACACATACAAGCGTTCTTATACTTGCGAAGGTCGCGCTTACAAACGCAAGTATGCCTGTGTAAGCCTTGAAGGTCGGTGCTTGAATAAGAATGAAGTATATTGCTCGCCTGAGAAACCCATGTGGTTCTACGACATTGAGATAAATGACGAGGTGAAAAGCAAGTTGTTTCTTGGGGAAATAAAATTCAGGTATAATGAAATCCCTTCTGTTTTGTCAGAGATAACCGAGAGGTATATCGGCAAAAAGGATTGCGTCATTCCGATTAAAGACAAGGACTGCACTTTCCATGTGGAAAGAAATCTTGAGGAGTGGAACAAAGAATGATAAACTATGACAGAGACATGAGGAAGTATTGTTGCAAATGCCCCTGCTTCAAGATAAGGTTTACATTCCGTAATACGAAAAAGACCTGCTCCGATGGGTTCATGTACGGTAAGTGCTGTAATCCGAAAAAAAGGGATTCTGTGACAAGCACAAGCATGACCTTGTACAGTTTCAAAATGGGCAATGGTCTGAAAAGCAAGTACATGTTTGGGGCTTCAGGATTCGTGACCGTGGATTTCAAACGCGAGGAAATACCGAGGGAGCTTTTGGAAAGAACGGAAATATACACTGGCATCAGGGATTGCATTCTCCCGATAAGCGACAGGGATTGTGTTTTCCATGCGGAGAGAAAGCTTGAGGAGTGGAACGAAGAATGATAAGGTTTGATGATAAAGGGAACGTGAAATATTACGGTGACATGGAGTATTGTTGCAAATGCCCTCGTTTTAGAATGCACTTTTCGTTTCTTAAAAAGGAAACTGAAAAATCATGCCACGACGGATACCTGTTTTGCGAATGCTGGGACCAGGACGGGGAGGATTACAAGGGTGGTTCGTCTATGGTCTTGTCCAGTTTCAAGATTAGCAACGACATTAGACGCAAGCTTGTCTTTAGCGGTTCGGAATTCGGAAATGTGAGCTTCATGTACGACGAGATTCCGAAGGAACTGTCAGGGATTGTCCAGAGATACGTAAAATTTAGGGATTGCCCTCTTCTGATTGACGACAAGGACTGTACTTTCCACATGGAAAGAAATCTTGAAGAGTGGAGCGAAGATGATGAAGAAGAAGAATGAAGTGCAGGCATTCTGCATGAACTGCCCACAGTTCTTTGTTTGGTTCTGGTCTGAAAGGGATAACAATGACGGGACAAGGACATGCTCCATGTTGTTCCGTTGTTATCGGATTGACGGTGATGGTTCATACAGGGAATACTGTTTTGGATACGACATAAATGTGAATGAAGAAGAGCGTTCCCATTTGTCTTCTGTCGTAGGAGAACCTTTTTTTGTTCAAGTGATGTCCCTGAAGGACGAAAGCCTTCTTCGGAAGATTGACGAATGCGCGGGGAAGGCGGTGGAACCATGCTACAAGGTCGGTGACAAGAAATGCAAGTACTGCATGGAGAGGATGCTCGATGGATGGAATGGAACCGAAAACTAAAAGCATGGCGCAGGAATACTGCCTTGACTGCCCCAGATTCTATGCGTGGGTGTCCATGCAGGGGGAATACTATGGCTTGAAAAATTCCATCACCAAGTACGGCGATGATGTCCTGTGCAAGATGATATGCTATTGCAACAATGATTTCTGTTGGGTAAAAGGAATCAAGAACAGCTCTGGGTGGTGTACGGTCATGATGAAGGAGTCCGATTTGAAGAAGTATCTCAATGAGGACTTAGGCGCGGTCATGTCGTTCCAGTTCAAAGTGGAATGCGAAGACATGAAAGGCAGATGCTTGAGGAAGTACGTCGAGGATTTAACCGCTGGAATGGGATGCGTGCGAGAGATAAACGATAAGGATTGCAAATTCTACGTGGAAAGGAATCTGGAAGAATGGAGCGAGGATGAACAATGAAGGAAAGGCTTCTGGAGGAGATTTCGGAATGAGGAAGACCGAAGCGATGGAATATTGCGGAAGGTGCCAGAACTTCCGTCTGAGGTTTGAATTCGACCGCCATCACAAGCCGAGGTACAATATCGGCGGATATTCGCATTGCGTCCTCTATGGCGAATGCTTCATTCCTGGAGAGCTTGTAAGGGTCGAGGACGGGAAGATGAAAGTCAATGTCAGCATCCCAGACTCGGTGGTAAACGCCATTGACGACAAGAGTGCTTCGCTTTTCCTGAAGTCGTTTGTCAACGGCGGACCGCGCTGTGGCATGGCGTTCAACATACGGAACATGCCGAAACCGCTGGTGCCGTATGTTGGCGCATACCTGATGAAACGAGGATGTTGCATGACGGACAGCGATGACAAGGAATGCTGTTTCCATACGGAAAGGAGGCTTGAGGAATGGAACAGGAACAACTGAGCGGGATGCGGAAATACTGCGTGAACTGTCCACGGCTGAAGTTCGTGTTCATGAGGGACACGCTTAAAGACTGGTACAAGCCCGTGCTGTCGGGTCGCATCGTCGGGGTGTGTTGGGACTACTACATGTTCAACTGGTATCCGAAGGGTTCGGATGTTCCAGCGACCGTGGCGAGCAAGGACTTCGGTCGGAAGATTTGCCAGAAGGATGATTTGAAATACGGGCACGACTGTATTTACGACAATGGCGGAATTCCTGATTCATTGAAGGAGCAAGTTGAAAAATATGTCGCCATGCACGACTGCCCGTGGACAAAGGAACTGAATGAAAGAGGAGACAGTCAGTACTGCCCGTTTTGGATGGAAAGGAATATTGAAGAATGGAACAAAGACGAAGGTTGCCCATAAGGGAATCCGAACCTTTGGGCAGGAATTGCGCTAAATGCCCCGCCTTCATCCTGAGATTCTGCAAGAACCCCGAACAGGATTTCGGGCAGAAAGGCGACTATGTGCTTGGGTGGATTTTCGCCATTTGCGGAAAGAGTGCCTGTTTCAATGATGCGGGGAAGAGATTCGTCGGCATTGAAAGAAAGGAAATGAAACTGATGGTGAACCCCACGTTGAATGGGAGATGCTTCGATTTCAACATGCACGCGATTCCAGAATCGGTCAAGGAAGATGTGGAATACTATCTCGACACCAATGCCTTCTGGCAGTTCAATGAAGACTGCGTGCTTTACATGGAAAGGATGCTTGAAGAATGGAACCAGTAGAGAAATCAAGAATGCATGAATTCTGCGCGAACTGCCCGTGCTTCCATATTGAATTCACGCGGGACAACTCGATTCCAGACATATACGGGTTCGTCAATTTCCTTGTCAGGGGGAATTGCAGTTTTTCCAGAAATGCCTTTTCAATCATGGGGGGCGTTCGTCGCGTCATCGTTGACAAGAAAGAGCTGGAGAAGGCTTTTTACATGGATGCCGATAAAATCGAGAAGATTGACAGCCGTTTCGAGGAGTTGCCAGAATGCATGAAGCCATACGTCAATGCGTATGTGAAGTCATACTCGGACTGCGTGGCGAAGAACAGCAGGGATTGCAGGTTTTATATGGAAAGGAGCATGGAGGATTGGAACAAATGAATTCGCTGAATGACAACTGGGAGAATAGCATAGAGAATTTGCTGGACTGGAAGAACTGGAATGGGACTGGGATGGGCGATTACTGCGTGCATTGCCCGCATTTCAGAATCAAGATGGAATACGACGACATACTGGAGGATGCGGTGGTTGCGCCGTTGTCCATTCTGACGAAAATCGGCGGGATATGCAACAAGATATTCTTCATGGAATACTACGGTCATGAAAGCAGTTACGAGGGAATGATTAACGAGTCGAAGGAGAAGCTCTTTCTCGACGCGCCTGTTGAGAAGATAAAGGAGTGCAAGGTCCGACCTTACGAGGAGTACAAGTACAATGAGGTTCCAGAATACTTTAGGAAGGATGTCGAGAGGTACGTGCGTTCGCACAACTGCCCGATGATATGCGACAAGAAATGCGAGATGTACACTGAAAGGACGGTGAATAAGCTGAATGAATAGGAAAATAGACAGGGGCATGGCGAAGTTCTGCATGAAGTGCCCACGGTTCATAATCTTGTACGGCGAATTCGGCAATGAACGCAAAGCAACAATGGGGGACTGTGAGAAGCTCAATGGAGTGATGTTTATTGGTTGCGACCCTAACAGGGACGAGGGCGGTTGGTTGCATTACAAACACATTGGCTCCATGAAGATTACGGTGAAAGACCACGCCACCTTGGATTACAAGGATTCCATACACGCCGTTTTTCGCGGTGCCAGCCAGCTTCCCCCGTCCTTGAGAGACGAGATGATGCGTTATGCGAACCGCCACGGTTGTTGCATGAGCATTGACGACAGAAGATGCTGTCTTTATGCCGAGAGGGTGCTTGAACTATGGAACAAATGACAAACGGGGATGCGTGCGGGAGGAAAGGCGGGATGTGCGCGTTCTGCTCGCACTGCGGGCTTTTCAGGGTGAAGTTCCACGAATGCTACCAGCCTGTCAGCAAGAGGGAGATGGGCAAGGTGTACGGGAAGGTCATGGTTTCCTGCTATCAGAAGCCGTTCTACACAAAGACGAAGCTCATCGAGACGACGATGAGCAAGTGGGAGTACGACAGCCTTGAGCCGTACAAGAAAGACGGCACATGGAGGGACATCGACACGGAGAACATCCCCTCGTCCCTGAAGGATGAGATGGAGAGGTACTTCTTCGACCACGACTGCCTCCTTGACGACGACGAGAGATGCGTTTTCCAGATGGAGAGGAGGCTCGCGTCGTGGAATGAATGAAACCGAAATTTGAAATCCCAGAAAACGGATGTATATTAATGGTATAATTGAAAGGAGGGACGGTTCATAAAAAAACAGGAGTCCTGAAAAATGGAGCTTAACGAATACATCCAGATTATCAAGTCCGAGATAATCCCGCAGGACGAGGATGTGGCGCGTGAGATTCTCAAACGCTACATCGAGCGGACGAGGGAGCATGTGAGGTCTGTGAACGAGTACGCGAAGAAGGCGTGCGAAGTTCTGAAAGGCTACGACTGGTGCTTTATCCTGAAGACCAACGCGCTCATGCACGACCACGACAAGCTGAACGACGGCGTGTTCATCGCCCACTACGCCCCGTATGTCGTCAAGAAGTACGCCCTCGATGGTCTGAAGGACAGGTTCGACGTGACGGAGAACTACAAGAAGCAGTGGAACGACTACTACGTGGTACAGCACTGCAAGAAGAACGGGCATCATCCAGAGGGGTGGGACAAGGCGTACAACTACGGCGACAACTTCCCTCCCTACGACGCGACGAAGATGCCGTTCGAGTATCTCGCCGAGATGGTCTGCGACTGGTGCGCGGTTGGACGCGAGCAGGGGAACAGCCCGATGGACTGGTTCAACAAGGTGAGCAGGGAAAGATACGTCTTCACCGACGGGCAGAAGGAATTCATCAAGAGGCTGATTGAGGCGATACAGTAGCATGGACAGTGATTTCTGCAAAAACTGCGACAGGCTCAGTCTAGTCCTTGTCGAGAACACGTACAGCGGAAGGAAGACACCGCCGTACAGGAAGATGTTTTTGCAGGTGTTCTGCGACAGGAAGATTCTGGCGATGGAGCAAATCGGGAATTCCGAGCTTGTTGACAATGACTACGCCTTGCTCTGCAAGCCGAAGTACGCATGTTCCAACATCGTGACCGAGGAATTCCTCTCGAAGCAGATGATGGACGACTACGAGAACGCGAAGGTCAGGGCGTTCAACAAGATAAATTCGCACGAGAAGAGCGACCTGCCATGCAACTGCGAGTATTTGTTCGAGCAGAGGATAAGCGACATGAACCGAGTGTGATTTTCCACACGCCAATAAAGACAAAGGAGTTTGAAATGAAGAAAAATAAGACGACGTATGTCTGCTGTGAGTACGGGGAATTGTCCGACGACGGCAAAAGCCTGATATGCAGAAGGAAAGGGAACGACGGAGCCAAGTGCCAACTCTGGAAGAAAGGCACGATGTCGAAGAAGCTGTGCCAGTTTGAAATCGACGACAACAGGTACAACGTGATGGTCGAGAAGGACATGAAGACTTCCGAGATTGTGTCCGTCAAGAGCAAGTCGTTCGCCGTCCGCAAGGATGGGGTGAAGCTGTTCTACAACGACCCAAGGCTTTTTGAGAAACAGAGGGATGCCGACATCCACATCACGTGGGACAAGACGAAATCCTTCTCGCTGGAAGGGTTCCTCGGAACGTCGTCGAAGCACTATGAGCGCAGTCTGGATTCCGTGAGCAAGGCATGCGACTGGTTCTTCCACTGTCTCGAAGAGCTTGAGCTGGACTTCCAGCAGAAGTTGAAGGCAATCTCCGAACTGAAGGAGAGGATGGCGAAGGGAATCCTTGAGAACCATGTCCAGATGACCGAGGAGGAGAAGGACAGCATGCTCAGGGAAATCGACATCCTCTCCGTTGGCAAGTCGTTGAAAATCAACTACGGCTCCGACGACAAATAGATTTTCCGTCAATTCCGAGACTCCATGTCATATTAACATGGGGTCTTTTTTTATCAAAGGAGCAAGCATGAACAAGGCAAGGAAATACTACGATTGTTGCCGACAGGGGGAATGGTCTTCCGAAAAGGGATGCATCGTCTGCACCCTCACGAAGCAGACATGCCCAGTCTTCAGCGTTCTGGGGGTCGGGAATGTGAACCTGTGCCTGTGCCGTAATTCCGACTATTCAAAGAGGAAGGCTTTCAAGAAGTTCGACATGTCGGTTGTCAGGAGGAAGATGCCGATGATGGAGGAGAAGAAAGACGACAGCTTCTACCTGGAGGAAGGCGGGGTGAAGATTTACCTCGACAAGAACAACATGGGGGGTTTCATTTGGGACTTCAAGAAGTTGCATGTGGAACTGCATACCAGCATGGGCTATGTCTCTCAGAAAGAGGATATAGAGGGTACGGTCAAGGCGTGCGAATGGTCGATTAACAGGCTTCATGAACTGAAGATGGAGCTGGAGGGTCTTGTGGCGGACATCAACAAGGCGATAGACAGATGCGCGAACGGCATGCTCAACGGGTATGTCGAGATGGAAGGACGCGAGAGAAGGAAGCTCTATCCGTATTCGTGCGACGACGGGAAGATGTTCAAGCTGAGGCATGGCGGGAGTTTCGGCAAAAGGAGTGAAAACGCTGAAAAAGCCAACTAATTATCTGAGAAGAAGAATGAAATATGATAAAGTCTATTAGTCTGCGTAATTTCGAGGCGCACGAGGACACGACGATTGAATTCGGCGAAGGCATGAATTCGATTGTCGGGCTGTCCAACAGTGGCAAGTCCGCCATCATCAGGGCTTTGATGGTCGTGGTTGACAACGAGTGGTCGAAGGAGATGGTTCGGACAGGGTTCGAATTCTGCCGTGTCAGGGTGGAGACCGAACGCGGTTGGGTGGAAGCCGAACGCGGTGAGAAGGTGAACCGCTGGCGTTGTCAGGAAATCGGCGGTGAAGTCCAGTTCTATCAGAAGGTGGGCACGTCCGTGCCAGAGCTTGCGACGAAGATTCTCGGCATGGGCAAGAGAGAGCGCGGTGGCGGAATATCCGAACTGCCGAACTTCCAGACGCAGTTGGAGAAGCACTACATGCTCGCCGAGGTCGGGGACAAGAAAGCCACGTCCAACCTGATTGCGGTCATGATGGACAATGCAATCGGGCTTGGCGGGATGGAGGACTTGATTAAGGACTTCTCAAGCGATTTGCTCAAGGACAAGAAATGGCTGAGCGAGAAGCAGGAGGAGATTTCCGACCTCAAGACGGAAATCATCGACGAGAGCATCTTCCAGCAGTACGAGAAGCAAATGGATTCAATCGGCGAGCTGAACGACAAGGTGGAGGAGATGGACTCCGACATCGCGGTGGCTGACGGCTATCTTGGAAGATACGGCGACGCGAAATCGAAGAAAGAGGATGCGGAGGCAAGACTGTCTTCCATGCCAGAATGCGACGGGATGTCCGACCGCGTGACCGAGATAGAGTCCATCGGGAAGAGGCTCTCCATGATGGAGAAGGCGAAGTCCGACGGGGAGAGGCTCGCCGTGGCTGAAAAGACCGCGAAGGTGGACGACTCCAGCATGGCGGATGTCGCCGACCGCTACAAGGCGTTGGACGGGATGATTGGCGTGTGCGAGAGAATCGTCGCCTGTGAAAAGGGGGTTGATGCGTCGAAGAGCGTCGCTGGAATCGACTGCGACAGGATGGACGGTATCCGCAGGGAAGCCGTTGAAATCAATGAGAGGATAGCCGATGCCGAGAAGAGGCTCGACAATGCGCGTGACATCTGGAGACGGCAGAGCAACGCGACGAAGGAGGCGAAGAGATGTCTTGACGAGCAGACCAGCGCGGAGAAGGAATTCGAAGACCTGAAGAAGGAGCTTGGCGTGTGCCCGTTGTGCGGGAACAAGCTGTAGTCTCTCTGGCGACACCATGCAAAGACCATTGCGAGGAAGCCCCCGCAATGGCTTTTTTGTATAATAACGGAGGTTGATTTTCAAAAAGCGAACCAGAGATTCCACATGGGCAGATTCTACAACACAGACATAGAGATATTCCGCATCGACGATTTCGGCGAACAGCATCCGTTGCCTTGCGCCTTCTATGCGTCCAAGCCGAAGTTCGGATGGACGCTCCCAGAGGGCGTGGAGCAGGTGGCGTTCAGGTTCGAGATGAGGACGAGGTACCCGAAGAACTATGTAAGGGACGGCGTGCCCGTGAACACGTGCGCGTACTTTTCGAGCGGAAGAATCGCAAGCCCGCTGGCGGAGTACAAGTGCGAGACTTCGATAACGACGAGGCTGAACAACGGCGTGCAGGAGACAATCGGGACATGGCTCGGCACATGCGAGGTGCGTCTCACGGTGTTCGACTCCGCTGGAAACGAGTACTGCACGCATGCGCGTACAACGACCGACACCTACGACTTCGAGGCGGAAAGGCAGTACAAGAAGTGGGGTTCCCACAACAACGCCTACTACTTCTGCTTCGACAACGGAATCATGGACGAACGCAATCTGAGCGAGGTGTCCATCCATGTGAGCGAGCTTGTCGGAAGCGTGCAGAGCGGATGGACTTGCACGCTCCAGATTTCGGATTTGCCCTTGTTCGGGGACGACCAGACGCTTGTCGGCGAGTTGCAGACGGCATCCAGCCTGTCCGTCAACAGCGTCGTCGTGGCGGACGTGGTTGACCAGCCCAGTGGCGGGGCGAGCCTGTCCAGCGTCCAGCATCAGCATCAGCTCATCGTCAGCTACGGGAAGACATACTACTACAGGGCGAGGACTGAAAACGGTGGCGACAGCACGGAATGGAGCGATGTCAAGGCATTCCGCGTCATCAAGAACAGCATTCCGATTTGCACGATAGTCGGCACGCGCATTCCAGAGGAGCGTCCGAACGGGGAGGTCATCGTGACCATCCGCGTCGATGACGGCGACCACGCCTATGTCAAGGCATGGCTTGCGTTCTCGATGAGAATCGACTCGCAGTCCGACGCTGACAAGATGGGAGGTCTGGACGGGGACGGAAGGCACGAGGTGGATGCGAACCCGTACAGCAACGGGAATCCTCCAGCACCGCTCATGTCGTACAACGAAAACACGGCGGGGAAATTCATCAGGGCTGTGACGAAGGAGAGCCTTGTCCGCATCCCGACGAACAGGGACATCGACGTGACGTGGCAGACCATCACGGACAACACGTATCTCTACACGTCTGGAAAGATATTGCAGAATGTATATCTGTATCTGTTCGCCTACGACGGGAGCGACGTGTCGCAGAGCGGGTTCTATCCGCCCAACACGGCTTCGACACCAAGCGGGCTGACGATAGACAACGAGGCGATTGCTGGCAACCCCGCAGGGGATTCAATAAATTCGATAGGGTTCAAGATATTCGGCGACATCGGCTGGACGATGAACTACGCCATCCTCCCAGACACGATGCAACGCGCCCTGATGGTGCATACGCTTGAGTTCCAGAGCACCGAGGGCGAGGAACAGCAGGGGGAGCACGAGGAAGGGCAGAAGACCACGGGCGAAGTGGGCTATGTGGACGGTGGCGCGAAGGTCGATACCAAGGTCGGGTCGAAATCCGTCTCTGGCTCGTACCACAACTGGTACGAGCTTTACAAGACAATCGAGGACGCGCTCGGACTCAACTACCTGCAAAGGACGACGCAGGAGGACGGCTTCTCCGTGTACAGGTACAGCAAGTACAACACGTACTATCCGTCCGCCGTGGCGTGCGAGAACAGGTTCGGGGACGAAATCTACAAGGGTGTCGGCACGCCGACCGTGTTCAGACCAGACGAGGACACTGGCGCGGAGAGCACGGACTCCCAGTATGCCACGCATGACACGATTGCGTGCCACGGGTTTGTCTCGTTCTGCCCCCGTTGCAACGACCTGCGCATCCTGAAGACCGTCGTCAGACTCGCCGACGGAAGGCTGTACGAGGACACCTACGACAACAGCGGTAGAATCACGGTGTCGTCGCTCGTGAATGCATTCGGAGAAAACGGGGAGAGGTTCGACGGGACACCGTACAGCCTCATGTTCAAGTGCGATGGATGCGGTACATTGTATCCGATGGACTTGCGCTACCACACGCACATGTCAACTGGGGTGTACGGCTCTTACCTGAAGGACGACTACGCCTACTGGCACGGCTACAACTCGGACTACCGCCTTGAGGACAACGGGATACTGCAACAGCAGTTGAAGCTGACGAGGAAGCAGGACTACGAGAGGCTCGTCGAGGAATGGAAGAAGGAATGGGTGGAGCAGTACTGCGCGGAGCATGGTGTGGGCGAGGACGTTGCGCCGAAGCCGAAGGACGAGGACTGCCCGTATGTCTGGGTTGACATCACGAGGATTCAATACGCGGATGGCGAGCAGGAGACCCCGTCCTCCGACAACGCCAAGTACAACACCGAGGAATTCGGCTTCATCCACGACGATGCCCTCCTCAAACTCGACCCGCGCCCTGAATTCGACGCTTACATGAAGGTTGTCCCGCCTGAAGCAAGAGTCCGCAACGACCGCATCTACGACGACGGCTCCAAGCTCAACGCCAGCATCGAGAAGGACTACATGCACGACTTCGAGACGAAAGGAGAGGGGCAGGAAGCCGAGGAGGGCGACAAGGCTTTGGTTCGCCTTGCGAAACAGGGACCGTGGTGGGTGCAGAACAGGATGATGTACCAGTTCTTCGAGGGCAGGAAGTCCATCGCCTCCGTGAAGGACGGCTACATCGGGGCGAACAGCTATGGCGAGGAGGAGCAGGAGGACGAGGAGGACGAGAGCATGTCCCAAGGCTCCGAGGAGGGGACTCCACAGCCGATTAACGGCGTGAAGGAGTACAATGTGCTCGGTCTTGCCAAGATTGGCAGAACCGTGAACGAAGGCGTGTCCGTCGTGAACAGGCAGGCGGACGACGGGACATGGTGGAGCACGCTCTTCAACAGGATGTCGTGCTCTGGCAACGTCCAGTTCCCGATGATAGTCCAGAGGGATGTGAACGACAGGTTCGAGTATGTCGTCAACGACGAGCTTCGTGTCTCTGGGAGCATCCTGCCCGACGGGGTGGACGAGATGTACATCGACTTCCCGTATGAGAAGGGCGAGAGGGACTACGAGCACGAGGGCGAGGAATCGTCCATGAGCGACGGAACCGAAATAGACCAGAACATCCACAGATACTATTGCAACAAGTTCAACGACTCCAGATACGCATTCATGAACGCATTGAGAAGGATGTTCGAACCCGTGTTCAACTTCGACTTCAGGGACTCGTCTGGTGAACCGACCAACCCGCCTTTCCTGAAGACGTTCTCGTACACGATGGTGGGTGATTTAATCGAGACAATCCAGAACGACGACAACGGGAAGAACGTCAATGTCGTGACGAAGACCATCGCGTTCACGCTGTACGGCAGTACGAAGCTGGATGTCGAAGGGCTGAAGGAGCGCAGGTACAGGAAGTTCGAGCTGGTTAGATGCGACGGGAGTTGCTACAGGCTGTTCGGGGTCGTCCCGTATGCCACGTTCCAGACGACGAGCGACTACATCGGCAAGTATTCGCAGGAGAACGGGTACTACGACGGCACGCCTTTGCTGAAGATGGGGAGTTTCCCGTCCAACCCAGACATCAAGGAGGATGTCCAGAAGGATGACGGCGAGGAAGACTACGCCTACTACTATACGGAGAGGAGCACGACCAAGCACAAGTACGACGTGGAGGAAAGCCCAGTTGACAACGACGTGGAGGAATTCCTGTCCTACACCGAGGAGGTTGAGGGGCGGGGCGAGCCTCGCAACGTCGTCTTCAGGAAGCCGAACAGGAACGAGTCGCAGGGGGAGCCTCTGTTCACGTGCTACAGGGATGAGGTGGACTCGAAGGGGTTCCACTTCAGGTTCACGCCAGAGGACTATGCGAAGACTGGGAGGATATACGTCAGGCGTTACCATGTCGAAGCCTGCAACCCGTTCCCGCTGGAGGGATACGGATACCGAAACTGGATTCCCGTCCCGATAGACGGAAAACCTGGCAGATACAGGAAGAAGCAGGTGTTCAACACCCGTGGTGCCACCGCCGTCCCGAAGCAGATACAGGTCGAGGTGTCGTCGGGTGGTCCGATTGTCACGGAGATAGGATGGTTCCCGTCTGACAATGACAACGCGGAGCCTCTGTCCCACGAGCGTTCGTCGTCTCAGGAAGGACAGCAACAGCAACCGCAGGAGAAGATATACAAACGCAGGAAGGATTACGTCTGGAGGAACGGGACGCTTCCGAAGACATGCGTCGTGTTCGACTATGTTGACATCAGCGAGGCGATGTGCAAGAACCCGTTCACCCCTGAAGGGGAATCGCCTTTGAACCATGCGTGCCCGATAAATTTCGGAGCAGGCGTTTTCAAGAGCCTCATGATTGACAGGTACGGTGTCTATGTCCTCGGCGGTTACGATTTGACCGACCAGCAGAAGAGCCTTCAGGACGACGGCATGCCTTACACGAAGGACTTCGAGTACGTTGACGACGAGACTGGAGAGACGACCGTCGTGACGGAGACCCTCCCTAACAACTGGAGACCGACCGTCATCGACTCCGTGTTCGACTCCGTGGAGGGCGAGAAGCGTTCCGTCGATGTCGTTGACCTGACCAAGAA
>Ga0310694_10000953_pt1 | contig 35013 bp, 35 predicted proteins | sample 174DNAGHGhighgp2_FD_203884 | JGI IMG/M metagenome (GOLD analysis project Ga0310694, IMG submission 203884) | Sheep rumen microbial communities from Palmerston North, Manawatu-Wanganui, New Zealand - 1742 DNA GHGhigh gp2 (v2) (version 2) | ecosystem: Host-associated > Mammals > Digestive system... | reverse complement strand
CGTTCAAATGGCGAAATTGTTCAGCGACCTGTTCCTTACTGTACTTTACCTCATAGATCCTGCAGGTAAGTTCTCTGGTATCACATACGACCATATCAAACTCACCGATTGGGAACTGGAGTTTAAACACTTTTTTGTCCGGACTGGCCAGCCTGGTTTCCAAAAGGATAATTTCTTCCATCATTCTTCCGCGTATTTCAGACAAAAGCCTGTCTAATATACGCTTCCTGTCCCTCGCCGATAATTCCTGAAACTGCTCATCGAGAAGAATGCTTTCCACAATGGCTTCTGCCTGTGCATATCGCAAGCCCGGCTGTGTTATGACTGTGAGTTTTCCTTTTTTGCTGACCTCCGGCAATGATTCCAGATCGATTTCCATAATGAGATCAAGCATCGTAAGATACTCCCTGATCTGAATCATATGGTCCTCTTCAATCTGCATACTTTGATCCTCTTTGTTCAGGATATCCAGCATCTTCATAATTCCGGATGTCACTTCATCAAGATTCAAATGCTCCCTGATATTGATCGGTTCCTCGCGGTCACGCAGCAGATTTGCTGCCGTTACAGAGATGTCGTGCGACTTGAATGTTTTTTCAATAACACTTTTTGTAAAACTATGGTTGATGTTCTCCACCACCCGATTGATCACATTGGTTAATTCGCCCCGCTCATATAGATCCAGCAGTAATCGAAAATGGCCGCCATATTGATACGCCTTCAGCGAATGCTGAATATTCTTTGCGATTGCAGTATCTATGTATTCTTCTGCATGTTTTGCGTCTGAAAATGGCATATCCGCGTTATAGTTGATCCCTCCCAGGCTCATCGTACCGCCATATCGGATGTATTTATCAATACCTTTCACGCCAAGAACTTCTTCAAATTCGCGATAGGGAATGAATGTGGTATGCAGCAGGATACACCTGTCATAAAGCTGCTCTTCCCTGGTAAATGCAAATCCTAAGGAATCTGTCCCCGACAGAACGATCTTCATACCGCTGCTGGCATAAATATCAGAAAAGATCGCAGCCCCTTCGATGAAATCTTCCAGCAATGTAACTTCGTCAATAAAGACATACCGGAACCCGTTCCTCTCCAACAGCCTGAGGTCAGTATCCACATCAGCAAGCGAGTCGCCTGTTGTCACCTGGATGAAAGCAGCCTTTTTGAATTCTTCCGGAGACAGTTCTGTAAGGATCTGGCGGATCATCGTTGTCTTTCCGGTTCTTCTTAATCCGTAAATGATCAAGACCCTGTCCTGCGCGGGGCCAAAGATATAGTCCCTCAGGACACGGATACATTCCCTTTTCTTGTACCTTCTGGTTATTGCAATCTGCGATTCAAGTTGTTGTCCTGTTCTCACGTTTGTTTTATATTCCGGTTTTTTTTCTGCAATCCTGTCTGCACCTTTCTCTTCCTTGGGCAGCATTCGCTTAAGCTCCCTCAGTTTTTTCTCAAGTGCCTTCCTTTTTTCAATCTTCTCTTTAAGATCCGGAACCTGTTCAAAGCTCACATAGTTCTCAATTCTCTTACCGCTGCGGGTTATTCGATGATAATAGTAATCTTTATCTTTGATCTTCTTTTTTGTGATGCTTCCCTCCGGCAGGACCGCTATTTCTCTCTCTATTTCTGCGATCTGGTTGTATATATTCTCTATTAACATGGAATAGCCCCCTCCGTAATTTGTTATACCCATTATACCCACTTAGCGTTTATTTGTAAAGGGTATAATGGGTATAATTATCTGCAGACATTGTTCTCTTGACAGCATATGTCCAGCTCCTTTTCCATAATTTATATTTTCATCCGCAATTCTTTTTATTTTGCGGATCATTTTATAAATAGCTGGAAACTTCAGTTGGACTGGCGGTTCAGCTTCGCCCTTCTTCCGGCATCGATCCTAATCCAATCATCCAGCGTCACCGGAATATAATCAGAAAACATACAGAAACAGTTAATCATGTTACAGGGGATCGAATGCTCCTCCGGCTTATTTCGGGAGGTGACAACTGTGCTTCTTGTGATCCGGATGAATTCATTTACCAGCTTCTCATCGTGTGTGTCATGTACATGACCATAGAGCATATAAGTCAGCGGATCTCCTCCCGGTGTTGTGCGATACTGGCCTTTATAACAAAATACCGGATAGTGGGAGAGGATTATCCGCCTTTTTGAATCCATAATCTCGGCATAGGGCTTAATCCACTGAAACAGGGACCGGTCAAATTCCCTGTCGTTCAGAAACTTATCATGATTTCCTTCGACCAGGTATTTTCGACCGTTCAGCCGACTCAAAATATCGTTCGCCGCACTGCCTCTGGAAATTGCAAAATTCCCTAGAATATATACCTCATCCTTCTTCGTGACATGGTCGTTCCATTGCTTCACCATGTGATCATTCATTTCTTCATAGCCAGAAAAGCCACGCAAATCCATGCGGTGATTCAGACTGTCATGATAAAAATGAAGATCCGAGATATACAGCTTTCGTACAGGAATCTTCTTTCGATGCCGGATTTTCTTTTTCAGTTCGTCGGTATCCACTTTCCAATCTGCAAGGAACCGGTCAATCTTCGCCGCCTCGTCTGCAATGACTTCCTTTGAAAGGAGTCGTGCCTGTACATTAAAATGATTTGCCAATACATCATTTTTCTCGCAATCTTTCTCTCCTGTTTTGTTGTTTGTCACAAGGTCCCTACTCTCGATGTCCGGTTGATCCGGCTTTCGTTCACATGTTCAATGCTCCGGGTCAACGCATCCAGCATCTGCTGTTTTTCCTCCCGGAGAATTCCGTCAATCTTCACGGAATCCAGAGGATGGAGCGCCCAGAAATAGCAGTCCGGGAGATCCAGTCCTGCAAGGAACTCTCGTTCCTCTTCCAGGTTTTCTTTTTCGGAAGCCGGGAGGAAAGCGCCTGCTTTGATCTCCTCATCCAGTTCTGTTCCGACAAAAGCAGACATGGTATTGATCAGAATCTTTCTGGGCTGAATCTCATTTTCAAGCTTTGCGGATGCCCTGGCACATTCCAGTCCTCTGCCTTTGCCCGCTGTCCCCAGCATCAGCAGATCACAGTGTCCGATGCCGGCAGCATTCAGCCGCAGGCATTGCTCCCTGGTATCGTCAGCGGAATAGCCCTTGTTCAAATTTTCCAGAACATCGTTCAGACCGCATTCAACGCCGATATACAGGTCGTCCACACCGGCTTCCTGCAGCCTCTTCAGATCCTCATCGGACTTGGAAGCGATGTTGTCCGTCCGCGCATACATGGTAATGACTTTCGTGTTCGGCAGGTACTTTTTGATCAGCCTGATCCGTTCCAGGAGTCTGTCTGCTGACAGGGCGAAGGGGTCTGCACCGACCAGGTAAACTCTCTGGATCTTCTCACAGTACCTGCCATAGATTTTCTCTACTTCCTGAAGATATTCCTCGACTTCGGAAAGGGACAGCATCCGGAAGGGAATGTCCTGGTACATGTTGCAGAAGGTGCAGCTGTTATGGGTGCAGCCCTCCGTGACAGGCAGAAGAAAGGTATTTGCCTCCACCGGAGGCCTGTAAATTGTTCCATTGTAGGTCATGGCAGCCACCTCTCTTAAAATGCACGCGTGATATACTCACGGTACTGCCGCAGCTTCTTCTCGTCATTTTCCTCCATGAACTTCCGGATATAGGAGAGCAGTTCTTCCTTCGACTCCAGGATCCGGCACTGGACATGGAAGAGATTGGAGGCATGCTCATTCATGAAGATCGTATCATTGGTGAGGCAGCGCACCAGCTCATGGATCTCTTCCAGTTTCTCTGTCTCTGTGGATTCCTCATAGAGCCCTTTCTCCATCGCCCGGTAAAGCGGCGTGCCGGGCACGACCGTCAGCATGGAAGTATTGACCATCGTGGGGTGAAGGCCGTCATACAGCTTCGCCGTCAGCTGCGCGTTGGTAAGACCGTAATTATGACCGCCTGCTCCGTTCAGGAAATTTACGATGAACGGGAGGCCTGCGGCGTCGATCTTCTCGAGCTGCTCCCTGGCCTGTGCGGCGGTATATCCTTTATTGATCCGTTTCAGGACCACGTCATCGCCGGATTCCACACCGATGTAAGGATTGGCAAAGCCTGCAGCAGCCATGTTCCGCAGCTGTTCTTCGGTCTTATCATAGAAATTGTCGATCCGGGCATAGCCGCCGATCGTCTTAACGGAAGGAACGTATTTGTGCAGCAGCTCCGCCGTCTTCATCAGGACATCATAGTCCGCAGCATAGCCGTCAGCACCCTGCAGGAAGATCCGCTTCGGGGCGCCGAAGGTGGCAGGGATCTCCTTGATATCTTCTTCAATCTCCTCTATGGTCGATTTTCGGAATTTCTGGTCTTTAAAATAAGTGCAGAAGAGGCAGGTGTTATGAGAACATCCTTCCGCCGTCTGCAGGTATCCGTCCGCTGTCTCATACGGCGGCCGGTTGATTCCTCCTGAAAAATGCATGCAGATGCGCCTCCTTCTTAAAGTGTTCTTTTGTAACGGCGCAGTGCCGCCATACGGTCCAGATCGCCGTGGCTGATCTGGCGTTCCAGTGCGGCAACGATTCTTTCTTTTCGGGAAAGGAAATCGGGGCCGGAAAGGTTGACGCCGGAAATCGTGTGATGCGTGATGAAGGAGCAGTCGCAGGTCAGATTCTCCACGAAGAGTTTCAGCTCCTCCAGCATTTCCTTCTCGGAAAGCGGATCAAATTCACTGCGCTGTGCCTCCTCCAAAAGGGGAGTGCCGGGAAAGAGTGTCAGTCCTCCTGTCCCCACCAGCATAGGCCTGCACTGGCTGAAGATCTCTGCAGAATGGATCGCATGCTCACGACTGTGAGATTTGCCTGCCACTCCGTTCAGGAAGGTCATCCAGTAATCAATGCCGGCTTCCTCAAGCTTGTGGCACTGCTCCAGGATATCCTCCGCATGATAACCCTTATGGATCCGGTCAAGAGTCCAGTCATCGCCGCTTTCCACGCCGAGGGAAATCTCACGCATTCCCAGGTCCTTCAGCTTCTTCAGCTCGTTCACCGTCTTGTTCTTCAGATCGCTGACCCTTCCCGCCAGGTATATGTATTCCATCTTCGGCAGGTATTTGTGGATCATCCCGAAGATCGGAGTCAGCCTGTCGTAGGTCAGGACCAGCGGATTGGCTGAGAGCAGCTGGATCGTCCGGGTATCCGGATCGCACCCGGCGATCTCCTTCAGGTCCTCTTCGATCCATTCCATCGGGGACATCCGGAAGGGCACTTCCTTGTACATGGTGCAGAACTTGCACTTGTTGTGGGTGCAGCCCTGTGTGATTTCTAAAAGCGGCCATGTCGGCCAGTATGGGTTTCTGTATACGGTTCCGGTAAAATGCATCGTTTTCTCTCTTTTACCAGGCTTCCTTTACCATCCGAGCTCCCAGCTCAAATGCTTCTTTCTGTTCTTTCGGAAATACATTTTCGTGGCGCTTTTGTTTTGCCGCAGGATCAAAGATCGTCCAGTTGAACCGGCTGTAATCCCTGACCTGCAATGTATCCCCTGCGATCATGACCTTCGTATTTCCTACCGCTTCTGTCAGTTCCTTCTGGTATGCCTTCACAGTTTTCCGGTATCCAAGTGGTGCATAGAATTCTTTTGGAGAATTGCTCGTCATGATAAACAGAACAGGGATCTTCCGGATGTCATAACGGTGCGGATCTTTCTGATAGGTGAGGGATTGGAAAATTAGGCGCTCATAGATTGCCCGAAATCCTGCAGAGGCATCCCCCAGATAGTTCGGTGTGCCGATGACCAGTCCATCGGCTTCCCGGATAGCTTCCAGCACGGGAGCAAGCCCATCCTTGAAAACGCATTTTCCCTTATTGGGTGAGAGTTTACAGGCAAAGCAGGACATACACCCATGTACTTTATCAAGACGATACAGGTCGAAAACCTGCACTTCGGCTCCTTCGGATTCGGCGCCTTTTGCTGCTTCCCGCACCAGGGTGCCGGTATTCATGTTGACACGGGGGCTGGCGTTGATTACTACGATTTTTTTCATGTCATCCTCCTGCTTAAAGCTCTGTTACAAACGATTCAACAGGCTCTCTGTCAAAGTGCGCCTGATGAGCCTTCGCCCGGGCATTGGGATAGCCAAGACCAAGCATCATTACAGGGATCATATATTCCGGAAGGCCAAATGTATCTACCACAGTCTTGGAGTCGAAGCCTCTGATCCAGATCGTATGGATGCCCTGCTCCTCGGCCTCATACATCATAGTTGTAGCAGCAATGCTGGCATCCTGTTCGCCGGAATTGTAATTCCTGTAATATCGGTCGTTGTCTGTTTTCCACACCTTTCTGGCATCATAGCAGACAAGGATCATCATCGGAGCATTGTAGTGGAAGTAAGTCACCTGCTTTAAGGCTGTCAGAGCCTCTTTGCTCCGGATCACATAAAATCGCTGTGGCTGGTAGTTGCAGGCAGTCGGTACAACGCGTCCCGCTTCCAGAATCTTATCCAGCTTCTCCTGTTCAATGGGTCGCGGATCAAAGAAACGTTCCGAGTATCTGTTTTTTGCCAATTCAAGAAAATCCATATTGATCCATCCTTTCAAAAGGGGCAGAATACGGGGGTTCTGACCCTGGCTGTTCTCGTTTATGGTCCGAGTTTACACAAAGTCCTTGAAAGATTCCACATACAGAACTATAATTCTGAAAGACATTCTTACATAATTGCATTTTTGTAAAAAGGAGTGTGTTTATGGCTGAGATCACTAAAATGTGGATCGCGGATAAGATGCGGGAGATCATGAAGCACAAGCCCATTGAAAAGATCCGTGTGACAGAGATCTGTAAGGCAGCTGAAATTGAACGGCCGACCTTTTATTACCATTTCAAAGACAAGTATGACCTGGTGGCCTGGATGTTCTGCACGGATGCCTATGGTACAGATATCACCTCTGTCCCCTCTGCCGCTGCAGGGATGAACAAGATGAAACAGGAGATCCTGTTTTACAAGCGTGCTTACGAGGACTCCTCTCAGAATGCCCTCTGGCACTATATGGTGGAATACTTTACGAAGCGCTATTCTGACCTCGCAAAAGAAAAGCTGGGCACCGATATTCTCGACACTCAGCTTGCTTATAGTATACGATTTTATTGTATGGGCTCCGTCGGCATGACACAGGAATGGGTCTTAACCGACAACATCACCTCAGCAGAAATCGTAGTACAAATGATGTTCAATTCCATGCCCGAGAACCTGCGGGCGGTACTGTTCTGAAGTACCAACCGGTTATCTGCCTGTTGTCAAGGCTCCGAAGCCCCGGAACAGCCGTTTTCCGGAGAGGACCCGATCCCATCCTTTTTACTCTCCTGCAAATTATCTCCTGGAGGAGTGGATTAACCTTTTCACCATTTCATCAATTAAACAGAGCAGGTCCGAAATCAATAGTTTCTTGATGACGTTCTGAAGATGTCTGCGAAAATAACAACCACACATACGGGAGGTGAAAGAATGAGCACAACTTTTGGATCCTACATCCGTTCCCTCCGCACACAGAACGGAATGACCCAGGCCCAGCTGGCCGACCGGCTGTGCGTCACGGATAAAGCTGTTTCAAAATGGGAGCGGGACCTGTCCTACCCGGATATCACCCTGTTTCCCAGGCTGGCGGACCTGCTGGGCGTCACGGTAGACGATCTGCTGCGCGAAAGCAAAAACGGCGGCCAGCCGTCCAGACTCCTGCAGATCTTCGAGATGTCCCACGATATACGGACACCTCTTCACATCATACTGGGCTGCGCCAATATGGCCAGCCTCCACCACGAGGATACAGCCCTCCTTCTGCGCTACCTCGAGAGCATACGGATCTCCGGCGAGTACCTGCTCCAGGTCATCGACCGCGTCATGGAGGTCACCCACCAGGAGCAGAAAGATCCCGCTGAAAAGGCGTCCGGCTTCACAAGGGATTCCTCTCCCGGACAACAGCGTCCGGATGGATCAGGAGGAGCTTATCGCTCCTGCCGGAAAAGATCTTCCGGATCTCCGCGTCTCTCTCTTCTTTGATCGCGCTCATGTTCCCGGTCAGGGGGTACATCTCCTTGACCTCCATCGGGATCGCGAGCTTTCTTTTAAAATCCATATTCATAATATCTGCCCTCTTTGTCCGGAACTCATACGTAAGTCCCTTACTGAATGAAAAAAGCGTGCCGTTCGGTGGACAGGCGCATTTTTTCTTTCAGGCCCTCTTTGTCGTCCTCCGCGAGCAAGCCGCGGAATTCATTGAGTTCCGCAATAAAAGCGTCCATGTGCTGGAGCAGGTATTTCTTATTCATAAGAAACAGCTCTGACCACATATTTTCATTGATGCTGGCGATCCTGGTCAGGTCGCGGAAGGAATCGCCCGTGTAGTCGACCAGGTGGGTATTGTCATTGCAGGTCATGAGGCTGACGGCAATGACATGGGTCAGCTGGGAGACGAAACCGATCATCTCGTCGTGCTCCTCGGGGGTCAGCACAGAGATCTTCCTGCAGCCGAGGATCTTGCCAAGGCCCCTGCACCACTCGATGCCGGCCTCGGTGTTTTTCTCCGTGGGGGCGACGATGAAGTTTGCCCCGTGGAAGATGGTGTCGTCGGCGTTTTCGACCCCGCTGACCTCGCGGCCCGCCATGGGATGGGAGGGTACATACTCCACGTCATCGCGCAGCATCTGCTGGACATCATAGACGATGCAGCTCTTGACACCGGTCACATCCGTGATCAGCAGCCCGTATTTGAACAGGAACTGATGCTCGCTGATCCAGTCCTTGAGGATCTCCGGATAGAGGGCAAAAATGATCACATCCGCCTTGCGGATCGCCGTCTCGTCCGGATGGTCATAGCCCCGGTCGATCAGCCCGTTCTCTTCCGCGAACCGGATCGATTCCGGCCTGCTGTCGATCGCCTCCACCTTGAAGCCCAGGCGCTTGAGCGCCTTCGCGTAGCTGCCCCCCATGAGGCCCAGCCCGACGATCAAAATATTATTTCTGCTGATCCAGTTCATCATAGATATCTCCAACCTCCCCGACCGCATGCGGTCTTTTCATAGGTACATTCGCTGTTCGCGTGAAATCCGGTATTGCCACCGTCCACGGACGCATGCGGTCTTTTCATAATTTCACTCACGGTTCGTATGAAACCTGTATTCCAAGGCCTGTCATCCGCTCAAAAAAGTCCGGCAGACTCTTTGCCACGGCCTCCGCGCCGTCGATGGTCCCGCCTGTCCGCGTCAGCAGAATGGACAGAGCCATGACGATCCGGTGGTCGTTGTGCCCGTATAAATGTTCCCGCGGCGGCCGGATCCCGGAAAAAACAGTGATCTCATCCTCCGCCATATCCACCCGGACACCCATTTTGGCCAACTCCTGCTGCATGGCCGTCCCGCGGTCGCTCTCCTTGATCTTCAGCCGCCTTGTGCCCGTGAAGCGGGCCCCGTGCCGGGCGGCCGCAAAAGCCATCAGGACCGGTCCCAGATCGGGGCAGTCGGACAGGTCGATCTGAACAAATCCATCGTCGAGTCCTGCCAGATATGTGCGGTAGATCCGGTCACCCTGCAGGCTGTTCTCCGCAAGACCCGTGACCTGTATTCCCGCTGCATCCCCTGAAGCCTGCGCATCGGATGTGTCCAGCACGTCCGCTGCATTCTGATCGCCCTGTGCAGCCGGCAGACTCTGTGCATCCGGTACACTTGTCCCGCTTTTTTTATTCAACATGCCCAGGGCCTCGAAAAAGGCCGCGTTGGAGTAGTCTCCCTCCACGCGCAGGCCGGCCTGCGGCTGGTATTTCTGCTTTCCAGGGATGCGGAGCGCGCAGGGGAGGTCTTCTTTCTTTCCTGACAGCGGATCCTCCGGTTTTATCCAGTCCGCGCGGACGCCGAACTGCCGGAGGGCCTGCAGAGTCATATCGATATAGGGGCGGCTCTCCACCGGCGGGACCAGGCGGATCCCGCTGTCCCCCTCCAGCAGGGGAAGGGCAAAGAGCAGGCCGCTGATGAACTGGCTGCTGACGTCACCCGGCAGCACATACTCTCCCGCCGCCAGTCTTCCGCCGACCAGAAGATCCTTCTGTCCTTTTTCAAATGTAAGGCCCTGTTCCCGGCAGATGTCCTCATAGACCTGGAGGGGCCTGGTCAGCAGCGTCGTGCTGCCGGTCAGCCGGCTCTCCCGCCCGCTGAGCAGACAGACGGGGATCAGGAAACGGATGGTGCTGCCGCTCTCCCCGCAGGGGAGGACGGCACCAGTCTGCGTGCCAGGGCCGTTTAATCCTGCCAGTCCCGTTCCCCGGACGTTCACACGCCCCTTCTCATACTCGATCCGCGCGCCGAGGGCCCGCAGACAGGCGATGGTCGCCTCAATATCCCGGGACAGGTCCACATTTGTGATGACACTGATCCCCTCCGCCAGACCCGCGCAGATCAGCAGGCGGTGAGCCATGCTCTTGGAAGGCGGCGCCTCTATGATCCCGCGCGCCGCGGACGGTGTGATCGTGACTTTCATGCTCCGCTGCCATACCTCCTGTCACAAAAGGCTGCCAAAAAGAGTCAACAGGGAGTCAGCAGGGACGTTTCTTTCTGACGCCTTTTGACATTTCCTCTGCTGACGCCTTTTTCTGTCAAATAATACCACCGAGGACCGTCCCCACCGGTACTTCCGGCAGCGCTTTCCAGCTACACGCGGTATTTCAGGACCCGGAGGATCCGCTCGGCGCCCTGATCCTCGGCCACCGCGCGGGCGGTCTTGCTGGTTCCGCCGCTGCCCAGGATGAGGACCTTTCTGCCCGCCGGATCCGTTCCGTTCAGGCGCAGGAGTTCCCGTATGCCAAAATAATCCGTATTGTGTCCATACAGCCTGCCGTCCCGGTTGACGATGGTATTGACTGCCCCGATCCTGCGGGCCTGGTCGCTGATCTCATCCAGGTAAGGGATTACCTTCTCCTTATAGGGGATCGTCACATTGATCCCTTTGAAATCCTTTTTCCGCATGAAGGCGTCGATCTCATCGGGCGCAAGCTCCAGCATGTCATACTGATAGGGAGCCAGTTTTTCATGAATGATCTTTGAGAAGCTGTGGGGAAGATGTTCCCCAATCAGTCCGTATTCCATAATTTTCATACCTCCAATGATGTTGCTCTGGAAGGTCCCAGATAATCGGTTCCGAAGCGCTGGGTCAGCATGTCGCAGAGCACCAGCGCCGTGACACAGTCGGCGACGACGACGGCCCTGTGCACGATGGCCGGATCATGTCTGCCTTTGATCAGGATCTTCCGGTCCCGCCCCTGCAGGAAATCGACGGTCTCCTGCTCCCTGTATATGGACGGCGTCGGTTTGACCGCGCACCGGAAGAGGATGGGCATGCCGTTACTGATCCCCCCGTTGATCCCGCCGTTGTGGTTGGTCCTGGTGACGATCCTGTCATCCTGCATGGCAAAGCTGTCATTTGTCTGACTTCCCCTGCCGTCCGCGAGGGCAAAGCCGTCACCGAATTCCACGCCCTTGACGGCGGGAATGCTGAACATGGCATGGGCCAGCACGCTCTCAAGCGAGTCAAAAAAGGGCTCGCCGACGCCGGCCGGCATTCCCGTGACCGAGGTCTCCAGGACGCCTCCCACACTGTCACCGTCCTCCGCCGCCGCTTTCATGGCTGCGCGCATTTTGTCCGCCGCCTCCGGATCCAGGACCGCGAACTGGCTTTCCTGCAAAAAAGTAAGGTCCCTCTCCAGATCTCCGAAGGCCCGGTCCGCGATCTGCGCGCAGCGGGCGATGTGGGTCCCGATCCGGATCCCCTTCTGCTCCAGGGCGTACATGGCAACGGCGCCCGCCGCCACGAGGGGGGCCGTCAGACGACCGCTGAAATGGCCGCCGCCCCGGTAGTCCTCAAAGCCGTGATATTTGCAGTAGGCAGTGTAGTCCGCATGCCCCGGCCGCGCCAAGGCGCGGGTGGCTTCGTAGTCGCCGCTCTTCGTGTTTTCGTTGGGGATCAGGATACAGAGGGGCGTGCCCGTCGTGAAGCCGTTGAAGACACCGCTCACGATCTTGAAATTGTCGGGCTCCACCCGCTTTGTGGAAATGGCCCCCGAAGGCCTCCGCCGGCTGAGCCTGGCGGCGATATAGACTTCGCTGACCGGTATGCCGGGCGCAAGGCCGTCCAGGACCGCTCCGATCTGCGCCCCGTGGCTCTCCCCGAAAAGCGTGACACTGACACTGTTTCCAAATGTATTTTTCATTTCAGTTCTTCTCCGTGTGCTGTGTACTGTCTGCCGTCTGCTGCCGGTGCGTGTGACACCGGCCCTATCTCCAGCTGTATTTTTTACACCGATCCTCCATGCACCGCCTGCCGTCTGACGACCGTCTCCACCTTTTTCCGCAGGTCCGCGGCGCCCGCGCGCCGCATCCGGAAGGTTCCGATCCGGTCGGTCTCGACGATGGTGATTTCTCCGCTGTCGGCCTTTTTGTCGTGCATCATGGCCTCGCAGACCCGGTCGGGATCCATCCGGCATCCGGACGGCAGGTGCAGCTTTTCATAGACGGGAAGCAGGCGGGCCCGGATCTGCGGGCTGCACATAGGCAGCATGCCGATGGCCACGCACTCGCCGTGGTAGAGGGAGCCGTCCAGGCACAGGCTCTCGATGCCGTGCCCGATGGTGTGCCCGAAATTCAGGACCCGCCGCAAGCCCTGTTCGGTCTCGTCCTGCTCGACGACGCGGCCCTTGATCCGCAGGGACCTCTCGATGACCGTCTCCATCACATCCATGTCGGGCAGGTCTTCTTTTTCAAACAGATCTTCTTTTTCAAAAATCCAAAAAAGATCTTCATCAAAGGTCACGGCCATTTTGAGGGCCTCGGCCAGACCCGCGGAGATGTGGCGCCGCGGCAGGGTCCGCAGGACATCCGTGTCGATCAGGACGCCGCGCGGCTGGTGGAAAGCGCCGACAACGTTTTTGATCCCGTCCAGATTGACGGCCGTCTTGCCGCCGATGGAGGAGTCCACCTGGGAGAGGACCGTGGTCGGAATATTGTAGAAATCGATCCCCCGCATGTAGGAGGCCGCCGCGAAGCCCGCCAGGTCTCCGCAGATCCCGCCCCCGACCGCGACGACGCAGTCCTTCCGGCTGAAGCCAGCCGCCAGCATGGCGGACAGGAGCTTTTCCAGGCTCTGCAGGGTCTTGTGCTCCTCGCCCTGCTCCACCGTGCAGATCACGGCCTCCCGGCAGGCGCCGGCCACCGTCCGCGCATAGGCCGCCGGAACGCCTGTATCCGTCACGACCAGAACCTTCCGGTCCAGGTTCAGATACTCTCCGACCTTCCCCAGACAGCCCCGTTCGATCACGATCTCATAGCTGCGCGCGCCCAGATTTACTTGCAGATTCATCATTTACCACCCTGATTGCTTCTTTTTTTCACAAGCCGGTCAACTGACGATTGTCGGTCGATCCATCATTTATAATCGTTACAGATCACCGCCCTGAATATACCAGTTCTCCAACTACCGATTGCCGGCGATCGAACCATTTCTATTTTACAGATCACCGCCCTGGATATACTGGCCGACGACCCGGAGCATATCGCAGTGTTCCCTGAGCTCCCGGACCATCTTGCGGCCGTCCTGCGACGTTGGGCTTCCCTCGACCTCCGCGTAGAAATAATATTTCCAGGGAGTCGTCTTAATGGGCCTGCTGCGCAGGACGTTCATGTTGAAGCCGTAGCGGCTGATGACCTGGAGGGCGTCCGCCAGGGCGCCGGAGACGTTGTTGACGCGGAAGAGCATGATAAAGCGGTTTTCGTCGCGGTCTGTGGACAGCTCATTCTGCGTCCTGGCAAAGACCGCGAACCGGGTCGTGTTGTCCCGGCTCTCATTGATGTCGTGGTCCAGGACCTCCAGCCCGTAAATGGATGCGGTCTCCGCGCTCGCGATGGCCGCCACGGAAGGATCGCCCGTCTTCGCGACGCGCTCGGCCGCCACAGCCGTGTTGACCTCGGTCTGCTCCTGATAGCCGTGCTGACGGATATAGGGCTGGCACTGGCTGAGGGCCTGCGGGTGGCTGATGACCATCCGGATATCCTCCGGCCGGGCACCGGGCACCGCCAGCAGGTTGTGGATGACCGGCAGGGAATAGACGCCGTTGACATACAGGATCCCGTGGAACATCAGGTCCACCGACTGGCCGACCTCCCCCGCGTAGCTGTTCTCGATGGGCAGGACCGCGTAGTCGCACTCGCCCTCGACGACGGACAGATAGGCCTCATCAAAGGACGAAAAGGCGATGCAGTTTCCCTGCGGGAAGATCTTTTTCGACGCGATATGGGCGAAGGCCCCCGGCGTCCCCGAAAAGGCCACCCTGGCCCCGCTGATCAGGCGCTCCTGATACTTCCTGGAAATACTCATCACTTCCTGCATGAACATCGGATAATACTGCCGGATCTCCGCGTCTGTCACAAAGGCCGTGTTCCTGTCCAGGACCTTCTTTTCCTGCTCCTCATCGAGGACAGGGAGGCCCCGCTCCCGCTTGTAGTCGGCCACATCCCGGACGACCTCCATCCTCTTCTGAAAGAGGGCCGCCATCTGCTCATCGATCTCACGAATTTCCTCTCTTGTCTTTTCCAGATCTCCCATCATACCCACCTCACAAAAAACAAGACCGCGCGGATCTATGATCCACACGGTCTGGAATGCAATCTCACTGCGCCCTCATGTCGGATGGCCGGCGCACGCTCTTACTGTTCCCGATTTGTATGCATCACAAAACATTCTTTCACCCCTTCGGTAAAAAAATAAAAATAAAAGCGGTATGTCTTGTCAAGCATACGGGGGTCAGTCATTACAATATCCTTTTCGTACTATCCACACTTTGTCTGTACTGAATGATCGAGCCAATTCTATCTTATCATTTCATTGCTGCATCGACTCATCAACTTTAGCACTTTGGCCTGTTGAAGTCAACCTGAAACGTTCCGTTTTAACTGGTCAATTCGCCAAAACAGGATAAACACAGGTGCAGTTTTGCATACATCTTCCATGAAACCGTCCCAGGCGGTACATCAGTCAATCGCCGTCAGGTGGTAGATGAAGGCGGTGAATTCCGGGATCTCACGGGGAATCGGGATGCCGGCGTGCATGAAGGCCATGCCGGAGGCGACGATCTGCACGTTGTCGCGCTCGATCAGATAATCCTGCACCTCTTTCCGGCCCACATCCAGCACCAGCTGATTGCGGCTGCGGACCGCGTGCCGGCCGGGAATCTCCATGGCCCAGTCCGGATGCGCCCGGTAGAGGTCGGAGTCCTCGGACACCATCTCCGGTTCGAACCAGATCCCGAATTTCAGGCCGATCTCATTGATCTGACGAACCAGCTCCGGCAGGCCGCACTTGATCTTCTTCTCATTGACCACCCAGTCGCCCAGACCGGAATTGTCGTCGTCGCGCTTGCCGAACCACCCGTCGTCCATGACGATCATCTCAACGCCCATGCCCTTGGCCGCCTTCGCGATCTCGACCAGCTTCTCATCATCGAAGTTGAAAAAGGCCGCCTCCCAGGTATTGATCAGGACGGGACGGCGGACGTCCCGGACAAATTTGCTGCGGTTGAGGTTGTACCTGATGAAATCGTGGTATTTGTGACTCATCCGGGTCAGGCCCTTGTGGGTGTAGGTCATGAGGACCGCCGGCGTGTCAAAATCCTCCCCCGGCGCCACGGGATAGCTGAAGAGCCGGTCATTGATACCCATGACCAGACGTGCCTGGTCATACTGGTCCAGCTCCGCCTCTGCCAGGAAGCTCCCGGAATACATCAGGGCAAAGCCATAGCAGGCGCCGAACTCCTCGGTCGTCGTCCGCTCCGCCAGCGCGATGAAGGGATTCTGCTGGTGAGAGGAGATCCCGCGCCCGCTCCGGATCTTGTGGACATGGTGGGTCAGCGGCTGCCGCTCCACCTGCCGCTCCTGGCCATACCGGCCGGGCAGGGAGATCAGGTCCAGATTGCCGCCGTTCATATAATCCATGTTAAAGGACATGATCCGCTTGAGCAGGATCTCCCCCTCGCCGCCGTTGTGGACCCTGGCGGCCCGCATGATGATGATTTCCGCACCGCCCCATTCAGAAGAAAGAAGGAGATAGCATGGAAAAACAGCATGGAAGTTAAGGACATCGCACCTGTCATGGCCAGCATCAAGCGTGTTTCACTATTTATCCCTCCCGCCCTTTAAAAGCAGGGCGTGAGCATAAAGCGCTTCACACCGCTTGACCCAGTCCCTGCCAGGAGCAGTAAGAACACCAAGAGGTGTTAACACACCTCTGCTCTTAACAAGAGCTGTTTTCTTAACATGTGGTGACGATAATTGGGCTATTGAAAAACAGACTTCTGCAAAAGTTAACGCAACGCTTTTTAAGAAAAACAATGGTTTTTGTTGCGTTAAGTTTTTCAATTAAGGCTTATGTCGCTGATTGTATTGCCGTACAAATATATAGAATGAAGATTTGTCAGGCCGGAGAGAGCACTGATGTCACTGATCGTGTTGCCGGATAAAGATAGTGAATTCAGACTTGTCAGACCGGACAGAGGAGTGATGTCACTGATCTGGTTATCGGCAAGCGAGAGGGAAACCAGGTTCGGAAGACCGGACAGAGGGGTGAGATCGCTCACCTGATTCGCGTCCAGGTCCACCTATTCCAGTTTTGTCAGACCGGACAGGGCACTTAGATCACTCACCTGATTCTCGAACAATTCGAGCCAGGTCAGATTCGGAAGATCCGAGAGCGGGCTTAAGTCGCTCACATTGTTGGAATACAGATACAGATCAGTCAGATTTTCCAGTCCCTAAAGAGGAGTGAGATCCGTTACTTCATTATTTCGCAGATTCAGATATTTCAGGTTCGGAAACTCGGACAGGCCGGTGAGGTCTGTGATTTTTTCTTTTTTATCAGTCCCGTCATATTCCAGCGATGTCAGAAGTAAGGCATCGTCTCCTGTAACAGTCTCATCCTCCGAACCGGTTGCATCCAGGATCGCTTTATTCAGCACGGGATCCGGGATCTCTATCGTCACAGATGATGCAGCTGCCAGTTCTTTGGAGGAAACGATCGCCTCTTCCCCCGCGGCCGGTCCGTTGTCGGGACGCTCAGCCTTCATGTCGGATGTGCTCATACCGGTATCATTTGATGAAGCGGTCTTAAAGGGGTGAAAAACTACGGCACCGATCGCGAATACGATCAGTAAAGCAGCCACAGGAATGACAAATTTCTGCCAGCTGCTCCCGGTCCCTTTTTCGGTTGTATCTTTTCCAACCGCCGAAGAGACACTCTTTTTTTCTGTTCTTTCAGTTCCGGCCGCCGGAGGGACAGCGTTCTTTATATCCTGCTTTGCCTCAGCTGCTGTCTTCTCCTTTTCCCCGCTCTCAATGATGACTGTCTTATTATTGTCTGATACCGGCACCGTCGGGTCCAGGCTTCCCTGGCTGCGTTTTACAGGTACTGTCGGATCAAGGCTCCCCTGCCGACGGGGATTTTTGGAAGTATCCGTTATGGTCTCATACTGCACAATTGTTTTTTTCCATTTCGTCTTTTTCTGTCATTTTCCTACCTCATGCCAATCGTCTGTCGTTATTATGCATATAACAAAATATGCCGGTCATGATGAAATAACCTGAACCTGGCGGCCGAAAATGCGATCATGTATTTTGTGCAGTGTCAAAAACAAGGATATCTACACCTGTATCTGTTCCGTGTATTTCAGAACGGAAAACAGGGCGGGATAAATATTCCGCGAGAAGCGGACTGTCTGTAAGAAACCGCGGGCAGGCATCGATATAGGTTTTTTTATGGTCTTCCGGACGGAAATATCCCGTATTATCAACATACAAATAACAGGTATTATCCGCGCTGTCCCTGCCCCGGAACATATATCTCGCCTGCAGATGGCGGCAGCCGGAAGGGTCAGTGATCTGTACATCTGCCGCCCCGGGAAGGATCGTGCCGGTGAACAGATCCGATCTGACATAACCGGTAAAGGGAATCACGCTGACACGCGGCTGCGCATCCTGCATTTCTGAAATTAGTGTGCGGTCAATTTCTATATTAAAAATCATAAATGGTTTACTCATGTAACCTCCCGAAAATAATGTGGACTGCCAGAACCTGCTCACATGTCTTGAAACAGCCTGCGTATATTCAAGACTCGCTCGCGTGCCTTGTGCATGTATCCTGTGTCTGAAATCGCGGGTATTGTGCGATGAAAAATGAAGAAAAAACACAGAACCGTCCCCGATTTCTCTTTTCGGATGTCTTATGTATGCTGTTTCATGCGAAAATAGCGCTTAAAGAATTGCTTTTAGAGAAGATCCGCAATCTCAAGGATCAGGCGTTCGGATTTATCCCAGCCAAGGCAGGGATCTGTGATGGATTTTCCATAACAGCCGCCGTGGATATCCTGTCGACCGTCTTCTATATAGCTTTCGACCATGAATCCTTTGACAATATTGCGGATACGATCGCTGTTCCTGCGGTTCTCAAGGACTTCCTTGAGGATTCTGGGCTGCTGAAGAGGATCTTTTCCGGAGTTTTCATGATTTGTATCGATGATGACAGAGGGGTTTTTGAGTTCCGGTCTGGCTTCGTAGGCATCACAGAGACGCATAATATCTTCGTAGTGATAGTTGGGGTAATGCTCTCCCTTGCTGTTTGTGTAGCCGCGTAGAATGGCGTGGGCATAGGGGTTGCCCTGGGAGACAGCCTCCCAGCCTCGGTAGATGAATGTGTGGCCGTTCTGGGCAGCGTGGATCGAATTCATCATGACTGTATAATCGCCGCTGGTGGGATTTTTCATGCCGGCGGGAACATCCATGCCGCTGGCCGTCAGTCTGTGCTGCTGGTCTTCTACGGACCTGGCGCCGATGGCCACGTAGGAAAGCAGATCGTCGAGATATTTATAGTTTTCCGAATAGAGCATTTCATCGGCACTGGTCAGTCCGATATCGCGGATGACGCGCATGTGGAGCTTTCTGGTGGCGATGATGCCTTTGAACATATCCGGTTTTTCTTCGGGATTGGGCTGGTGAAGAAGGCCCTTATAACCGTCACCTGTTGTTCTGGGTTTATTCGTATACACACGGGGAACGATCAGGATTTTTTCCTCCACCTGTTCCTGGACGCGCGCAAGGCGCTCAAGGTAATCCATGACACTGTCTTCGTTGTCAGCAGAGCAGGGGCCGATGATGAGGAGAAGTTTGTCGCTTCTTCCGGAAAAAATCTTCTGAATCTCGGCATCGCGCTCTTCTTTGATTCTGCCCATGTTTCCGGTCAGGGGATACATTTCCTTGACCTCCATGGGGATTGCCAGTTTCCTTTTGAATTCCATATTCATACAATTAACCTTTTTTTTACATCTGCGGACGGCCTGATGTCCTGAGCTGGAAAAAGTGCCTGGTTTTTTTCAGTTACAGATGTACAGCCTTTATTAACCCCTTCCCGGCTGTGTTCCGCACCTTCCGTTCATCGGTCATCGTACTGCAGCCTGCCTACAGCTGCAGGCGTGACCGGTTCACTTTACGGCGCAATGAGTTGTTTCCGTGCCCCGCGCCGCCCACAGACAGGTCATCACTGTGCAGCCTGCCTACAGCTGCCTGTGTGTCCCGGACTGCTTTGCGGCGCGGAAGATGGTTGATCGTTATACGTTCTGCAGGGCTGCGAGGATTTTTGCAATGCCTTCCTCGGGGGTCAGGTCATTGGTGATGGATTCATCGCAGGTTGCCTTGTAGATGGGGTAGCGCTTCTCGAGCAGAGCGGCAACTTTTTCCTTTGTATTGGCAAGCGGCCTGTCATCTGCGGGAAGAATCTGGTTGAAAGGACGATCGAGGAAAATGATGCAGCCGTTCTTTTTGAGGGCATCGACGTTCTCCTGACGAAGGATCGCTCCTCCGCCGGTGGCTATGACCAGGCCTGTCTGAGGGGCCAGGGTGCGGGCCATTTCCGTCTCCAGATCGCGGAAATATTTTTCCCCGTCCGTCGCGAAGATTTCTGTGATCGGCCTCTGTTCTTTTCGGATGATCATCTGGTCGGTGTCCTCCAGAACTCTGTCGAGTTTTTTCGCCAGAAGTGTTCCGAGGGTTGTCTTGCCTGCCAGCGACATTCCCGAGAGAACAATATTTCTCTTGGAGTTCAGGATTTCCTTGAAGACCTGATCGGTCTTTTCACTCTCGATCTTCCTATCCGCGAACAATTCCGCCGCGTAGACCGCCTGAACGACCAGCATGTAGAGACCGCCCTCTGCCGGGATGCCGCGCTTCTGCGCCTCCAGGATCAGGACAGTGCGCAGAGGATTGTAGATCGCGTCAATGACACCGCATAGATCGGGGAAGCGGGAAAGGTCTAAAGGACAGTCATCGATCGCAGGATACATTCCACAGGGAGTCGTGTTAATGATGATCTGCGCGTCTGTGTGCCTTTCGTAGGCCTCTTCATAAGTGGGAACGCCCTCTTTTCCGGTTCGGCTGACTTTATACACTTCCGAGGCGCCCATGTCGGTCGCGACCGCAAAAGCTGTCTTACTGGTTCCTCCGGTTCCCAGGATCAGGACCTTCTTCCCGGCGGGATCGATACCCAGACGCTCGATCAAAGATTTCATACCGAAGTAATCTGTATTGTAACCGCAGAGCCTGCCGTTTCTATTCACTACAGTGTTCACAGCACCGATGCTGCGGGCCTGATCACTGATTTCATCCAGATAAGGAATAACGGTCTGTTTGTAGGGGATCGTAACATTGATCCCTTTGAATTCTTTCCCCCGCATGAAAGAATCCACTTCGTCGGGCCTGAGCTCATGCAGTTCATAGCTGTAGGGAGCAAGTTTTTCATGTATGATTTTTGAGAAGCTGTGGGGGAGATGTTCTCCGATTAATCCGTATTCCATTGTAAACCTCCATAGATTTTCATGATTTATGCGCGTCGGCAGAATCCGTTATCGTCTGATCAGGAACATATATTATAAAACAGCGCCGGATAATCCGTTCATCATGCAGAGATCGGCATGCCATTACGGATTCCTCTGCTGATTTCGCCGGTATATTTTGAAAAGGTATGCACAGGTGCTTATGCATAAATCGCCTGCATCTACTGCGCGATAAGATTAAACAAAAAGAGACCGTGCAGATCTGCGATCCACACGGTCAGGTTAATTCATTCACGGACATATGATTTATATTGATCAAGAAATCTCTTTACCGTTAATTCCTGTTTGCATGCATCACAAAACGCTTTTACTTTTATCGGGATAAAAGTAAAAGTAAAACCAGTATGTTTTGTTAAGCATACGTGCGGTAGTCATTGCTGCAAGAGATCCTTTCGTTTCATTCGACTGGTTAATATCAGGCATTTAACCAATTCATAAAATGTATCGGTTATGTTCAAAAAAACTATCATCCTTTATAACATCTGTCAAGTATTTTTTCAAAAAAACAGCCGATCAACAGACGAAATTCCGCAGCATCCGCATATCTTTTGTATAAATATGCAGATGAAACCTATATTTTTTATCATTCACATTTATACTTTTATAAGGCTATTAATACGTTTTAGCTATCCTTTCATTCCTTCGGCCGATTACTTTTTTATTGACATCTTATCGAAATACTGTATAATCAGCATTAATTTATATTTGTCACAAACCGTTGAAGCGGGAGTAAAGGCAACATACGAGCTTACAGAGAGCGGACGATGCTGAGAAGTCTGCGGCAAACGGGTTGTCATAATGGTCCGCGGAGGGCGCAGTGAAAGCTGCGACGTTCAGGCACACGTCAGATGCCGGGGGTATGCTGGTACCCTGCTAAGCGCGCGGCTTCTTCGCCGCGAATCAAGGTGGCACCGCGGAATCTGTATTTTCGTCCTTGGTCTATGCACGTAGACCGGGGACTTTTCTTTTTGCGCGAACATCCCGCGTTCGCGTACCTGCAGGCATGAGTTCCCGATCGATCGGCATTGATTCATCTTCTGTCGGCCCGGTTCCGCAGCCCGTCGGCATGGACCTGTGTGCGGCACTATCTTCTTTTCAGGAGGGCTCTATGAAAAAAGGCACTTTTCCCACTCTCGGAGACGTGATGCAGTATGTGCATGAGTATCGTTCCGTACCGGTAAGCCGGACGATCCTCTCAGACAGCCGGACACCGATCGAGGTGCTCCGGGCGATGAAGGCCGTCAGCAGGCATTGTTTTATTCTGGAAAGCCTTGAGGATTCGGCCAAATGGGGAAGGTATACTTTTCTGGGATATGATCCCCGCCTTGAATTTACCTGCAAGGACGGCACTGTCACGATTCACTCGGGTACGACCCTGACGATCCCGAACGCGGATCCCGCAAAGTATATCCGGCAGATCATCGCGGAGCACAAGGCCCCGCAGATACCCGGACTTCCGCCCTTCACCGGCGGTCTCATGGGCTATTTTGCCTACGATTCCATCAAATATGCCGAGCCCTCCCTGGCACTGGACGGGCCGGATGAAGAGCATTTCAACGATATAGACCTGATGCTTTTTGAAAAGATCATCGCGTTTGACAACTTCCGTCAGACGATCACGATGATCGTCAATGTCCGCACGGACGCTGCAGAGGAAAATTACAGAGCTGCGTGCCTGGAACTGGATACCATGGAGAATCTGATCCGGCACGGGACACCGGCCGTCAACCCGCCGCTGAAACTCAAAGGGGATTTTAAAGCTCTGTTCAGCAAAGAACAGTTCTGTGCCATGGTAGACCGGGCCAAGCGATACATCTTCGAGGGGGATATTTTCCAGGTCGTGCTGTCCAACAGACTGACCGCGGAAATGGAAGGAAGCCTTCTCGATACCTATCGCCTTCTGCGAACCCGCAATCCCTCCCCTTACATGTTTTATATTTCCAGCGACAGTCTGGAGCTTGCAGGCTCGTCCCCGGAGACTCTGGTAAAACTGGTAAACGGCGTTCTGCATACCTTCCCGCTCGCCGGAACAAGGCCCCGCGGAAAGACCGAGGAGGAGGATCTGACGCTGGAAAGCAGTCTTTTGTCCGATCCCAAGGAACTTGCGGAACACAACATGCTCGTCGATCTGGGACGAAACGACCTGGGACGCCTGTCCCGTTTCGGGACCGTATCGGTAGAAAAATATATGGCTGTCGAGCGCTATTCACATGTGATGCATATCGGCTCGACAGTGCGCGGCGAGATCCGCGAAGACAAGGACGCCGTAGATGCGATCGCCAGCGTTCTGCCCGCCGGCACCCTCTCGGGCGCTCCCAAGATCCGGGCCTGCGAGATCATTCACGAACTGGAAGGGGGCAGAAGGGGTGTTTACGGCGGAGCGATCGGCTACATTGATTTCACCGGAAACATGGACACCTGCATTTCCATTCGTCTCGCCTATAAAAAGAACGGCAAAGTCTTCGTACGTTCCGGCGCGGGCATTGTCGCAGATTCTGTTCCGGAAAATGAATACACCGAATGCATCAACAAGGCAGCCGCAGTTATAAACGCCGTCTGTGATTCAGAGGGCGGCATCGACAGATAAAACGCCATATATGATTCAGAGGGCGGCATCGACAGATAAAAACGCTGTATGTGATTCTAAGGGCGGCACCGAAAGATAAGGCTTGCCGCACGCTTGTTTTAAGGGAGGGATAAACGATGACTCTTCTCGTCGATAACTACGACAGCTTTTCCTACAATCTTTTCCAGCTTGTCGGCTCCATGGATCCGGAGATCAAAGTGATCCGCAACGATGCCATGACCATCCCGGAAATCGAAGTTCTGTCCCCCGACAGGATCATCCTTTCTCCGGGACCGGGGCGGCCTGCCGACGCAGGTATCTGCGGAGACCTTGTCCGCGCTTTTGCCGGGAAAATCCCGATCCTGGGTGTCTGTCTGGGACACCAGGTCATCTGCGAAGTGTACGGGGCGACTGTCACCTACGCAAAACAGCTTATGCACGGAAAACAGTCGAATGCAATCCTCGATAAATCCTGCCCTCTATTTGCGTCTCTTCCGGATACGATCCCCGTGGCCCGCTACCATTCCCTTGCCGCAGATCCGGCGACGATCCCGCCCTTCCTGCGCGTCACTGCCATCACGAAGGAGCGGGAGATCATGGCTGTGCAGCACACCGATCATCCCGTATTCGGCGTCCAGTTCCATCCCGAATCCATCCTCACTCCGGACGGTAATACCATCCTCCGGAATTTCCTGCAGATCGGAACAGGATCCTGACTCCCAGGCCCTGCAGGGTCCGAGCCGCCCTATACGCTCCGTCTTACTCTTCCCCGCATGTCGGGAACAGCTCACCGGGACGAAAGGGATAAAACAATAGTGAAACACTTTTAAATCATTTTTTCACAGGAGGAAAGCATCATGCTTCAGCAGATTTCTATTTATGCAGAAAACAAAAAAGGCGCAATCCGCAAACTTACCGGACTCCTTTCCGACGCCGGGATCAACATCCATTCTTTTGTCACGAATGACAGTGCGGAATTCGGTATCGTCAGAATGGTTGTATCCGATACAGACAAGGCTCTCACTATTTTTCAGGAAAACGGCTATCTCACAAAACTCACCACAATCCTCATGGCGGCGGTCGCGGACGAGCCCGGCTGCCTGAACAGGCTTCTCTATTGTATCGAAGAGGCTAATGTCAATATTGACTATCTCTATACCACCTTTGACCGCGAGAGCAACGGAGCGCTCATCATTATCCATGCCGAAGATCTGGCCGAGGTGGAAAACCTCCTGAAGTCGGAAGGATTCCGCTGCATTTAAGACCCTTTCGATGGTTACAGCAAAAGCAAAGCGCTGCAAACTACAACTATGAGTTTCGCCGCCCCGGTTGATCCAGACCGGAGCGGCGATTATTCATTTTCATCTCGCAAGACCGGCAGACAAGTCCTGCATTCACTGACAGTATCGGTTTCTCAATCAATCTTCTTCTGCAAACTCAAGATAGTCGCTCTCACTGGAAAAGAGGACGTATCTGCCGTCAACATAACCCATGTATCCACTCTCTGTGACATAGCCTTTCATCATGTACCTCCTGTCCGATTTCACTGGCTTTCCAACCCGCGCAGGCTTAAGGCTTCGGTTCCGGCTTGAAAAGATTTGCTGCGTCAACTATTTCGATTCAGGCCGTTCAGGCCTGGTTAATCTTTGGATCTTATACCTATATAATGCCAAGAGAGGTGTCCCTTTATACGGACAGCAAGCTAATGAATATGTCTGAAAAGACACGAATAAAAATGCCGGGTAAGGTGTAACATTTTTGATACACCTCTCCCGGCATTGTATTTTGCTTGATTGAGTGTGGAAACACTCTTGTGTGTTCTTACCCTAATACCAGTGCCTTATCAGAACAGATCGACAGCGCCGGCAGCCTCACCGTTGACAACGTAGTAAGCCTTTCCTTCCTCGGCCTTGACATAAATATCGAGGGAAGTCACATCCTGGATCGTGATGGCGGCCTGGACCTTTTCTACGACAGCTGCGTAGGTGATGCCGTCTTCAGCGTTGTTCTGGATGACGAAGTTGGGGACAACGGCTTTTTTGCGGGGCTTCCTGGCAACAGTCTTTTTAACTTTTTCAACAACAGACTCTGTGGCTGTGCCGCGCGGATCTTTTCGTTGCGGGCATCCATGGCGATCTGTCCGGACTCACGGGCTTCATACTCTGCGTTTGTGATCTTTGTTCTTGCAGGAGCCAGAAGATTCACCTGGTGAAGTCCCTCCCGCTCACAGATCTGCATGACCTGCGCTTGCAGATATTTGAGATAGCGCGGTGTCAGATTGTGCTTGTAGCCGGCACGGCTGTCGATGTCCCGCTCCATGAACGGTTGCTTTTCAACATCCAGTTTCCTCAGGCTGTTCATGATGAAATGAACATGAATATTACCGCTTCCGTGATGGCCGTCGCTGTGCGTACAGACAAGGATCTGATGCCCGGGAAAACATTTGCGGGCGAATTCCATCCCAAGCTCGTGCGCATGTGCGGGATCAAGCAAACCTTCTTCCTTGTCCCTGGGATCGAAGCTCAGGATGTAATGATGGGATTTGATGTCGTTGTAATTCTGGTTTTTATGGTACTTCCAGTTCAGCATCTCACATTCCTTGTCGAAAGAAAGCGGAGTGCAGTTGATCCCGTCCAGAATGAAGGAGTCCCTCATAATGAGATTACCTTCCGCATCGCGAAGAGGCGTCCCGTTCCGGTCATGTTCGAACATCAGATACTTAATGGGCTTTCCATAGTCGGCACTCTTACTTGCCAGATGTTTTAATGTAGCCACGATATTCTCCTCCAAAAGCCAGAAGCTCCTCCCGCATTTTCATCACCTCATTGATACAGCGGCGGAGCTCTTCCTGCATCGACTCGGACTTTACCCCGCCCATATGAAAATACCTTGTCAGCTGGTTCAGGTTGTTACTGATCGAGGACAGCTCGGCAGAGATCCTTTCCAGCGAAGAAAAATTCGCGACGATGTGATTGTGGATTTCGATCTTTCCATAGATGGCCTGATTCCGCATATATGCTGCCATCTTCATACCGGCAGCGTTTGCCGCACTCTGCACCAGGGCATACTGCGCGTCATCCAGAAGGACCTTCATGTTATGCGTCTTCTTATCTCCATGTTCCTTTTTAGGGTTAGGCATACATCCCCCTTTCTGCCATGCGCACTTGCAGGCTCATAGATTACTCATGCGAAGCATGACCGATGTGTTGCGACGAAGGAGAAACGCAGCGCTGCAGACACAGAGACTGTGGAGCCAGAGAATCATTTCCGATTTTCAGACCCATAGAGGCAGAAAACGCCCTAGAAATGACACGCGAGGGAATGGGGAATCGCAATCCCCATCAAGTTTTGCGATGACCTTTTTTCGAAACTGTCGAAAAAATGGTCAGCAGCAGAATCTTGCGTTGATGTGTCATGCCCCTGGGATTCTGCGAAATCTCCTTCTATTAACCCCAAAGATTTTGCGGCGCAGGAAAGCAGGAAGAGATTAATCAATTTCTTATGCAAAGAAGTGGAGGTTCCGGGATATTGTCTTAAATGATGAAAGTGGGCTGTCTGCCCACCAAAGAGATTTGTTTTGAGTGTACAGTGTAATAAATGTAGATTGTTACAAACATAAGCATGAAGAAAGCTGGATTTGATCCAGTCCTACGGTTCTGGCATCCGTCGGGCTAAGACAGCCATGGAAGTCAACGGTTCACCAAAGCTGGTCTTCAGCCCGAATAATGACACTGACGATTACACGCTTGCCGTAGCCTATGTTAATGAGGAATTCGACAGGATTCAGGAAGAAAGCGACAAAAGTGTCAGTGACATTGGCATTGAGAATGGCATTGAGAATGGCATTGAGAGCAAAGCGCCCGCCACAGCTGAATTTATAAAAACCTATTCTCAAAGCAGGAGAAAAACAGCTGTGAAGATTGCTTTAGAAATCCTGGCAAATAGCATGCTGACTATTCCACAGATATCAGATAACTCTGGAGTGTCAAAACGTACAGTAGCACGATATATGAAAGAATTCCAGGATGCAGGTGTTTTGATACGAGAAGGCAGCGATACCAACGGTAAATGGATTTTGGTGTAGAAGGCATTTGAAGCAGTATCAGGGAAAGGCAGGACATAGAACATGAGAAAAATACTCTACTACTTGATTGGCAGCGGTGAGGCAGAAAGTGTTGGATCCCAATGAGATCGGCCGCCAGCGGTATGCGCTTTCCAAGCTGTGCAATATCCTGTTTACCTACGAGCTGGATCGAAAACTGAAAAAGGCGGGTTCTAAGGTCGCGGTGAACGCGATAAATCCGGGACTGATGCTGACCACGAATCTGGGCGGCCCGCGCAGAATGACGACAGAGCAGATCAAGGCACGGGAAGCTGAAATGTCTTACTGGGTGGGAGACGTCAGAAAGTCCGCCGAGACAGTATATACGGTTCTGAGCGATGCAGCCTATGCGGATGTATCCGCAAAATACTTTGATCGTGGAACCGTTACGATTCCGTCTTCGGAATTGTCCTACAACGAGCGGCTTGCAGCAGAATTGTGGGATAAAAGTGTTCAGGTGACAGGGCTTGATAAAGAAAATACACTATTCATTATCAGCTGAACGGCTTTCTTGAAGAATAAGACAGACCAAGGCTCCCACACTGCCACCAAGCGGCGGCGGGGAGCCTTCTTTTATGCTTCGATGTCAATTGTGATTCCAGACTTGAATTCCACGGTGAAGTGATCCTCGAAGACCGTAATCTTCATGATCAGGCGTTTGACCAGCGTTTCATCAAATTCTGTGATGGTGGTAGGCTGCTGCCGGATGAAATCCTGCAGGTCTTGGATCAGGCGCATCTGCTCATCCTTTACCACAGTATCCACCTCAGCCTGCTTTCGCATATCCCGGAGTCGGAGGATTTCATCCGCGATGGCGTCGTAATCGTCTTTCTGGTTCGCCTTCTTTACAAGCTCCTTCTGCAGCTCTGGGAGACGTTCATCGATGACTTCCGGCGACAGGGTATCCCCCTGTTTGATCACCGTGGCGATGTTGGTTTGCAGGGTATTCAAGAAGTCGTCCTTTTTGCAGAGCACCTGATTGATGGCCTCAATGGCCACTTCCTTCAGGAGCACCTCGTTGACCGTCCGGGCGTGGCAGGCGTGACCTGTGGCCTCAAGCCGTGAGCAGCAGCGCCAGACAATGGACTTGCAGCCCCGGTTGTTCCAATGGACGCGCCGGAAGAATTCGCCACAGTCGCCGCAGAAAACAATCTGGGCAAAGCAGTGATTGCATGAGTAGCAGCGCCGTTTGCCGTTCTCTGTGGTATGCACCAGCCTTCGCCGCGCAAGCTCCTCCTGCACCAGAAGGAAGATGTCCTTCGGGATGATTGCTTCGTGATCGCTCTCTACGTAGTATTGTGGAACGGTGCCGTTGTTCTTGATCCGCTTCTTCGTCAGGAAGTCTGTGGTATAGGTCTTCTGGAGCAGGGCATCGCCGATGTATTTTTCGTTTCGCAGGATCTTGCTGACCGTGCTGGTGTGCCATTTTGCTTTGCCTGCGCCGGTGAGTATTCCGTCTGCTTCAAGACCGGCAGCAATCTTGTCCATGCTGAGGCCTTCGAGGTATTCCCGGTAAATCCGCTTAACGATTTCTGCCTGTTCCGGATCAATGATTAGGTGACCGTCGGCATCCTTGGTGTATCCGATGAAGCGGTTGTGGTTGACCTGTACCTGTCCTTGCTGGTAGCGGTACTGCAGGCCGAGCTTTACGTTTTGCGAAAGGCTCTGGCTTTCCTGCTGGGCAAGGGACGCCATGATGGTCAGCAGCACCTCGCCTTTGGCATCCATTGTGTTGATGGACTCCTTTTCGAAGTAAACGGGGATATTTATGTCCTTCAGCTCCCGGATGAATTTCAGGCAGTCCAGCGTGTTCCGGGCAAACCGGCTAATCGATTTAGTGATGATCATGTCGATGTTCCCGGCATGGCACTCGTCGATCATGCGGTTAAACTCGTCACGCTTGCTTAGCAATGTGCTAAGCAACAAAACTGGGGGCTTTTGACCCCAACATCTTTAAATAGAAAAATTTTGTAATGGAGACGAGTTCAGAAAACCGCGTAGGTATGCGGATAATCCCTACCTGTCTTGCAGGAAGATTTTTCGAAAGGCGTAAGGATTGTCCATAAAAAAAAACACAGCATCGAGAGGCTGCTGCTTTACTGCACTACAGCGGAGTGCTACAATCACTCTGTTTTTAACAGAGATGGATGGTATTCATGTGATCATGAAACTATACCAAATTAACTCTGCATTACCCCGGAACAGGAGCAGTATCACTGCGTCACACCCCGAAGAAATATTGTTGGAACGGAATTGGTACAATCTGTATCTGATGAAAGGAGTGTGATACGATGAGAATCGGCTTTATTGGAGCAGGAAAGGTTGGCTTCTCTCTAGGCAAATTGTTTGCCATGGGCGGACTTGATGTGATCGGCTATTACAGCAGACATATACAGTCGGCAGAAGCGGCTGCAAAGTTTACAGAAAGCAAATGTTACGATGATCCCGGCAGGCTTGTCGGGGATTGTGACGCGGTCTTTCTTACTGTTTCCGACGGAGTGATCACGGAAGTATTTGAAAAGTTGAAAGATTATGATCTTAAGGGCAGGCAGATCTGTCATTGCTGCGGTTCCATGTCAGCGCAGGAAGCGTTTCCGGGAATCGGGCAGACAGGTGCTGAGGGCTATTCCATCCATCCTCTTTTCCCGGTCAGCGACCGTTATGCGTCGTACAGGGAACTGAAGGATGCTTTTTTTTGCATCGAAGGCAGCGCCGCGCATCTGAATGACTGGAAGGAGAGACTACAAAGCCTGGGGCCCAGGGTCCAGGCCATTCCCTCCGGACAGAAGGTGCTGTATCATGCCGCATGCGCAATCGCCAGCAATCTGGTTTGTGCGTTGGTGCAGGAAAGTCTTGACCTGCTTGAGGACTGTGGTTTTACACGTACATATGCCCTTCAGGCGATTACGCCTCTTCTGCGAAGCAACATGGAACACATCATTTCCCACGGCCCGGCGGGAGCGCTCACCGGCCCGATGGAGCGCAATGATGTGGAAACCGTGCGCAAACACCTTGGCGCATTCCCGACAGCCAAAGACCAGGCCCTTTATCGAGAGGTCTCCAAAAAGCTGCTGGAAACGGCACAGGAAAAACATCCGGACACAGATTATACAGACATGAAAAAGGTACTTGAAAAGGAGGCCGAGTGATGGGCAAAAACACAGTCGTTACATTGAGACAAATGAAGGAGAGAGGAGAAAAGATCTCTCAGGTTACCTGCTATGATTATTCCATGGCGCGTCTGGTAGATGCGGCAGGCATCAACATGATCCTGGTCGGCGACAGCCTGGGAATGACTATGCAGGGCTACAAGGACACACTGCCTGTAACTGTGGATGAAATGATCATTTACGGCCGCAGCGTTGTCCGCGGGGTGGAGAACACCCTGGTCGTTGTTGATATGCCTTTCATGAGCTATCAGATCTCCCCCGCACAGGCGCTGGAAAACGCCGGACGCATCATGAAGGAAACCGGCTGCTCCGCGATCAAGCTTGAGGGCGGCAAGACCGTCGATCCCGCGATCAAGGCGATCACGGATGCCGGAATTCCGGTCGTCGGCCATGTCGGTATGACCCCTCAGTCCGCCAACGCCTTCGGCGGCTTTAAAGTCCAGGGAAAGGGCGAGGAGAACGCCCGCCGTGTCCTCGAGGACGCACTTGCGGTGCAGGAGGCCGGCGCTTTTGCCGTAACACTGGAGTGTGTTCCCCCCAGGCTCGCTGCCCTGATTACCAAAAAACTTGATATCATCACCATCGGCATCGGCGCCGGAAGCTGCTGTGACGCCCAGGTACTTGTCTGTCAGGATCTGCTGGGTATGTTCGGAAGCTTTGTGCCGAAATTTGTCAAGCAGTATGCACAGATTGGCGATCAAATCACAGAAGCTTTCAAGGCTTATGACCGTGAAGTCAAGGAAGGCGTCTTCCCGACAGAAGCACAGTCCTTTGTCAAGAGCGACAGTTCAGAAGAATTCCTGGCACAGTTGGACAGAGAGTATTGAGTACTACCGCCGGGCGTTTTTCATAAGTGTTTTTCGAACAGTTCCCAGAAGACTGAATGGTGAGCATTCAGCAGGAAGGATGAAACAAAATGATAATTGCAGAAACAATCCGCGAAGTGCGGGAGCAGGTGAGAGCATGGAAAAAAGAAGGACTGACGGTCGGTCTGGTCCCGACCATGGGATTTTTGCATGAAGGCCACGCCAGCCTGGTGGACCGCGCCGTTTCCATATGCGACAGAGTAGTGGTCTCTGATTTCGTCAATCCGACACAGTTCGGCCCCGGGGAGGATCTTGAGACTTACCCCAGGGATTTTGACCACGACTGCAGGCTTCTGGAAGAGCACGGAGCCAGCATGGTCTTCCACCCCTCCGTGGCTGAAATGTATCCCGGAAATGCAGCTACATTCGTGGAAATTCTGAACGACATGCCCAAGCAGCTCTGCGGCAAGACCCGCCCGATCCACTTCCGCGGCGTATGCACCGTCGTCTCCAAGCTGTTTAATATTGTTCTTCCCGATAAGGCGTTTTTCGGGCAGAAGGATGCCCAGCAGCTCTCCATTATCCGCAAGATGGTCCGCGATATGTCCTACGGAATCGAAATCGTCGGCTGCCCCATCGTACGCGAGGCAGACGGTCTGGCAAAATCCTCCCGCAACACTTACCTCAATCCCGAGGAGCACAAGGCGGCCCTGATCCTCTCACGCGCCGTCCGACTGGGACAGAAAATGGTTGAGGAAGGAGAAAAAGACACAGGAAAGATCGTCGAAGCCATGAAAGCGGAAATCGGAACCGAGCCCCTTGCCGTGATCGACTACGTGGACGCAGTTGATATGGATACTCTTGAAAAGACCGAAAGAGTTCAGGGCACAGTACTTGTCGCCATGGCAGTCTATATCGGAAAGACCCGCCTGATCGACAATTTCATCGTGGAGGAAGAGAAATAAATGGTCTTAAATATGCTTAAAGGCAAAATCCACCGTGCGACCGTTGTCCAGGCGGCCCTGGACTATGTCGGCTCCATCACGATCGATGAGGACCTGATGGACAGTGCCGGCATCCTGGAGTACGAAAAGGTGGAAATCGTCGACATCGATAACGGAAACCGCTTCGCGACCTATGTGATCGCGGGAGAGCGCGGCTCCGGCATGATCTGTCTCAACGGCGCTGCGGCCCGCTGTGTCTGCATCGGCGACAAGATCATCATCATGTGCTACTGCCAGATTACATCCGAAGAAGCAAAGGAGCATCACCCCAACGTCGTATTTGTTGACGAGAACAACAAACCTGTCCGCGTGACGACCTATGAAAAGCACGGTCTGCTCAAGGACATGGACTGACCTCATGGGATAAGACCTTGAGACACTTGGGACGGTTCTGACTGTCCCTGTTTAAACACAATCATTAAGGTTTTTGTACATATGAGTTGTGGCTACGCATTAGAAGGAATGGAAGGATAACTTCTTTCTGGAACAAACCCTATGGCTTTTAAAAGTTCGAGATCCTTCGTCCTCGTATTGTGTAACGTCCACTCATTTTCTTCCAGAACCATCCTCATATGTCCTGATTTTATCAGTACATCAAAAGTGGATACACTGGATTTCTGGATTGCTTTTACCGCCTCATTAAGTCTTGCATGAATAAGACCTGTAACAAGCATAATAAAATCAAAACCGTGATCAACGTAATAATCCTGAATTTTCAGGTCGTTGAAATCTGCATCGTTCTTAATGTAATTGTTGAATGTTTCAATTGACCAGCGGGCTTTATAATCAGAATAGACTTCTGCGGCTGTCCCGTCTGTCGTAGTTTGAAGAAAATAGACACCCCACCAGTTGCAATACTTTTCGTATTTTTCCTGTGTGTAGTTATTCTCTCCAAGGTCGATCATCTGCTTGTAACTCTTACGTTTGGAATTGTTTTCGTCTTCGTCCTTGTACACGATGATACGGGTATTTTCGTCAATCTGCTCTTCATAGTACACAATCCTGGCACAGTCCTTTTTGCCGGATTTGTAAACAAATTCTCCGGATGTGTAAGCGAGTGTCTTTTTGATCCGGCGGAAATGCTTATTGTTTGAAGGAACGGGGATGATATAGCAGTTTCTGTTTTCAGACATAAGGCTCAGCACGGAATCAGAGTAAAAACCTCTGTCTACAATGAACTTTGTATCAGTAAAAGAGCGGCTGCGCAGAAACTCCAGCACACTGCTTTTATCGACGCTGGATCCCCGGTAAGTACGGTACATAAGCGGAATCTTGTTTTTTATATCGTAAGCAATGAGCAGGTTTACCTGAGAAGCTTTCAGCAGGTTCATTTTGTAACCTGGCTCGGCAAGATCATTCTCTCCCGAACAGGAACGTATTACGTGTCCGTCAATGGCAATGTTTTTTGAACTGTTGTTGATCAGAGACTGTTCAAATGCTTTTACGGGATTGCCCCTCAATCCAAGATCATGAAGAAGGTTCGTGAGAGCAGTATACCCCATTTTAAAAGCATAGTTGCGGTACATAACAGAGAGAAAACTTTCCTGATAAAAGTCATCGATCTGATCGATGTGAACAAAACCGTTCGCACACATGATAAGCGCATAACTGTATATCTGCGCAGCTCTTTCACCGGGAAAACATGCTTTCATCCCTGCAGATATACATAATTTCTCACCGGAAGCGATCCATAAGCTGCGGACGGCATCCCGCCATATCCTTTACCTGATCAACGAAGGCTATGACCTGAAGCAGGCCTCCACCTTCGTCGGGAATCATTTCCTGCTCTCGGAACGGCAGCGCCTGGCGGTCATGCGCAGCATTGCGACAAACGATCAGCTTATCAACATGAAGCGCGGCAGCGCAGGAAGAAAAGAAGAAAAAACGGGAAACTTCCCCTTAAGGGCAGAGACTCTGTCCTCGACAGGCTAAAGCGATACCAGGAGAAACTCAGAAGAAAAAAAGCAGAGGCTGACAGCTGCAAGGGCATTAGTTTCATGACAGGCAGGGAGACGGTACGGGGGTACCGGCCCCTGTCTGTTTTTGGTGTGGGAAAAACACTTCCTGGAAATATGGCAGCAGTCAGGGTATAGGCATCGCGTTCTAACAACGCTGTGAAAAGTAGCTGTGCAAAAGGAAAATTGCATAGATGTATATGACTCACGAATCGATAAGCCTCATGATATAATAGAAAAGGCGTTACCTTTCAGGCAGTGCTGGATAAGTATTTTGACGGGAAACCGGATCAAAGGACCCTGCAGATACTGTCCCGTCAGGAAGGCTGATGTAAATCGGGATTTGCAGAGGTAATACTATGATCGATTATGGATTAAAAGGCAGAGTAGTCTTGATCACAGGGGTGAATAACCCACAGGGGATCGGTGCAGCGACAGCTTTGGCGTTTGCACGCG
>Ga0310694_10000952_pt1 | contig 35038 bp, 33 predicted proteins | sample 174DNAGHGhighgp2_FD_203884 | JGI IMG/M metagenome (GOLD analysis project Ga0310694, IMG submission 203884) | Sheep rumen microbial communities from Palmerston North, Manawatu-Wanganui, New Zealand - 1742 DNA GHGhigh gp2 (v2) (version 2) | ecosystem: Host-associated > Mammals > Digestive system... | reverse complement strand
TTCCGCAATATTAGATAATGTTTCATTCATTTTTTCAATATTATTAGTTAAAAGCGCTTTTCTAAAAACATCTCCATCTGCATTACTATTGTTAAACCAGTAAGATATTATTTTTTCTATTTCTTTTTGAACTTCATAATTAGTTAATATAATTTCATATTCTCCAATTTCGCGATCGAATCGGAGAGGCTTCACATACCCAGAAGCCATTAAAAGACTCCATATTGCTCCTGAGTTAATGTGTAGCTGTGAAAAATCAAAATTTTCATCAAACTGAACAACAATAGATTTTCCTTGAATTAAATCTTCAGTTTGTTCTTTAACGCTTGAAGACGATGAAGCAATTAGCTTGCTAACCATATTTTTCGAACCGGAGTTCACCCAATATGAGCCAAAATTTCGTTCGCATAAATATCCGATAATAGACCATGGATTATAAATATCTTTAACGTTTCCAAAAATAAAACCATCATACCATCGCTTAACTTTTTCTTTTTCTTTGAGTCCATATTCATCCATTGCATCAAAAACTTCTTTTTCTGTGAATCCAAAATAATTTGCATATAAATTTGATGTTACTGTTACAACCTTTAAATTATTCATTCCTGAAAATATGGATTCTTTGCTGATTCTTGTAATACCAGTTATAAGACCACGTCCAAAATAATCATTTGTTTTAAATGTTAAATCGAATAAATTTCGTAAAAAAACAATAGCTTCATCCCAATATCCTTCGATCCAAGCAGCCTGAAATGGTGTATCATATTCATCGAACAAAATAATCGGCAATTCGTCAAACTGACGAGCTAAGTATTTAGATATATTTTTGATAGCTCTTTGAGCAGTCACATCAGACATATTAATTCGAACTGAATTAAACTGCTCTTTTTCTGATTCATATAGCAAATCATAATCTAATAATTTTCTAAAATTATTGTAAATATCGACTAATGTATCTTTTATCGCCTCTTTCATTGCCTCGCATGTAGAAGCACCTGTTCCTGATAAAGATACAAATATTACAGGAATTTTACCATGAAAAACACAAATTTTATCATTTTTTAAAATTTCAAGCCCATCAAATAAATCTTTTCGTTTGTTATATTCTGGTGAAAAAAACGTTTTAATTGTGTCGAGCATGAGCGTCTTGCCAAAACGCCTAGGGCGCGTAATAAGCGTCACTCTATCTGGTCCTTCCCACCAATCCTGAATAAATCTAGTTTTATCTATATAAAATAAATTTCTTTCACGTAGAGTTGCAAATTTTTGTTCGCCTGTCGATATCATGCGCGTCATGGTGAACTCCAGTATCGGCGTTTTCAATATCGGCTATTCTCGTATTGTGGCAACAGTATATCTCAAAATTTATCACTATCGCGAGCAGCGCAAGGCAGAAGGGCAAGCTCAGACGTAAATTTCGAATGCAAGCAAGCATCCCATGGGTGGCTGCAGTCCGCTGCCGACTGGCAGCGACATGTTCGATTGGAGAGCTGCCTTGCACCGGCCGCGCCCGCAGGCGTCAGCATTGCCCCTTGTCCCAGGGCGACAGGAAGAGAACCGCCTTCCGGCCAAGCCTCTGCTTTGCCACAAGCGCCATCAGGAAAGGCGCGTGCGGAAATCGCCGTAGCCGAACTCGCGGACGAGCCGGAAGTCCACGGCATCTCCCCGGTTCTCCGCCAGCCCTATGCCTGGCAGGCGCAGTCCGTTGAACGTGTTGGTCTTGACCATGCTGTAGATGGCCATGTCCTCGAAGATCAGGCGTTCGCCCTCGGCAAGCTCGTGCTCGAAGCTGTACTCGCCGACCACGTCGCCCGCGAGGCAGCTCTTGCCGCCGATGCGGCAGGTCCAGCGCTTCTCGCCGGGCTCGCCTGCGTGGACAAGGGTGCCTCCGTGCTCGTAGAGGATGCGGGGCGTATAGGGCATCTCCAGCACGTCCGGCATGTGGCAGGCGGCCGAGGCGTCAATCTGCACCAGGGGCATGTCGGCCTGCGTCGCGTCCAGCACCGTGGCGACCAGCCAGCCCGCATCGAGGGCACAGGCTTCGCCGGGCTCAAGATAGATCTGGGCGCCCCAGGCGTCGCGCAGATGGCAGACTGTCTGGCAGAGCAGATCAAGGTCGTAGCCCTTGCGGGTGATGTGGTGGCCGCCTCCGCAGTTGATCCACCGGCAGCGCTCGAGGAAGGGCGCAAACTGGCGCTCCACGGCCTCGACCGTGCGCGCGAGCGCATCGGCCCCCTGCTCGCACAGGGTATGGAAGTGCAGCCCGCTGATGCCGGTCTCCATGATGCCGTCTGGCATGTGCCTGCGGCGTATGCCAAGCCGGGAGCCGGGCGAACAGGGGTCGTACATGGGCACCGTCCCCTCGGAATGCTCCGGGTTGATGCGCAGGCCGCACTCGATGGGACGCGGAGCCTTCTGGACAAGCGCTCTGAACTTCTCCCACTGGCGGGGCGAATTGAAGGAGACGGCGTCCACGAGGCCGGCAAGCTCCTGCATCTCGGCCTCGGACCAGGCGGCGGCAAAGGCGTGCACCTCGCCTGCGAAGTCCTCCCTGCCGAGCCTCGCCTCGTCCACGCTGCTGGCACAGGTGCCCCAGAGCGGACCGCCCTGCCCCAGCGCCTTCGAGAGCAGCGGAAAGCAGCGCCAGGCGGCAAAGCACTTGAGCGCCAGCAGCACTCTGGCGCCGGTGCGGCGTTGGACGCCGTCGAGGATGGCCATGTTGGCGCGCAGGGCGTCGAGATCGACGACAAAGCAGGGGGAGGGGACTGTCGTCCCCTCCAGCAGAAAGGCCGGGCTTGCCATGCCTAGAACTTCTCCTCTTCGGGGATGTCCACGCACTGCCAGGGCAGGCCGTACTTGGCCAGATCCTCGAGGAAGGGATCGGGATCGTTCTGCTCCATGTTCCACACGCCGGGCGCAAGCCACTTGCCCTCGCACATCATCTTGGCGCCGCACATGGCCGGAACGCCAGTGGTGTAGGAAATGCCCTGGGAGCCGATCTCGGCGTAGCAGTCCTCATGGACGCAGACGTTGTAGATGTAGACGGACTTGGGCTTGCCGTCCTTCACACCGCGCATGACGTTGCCAATGCAGGTCTTGCCCCGGGTAAGGGGGCCGAGGGTCGCGGGATCGGGCAGGAGCGAGGCCAGGAACTGGATGGGCACGATCTTCTGCCCGCGGAAGTCCACGGGCTCGATGCCGGTCATGCCCACGTCCTTCAGGACGGCAAGGTGTCTGAGATAGTTGTCGGAGAAGGTCATCCAGAAGCGGGCGCGGCGCAGACCCTTGAGGTTGATGGCAAGGGACTCGAGCTCCTCGTGGTACATGAGGTAGCACTTCTTCGGGCCTATGCCGTCCGGGAAGTCGTAGTTCATGGACCAGGACAGGGGTTCGGTCTGCACCCACTCTCCGCGCTCCCAGTAGCGGCCCGTGGCTGAGACCTCGCGGATGTTGATTTCGGGGTTGAAGTTGGTGGCGAAGGCCTGGCCGTTGTCGCCGGCGTTGCAGTCGATGATGTCGAGGACGTGGACTTCGTCGAGCCGGTGCTTCATGACCCAGGCCGCGAAGACGTTGGTGACGCCGGGATCGAAGCCGGAGCCAAGCAGCGCCGTCAGGCCGGCCTGGCGGAAGCGGTCCTGATAGGCCCACTGCCACTTGTACTCGAACTTGGCCTTTTCCGGCGGCTCGTAGTTGGCGGTGTCGAGGTAGTGCACGCCGCACTCGAGGCAGGCGTCCATGATGTGCAGGTCCTGGTAGGGCAGCGCGATGTTGAGGACCATAAAGGGCTTCACGGCGCGGATAAGGGCGCAGAGTTCGGGAACGTTGTCCGCATCCACCTGGGCCGTGGCAATGTCGACGCCAAGGCGCTTCTTGACGCTCTCGGCGATGCTTTTGCAGCGGGACTCGGTCCTGCTCGCCAGGGTGATGCGGCCGAAGGCGCCGTCCAGAGAGGCCTGGGCGCACTTGTGGGCCACGACGCTGCCGACGCCTCCGGCGCCGATGATGAGGATGTCTACTGCCATTGCTTCTCCTTCAGCGGCCATGCCTGCTTGGGTTCGTTGCGGGTGCTGTCCTCGTCGATGCACAGAACGTGGGCGTACCTGCCGCTCCGGCGCGCCTGATCCAGCTTTTCGAAGGCCAGGTCGCGGCAGTGCGGGCACGCCCCGCGGGGAATGAGGACGCAGAGGGAAAGCGGCACCCTCGAAGACTGCGTGTCGATGATGCCAAGGCCCCGGCACGAGGGGCACAGGCCCCAGCGCTCCGTCTGCGTCTCCTGAATGTAGTCGGTGTCGTAGAAGATGTTCTTGCGTCGCACCCAGAAGCCGTCCTGCTCCTTGCCCTCCGTCGGATGGGCGGGCGGATTCGTCCACTGGGCCAGCACCTTGTCCGCGAGCCTGGCGATGTAGTCCGTCACGTCCCCAGACTGGCGGGCGACGCGCGGCGTCCAGTCAGGCTCGACGATGTCGTCGGCGGGAAGGCCGGCCAGGGCGAGGCAGATGCCCATGTTGACGTAGGGCAGGGCGCCGCGGATGGAGTAGCCGCCTTCGAGCACGGCGATGTCCGGGGCAAGGCGGGCGTTGAGGGCTGCATAGCCTTGGGCCGAGAGCTGCTCGTTGGCCAGGGGATCGGTAAAGTGATTGTCCTGGCCTGCGGAGTTGACGACCAGATCCGGCTTGAAGTCCTGCAGTATGGGCAGGACGACGCGCTCAAGGACGTCGAGGTAGCCTTCGTCCGTGGTGCCGGGCGGGAGCGGAATGTTGACCGTGCGCCCCAGCGCTGCAGGCCCGCCGTTCTCGCTGAGGAAGCCCGTGCCGGGGTAGAGGGTCCTGCCGTCCTGGTGCAGGGAAATGAAGAGGGTGTCGGGATCGTTCCAGAAGACGTCCTGGCTGCCGTCGGCGTGGTGCACGTCGGTGTCCACGACGGCGATGCGCAGGGGACGGCCGCCCGGCCCCTCGTAGCGGTCACGGATCCAGGCAAGCATGATGGCTTCGTTGTTGATGTTGCAGAAGCCGCGGTTGCCGTGGACGACGCGCATGGCGTGGTGTCCCGGCGGGCGCACCAGGGCGAAGGCCCGCCGCTCGCGGCCTTCGAGCACGAGCCTGGCCGCCGTGATGGCCCCGCCGGCCGAGGCCAGATGCGAGTCGGTGATGACGGCCGGGACGCTGGGCAGGCAGAAGTGCACGCGCTCTATGTCCTTGTGGCTGCACAGGCTCGGACGGTGCTCGGTGATGCCCTCGATGTCGAAGAGCCCCTCCTCCTTGAGCTGGTCGCGGGTGTAGAGCAGGCGCTCCTCCCGCTCGGGGTGCGTCGGAGAGATGGCCCAGTCGAAGGCCGGGAAGAACACGACGCCCAGCGATGCAGGGGCTTTCGTGAAGAGCTTCTTGTCCATGTCTCGCCTCCTTGGCGGCTTCGCGCCTGTCCCTCGGGAGCCTGTCCCTGGCTGGGACGGGGCTCCCGCGCCTATTCTTGACCTTGGGACGCGAAAATAGCAACAGCCGCAAGACGGCCGCGGCTACGCATCGTCCCCGTTCTCAAAGATGTCGGCGCCATAGCGCAGTTCGGCGGACAGCGAGGCATAATGCGAGGCAGCCTCCGCCAGCGCGAGGTTCGACGTGCAGAGCACCGTGAAGCTCGTCTCCCCCGTCTCGTCGCGGACAACGACAAAGCCGCCTCCCTCGGGAAAGCGGAAGACGCTTGCCGTCATGAGTTCGGGGTCGCCTGCGGTGCAGACAGGATCAAACTCGCTGTCCTCCAGCTTCGCCATAAGCTCCTCGTTGCGGCATTCGCGCACATGGAGTGCGCCGTCGAACGAGGCTTCATAGACTTCCTGTGGCTTGATCATGGCTCCATCCTTTCAGCAGCGTTTCCAGATGTCCGAGGCACTGCGCCTGCACCTCCGCAGGCGGCCTCGAGGCATCGACAATTTTGACACGTTCCGGCTCCTCGCAGGCAATGGCGAGAAAGCCTCCTCTAACCTTGGCATGGAAAGCCAGGCTCTCGGCATCGAACCGTCCCCCGGACGAGACGGTGCCAAGGCGCTCGTTGCGCCGGCGGGCCCTTGCCAGTCCCTCCTCCACGGGCAGGTCGAGGAGCAGGGTCAGGTCCGGGACAAGCCCCCCTGCGGCCTCGGCGCTGAGCCGGCGCAGGGCCGCAGGCTCAAGGCCGCGGGCATAGCCCTGGTAGGCCAGCGTGGAGTCGGCATAGCGGTCGCAGAGCACAACGCAGCCCTGCTCCAGTGCGGGGCGAACCACCTCAGCCACGTGCTGGGCGCGGTCCGCCAGAAAGAGGAAGAGCTCCGCCCTGGAGGCGATGACGCTCTTCTGGTCGAGCAGGATCGAGCGCAGCGTCCTGCCAAGGGCGCATCCGCCGGGCTCCTGGGTCAGGAGCACCCTGCGGCCCTGCCGCTTCAGCCCGTCCGCAACGGCGGCAATGGCAGTGCTTTTGCCTGCGCCTTCAATGCCTTCAAATGTAATGAACATGCGCTTCCCCTACAGGTTCAGCAGAGAGCCTGGCTGCCTGCCGCGGCCCTTGCCCTTGCCTCGCCCCTCGCTCTTGCCTCGCCCCTCCTTGTCCTGCGCCGGCCTGCCGCGCTTGCCGGGCCTGCCGGTTCCGGCTGCCGCAGAGGGCGCGGGAGCCGGCGCTGCTTCCGGCACTGGATCGGGCGCCTTGGCCTGTTCAGCGGCCTCGGCAGGCGGCGCTTCGGGATCGATCTTCTGTTCCCCGGCCCTGGACGGCTCCGGACGCAGAGGCGGCGCAAGCGCCGCAGTCCGGCGTTCAAGACTGGCTTGCGCAGGCTCTGCGGGCTCGCCGACGTCGGCACTGGCTTCAGCCAGCGCGTCCTCAGAGCCATGGTCTTCGTGAGAAGCCCCGGTCTCCACGAGCACGGACACCCCCTCGGCACCGGCTGCGCCGCCGTCAATGGCGGACGCGCAGCCAGTCAGCGCATCCTCTGAGCCCTGCTCCTCCGGCAGGGCAGAACGTTCGCCCAGCGCCGGCAGCGACGCATCCAGATCGATGCCGGCATCCCCAAAGGCAGCCTGGAGATCAGCCAGCGCCTCGGAGCCCTGGACAGCGGCCGGATCGGCCGGTTCGGCCGGATCGGCCCCAGAGCCGCGCCCTGCGTCAAAGGCGAAGCGCAGATCGGAAGGCTCGGCCAAGGCGCCAGCGGCAGGACAAGGAGCCGCCTCGGGACGCGGCGAGGAACCGGGGGCCGCCGTTCCATCAAAGGCCGCGCTCAAGTCGGCAGGCTCCACGCCGTCTCCAACGGCAAGGCCTGCTTCGGCAAGGGCCGCCATGGCCTCGGCCGGCAGCTCCTCTGCGCCTGCAGCCGCTTCGCCAAGTCCGTCCGGCAGGCGCTGCCAGTCGGCATCGGGCGCATCGGCGGGAATGGGCGCCTCTTCCAGCCACTGCGGGACTTCATCGGCAGTGCCGGCGCCCGCAGGTTCCGATTCAGCCGGCACGTACTCAAAAGGGACGAAATCGCCGTCATGCTCCGGCGCAGGATCGGACGCGGCTGGCGGAGGCGGAGGCGGGGCGGCCGCGAAGCCTGCAGCCTGCGCAGGCTCCTTGCGGCTCCCGCCTGCTTCAGGCGTCTTTTCCGGCCTGAAGACGGGATCTTCGCCGCGCAGGCGCCTGTACTCGTTCACCTGCATTTCGCCGATGAGGCGCTCCCTGGTGTTCAGGTGGGAGGAGAGCATGTCCGCGTGGTGGAGCGTGAAGGCCTCCATGGACGCCGGCGCCTTCACGGCGCCGAATTCGGGCTGGCCGTGGTGGCTCAAAAGAAGATGGCAGAAGTGGGCGGCAACGCCTTCGGGCAGGCCGCTGGCATCGAGGAGGGGCTTGAGCATCTGCACGCCGAGCACCATGTGGCCGACGAGATTGCCGGCAAGCGTGTACTCGGTGGCAAAGCCGGCATTGCGCATTTCCTCGAGCTTGCCTACGTCGTGGAAGAGGGCGCCAGCCAGGAGCGTCTGGCGATCCATGGCAGGATAGAGGCCGGCCATGGCGCGGCAGATCTTGAAGACTTCAAGGGTATGGACGCAGAGCCCCCCGGCCCCCACATGGTGCATGGAGGCCGCCGCCGAGGCCGACTTGAAGGCCTCGGCCCGTGCGGGATCGCCGAAAAAGCCGTCGATGACGCGCTTCCAGGCTGGGCTGGCAAACTCCTCCGCCGCCAGCGCCATGAGCTCGTCGAAGGCCCTCTCGCCGTCGTAGTCCGAAGGCGGGGAGAACCACTCGGCCCTGTCCCGGGCCGGCACGGACTCCGGCGCGACGAGCTCTGCCGCGTTTGCCGAGATCTGGCGCGTTCCCTTCCATTCGTTGAACTTCCCGCCCTGAATGCGGACTAGATCGCCTGCAGCCAGCCTGTCGGGATGCAGGACGCCAGAGAAGTCGCTCCATATCTTGCCGTCGATGGAGCCAGTCTTGTCCACCAGTCTGAGCTTCCAGAAGTCCTGGCCTGACTTCGTGACCATGCGCTCCGCGCGCGCCACGGCAAAAATGCCGCTCACTGCGGTGGACCGCTCGGACAAGTCCTTGATCCACTGGCCTTTTTCCATGACTTTGCCCTGCTCCTCGGTTAAGGTGTCTGCATGCGCCGGAGCTCGGCCTCCCGGCGCCGTCCAGGCGGCCCGAAGCAGGGGCCCTTCCCCGGGGGACGGCAGCGGCCTTCGCCCTGCCTTCCCGCAGACCGAGGTGGAGATTTCCTTGTTTCACAGCGCTTGTCAATTGTCGCGCCTTCTTCGGCACGACAGCCCAGGCCGCGGATTCAGGCAAGGCATTGCGCCATCCACCGGCAACTCCTTATCACGCACAGCACCATGAACGTACTCATCACCAACGACGACGGCATCCGCGCCCCGGGCCTGCGCGCCCTGTACCAGGCCCTCAGGGAGCGCGGCCACGACGTCCACGTGGTCGCCCCCATGCGCCAGCAGTCTGGCGTCGGCCACTCCCTCACGGTCTTCGAGCCCCTGCGGGCCCTCCAGTTCGACGAAGCGGACTTCCACGGCCTTGGCATCTACGGCACGCCCACCGACTGCGTGAAGCTCGCCCTCTCCTCCCTGCTGGAACAGCGCCCCGACATCGTGCTTTCCGGCATCAACCTCGGCCCCAACTGCGGTCCCGACATCCTCTACTCAGGCACCGTCGGCGCAGCCACCGAGGCCTGCCACGAGAACCTGCCCACCATGGCCATCTCCGACGACGAGTCCGAGCCCGTGGACCTGCTGGAAAAGGCCCGCCATGCGGTCAGGCTCGCCGAAACCATCGACTTTGCCCAGTTCCCGCCGAGGCGCGTCATCAACGTGAACTACCCCAGAGGCCCCTTCGCAAGCAACAAGGGCGTGCGCGTCTGCGCCCAGACGACGGCCGTGTGGAAGAACGGCTACCTCGAGCGCAGAGACCCGAGGGGCAACCGCTACTGGTGGCTGGAGGGCGAGATCCCGCCGGAAACCATCAACCAGGGTTCGGACAGGGACCTGCTCACGCGTGGCTACGTCACCGTCACGCCCCTGTACTTCGACTTCACGGATCAGGAAAGCCTGGATCTGCTCGACGGCATGGATCTGGCCCCGTCAAAATAGTCCTTTCCATTGTCGGGCGGGGACTATCCGTATATACTGAAACAAACGGGGGCTGCCCAATTCCGGGTGGCCGAAACACAGGAGCACGCTTATGCCTCTCATCGGACCCAAGGAAATGTTCGAGGCCGCCTATGCTGGCCATTTCGCCATCGGCGCTTTCAACGTCAACAACATGGAAATCATTCAGGGCATCATGCTGGCTGCCTCTGAAGAGAAATCCCCCGTCATCCTGCAGGTCTCTGCCGGCGCCCGCAAATACGCCGGCCAGCGCTACATCATGAAGCTCGTCGAAGCAGCCCTCGCCGACGATCCGAGCATTCCCGTCTGCGTGCACCTCGACCACGGCCCGTCCTTCGAGATGTGCCGCGACTGCATCGACGGCGGCTTCACCTCCGTCATGATCGACGGCTCCGCCCTCCCCTACGAGGAAAACATCGCCGTCACCAAGAAGGTCGTCGAGTACGCCCATCCGCGCGGCGTGTGGGTCGAGGCTGAACTTGGCAAGCTCGCCGGCATCGAAGAGCACGTCCAGTCCGCCGAGCACCAGTTCACCGATCCCGACCAGGCCGTCGACTTTGTCGAAAAGACCGGATGCGACTCCCTCGCCGTTGCCATCGGCACCAGCCACGGCGCCTACAAATTCAAAGGCGAGGCGAAACTTGACTTCGAGCGCCTTGAGACCATCTGCAAAAAGCTCCCCAACTACCCCCTGGTGCTCCACGGCGCCTCTTCCGTGCCGCATGAGTTCGTCGAAGAGTGCAACAAGTACGGCGGCGCCGTCGGCGACGCCCGCGGCGTGCCGGAAGACATGCTCCGCAAGGCTGCCTCCATGGGCGTGTGCAAGATCAACGTCGATACGGACATCCGCCTCGCGCTGACCGCCTCCATCCGCAAGTTCATGGTCGAGCATCCTGAAGCCTTCGACCCGCGCCAGTACCTCACCCCTGCCCGCCAGGCCGTGAAGATGATGGTCGCCCGCAAGATCCGCGACGTCATGGGCTCCTCCAACAAGATCGCCGCCCTCAAGCTCGCCTAGCAGGCTTTCGTCTTTCCCATAGTGCCAACGAAGAAGGCGCAGGTTCCACCTGCGCCTTCTTGCGCTGCAAGCCGGCTGAGGCGTCAGCGTATGTCGAGGTATTTGTGCATCTGCAGGGAAAGGCGCCAGCCGCGCTCCATGCAGGTCTGGATGCACAGCGCCGTCGCCTCCCTTCCCTGGCTCACGGGCTGCAGGCAGACCATGGCAGGCGGAAGGGCCGCCAGCTTCTGCTCATAGCGCTCGATGTCGGCGCGGGTCTGGACGGGCAGCTTCACCTCGTTGGCTCTGGCCCAGCTCGCTTCGAGCGGAGGCCTCGCCTTGGGCGAGAGCGTCACGAAGACGCCGCCAGCGCAGCGCAGGGGCTCGGTGCCGCTTGTCTCCAGCTGCACGGCAAGCCCCGCCTCCATAAGGCGCCTCGTCAGGGGCAGAATGTTCTGGCTGCAGGGCTCGCCGCCCGTCAGCACGCAATGCATGCCTGAAAGGCTCCTGGCTGCGACGAAATCGGCAAGCCTGCCTGCCTCGAATGCGCTCCAAGCTCCAGAGGACGCCGTCTTTTCCGCCACCAGCGGGCTTTCGTCCGGCAGGCGCAGGGCCTCGTCGGCGCGCTGGGCGTAGCCGGTGTCGCACCAGGGACAGCCAACCTGGCAGCCCTGGAGGCGGATGAAGGCCGCAGGCGTGCCCGTGAAGCGCCCCTCGCCCTGAAGGGACCAGAAAATCTCGTTGACCCTGAGGCGGACCTGCCCTCCCGGCAATGTGCCGCCAGACATTACCCGGCACTCCATGTCGCCCAGCTCGCGTCCGTCTCGTAGACCGTCACCGAGACGACTCCAACGCCCTCCATGCCGGCGCGCTCCATGGCCTCGGGAAAGAGCTTCGTGCCAAGATGGGCGGCCATGTTCTCCGCCGTGGGATTGAAGGGCACGGAACGCAGGGAATCGTCGTTCAGCACAGCCTGGAGATGCCCGCACAGCGGATCCTCGCTAAAGAGCAGGGTGCGGTGGTCCCAGGCCTCGTCCAGAGCGCCGAAGAGCACCTTCTTGACGTCCGCAAAGTCCACGATCATGCCGAGACTGTTCATGGCCTTGGCCGTCAGCGTGACGCGGATGCGGTAGTTGTGGCCGTGCAGGCGCTCGCAGCGGCCGCAGTAGTCGAAGAGCCGGTGCGCCGCGGCGATGACGTGCTCGCGGGTGATCGAAATCATGGCGAAACCTCCTGTGCAGCCGGCGCCGTCGGCGCCAGGCGGAGAGGCACTCTACCTCCATTGTCCTTGAAAATGAACTGCCAGCCCCGGGGAGTCCTTCGGCCGGCGTCTTGCCGCAACCCTCCCAGAAGACTACAAGGGGATTCGCCCTTTTTCCCCAGACGCAGGAACTGCCATGTTCAAGGCCCTTGCAGGCACGCTGACCTTTCCTCCAGACCTTCCGCTCTTTGCGGAACATTTTCCCAGCGCCCCCTGCGTGCCGGGTTCGCTCGTCGTGGAGGCGCTGCGTCTGGAGGCAGAGCGCCACTTCCCCACCCTTCGCGTCACGGAAGCGTCCAGGTTCCGCTTCCGCAGATTCCTTGTGCCTGGCAGCCATCCCTATGCCTTGGAACTGGACGAGGCCAGCGCAACGATTGCCTGCAGCGTCGGGGAGTCCAGCTCCCCTTCTGCCACAGGCTTGTTTCACGTGAAACAGCGCCGGGAGCTCTAGACCTTGAGCAACACCTCTTTTCAGCCGATTCTTGTTGCCGGCGCCGGTTCTGCCCTGGCTCAAACCCTGCAGACAGCGCTTGAGTCCAAGGGCCTTCCCTTCTGCGGAGCCTGCAGCTCGCAGGAGGGCCTGGCAGCCTGCCAGGCCCGAGGATGGCCCGCCATTCCGCTGGGAGACATCGAAACGCTCCCCGAGCGCGCCGAAGCCCTTGTGGGCGCCCCCATCGAGGCGCTGGTGGACTTCCTCCACTCGCCCATGGAATGCCTGCTGCCCCAGGCCGGTCCTGCGGACATAGACCAGTGGGCCATCAGGGATATCGCCCAGCGGGCGCGTCTCCTGCGCGCCTGCTCGCGGGCCATGCTGGCGCGTCGCCGGGGACGCTGCCTCTTCGTCTCCTCCTCGGCAGCCCTGCGTCCCGGCAAGGGGCAGGGCTTCTACGCTGCAGCCAAGCTTGCCGGCGAATCCCTCTACCGCTCCATCGGCCTCGAGCTTGCCTCCAGAGGCGTCACGGCCTGCTCCCTGCGCCTGAGCTGGATCGATGCCGGACGGGGAGCCGCCTTTCTTGCAGGACGCCGCCAAAAGGCCGAAGGGCTGATGCCGGCAGGACGCCTCGTGACGGCCCGCCAGGCAACAGACGCTCTGCTTTTTCTCCTGCAGGAGGGATCGGCCGCCTTCAATGCGGTCGCGCTCGACCTCGACGGCGGCTTTTCCGCCGTGAAGCCGGTCTGCTGACCGCCTTCCACACTTCGCTGCCGGCACGGGATTCTGCCCCGCCGCCAAGCTCCTCACGCACGCCACCCCCAACCAACCGGACCGCCATGAACAGCAACGACATCCTTGCTTCGCTTTGCGTCATCATCGACGAGATCATGGAGTGCGGCCAAGACAAGCTCTCAGGCCGCACCCGCGTCATGCAGGATCTTGCCTGCGAATCCATCGACCTGCTTGAGATAGGAGCCCGCATTGCCCAGGCCTTCCATATCCGCGTGGACGACGACGCCATGTTTCTGCGCTCGCTGCGCGCCAAGGTCGAGGCATCAGGCCAAGGCGCAGACGTAAAGGCAGTCATTGCCGAAGCCTATCCCTGGCTTTCCCCTGCACGCGTGCAGGAGATGGCGGACTCGCTTGCCGAAGGAACGCCCCTCCTGCGTCTGGACGACATCGCAGCCTACGTGGCCCACTGCCTCGGGCAGAGCTAAGCCGTCCAGAAGCTTCCCAGCGAATCCTTACGAAGGAGACTTTCCATGCACGGCGAATGCGTCGTCACGGGCCTCGGCCTTGTCTCGAGTCTCGGCTGGAACCAGGAGAGCGTCGCCCGGGCCTTCCGGGAGGACCTGACCGGCTTTGCCGAAAGCCGCGCCCTTCCCGGCCAGGCCGTCTGCCCCGTGCGCGACATGGGCGACGACGCGCCCTTTGCCTTCCTCTCCTCATGGCGCTTCCGCAGATACCTGAGCAGGCCAGCCTTCCTCGCCGTGCTTGCCGGCCTCAGGGCGGCAGCCGACGGCGCCCCTGCGGGCCTTCCCCCAGACTGCGCACTCGTGGGCACGGCCTCCCCCACCCTGGACTTTGCCAGAGAAAAGACGCTGCCCCCTGGCGACGGCACCCTCCTCGATGCGCTCTGGCTTCTGCGCTGGCTCCCCAACACAGCCCTCTCCGCGCTGGCGCGCCTGCTGGCCGTCCACGGGTCCGGCCTTGCCGTCGGCAGCGCCTGCGCCTCGTCGCTGGACGCTCTGGGCGAGGGGCTGCTGCGCCTGCGCCACGGCATGGCGCCAGCCTGTCTTGTCGCCTGCGGCGACTCCAGGCTGAGTTCAGGCGGACTCATGGGCTACGCCAAGGCAAGCACGCTGAGCCGGGAGCCGGATCCCCTGCAGGCCTCACGGCCCTTCGATCGCCAGCGCTCCGGCTTCGTGCCAGGCGAAGGCGGCGCTGCCTTCCTGCTTGAGACGAAAGCAAGCGCCGAGGCTCGCGGCGCCAGGATGCTTGGCCGTCTCCTGGGCTATGCCGCCACCATGGACGCCGGCAGCCTCACAGCCCCGGACGCCGGCGGCCGCCATGCCGAATCGGCTGTCCGGGGCGCGATTGCCGATGCCGGACTCGAGCCTTCGGACATCGCCTGGGTGAGCGCCCACGGCACGGGAACCAGACTCAACGACGAGATCGAGGCCTGCATGCTGGCGCGCGTCTTCCCGCACGCCTCACCTCTGATCACGGCCCTCAAGTCCTGGACAGGGCACTGTGCGAGCGCCTGCGGCGCCGTCGAGACCGCCCTGCTCTGGCACGCGTCCCGCATCGGCATCCTGCCCCGGATCCGCAGTCTCGCAGAACCGGAGCCGAAGGGCCTGCGCCTTGTCCAGGGGACGCATGCGCCCTTCCCCAAGGGACCGGGGCTTGTGGAGAACTTCGGCTTTGGCGGGCAGAACGCGGCCCTCGTCGTGGAGTTTGCCTGATGACAAGAGCCCTTGATCGCATCCCCGGCTCCATCCCCGATCCCTTCTGCCTCCTCGACGCCGTCCGCGCCTGGGACAGGGAGGAGATAGAAGCAGAACGCAGCTTTCGTGCATCGCCCGCCTGGCAGGCGCTGGAGGCAGCGGCCCAAGCCTGTGCCCTGCACCAGCGCGCGCTGGCGGACTTCACGCGCCACGCCTTTCTCTTGAGCATTCAGCGCTTTCCCCTGGAGCCCGCCCGCCTCGAGGGGCGCTATGCCATCGCTGGCAGAGTGCTCGGCCAGAGCGGCCAGTCGGCCCTGTACCGCGTCCGCCTTGCTCCGCTCAGCGCCGATCCGTCTGCCCTGCAGTGCTGTCTGGAAGGTCAGATAGCCATCGGACTTGCGCCCTACGGAGAGCGCTTCCGGCAGGATCGGCTCGAAGCGCGCTTCCGCGAGCGCTGGCGCAGGCTCGCCACGCAGCAGGCCAGCCGAGATGCCAGTCAGGATGCCGGCCAGGACGCCAGCCATGGAGGATGCAGACTATGCCCCAGCCTTTTGCCATGACGCTCAAGGCCTCCCTTGAAGCCCGGGTGCGCGAAGCCGAAAGGCGGGGGCTTGGCCGCAGGCCCATTCTGGTGCGCGAGCTGGGCAGGGGGCCCGTGATCGAGCAGGACGGCAAACCCTGCCTGAGCTTCCTCTCCAACGACTACCTGGGCCTGGCCGCAGACCCTGCCTGGCGCAGGGACGTCGCCGAGAGCTTTGCCAGGGAGGCACCCTCGGCATCGGCCTCCAGGCTTGCGGGCGGACGCAGCCGCATAGCCGAGGAGGCCGAGTGCGCCTATGCCGAGTACTTCGGCTTCGACGAGTGCCTCTTCCTGCCGAGCGGCTACCAGGCCAACCTCGCCCTGGTCACGGGCCTGCTCCAGGCAGGCCAGACGGTCTTCGCGGACCGGCGCGTGCACGCCAGCACCGGCCACGCCCTCATGGAAGCAAGAGCGGATCTGCACACCTACCGACACGGCGACCTCGGGCACCTCAAGCGGCGCCTCGAGCGAGCCGGCACAACGGCGGTCGAGCCCGTGGTGCTCACCGAATCCCTCTTCAGCATGGACGGATCTGCCAGCGATCCCGCAGGCTTTGCCAGCCTGAAGGCGCGCAGGCCCTTCTTCCTCGCCGTGGACGAGGCGCACGCCGCTGGCTGCCTTGGCCCCGGCGGACGGGGCCTCTTTGCCGAGCTTCCCGGCACGGCCGACGCCATGCTCGGCACCTTCGGCAAGGGGCTTGGCTACTTCGGCGCCTTTCTGCTGCTGCCGGCAGGCTTCAGGCACCTTTTGGAGCACCTTGCCTCGCCTGTCATGCATTCGACGGCCCTGCCCCCAGCCCACGCCAGAGGAGCCCTGCGGCTGCTCGCCCGGCTGCCCGGCCTCGACGGCGCACGGGAGCGCCTGGCAGACCATGCCGAAACGTTCCGGGCGCTGCTGGCTGAAAGAGATATCCCGTCTGCAGGCACAAGGCACATCGTGGCTGTTCCCGTGGGCAGCGAGGCGAAGGCTGGCCAGCTTGCGGCCAGTCTTGCCAGACAGGGTATCCTGGCCCTGGCTGCGCGCTTTCCCACGGTGCCGGCCGGACAGGCCATCCTGCGCTTCAGCATCACGGCCCTGCACGACAGAACCATGCTTGCGGCAGCTGCCGACGCGCTGGCCCATGCCCTGCAGGACTGCCGGAACGGGAGCCTGGCGCAGGCCTGAGGAAAGGGGCTGTGCGGGGCTTGACCGCTAGCCCCGGCGCCCCCGGCGCACGATCCCTGGCAGCGTGGAGAGGGCGAAGAAGCCGGTGGCAACGAGGACGATGGTGGCGCCGCTTGCCGTGCCGAGCCAGTCCTCGAGGGAGAGCACGAGCCCAAGGCATGCTGAGACCACGCTGATGGCAATGGCCCACCAGAACATGCCCCGCGAGGAGCGCGCGATGTTTCTGGCAGCCGCAGCCGGCACGATGAGCAGGGCTGTCACGAGCAGGACGCCCACGGCCCAGACCGAGAAAATGACGACGACCGCCAGCATGGCTGCGAAGAGGTACTGCCACAGGCCCGTGTGGATGCCGTGGGCCCTGGCCATGACAGGATTCAGGGCGATGAGGAAGAGCTGGTTGGCGCCGGCGGCCTGGAAGGCCAGCATGGCCGGAAAGAGGGCCATGAGGAAGCGGATCTCCTGATCGCTGATGGTGAGGATGTCGCCGAAGAGGAACTGCTGCATGTCGCGGGCAACGGCGGGCGAACGGCTCACCACGGCAAGGCCGAACGCCACAACGGCAGAGAAGACAACGCCGATGGCCACATCCGAGGAAATGGCGGTGTGGCGCTTGAGGGCGATAATGGAAAGGCCCACGAGTATGCCGAAGACGGGCATGGCCAGGTGCGGATCCACGGCGAGCAGCATGCCGATGCCGGCCCCCGCAAAGGCAGAGTGGCCTATGGCGTCGGAATAGAAGGCCATGCGGAAGTGGACTATCTGGACGCCGAGCATGGCCGTCATGGGCGCAAGGAGCAGAAGCCCCAGCATGGCCCGCTGCATGAAGCGCAGCTCCAGGCAGTCCAGGGGAATGCACCCGATGAGGGAGAGCAGGAAATCAAGCATGTCCGCCTCCGTGCCGGCAGGCGCAGGTCTGCCCGGCAGCGGCCGCTCCGTCTTGATCCTGCGTGGCCGCGGCTCCTTGATCCGATTGGTCCGATTTATCCGATGCCGGCTCGCCGGCCAGAGGCAGCAGGCAGGCAGGTCCTGCCGGCAGCACGCCTTCATGTCCCATGGGGCAGGCGCAGGCGGACTGCACCAGCCCCTCCTCTTCCATGCCGAAGGCGCCGCACTTGGGACACTGGAGATGCGGCTCCGAGCACTGGTCGGGATAGAGGTGAATGGGGACGCCGAAGATCTTGATGAGATTTCGTGCCGTGAGCACGGCGCGCGGGGGCCCCTCGACCACGCTTCCCTCGTGGACGCAGACCACGTGGGTGGCATAGTGGGCAGCCAGGGGAAGGTTGTGGCTCACCATGGCGATGGTGAGGCCGCAGCGTCGCCTGGCGTTGTCGAGCATCTCCCAGAAGAGGCGCTCTCCCTTGAGATCGACGCCGGCAGCCGGTTCGTCAAGCATGAGGAGCGCGGGGTTGCGGAGCAGCGCCGAGGCAAGCAGCACCCGGCGCATCTGGCCGCCCGAGAGATCGCCCAGGCGGAGCTTCGCGCAGTCCGGCAGGCCGACCTGCTCCAGCGCCTCGCGCGTCCGGGCAAGCGCCTTTTTGCCGAAGCCGAACCAGAGGGGCCTGCGGGAGATCCCGAGGCTCAGGAATTCCTCCACCGTCACCGGCGTCTGCACGTCGTAGTTGAGATTCTGGGGAACGTAGCCTATGCGGCCGGCGCAACGCGCCGACAGGCGTATAGAGCCGGCGTAGGGAACCTCGCCCAGCAGACAGAGCAGAAGCGTCGTCTTGCCCGCTCCGTTGGGGCCGACGAAGACCGTGCAGCCTCCCTCGGGGAGGGAGGCGCTGACCCCTTCCAGCACCGTGCGCCCAGAAAAGCGCACCGTCAGGTCGCGTATGGCTACAGCAGTTCCGTTCATCATTGCCACATGCTTTTGCAGGCTTGCATCGAGAGACGCAGCAATCTTCCTTCCGCAAGGATTTTTGTCAACCTGCCCCTGCCCCTGCCGCTTGCCGATGCGCGAAACTGCGGATCTGTCGAGCCTTTTCTTTCGGAGGGGCATCTGCTAGGAAACTGCTTTCCAGCGGTGCGGTTCCGGCGACTGGCCTGCTGCATCAGGGAGGGCATCTTGTCCGCATACAAGGTCGTAGCCAAACATATCAAGGGTATTGTGCCAGCCCCCGTGCCAGCCAGGGGCGTCTCCAGCCTTGCCGTCCTGCTGGGCGTGCTGGCTCTGCTGGCCATGCTGGCCTGGCAGTCGCCGGCGCTTGCCAGCGGCGCCAAGGACGGGGCGCAGGCGGGCTTGCAAGCCTCGGATGGGAAAAATCCGGCCAAAAGCACCCCAAGCGGGGCCGCCGGCGCCGAGGGAGCGAAGCCCTTGCCGGACGCGAAAGACGCGCAGACCAGTGCCAAGGCGGACGGCAAGGACAGGAAGGACGCCAGTGACCCCGCCGGCGGCGAAGCTCGGGAAGGCGCAAAGCAGGAGACGCCTAGCAAGGAAGCATCTGGCAAGGAGACGCCCGGCAAGGCCGATGCAGGCCAGGCTGGCGAAGCGCCGAAGGAGCAGGCCGGCGCAGGCGGCGGGAACAAGGACGGTTCCAGCGGCAAAGGCGACGGGGACAAGCCAAGCAAGAAGGACGGCGGGGACAAGCCAGACAAGAAGGACAGGAAGGACGCCAAGGAAAACGAAGGCGGAACCGCCGGTGACGGCTACTCGAAGAAGCAGCTCTGGCCTCCGGTCGGAGCGCTCATCACTTCGCCCTACGGCGCCATCAGGGGCACTTACCGCGTCTTCGGCTCCTCAGGCGTGCGCCGGCACGGCGGCGTGGACTTTCGGGCCCACCTTGGCTGGCCTGTCACCGCTCTGCGCGACGGCACGGTTCTGCAGGCCGGCCCCCGGGGAGCCGCCGGCATCGCCGTGGATCTGAAGATGAAGGACGGCAGGCGCGCCCTCTACTTCCACCTCTCGAAGGTCCTTGTGAAGCCCGGCGAGACCGTCTCGCGCGGCCAGCATCTCGGCCTCGTGGGCTGCACGGGCAGGACCACGGGCGCCCATCTGCATTTCGCCATGAAGGACGAAAGAGGCGCGACCATCGATCCCACCCCGCACATCCAGGGACTCTGGGAACTCTTCGATCCGCCGGCCAGCGATCTGCAGGGCACCATTCAGCCCCAGTCCTGCGACGGACATCGCCATCCCGGAGGCTACCCCTGGGCAGGCAGGAACTACCGGAGCGACTGGCGCGGCAAGCCCTGGCGCGGCAGGCACTACGGCCCCCTGCTCGACGGCAGCTACTTCTACCTTGGCAACAGCATCTTCGGCAGGCACGCCCCCCCTGCCATCCGGGGCAACCGCCGACTGAGGGGCAACCAGCAGTACCTGCGCATGCGCAGGGCTCTGCAGGACAGCTCGCACTACCATATCCAGGATCCCATTCCCTCCTGGGAAAGCCAGCACTGAAAGCCCTAGCAGACCCTGCGAAGGACAGTCCGCGGCCAGGGATGCGCTGAACAGTTCGGCTTCGGCTCGACTCCCCCTCGACATGGCAAGGGGCGAGTCGAGCCATCTCGCTGAAAAACGCCTTGCGTCAGCGTTTCCCTAGATGTCCACGAGCTCCACTTCCTCCTCCTTCAGTTCACGGCCAAGGAAGAGGCTGCCCGTGCGCACGAAGCGCGCGGTGTTGTCGGTGGCCATGAAGCGGACGCTGCCCCGCTCCTTCGACGGCGTGGCAAGGCCTGCGGCCGCAAGGTACTCGTCTACGGCTTCGGCCGTGGTCTGGGCAGAGTCCACAAGGCTCACGCCGGGGCCTACCACGCGGGCCAGGGCGCCCTTGAGGAGCGGAAAGTGAGTGCAGCCGAGCAGAATGGTGTCGGGACGGCTTTCGCCCTCGAAGAGATCGCCCACGTAGCGCCGGCAGACGCCCTCCACCACCTCGCCCTCCATCCAGCCCTCCTCGGCGAGAGGAACGAAGAGCGTGCAGGCCCGGCCGACGACCCTGGCCTTGGGGTCCAGCTCCGCGATGGCGCGCTGGTAGGCGCCGCCGTGGATGGTGGCCTCTGTGGCGAGCACGGCGATGCAGCCCTTCTTCGTGGCCCTGACGGCCGCCTTGGCGCCCGGCTTGATGACGCCCTGCACGGGAATGCCGGGAAAGGCCTCGCAGAGCGAGGGCAGCGCCGCGGATGTCGCCGTGTTGCAGGCGATGACGAGCATCTTGACCTCGCCCTGCTCCACAAGCTTGCGGGCCGCGTTGAGCGTATATTGGATGATGGTCTCGCGGGACTTGGTGCCGTAGGGCAGACGGGCCGTGTCGCCGAGGAAGCGGTAGCTCTCGCAAGGCAGGCGTTCGGTCAGCGCCCTGAGCACCGTGAGGCCGCCCATGCCGGAGTCGAAAAGTCCAATGGGGAGCAAGCGGTTGTCTTGCATTGTGCGCCTCTCTTGTGCTGGTTTGGGCGCAGGGGCAGAGCACGGCAGAGCCGGTGCGCCGAATGGGCCGCAAGGTAGCCGAAATCCTTGCGCGCGGCAAACTCTAGAAAAGTACGGCGTCCACGGCCCTTGTCTTTTCCCGCAGTCCGGATAAAAATGCCATTTTTCCAAGGCTCTCCCGCCTTGGCCTACTTCCGCCGCCTTCCGCGTCCTCTGCGGAAAGGCGGGCCCCAGGATGGACCCCATGCTCGCAATTCTCGACTACAAGGCCGGCAACCAGACCAGCGTCCTGCGGGCGCTGAACCACCTTGGCGTGCCGGCCGCCATCACGGACGATCCGGCTGTGCTCAGGGCTGCCGAGGGCATAGTCTTCCCCGGCGTCGGCTCGGCAGGCCAGGCCATGGATCTGCTCGCCAGCTCCGGCCTCGGCGAGGTGCTCAAGGAGGCGGCCGCCAAGGGGCAGCCCGTGCTCGGCATCTGCCTCGGCTGCCAGATCCTGCTCGAGCGCAGCGAAGAGCGCGACACACCAACCCTCGGCATACTCAAGGGCGAATGCCGGCGCTTCCCCCAGGGCCTGAAGCAGCCGGACGGCACCCCGGCCCCCGTGCCCCACATGGGCTGGAACACGCTCTCCTTCAAGCGGGAGGATCCGCTCTTCGAAGGCGTCAGCCGGGACGCCCAGTTCTACTTCGTGCACAGCTACTACACCGTGCCCGACGAAAGCCTCGTCATTGCCGCCACGGACTACGGCATGGAGTTCTGCTCCGCCTACGGCCGCGAGGGCCTCTGGGCCGTGCAGTTCCACCCCGAGAAGAGCGGGCGCTATGGCCTCATGATCCTCAGGAACTTCTACCGCTACTGCAAGGGGGCCGGCCATGCTGTCTAAACGCGTCATCCCCTGCCTGGACGTGCGCAACGGCAAGCTCACCAAGGGCGTCAAGTTCGCCAACAACGTGGACATCGGCGACCCCGTGGAGAGCGCCAGAAAGTACTACGAGGAAGGCGCCGACGAAATCGTCTTCTACGACATCACCGCCTCGGCGGAAAACCGCGGCATCTTCATCGACGTCGTGGAGCGCGTGGCCTCCACCATCTTCATTCCCTTCTCCGTGGGAGGCGGCATCTCCTCCGTAGCCGACATGCGCCAGGTGCTCCTCGCCGGCGCAGAGAAGATCTCCATCAACTCGGCCGCCGTGAAGAACCCCCGCCTCATTGCCGAGGGCGCCGAGGCCTTCGGCAGCCAGGCCGTGGTGGTGGGCATGGACGTTTTGCAGGTGGAAAAGTCAGAGAGCATCCCCTCAGGCTACGAGGTTGTCATCCACGGCGGACGAAAGCCCATGGGCATCGACGCCATCGAGTGGGCCCGCACATGCCAGGAGCTCGGCGCAGGGGAGCTGTGCATCAACTCCATCGATGCCGACGGCGCCAAGGCCGGCTACGAGCTCACCCTCACCCGCCTCGTCGTGGACGCCGTGACCATTCCCGTCATCGCGTCCGGCGGCGCGGGATCGCCCCAGCACATGGTGGACGCCGTGACCAAGGCAGGCGCCTCGGCGGCCCTCATCGCCTCCATCGTGCACTACGGCGAGTACACCCTGCGCGAGTGCAAGGAGTACATGGCCGCCCACGGCGCCCCTGTCAGGCTCGACTGGTAGGCAGCCGTGATAGCCTTCAATCCCTTCCTCAAAATTCAGGCCAGAATGGTGGCCGACCGCATGCCCAGACTCGCCGTGGCCTACTCTGGCGGCCTCGACAGCCGCTTCCTCTGCTTTGCGGCCTCCCGCGCCGGCGCCAGCGTGCTGGCCCTGCATTGCCATGGCCCCCACATCCCGAAGGAAGAAACGGAAGAGGCCATCGCCTTTGCCCGCGAAGCGAGACTCAGGCTCGAGCTCGTGCAGGCCGACCCCCTGGCGCTGCCAGAAGTGGCCTGCGGCGCGAAGCTGCGCTGCTACGCCTGCAAGAAGCTGATGCTCTCGCGCATCAAGGCCCGCCTCAAGGAGCTCGGGGAAGAGGACAGGGTGCTCTGCGACGGCAGCAACACGGACGATCTCGCCGTCTTCCGCCCTGGCCGCAAGGCCCTCGAGGAGGAGGGCGTGCGCTCGCCCCTGTGCGAGTGCGGCATCGCCAAGCAGGATCTGCTCGATCTGGCCCAGACCATGCCGAGCCTCGCTCCCTCCCGCCCGCCGCGCCCCTGCCTGCTCACGCGCCTTGCCTATGGCGTGCCTCCCAGCGCCGGGCTGCTGGAACGTCTGGCCAGAGCCGAAGCCGGCCTTGCCAGGCTGAAAGACGAGACCGGCCAGCCCCTGCTCGGGGACTTCCGCCTGCGCCTCACGCCCAAGCCCCTGCTCCAGGCCGAGCGCTTCGAGGATGCCTGGCGGAGCCTCGTCGCGCCCCTGCTCGAGCAGGAAGGCTTTGCCAGCTTCGGCGTCCTTGCCGGCGGCCCCGTCAGCGGCTACTTCGACAGGGAGGGGGAAATGGCCTCCAGCTGAACTTTTCCCCCTTGAATTGCTTGCCTATTCTAGACTTTCAGTTGTATAAATTTCGTTCCTGTCTACAACGGGCGGTCCCTGCCGGGGCCTGCCCGGCAACATCATACATCCCCGGGAAAGCCAGCGGCCTTCCCACTCAGGAGTACACCATGGCCCACAAGAAAGTTGAACGCAAAAAGGAACTGGACCGTCGCCGCCATCGCCGCCAGGAGCGCCTGAAGCAGCGCATCAAGGAAGCCAAGGCGGGCAAGGCCTAGCCTCCAGCTCTGCGGTTCCCCCTCTTCCTTCCTCTGCCGCAGGGCCGGCCGCGCGCCGGCAGGCCTCGTCGAGGCAGGAGGAAGGGAGGGTGCTTACTCTGCCGTCACCTCCCCTTTTCCGGGGAAGTGTCCGGCTGTTTTTTTGTCTGCTCTGTCCTGCGGAAGACGCGCCCCTGCGCGGCTCCGCCTGAGGAAGCTTTCATCCCATGCCTATCTACGAGTACAAGTGCCCTGCATGCCAAAAAGTCTTTGAAGAATGGGTGCATCTTTCCGAGATGCACGATGCCGTGCCCTGCCCCGACTGCGGCCAGGCCTCCCCGCGCATCATGTCTGAAACCTCCTTCGTCCTGAAGGGCGGCGGCTGGTACGTCACCGACTACGGCTACCGCAAGGGGGTCAAGGAGGACGGCGCCAAGCCTGAGGCCAAAGACGGCGCCAAGACTGCATCCAAGACTGACGCCAAGACCGGCGGCGACGCCAAGGCCGGAGCCAAGCCGGCCGCGTAAGCCAAGCCGGCAGCCGCGCCTGCGCCCAAGCCCGCCGCCGCGTCCGCACCCAAGGCCGCCGGCGCCTAGCTGCTGCAGGCACCCTACCACCACCAAGACCAGCAAGGCGCGGGGCCCTGCTCCGCAGCCTGAGGGAGTCGATACATGATAGAACGCTACACCCGTCCTGAGATGGGACAGATCTGGACGCTGGAAAACCGCTACCAGACCTGGCTCAAGGTTGAAGTCGCCGTCTGCGAGGCCTGGGCCAAGGCCGGCAAGATTCCCGCCTCTGCCGTGGAAACCATCAAGGCCAAGGCCGCCATCGACGTGGACCGCATCCTCGAGATCGAGGAGACGACCCGCCACGACGTCATCGCGTTCATCACCTCCCTGGAGGAAAAGGTCGGCCCCGATGCGCGCTTCATCCATCTGGGCTGCACATCCTCCGACATCGTCGACACCGCAGGCGCCCTGCTCATGGTGGAGGCGGGCCGGCTCATCCTCAAGGACATCGATGCCCTGCTCGCGACCCTCGAGGAGATGAGCTTCGCGTACAAGGGGGTGCTGTGCATCGGCCGCTCCCACGGCATCCACGCCGAGCCCACCAGCTTCGGCCTCAAGATGACCGGCTTCTATGCCGAGTTCGTGCGCCACCGCGAGCGCATCGCGCAAGCCGTCGAAGACGTGCGGACGGGCAAGATCTCCGGCGCCGTGGGCACCTACACCATCGTCACGCCCAAGGTGGAGGCCGACGCCCTTGCCCTGCTCGGCCTCAAGGTGGATCCGCACTCCACCCAGATCGTCCAGCGCGACCGCTACGCCCACTTCTTCTCTGCCATCGCCATCATGGCCGGCGGCATCGAGCGCCTGTGCACGGAGCTGCGCCATCTGCAGCGCACCGAGGTGCTCGAGGTGGAGGAGGGCTTCGCCAAGGGCCAGAAGGGCTCTTCGGCCATGCCCCACAAGAAGAACCCCATCTCCGCGGAAAATCTCTGCGGCCTCTCCCGCCTCATGCGCTCCAACTCGCTGGCAGCCATGGAAAACCAGGCCCTCTGGCACGAGCGCGACATCAGCCACTCCTCCGTGGAGCGCGTCATCATGCCCGACTCCACCATTCTGGCCGACTACGCCCTGAACCGACTGCGCCGCCTCCTTGCCAACCTCGTGGTTTCGCCCGACCGCATGCAGGAGAACCTCGACCGCTCCTACGGCCTCTACTTCTCCCAGCGCGTGCTCACGGCCCTCATCGACGCCGGCCATCCGCGCCAGGCCTCCTATGTGGCCGTGCAGAAGCTGGCCATGCAGAGCTGGAACTCGCGCACCTCCTTCCCCGCCCTGGTCAAGGCAGACCCCGAAATGGTCAAGGTGCTGGGCGAAGCCTTCCTGGACAAGCTCTTCGATCCCCTCTTCTACCTGCGCCACGAGGACGACATCTACCAGCGCGTCTTCGGCCGCTGCAAGTAGGTCCGAGCCTTTGTTCCGCACGGCCCCGGCCGTCAAGGAGAACACCGTGAACACCGAATATAAACGCCGCCTCGCCAAGATACTCGTGGAGCGCTCCTACAAGGAGGGCGACTTCCTGCTGGCCTCCGGCCGCCGCAGCGACTACTACTTCGACTGCCGCGTCACGGCCCTGCACGCCGAAGGCGCCGAGCTTATCGGCAACCTCTTCTTCGAGGCCGTCAGCGAAATCATCGCCTCCGGCACGCCCGTCAAGGGCGTCGGCGGCATGACCATGGGCGCCGACCCCCTGGTCTCCGCCACCACCGTCGTTTCCAGCCAGCAGGGCAAGCCCCTGAACGGGCTCCTCGTCAGGAAGGAGTCCAAGGGGCACGGCACCAACCAGTTCGTGGAGGGCCTTGCCAACTTCGAGACCGGCGATCCCGTCGTCGTTCTGGAGGACGTGGTCACCACCGGCGGCTCCCTCCTCAAGGCCTGCCAGCGCATCGAAGCCGCCGGCCTCAAGATCGTCGCCGTATGCTGCATCCTGGACCGCGAAGAAGGCGGCCGCGAGAAGCTCAAGGAAGCCGGCTACGAGCTCAAGGCCCTCTTCACCCGCCGCGAGCTCCTCGAGCACGCCCGCTAGGCGCGTCCCTTTCCCGCATTGCCAAGCCTCCTGCCGGCCGTCCGGCGGGAGGCTTTTTGACTCTGCCACGCCCTTCTGCCATGGAGATCCGTGCCATGCGCCGCACAGCCACGCCTTTCAGCCTCCTTTGCGCAGCAGCCCTTCTGCTCCTGCCCTCCCCCCTGCGCGCCGAGCCCGGCAACTGCGACTACGAAGAGGCCAGACGTCTCGACGACCTCGAGCTTCCCCAGGCCAGAGCCAGTCTCGAGATCTGCGCGCGCCAGGGGCACCTCCTGGCCAGGGCGCGCCTCACGGACTACGACGGCGGCGAGCTGGACAGCAGAGAAGGCGCAGCGCTTCTGCAGGCGCTCAAGGAGGAAGGGGGACCCGAGTCCCTCGAATGCCAGGCCATGGTCTGGAACAATGTCCTCCATTCGCCGGAGAACGGCCGCCCTCTGCTTGAGCGCGCCTGCCGGCAGGGGCAGGCATCGGCCTGCGGCATGCTCGGCGCCTGGGCTCTCGAGGGCCAGGGCATGCCCCGCAACGGCGAGCTGGCCGCCGCTTCCCTGCGCAAGGCAGGCGATGCATCGGCATCGGCCCTCTACCATCTCGGCACCTGCTACGAGCAGGGCACAGGCTCGCCCCGGGATCCCCTTGCGGCAGCCATGCTCTACCGCAGGGCTGCCGAACGGGGCCACCAGCGGGCTGCCTACAGCCTCGCCCTCTGCTACAAGCTCGGCAAGGGCGTGGTCAAAGCGCCGAGGCTTGCCTTCGACTGGTACCTCAAGGCCGCCGAGCGGGGCTGCCTCGATGCCTGCGAAGCGCTGGGACTCTGCCTTGCCGAGGGCTTCGGCAGGCCAAAGGACCCCAAGGCCGCCTGCGCCTGGTGGCGCAGGGGAGCCATAGAGGGCCACGCCGGCTGCCAGTGCAGCTACGGCACGGCTCTCCTGCGGGGCGAGGGCGTCGACAAAAACGAGGCCGAAGCCGCGGCCTGGCTGGAAAAGGCGGCAGCCGCAGACATAGTCCAGGCCCAGGTCAACCTGGGACTCGCCCTCCACCGGGGCATAGCCGGCAGGCCCGATCAGGCACGGGCGGCCTTCTGGTTCCGCAAGGCTGCGGAAGCCGGCAGCGCACAGGCCCAGAACAACCTTGCCGTCTACTACGCTGACGGGCTCGGCGGGCTTCCCCGCAACCAGGCGCTCTCCCTCCACTGGCTGAAGAAGGCTGCCGACGGCAATGATCCCGCAGCCCTGCTTGCCCTTGGCAAGGCATACCGGGACGGCTCAGCCGGCGCCCAGGATCTGCGCCGGGCCCACGAATGCTTCCTCAAGGCAGGCTACCAGAACGATGCGGAAGCCCTCTTCCTTGCCGGCCAGGACTTCGAGGAGGGCACGGGCGCGCCCCAGGAACCCGCCATGGCCCTCGCCTGCTACCGCAAGGCAGGCGATCTCGGGCTGGCCGGCGCGAAATTCGCCGCAGGGCGCCTGCTCATGGAAGGCATAGGCGCCCCCCGCGACGCCGCCCTTGCCGAAGCCCTGCTTGTCGAGGGCGCAAGCCAGAGTGCCGAAGCGGATCCAAGTCCCAATGGCGCGCGGCTCGCCTCGCTGCTCGGCGTCTTCTACCACGACGGCCGCCTTGGCAGGCAGGACTTCGCCAAGGCCCGCGCCTGGTTCGAGAAGGCCGCAGCCCTGGGGTCGGCCCAGGCGCTGAACAACCTCGGCTTCTACTCCCAGGAGGGGCTCGGCGGGCTTCCCCGGGACGGAGACAAAGCCCTTGAGCTCTACCGCAAGGCAGCCGATGCCGGCGACCGCGAAGCCCAGTACACGGTGGCCCTGCTGCTGCTCGAGGGAACCAGGCTGGCCCGGGATCCCGCAAGGGCCCTGGCTCTGCTGGAAGCCTCGGCCGCCGACGGCGAGGGCAAGCCCGAAGCCGCCTACCGCCTTGGCCAGTGCTACGAGCAGGGCGAAGGCACTGCCCGGGATCCCGTCCTTGCCCTGCGCTGGTACAGCGTGGCTGCGAGCATGGACTACCCCCCTGCCCTGCTTCGGGAAGGCCAGCTCCGGCTGGCGGGAACGGGTGCGCCGAAAAACCTCCAGGCCGCCTCGGCCCTCATCTTCAGGGCGGCCTCCTTTGGCATGCCTGAAGCCCAGCGCCTTGCAGGCCAGCTCTGCGAAGCGGGCGAAGGCGCGGCGCAGAACCTGCAGCAGGCGCGCCAGTGGTATGCTGCAGCCGCAGAGCAGGGCGATGCCGAGGCCGCGCGCCGCCTCAAGCTGCTGGAAGCGTCAGCCCCAGCCGGCGGAACAGCCACGCCGGTTCAGCCCGCGCAGACAACGCCGCCAGAACAGCCTGGCCAGCCCTAGGCCGCCTAGCGCCGCTCGCCGTCGAGCAGCTTGTAGTGGATGAGCTTGCGCCGTCCCTTGTAGGGCGAATCGAGCTCAAGATACCTGCCTTCGACAAGGCTTCCCACGCTCTCTGCCTTGATGTAGGCCGTCACGGCAGGCGCCTTCCAGCTCCAGGTAAACCTGACGGGCACATTCCGCGTTGCCTTGCCGTAGGAGCCCGTGCCGTCCCGGCTGAAGGAGAAGTAGTGCTGCTTGCTTGTCTGGCTGCACTCTTCCTCAGTCGTGGCGTAGGTCGGCTTGATGCAGGCGTAGAAGGTGAGGGTTTGGGTCTTGGCAAAAAGGTCCTCAAAGCTGGCGGGCGCGTCCTTGGCCAGGTGCGGCGAGGCGAAGTGCATGAGGCGGGGATTGCTCAGGCCAACCGAGGCCTGCAGGTAGGGGCTGTGGTACGCCACCTCGTCGTCCATGTGGCTGACGATGACTATGGCGCCCTTGCGCTCCTGCCACTCGCCCTCGGTGCTGAAGGTTTCCGAACGCAGGGTGGCCCTGCCGTCGTCGCGCAGGATCCAGACGGTTTCCTCGTCCAGCGAAGCGCACTCGTCCTCCAGGGAGTCGCCAAGGCCCGCGCAGAGCGCAAAGCGAAGCTCTCCGCTCTGCCTGACGAGCTCGCCCAGGCTCTGGGCATGGGCGCAGGAAGGCTGCAGTCCAGACGCCCACAGCAGGGCCAGGCAGGCAAGCACGGGCAGGGAACAGGAATGGTTGACCGCGTTTCTCATAGCGTTCTCCTCGAATTGGCAGGAAGGGGGGACCTGACAGCCGCAAGCATGCCGCAGTTTGCCTGCAGGGCTCAAGCGTTGCCCCTGCGGCGAAGAGCGACTACAAGGAAAGACAAACGTTCGAGGTGGCGCACATGTCCCGGCTCCAGCCCTTCCCTTCCACCCTTTTGCGGCCTGCCCAGCCCTGCCCGGCCCTGCTGACAATGCTGGGCCTGCTGCTCGCGAGCCTGCTCTTCTGCCGCTGCGCGAAGGCTTCCGAGCTCGATGCCATCACGTCCGAGCCGCCGGCGCAGCCGGAGCAGGCGACGGAAGTCCCCTTCTTCGGCGATCCCGTCGACGTGGAGGAGGAGCCGCCTCAGGCAAGGCAGGAGGAGCGGCCGGCCCCGCGGACGCAGGCGCCGAAGCGCACGGACGCGGCGCGACGGGAGCCGAAGCCCCAGCCACCCCGGGCCGAGGCCAGTCCCCGGCGTCCCTCCGGCAGGCTCGAGATCCCCGAAGACGCGGCCAGGCGCGGCGACCTCGCCTTCCTCAAGGGCTGCTGGCACATGGAAAAGCGCGCGGCGCACCGCGACAAGCCGGGCATGCCCTATGCGCGCACGATACAGGAAAGCGTCTGCCTCGACGGTCGCGGCGGAGGCACTTTCCGCGTTCACGACTTCGACCACAACTGGACTGCCTCCACCAGGGCCAGAGCGCGCTTCAGCGGCTCCACCCTCGTCTTCGAGCACGGCGACCTGACCTTTCCGGACGGCTCGCGCTTCTACGGCTCGAGCTTCCAGTGCCGCGGAGCCGGGGTGGGCACCTCCTGCGCCATGTACTGCCCCAAATGCCGCTACCTTCCCAGGCACAGGGTCCTGCGCATCACGCGCGCGCCCTGAGCAGGGCAGGACAGGCGCTAGAAGGGGCCAGGGCTAGCGCGCAGCGCCGGCGACACGCGCAGGGTCGCGGCCACGGGGGAGAGCCGTGCGATGTCGCCCTCGACGGTCATCATCAGAAAGGCCTCCCCTGCCATGAAGAGCCACTGCTTGCGCACGCCGCGCTCCACGGCGTTGACCCACACGAGCCCCGCCTCCTCTCTGGCAATGGTCCATTCCGCAAAGGCGTCGCGCTGGCGCAGGCCGCGTATCGCCTGCTCCGCAAGCTCGCGGGCCGTCTGCCCGCCGTTTCTCGAGACGGCGCAGGTGATGGCATTGCGCCTGTCGTCCGCATTGGGGCGCAGCACCACGCCAATGGCGTAGGGTTCGACATCCCAGCCCTCGGGAACGTCGAGCGTGAAGGGACTCCACTGCGGACCGAAGGCCATAACCCGCGCCCCGGCAGGCGCGGCGGAAAGGGCCAGCAGGCCCAGAGCGAACAGAACGGCGAGGGTGGCAAAGGCGTTGCGGAGCACTGGCGGGGCCTCCTTGTCCGCAGGAAGCGCAAGTCCGGCGGACGGCGTTGGGGCTGCCTATACCACCTGCCCCCGAGGCTTCGCAAACGCCGCGCAGGGCGCACTGGCCACGATGGCCCGGCGGCACGGCCAGGGCTACGGCGCGCCGAGGGCGGCAGGGAGCCATGTCGCCATGCCCGGCAGCGCGGCCAGCAGGGCGATGGCGGCAAAGTAGGCCGGCAGGTAGCAGAAGACGCCCCGGAAGATGTCCGGCAGCGGAATGTCGCGGCACGTGGAGGAGACGACGTAGGAGCACACGCCCACAGGCGGCGTGACGGCGCCCACGGTCGTGATGATGGTGATGACCAGGGCGAACCAGTAGGGGTCGAAGCCAAGGCCTGCCGTCAGCGGAAAGAAGACGGGCATGGTGACCAGCAGGAGCGCCAGGGCGTCCATGACCATGCCGCCGAAGAAGTAGATGACGAGGATGCAGAAGAGCACGCCCCCTGGTCCCATCTGCAGCGCGGCAACAAGGTCGGCGAGCGCAAAGGGAAGCCTCGTGGCTGTCAGGAACTTGCCGTAGATCATGGCACCGGCCACGAGAAGCAGGATCATGCAGGTGAGGCAGAGCGTGTCCTTGAGGGCGTCGAGCAGGCCCCTCAAGGTGAGCTGGCGGGAGCAGGCGCCGAGCAGGAGGGCGATGAGGGAACCGAGCCCGCCGGCCTCGGTGGGCGTCACGATGCCGAAGCCCATGCCGCCGAGCACGCCGCCCCAAAGCGCCAGCACTTCCACGAGGCCCGGAAGGGCCTTGAGGCGCTCGGCCAGAGGCGCCTTGGGCCGGCGCTGGACGAGGCCTGGCCTGAGGAGGGCCGCCGCCTGCGCGCAGGCCACGAAGAAGGCCAGAAGCAGGATGCCCGGCACGACCGAGGCCAGAAAAAGCCTGGAGACGGAAAGCCCGGTTTGCAGGCTGATGACGATGAGCACAACGCTCGGGGGGATGACGACGCCGAGGGTGGCGCCGACGGCGACTGTGCCGGCCGCAAAGGCTCCCTGGTAGCCGTAGTGGCGCATCTCGGCCAGGGCGCCAGCCTCCTCCTCTCCACCTTCCCGCCATGCCGCAGGGCAGGCTGTTCCGTCATTTCAGGCTGCTTTCCAATGCGTTTGCCAGCGTATCCGCAGGCGCAGGCACGGGGCGGCCCAACAGCCCGGCTGAGCACAAACATTGGCAGCCTTGCCAAGAGAGCCGCGGCAAGGCGCCTGTCTGGAAGCCGGCTGACAGCCACCGTCGCTCCGGCGGAAGGAGCATTGTCCTTTCTCCGCCGGCAGGCTATGGAAAAACAGCAAGGAGTTCCCATGCGCAGCAAAATCATTTCTGCCGCCATCGTTGTCCTCATTGTCGCCCTGAGCGCCTTCCTAAGCTTCAGAGAAGATCGCACCCAGCGCGACAACAAGCCTGTCCAGGTCCATTCCATGGACGTCACCCTTGAGCTTGCACGGCAAGACGCCGTCAAGGTCACGGAACTCATTCAGGTGGAGATCCCCGAGGGCAACCGCAACCACGGCATCTTCCGCACCCTGCCGGTGTCCTCCCGCCGGCCTGCCCGCATGGCGGAAGCTCCCTTCCTGCATGTCCTCGAGGCCGCCATCGACGGCAAGCCCTGCAGAACGGACGATCTCAAGGCCCACTTCGGCACCGAGAATGTCACCGTCTACCTGCGCGACAAGAAGGCCTGGCTTGCTCCCGGCATGCACGCCTTCAAGCTTGTCTACGAGATGACGGGCATGACCGGCTTCGCCCCCGAGGAAGACAGCATACGCTGGAACGTCACCGGCGCAGGCTGGGAGCGCGGAGTGCTTGCGGCCTCCTGCACCATCGTGCCGGCTGAGGGCGCGCCGCTCTCCCACGGGCTGGCCTTTCTCGGCAGTGCCGGCTCGACGGATTCGCCGGTGGACTTCGCCGAAGCAAAGCGCGGCGACAAAACCTGCTTCGTCTTCACGGCCAAGACGCCCGTCAGGCAGGGACATCACTTCACCGTCGGCGCCTCCTTCCCCAAGGGGACCGTGCCCGAGCCTGCGCTCTACAGGCCGGAAGAGGACAGACTGTTCACGGGCCTGTGCGCCGGAACCTGCCTCCTCTCCCTCCTTCTCAGCTTCTTCCTGTGGTGGCGCTGGGGGCGCGATCCCAAGAAAGCCCCCGTGGCGCCGCTCTTCACCCCCCCGCGCCTGCCCCAGCGCCTTGACGGCAAGCGCCAGGCCCCAAACCTCTCGCCGGCCCAGGTGCACTACCTTGCCAACGACTGCAGGCTCGACAGCAAAGGCTTGGGCGCCCTCTTCCTCTCTCTGGACGCCAAGGGCCGCTGCCAACTCTCCGGCAATGCCAAGGAGGGCTACAGCGTGACGCGCCTTGCCCCCTCGCCGAACCAGCAGATCCCCTTAAGCCCGGAAGAGGAGGCTGCCCTGGAAAAGCTTCCGGAAGGCACCACCGCAATCAGCAAGGACAACGCCAGTCTCCTGCAGGACATCAAGTCAGCCTGCAGCAAGGCGCTGGACAAGGATTTCGGCACGCAGTTCCTTGACGGCTTCCGCCTGCGCTTTGCCAGCTTCGCCGTTCCCCTCTTCCTCCTCGCTGCAATCCAGCTTTTCCACACCCAGCTGGCGCGCGTCTTAGGCCCTGCATGGCCGAGCTTTCCCTGGAACGCCCTCAAGCTTGTCGGCGCCCTCTTCGCCTTTGCCGCCCTTCTGCCCTTCATGGCACCGCGCCAGATAGACATGGCAAAGCCCCTGCACTGGCTGACCTTCCCCATGCAGCTGATCTTTGCCTTCCTCATTCTGCCCCTCATCGTCCTGCCGACAGACAGCGTCATCGCCGCGATCTTCTCGCCCGTGCAGACCATTCTCCCCAGCTCGACGCCGCTCCAGGCCGCCTGCTTCTTCGGGGCCATGCTCTGGCCCTTCCTCTTCGCGCCCTTCATGCAGTCGAAGACGCGGGAGCTTGCGGATCTGCAGACCGCGATCGCCGGCTTCGGCATGTACATCAAGGCCGCGGAAGCTCCCCGGCTCAACACGATGAACCCGCCAGAAGAGAATATCGCCCTCTATACCAAGATGCTCCCCTATGCCAGCGCCCTCGGACTCGAAAAGGCTTGGGCCAGACGCTTCGAGAACAAGCTCGCCAGCTTCAGGGAAAAGTCTTCCGTGCACCATGTGGGCTTCGTCTACCACAACTTCTCGCCGGACGGCTTTTCCAGCGCCGTCTCCAGCAGCTGCAGCACGTCAAGCAGCGACGGCGGTGCCGGCAGCGGTGGCGGCGGCGGTGGCGGCGGGGGCTGCTGAACGCAGGCCAGCCTGCAACGTCCGGAAGCGCGCCAGCTCGCCGGCCCACAGGGGAGGGAACTCAAAGGCCGTGCACGCAGGCGCAAGTAGCTTCAGCTCTTCGGCAGAGGAGGGCTGACAACGAACGTTGCGCAAACATTCTAGGCAGTCTGTCTGAAAAGCACGTCAGCTCCAACAAATGGCAACTATATTAAATTCTTATTGAGTTTTGAACGGATCATCATAAGTGTAAATCCAAGAAAATTTTTCTCATTCCATTTATTGACATTAAATCTGTTTGGATCACTCATCGATAGTCAGATACCCCATATTTTATCTTTAACAGCACACTCTGCAATCATGCAATTATCTGTTTTTAGCAATAGACTCATTAAATCTTTGTTTTGTGAAAATTTAGCAAATAGACCTTCATAGATAACAATCTGACGAACACCATTCCAAATAGTATCATTATACCATAACACCTGACGTCCAAGATTATTTATCTTTAACACATCATCTGTATTCATTATTTGAGATGCTATATCTGTATCATCAAAATAAACAGCCTTTTCACACATCATGTATTGTTAATTGAAGAAAATTCTATACCACAAATAGTAAATTTAGATATATACCAATTACTAAGATATCCATTTTCTTCATCTGGATTGTGAAAACATACAATATTCGTCATACAATACCAACTTTTTTTACAGCAATATCAATATCTAAATAATGAAGTTCATGATATGCATTTATTAAAAAATCTACAGAAACATTCCTAACGACTATTGCACTTGGAATATTATAAAACCACTGATAATATGCATAAAATTCTCCTATCCAATCAGGGATAAAACCATCTATAGATTTACCTGGTTTTAACACATAAGATTCAGTTTCACAAAAGTATACCTATAGATCATATGGGTCCATTGTACAGACGTATGCCATTGCATTATCAATACTTTTTCTTGTTTTACTTATCATATATGTATTTATAAAGTCTTTTGTATCATAATTTTTAAATGATTACGCAACAAAATCAAATAATTTTCCCTGATTTTCAACAACATCTTTTATATAATACTGT
>Ga0310694_10000950_pt1 | contig 35049 bp, 24 predicted proteins | sample 174DNAGHGhighgp2_FD_203884 | JGI IMG/M metagenome (GOLD analysis project Ga0310694, IMG submission 203884) | Sheep rumen microbial communities from Palmerston North, Manawatu-Wanganui, New Zealand - 1742 DNA GHGhigh gp2 (v2) (version 2) | ecosystem: Host-associated > Mammals > Digestive system... | reverse complement strand
CTATTATAGAAAAAGAAAAAGAAGAAGAAAAAGAAGATAGTTTAGATTTCAGCGAACAAAAGTTCGCTGACATGCGCAAACTTTTTGACAAACGAAAGGCTAAGTTTATAGAGTCTGTTGAGCCGTATGTCGCAATCTACGGAAAAGAAATGACGGATGCGTTCATAAGTTATTGGACAGAGCCGAACAAGAGCCATACAAAGATGCGCCATGAACTTGAACGGACTTGGGATGTGTCGCGCAGGTTGAGCACATGGGCATCTCGCGATAGGTCGCATGAAGCACCGATGACAAGAGCTAAGAGAGTTGTTGAGGAGCAGGCGCGTAAAGCAAGGGAAGAGAGGCAGAGCAATACGGACGAACTGATGCGTAAACGTGACCAGTGGACGAAGCAGTCAGTTAGCCTTGAAGAAGCGCGTAATAGTGAAGAGTATCGTAGGGCAATGGCAGAAGCGTAGTTATGAAACTTGACAAGATTTATAACGAGGATTACGAGGTTTGGAAACCAGCAAAAGGGTATGAAGAGTTTCTTGAAGTTTCAACATTTGGAAATGCAAGACGAAAACCTCATTCTTTTATAAAAAGCAATGGACGTAGATGCACTGTGCTTGCTTGTAACTTAAAATTATGCGCAACAAGAACTGGATATCTATTAGTTAATGCAAATGGGGGTAAATGTGAGCAAATTCACAGATTAGTTGCTCTAACATTTATCCCTAATCCAAACAATCTACCAGAAGTCAACCATAAAGATGAAGATAAGACTAATAACAAGGTTTCAAACCTTGAATGGTGTACGCATCAATACAATTCTTCTTATGGAAAACGTAATAAAAAGATTAGCGAAACGCTTTCTTGTACTCATCCATCAAAAAGGAAAATACAAAACAATAATGGTGATGTTTTTAACAGCATTGCAGACGCAGCAAGGTGCGTGAATGGTTCTGCGGGAAATATTGTAAAGTGTCTAAAACAACAAACAAAAACTGCTTATGGTTACAAATGGGAATATATCATTTGAAGAAATGAAAGATAAAATCTTTTGTGAAGATTGCCTAATCGGAATGCAACGAATACCTGACGGAACGATTGACGCAGTGATTTGCGATTTGCCGTATGGGACGACCGCCATCGCTTGCATCAAGGAGCGTCGGCACTTCATCGGCTTCGAATTAAACAAAGAATATTACGACAAGGCTTGTAAGAGAATCAAGGAAGAACAACAACAATTAACTCTATTCTAAGGATTAACTATGACAGAGAAAGAATTTGACCAGCAGGTGTGGCGTAGGTTCGATATGGTCACACTTGACACAGGTGTAGAAACGACGATTATGAACATTTGTTTTGCGACGCGCAGTGTTCGTATTTACATTAAAGATTCGCCAGCCGAATGGGTGCAATTCAATCGAATCGAATCGCACAAGAACAGATTTGGTGGAGTCTCGGACGATGTAGCCATCATCGAGGAACTACACAATAAAGTTATTAAACAACAAAACGAGATTGAACGGCTTAAGAATGAACGGCAGCAGTTGCAGGAAAAAATCAGCAAGAACTATTGCAAGGAGCTACTCGCTGCGGTGAACGTAATGGAGCAAGGATTGCGCGAGAAGAAGCACAAACTTGAACAGGTAGAGAATGGGCTGAGTTTAATTGCAGCGTTAGCTGAGAAAATAAAGAACGAATAAACGTATTAAACTATGACTAAGAAACAAGAAAAGGAAAAACTTGTCGATAAATATTTCGACATGTATCGCAAGCGTCAAGAAAAGAATGGCTGGGACGCAAACGACTTATTCGATGTGGCGTATTGGTTTGTCGAAGAGACTATCTATACACTTGCGGATATGGATATAATCCCAAAAGAAGATTTGCAAGAGCGAATTAAATACCATTTAGACAAATTGGTCGAAGATGTGTTTAGGCATATTCGCTTGACGACAGAGAAAACAGAATAAACGGATAGAACTATGGCGAAGAAGAAGAAACGAATGGACGATATGGCGTATGAGTTGTATGTCCAACTGAAGCGAGCAATTCCAGATGGCGCATACATGCCTTCGACAATTGGAGCGATAGAGTATCTGCTTGCAGACATTCTGCTGTGGCTTGGTCAGGATGCGAAACAGTCGAAAGCTGCCCTTGATGTAATCGGCAAGGATGTTCTTAGAATAATGTTCAAGCAGAGAGAGATGTGTAACCAAGTAAACTGAGGACGACATGGAAGCAAAAAAGAAGAAGCAGCCTATCGTTGACGAATTGGAGGATAAGATATCATTGGAACTGCATTACCTATCTGTCCTGCAGAGTGCCATAAAGGATAGGGAAAGGAATAGTAGTTGTGCAGAGCTACATCGCTCGTTGAACTATATGCGCTACATAAACGAGAAATTAGAGCAAGAGAACATGATGCTTCGCAGGAACATCCGAGAGAAGGATTACATGATTGAAGAACTAATGAAGGAGAGGACGCTTGATGGATACATGGACGCAGTGGCTACAGCTCTCGCCATGTTCCCGATATCCAGTGTCGGCATTGTGGAGGAAGCGAGCGGCATCAGGCGTGACACAATCAAGAAGGCTGCCGAAAGGCTTGGAATTGTATTCTCGGACGACGATAGGCAAGAGGCTCGTCAGCGCATGAAGGAATGCGGCATCGGGGATATCGAGAAGAGAGGCGGTAAAAACAAGAAGGAAGTGGAGATGCTTGTTAACGGCAATGTCGTAGCAACATTCGGCTCGGTAAGGGACGCATGTATTGCGACAGGCAAGGCAGACACGACGATTATCGATAGGCTAAAGTCAGGAAAGGTTGTGAAAGGAGTATCGTTTCGATATAAAGGAGAATGAGATATGGCAAAAGAAGAACTTGAGTATGGGGCAGTACCGCAGCAGGAGAGAATAATCCCAGAAGGAATGAGTGCGTGCATAATGGACTGGAAAGACGAGCCGAAGAAGACGTGCGTAGTGTACAACAAGGACGGAGTGCCTGTGTTTAGGGTTCGTAGCAAGAGCATTGCGTACATTGGAAATAGATTGTGGAATTACTTTAGCAATATAACAAAGGAGGAGAAATGACAAAAGAAGAAATGACAAACAAACTTGTGCGGCTCGGGAACATGATGAACGAGGCGCGGGAGATTGTAGAGGAGATGAAGAACGAAGTGAACGGAAGGGTAGTCGCAGACTGCCCTGACATCAGCATAGTAGAGATATTGCCGCACTCGACTGCTCGTAGGAGATTCGTCAACGCAGCAAGGCGTGAGGGTGTGTACAGGCTAAAAGACCTGCTGTTATACACGCCATCCGAGGTGATGATGTGGCGTAATGTAGGCAAGAGATGTATAGCAGCCATACAGGAAGACCTGCAGAAGCGGTTCGGCATTAAGTGGGAAGAGTGAGAAATAGTTAATAGTTTAGAGTTAATAGTTAGGAGTTATGATTAAGTTTATTTTAGGTGTTGTTATTGGCGTAATATGGGGAGTGATATCGGTTCTCATTATATGGGAAGAGGATAGAAGGAGAAGGAATCTTAATGACGAAGACGCAGATGACAATTGAGGATATTATAGCCAAGCAGAACGGCAAGAGCCGCAGCAAGCCGCACGACGAGGAGCATCATATCCAGTGTGCTTGCGTGAATTGGTTTCGGTATCAGTATCCAGAATATCACAGTCTGCTTTTTGCTGTCCCAAACGGAGGTGCTCGCAGCAAGGCAACAGCAGGCAGGCTGAAAGCAGAGGGCGTGGTGGCAGGCGTGGCTGACTTGTTGTTGCTCGTGCCGTCAAAGGGGTATCACGGACTCTGCGTTGAGATGAAGACGCGCACAGGCAAGCAGGGTGACTCGCAGAAGGCATGGCAGAAAGAAGTGGAAAAGAAAGGCTACAAGTATGTAGTCTGCCGCAGCCTTGACGAGTTTATTGAGATAATAGACGAATATATCGAATAATAACGAACAAACGATGACAAAAGAAAAGAGCATGCGGCTGCAAGAGGCAGCGCTCATTAATATGTATAAGCAGGGAGAGTTGGAAGTAAGAAGACTAACGTCAAGAGGCGAGGTAACGAATAGGACATACTCCAAAATAATTTACCACTCAAAGAAAGTGTGAGAAATAAAAGTTGAACACAGAATTAAACAAGTATTTTTGTGCATGAAAACATTGCTTGGAATAACGCGGAAGCCTGACTTGGTCGTTCATAAGGACGGAATGATAGAAATCAAATCACGCCTTGTTAAGCAGCTTGCGATGAGGGAGGGAGACATCATAGATGTGATGGTCGACAAAGGGGAGTTCTATCTGTTCGTCCGAATCCATAACGACGATGTGGTGGGAAGCCATTGCGGGCGAGTGCGCTCGTCTAACAAATACAAATACTTCTCCCACAACTTCCGAGCGCAGTCGCGCAAATTGGCAGACGCAATCATAGAGGCTGCAGGGTGGACGGAAGACAAGCCATTGAGACTTGCTGCAGGCGAATGTGAGGCGTTCGATGAAATAGGACTTGCTGCGCCACTGATTACCAAGCGGCCATTATAAGAGAAGGAAGATGATTAAGGAGATTAAGTATACAGGATTCACGGCTACGCCATCGGACTATGAGTGCCCAGATGGGGAACTTGACGCGGCGATAAACTTTGTGCCAGAAGATGGCGAGTTGAAGCCAGTGCAGAAGGGGGAAGAGGAGTTCTCGGTAGGTAATAACGCGGAGAAGGTTTATATCCACCAGAACAAGTACAAGCACTATATTATTGTCTATAATAACAACGGCTCGCTTAGTCTTGCTTGGCGCGATGATAGCGACACGGCAACGATAACATCAATAACTGGTGTTACGTTTGCATCAGGCGAGGAGTTCGTGGACTATGCAAGCGTTGGCAATACAATTATCATCACCACAAACGAGCAGTTCTATTATCTCATTTGGCGAAACGGAAGCTATGACTTCCTCGGCAATAGCATCCCAGAGGTCAAGATGGCATTTGCGCTTGATGGCGAAGTGGTCGGGCATACATATTCTGCGACAGAGATGGAATTTGTTACGCCAACAGGAAGCGGCACATCGGAAGAAGAATGGACTCAATACGAAACAGATACATTCTCATATCAGAATGTCCCCGGTGGCGCACAAACGAGCTGGCCTTATTCTAATTGGGAAGAGCGCGAATGGACATTAGAAGCTAATAAAGATTATAGGTTCTCTAATGGCACAGACCATAGCAATATGAACTTTGGATATATTGTTCAAGCATGGGATGGCACAAGCTATAATAATGGGGAAAAGGTGTGGGTAGATATATTGGGGCATTATGAAGACCCAAGAGGTGCGTGTGTATCTACAAGGCGTACAACAAGCGGATATGTAAGAACGCCAAGCGTTACATACACATGGATTAGGGTTGCAGCATACAACAGAAGAAACACGACAGAGAACATATCGTTTACGCTCGAGATTTATAAAGGTTCTGAAAGCAGCGCAAGCTTTAGCAAGGTTATAAATAAGACGCAAGATAACCTTGATGCCTTGCTTGGAAAGATGCAACTCTTTATGAAGACATTCGCAACAGAGAAAGAGCGGTTTGTCTATCCATTCTTTGTTCGATATGCAGTAAGGCTTTACGACCAAACGTATGGCTATATCTCTGCCCCAATACTTATGCTCCCCAATACAGGCTATGTGCCATTGTTAAATTACCATGCAGCGACAGAACAAAGTCAGCAGATAAGAGCCTATGCCTTTGTTGCCGACCTGCAGTATGCCTTCCTTAGTACGTTGAGCGAAGGATGGGTAGATATCATTGACGGAATTGATATCTTCTTGTCGCAGCAGATATATCCGTATTATCAAGACCCGAGCCTTGATGCAGACTATACAGACACAAGTTTGTTCGTCTATAAGATGCTGCAATGGGACACAAATAATACTCCTCCGACAGGTATTGATATTAACGAGATTGAGCCTATAAATTATGGAGATTTAAGTCTTTCGCAAGGAGCGTATATAAGTAATGGTTATCAGGAGAAGAATTTATATCAAGTCATAAGAGACCAATTTAACTTTGGTAATTACAGCGAAACTCGTCAATGGAATGTTGTGCAGATTGCTCCATATAGTTTAGAGAAGATTAAAGAGAAGGTAGAAGGTGTTAGTAACTATTATTTGGTGCATAGCCTCGACTTAAAAGACATACCCAATAGTTCTGCTACAACGCCAACAGCATTCCAGACGTTGAAGATTAAGGACGGCACTTTGTATAGTGATAGTTTTGTAAATCGCACTACGCTTGACGAAAACCTCTTGACGTATCGCATACAGAAGACAGGCAACTTGTTCACATATAACAATCGCCTACACTCTTACAATGCTACATTCAAGTTGCAAGACCCGACTCCGCTCGAACTGCAAAACGGCTTGCATTATCCTTCAACAGAATATGCGCCAGACGCAAATCATCCGTCGAAGGTATATGTGTACATAAAGACTACGCAGGGCGAGAAGATTGTCGTAGAGGATTATTGCAAGTTTGGGTCAGGTTCTATGCCTTGGTTCTATTATCCTGACCGCAGAGCGTACAAAGCGCAATTCTTTGAATGGGATACAACGCAGGTTACACCAAGCTATGAATTGGTGCTTGAACTTCCGCTTTTACCACACGACAAGTTGTCCGGTGCATATTGGCTACATAAAGAACTGCACGAAGATGGCTCATGGTGGACAGAATCATGGGACTATTTAACTCACGTAGATATACCAGTATTAGATGATAACTCCGACATGTTGACAGAGACAAACATCGTCTATGTCAGCGAAGCAGAGAACCCATTCGTATTTGATGATAGGCTTACCGTGCAGATAGGCTGCAACAACATATACGACCTGAGCACAGCGACAAGGGCACTCTCGCAAGGGCAGTTCGGTCAGTTCCCATTATATGCCTTTACAGATAATGGTGTGTGGGCACTCGAAACATCAGGCACAGGAACGTATGTTGCCAAGCAACCAGTAACGCGAGACGTATGTATCAATCGGGAAAGCATTACGCAGCTTGACAACGCTGTACTCTTCTCTACAGACAGGGGTATAATGTTGTTAAGCGGCTCGGACTCTATCTGCATCACGGACAATATATTCTCCGACTCGGAGTTCAAGCTAATTACGCCAAGCCTGACAGATGTAGTGGACTTACTGCCGCATCTTGACAGACTGCTCAATGCGAGGGATACAAGCAACAACCTTTTGTATCCAAGCGTCACGACAGCATCAGGCATTGTGCCATTCAAGAAGTTCCTGCCTGCAGCGCGTATGCTCTACGATTATGTTCATCAGCGCATCATCGTCTATAACCCCGACAAGAGCTACGCCTATATCTATTCGCTCAAATCAAAGCAGTGGGGCATGATGGATTCCAACATCATGTATGGCATTAACTCATATCCCGAGTGTCTTGCCGTTGATGGAGCAAACAAGATAGTCAATCTGTCTGCCGTGCCAGAACCGACAGCAGGGCAAGCTATACCAAGCGTGAACGGATTAGTCATTACTCGTCCATTGAAGCTGGAGGCTCCCGATATACTAAAGACGATAGACACTATAATACAGAGAGGACAATTCAGGAAAGGAAGCGTGCAGACAATACTCTATGGCTCGCGTGACTTGTTCCATTGGCAGTTGGTTTATTCATCACAAGACCATTACCTGCGTGGATTTAGTGGAACGCCATATAAGTACTACCGCATCGTCCTCTTGACAAACATGCAGAAAGATGAGAGCATCTTCGGTTGCACGATACAATTCAACCCAAGACTGCTCGACCAACCAAGATAAATTCTGTGGTCATAATAAATACAATTAATGTGTTAGAAGCGCTTGCCTGTGAAGGTAGGCGCTTTTTATATATATAATAATGTGAAGAAAAAGAGCAGAGCATAACTGCCCTGCCCATTACAGACGGAAGCATCCTTCGGGGTGCTTTTTTTGTGTGTCTAAAGTAGAGCGAAGTAGATGGCTCTAATCGTTGTCCTGAGCGAGACGGATAAGCGTGTCCTCGATTGACTTGATTTGAGGCGCGGTTAAACTCATGTCAACAGAACTCAGTTTAGGCACAATGAACTCAATTATTTTTAACCATATTTGAACCCTGTCCTTCGGGTCAAGCGCTGCAAGGTCACGCGCTATGTTGGGGCGCAGTCCTTCTGCTATATCATTCAGTATCTCTCTCGTTATTGTGGTGGCCTTGTTCGGTGTTCCCTTTTTCCTGCCACCAGACTTGAAACCAACTGCCATAATTATTCAATTATTAAAGTGTGTAAAATAAAACTCACAGGCAAAGGTAAAGCCTTATTTTTGCGGTGAAATTATAAATTACACTAAACAGAGAGATTATGTTGGGAACAATTATTAGCGCAGCACTTGGCACGATGGGTGGCCTTGCAGGAACTGCAGCAAAAGACTCAGCCATTAACGATAAACTGAAAGCATTAAAAAAGCTTGGCGACAAAAACGACAATTGGTATAATAGGAGATATTATGAGGACTCTACGCAGCGTGCAGACGCACAGCGTTTGCTCTCTCTCACGGAGGAAGCGTTGAAGAGGCGCAATAAAGCCGCAGCAGGCAAGGCAGCCGTAATGGGCGCAACAGAAGAAAGTGTTGCCGCAGAGAAAGAAGCGAACAACGATGCTTATGCAAATGTGGTTGGGCAGATTGCCGCAGCAGGCGAGCAGAGAAAAGAGAGAATAGAGCAGCAATACCAAAGCAGGAAGAATAAGCTTGACGATGAGTATTTGGCAACAGAAGGCGAGCGTCCGGGCGTGTTTGACTATGTAAGCGCAGGTCTTGCAGGCCTGCAAAATGGACTCGGCAAGGGCGGTGGCATGAACGGAAGTGGCATCAGTGGAATGGTCTCAGGAATCGGGAAAAAGTAAGGAGGATATTATGGCTTGGTATGAGAAGGTTTTAGGGCTTGAAGACAAGGACAAGCGCCAAGAGGAACTCGACGACATGTATAATGCGGCTGGCACTACTCAACAGCCGACAGAGCAACAGGTCGAAGAGGAGAAGGTAGAAGCAGTAGCACCTGCAAGAGCGGAACGGAAACGAGCAGGCGAAGATGTTTCGGGCGAGCAACACGACCATACAGACCCACTCAAACAACGTGTGGGTGTCGTTCCTGATGATATAGCGAATCACGATTCTAACAAGGGCACTGAGAATGACAATGTTGAGAGTGAGCCGACAACCACAGGTGGCACGCAGAATGGCGACACCTACAGAACGTTGGAGGATATCGCCAAAGTTTTCCAAACCCGAGCAGATGAAGAGGAGAAGGAATCGCAGGAAAACGAAGCAGAGCTAAAGAGAACGGCAAAGCGCAGGATGTTGCTTGCAGGCATAGCTGACGCAGCAAACTCATTCCACCAAGCATACGCCTATGCTCGCGGCATCAAGGCCATGAACGACAACAAAGGCTATGCAAAGGAAGTGCGCAAGGAACTGCGCGAAGACTTGGACTGGCTGCGTAAGAACAAGGACAGAGTGCTCAACTATCGCGCTAAAGCGGCAGAGATAGGGAAAGCGATTGAATCGTTGAAGAACAAGGAAGCCTTGATGGAGTGGAGAACCGCAAAGCTACAGGCCGACATAGATAAGACTAATGACAAGGCAGCCCTTGAATGGAAGAAGGTCGAGATAGACGAAGCATACAAGAATGGCCTTCTTACGATAAAGCAGTACGAATTGCTCGACAAGCAGGTGCGCACAAAGATAGCACAGCAGAATGCAGACACTGCAACAGCAAGAGAGAATCGTATGAGTCAGGGCAGCACAACCACGACGACGGAAGACGATGGCACAGGCCTAACAACCACCAAAACGCAAGTAAAGCAAGTTGGCACAAGCGGCGCATCAGGCAATAGCGACGCAGGCACGAGCAATACAGGTAAGAAACCTCTCCCAACCGCAAAGAAACAACTCCCACAATCATAAACACACATAGGCATGCAGGACAATATATCAAAGCTATACGAAGCATTGAAAGACTCCTACGAACTTGGTAGCGAGGACAACTTTAGAAACTATCTTAGTGACGAGAACAAACGAGAAGCGCTTAGAAAAGAACTCGAAAGCGAATGGGAAGTAGGCGACTCTGCTTCCTTTACTCGTTATCTTGGCTTTGATGAGCCTGAGCCACAACCAGAGCCGCAGCCAGAGCCGCAGCCCGAACCAGCGAAAGAGGGAAAACCGAAGGCAGCAAGGCCAAAGGAAAAGGTGCAGCCACAGCAGACAACCGCGCCAATCACAACGGAGAACATTCCGTCTGTGCAGCAGATGATGGACAATAGGCCGCAGCTACAGCCTGCATTTATAAGCGAGATAAGCAAAGATACAAATAGCAAGCGCGTTATCAAGCCAAAGGTTGAAAGAGCACCTATCGGCAACTCGCCATTGACCGCACCTGTATATCGTGACTTTATGGGAAACGAGTACGATGCAACGTCGCCAGATGTCCAAAAGGAGGTCGAGAAACAGACGCGACCTGCCGTAAACAAGAAGGGTCAGTTCGATTATCACGAGCCTACCCTTTGGGAAACGACAAAGAAGAGTATAGGCGCAGGCTTCACAAGGCTTGGTGTAGGCCTGCTTAATACATTGCAGCAGCTATCGAGCGCTACACCTGTTGACCCACTAACAGGTATGCCACTCGTGGATAAGTCAAGTCCGACTGGATATAGACAAGCGCAAAGCTACGAAGAGCAGATAAAGGACAAGAACAATCCTGTAACAAGAGCGATAGAGAAAGGCGAAGCGTATGCAGAGCGTCTTAGTAAGGAGTCACAGCCGAGAAACGGCAAAGGCTTCCTTGACCTGCTTTGGGACGGAGAGATAGGCAACTTCTTACAGAAAGGTATTGCTACGGCAGGCGAGTCCCTTCCTATGACATTGTCTTGGGCAAACCCATACACGGCTACGCTCAACGCAATATCAATGGCAGGAAACAATTATAGGCAATACACACTTGAAAACCCCGATGTGCCCGAATGGAAACGTGCATCTATGGCTATCGGCTCTGCAGCAATAGAGCAAGCTGTAGAAAAGTATTCAGACCCTGTATTTAAGTATGTAGGTGGAACAAAGGTGCTTAGAGGCGCAAGTAAAGAGGCAAGTAAGGAAATAACGCAAGATGTTACCAAGAACGCTACCGAAACACTTGCCAAACGAATATACAACGCATTAAAGAATGTTGGAAAGGATGCTGCAGGCGAAGGCGCAGAGGAAGTTATTACAAACTTTGGAAACGATGCTCTTGGCGAAACACTTGACCTGCTTGGCGGCGACAATCTCACCTATGGCGTAAGGGCGCAATGGGAGAAGATTAAGGAAGAGAACCCCGATGCAAGCCTTGCAGACTTTGCAATGGCAAAGGCCAAAGAGAATGTAGAGTCGTTTATTGGCGGTGCTTTGGCAGGTATGTACACATCAGGCACAACGCAGTTGTCGGTGAAAGCACTGCAATACGGGCTTGGCGGCAATGTAAGCGAAGAAGAGATAGAGAGCAACCCAACTGCAACCATAGAGCCTGCTGTTGTTGACATCGCGCAGTCGTTTGATGATGGCTACACGCTTGAGGGTCAGGAGAAGAACGACGCGAAGAACAAGTACGAGTATGAGAGACAGCGCATAGCGCAGATAACCACAGAAGAAGGCATAGCGTACCTTGACGAGAACCCACTCGAGGCACTTGACTCCGCGCTGCATGATGAGGATTGGAGCGAAGAGGAGAGGCAGGCTGCACTTGACTACGTCAACGCAAAGGCCACATACGACGGCATGATGCGTCACGTGGAAGATGATATTGACGGCCAAATAGCCGAGAGCGACAGACTTGTAGGAGAACGCACACATGCGGACGGCATGATACACCCTGTCACAATAAAGGGCGACAGGAAGGTGTATATCGTGGACGGACGACTGGCGCAACTTGCAGACGGCTCTGTTGACGTGCAGAACAGCGAACCAACATTGATTGTACGTAGCGAGGACGGAAAGGTTGAGTACATTTCTCCGAGCGACATCACTTCGGTAGATGAATCCATAGACGCAGAAGAAGAGAGACAGACTGCAGCGCAGGCCATACGTGAGAGTGTGACACAGACAGCTACAGCAGAGATTGAAGGTACACTGCCATTCAATAATGGCGACCAATACAACGTGATAGACGATGAAGGCCTGCCACACGTAGTGACTATTATAGATAATGGTCAGGCGCAGGATGGCGCTATCACCATAGGTGGCGGCATGATGAAGGTGTCGATAGACGGAGAGGAACTCGACATGACACGTGACCGCATACAGGAATGGGCGAACAATGCCAATCTTGCAAGGCTTGCAGAACATGAGCAGGAAAAGCAACAGGAGCGCGAGCAGGAGACTGCGCAGGGCGATAACAACCTTGTAGCAGGCGCTCCTGCTGAGTACACACAAGGCTTGAACATCGTAGTGCGCGACGAAGACGGCAACGAGGCAGATGCTGTTGTCGGTGGCCGTGTACGTTACGAGGATGGTGAGTTTGTGCCCGACGAGAATGGCAACATGATAGAGTACCTTGTCGGTGATGAGGTACGGCACGACTACATTGACGACCTTAACGAGAAGGTTGTAGGATATAGGGCAACGGAGGAAGAGACGGGTAGTGAACAAGCCGTCGTGGAGGCAAGTCCCGAACAGACTGGTGGAAACGAAGCGACGGCTGCTACTACCGAAGAGCCTGTAGCAGAGACAGAGCCTGCCGACACGGACGCAATGCCGATGAATGGCGAAGAGCCTGACTTCTTGGCTACGACACCTGAGAGAGGACATCGCTACCTGTTTGAGGAAAGCGGATGGGACGCAGACGAAGCCAATCAATTTATCGAGGCCAATAGGAAGGCCGCAGACAAGGCGCTCACGACCATACAGGGCAAGAAGCCCAAGATGGGCACGAGTGTTGCCAAGTATAATACGGAGAAGGCAGAGTGGCAGGCAAAGGTAGATGCAGCACAGGCTGCAGCCGACTACTGGAATACCGTAAGCGCTATTGAAGAAAATAGGGCAAATGCTTTGACAAGTGGTGAAAATGTTGTATCTTTGCAAGGAGAAACCTTAAACGCTGACGAGAGACAGGCAATGCTCGACGAGCAGAAGAACCTCGCAGCAAAGATTGCAACTGCCAAGCAGGTATATGGCGACTACTTCGATAGCGACTTTGCTGTACCGCAGGACGTGAACGAACTTGTTGCCATGAACATGCCTAAGGAGAAGATTTCTTGGGAAGGCCGTGAAGGTGTTCGTGGCTTGCAGCAGGAACTCGGCAGCAACTTCACAAGGAGAATTGGCAGGACGAAGGGCAGCACATACGCATTCAACCAATATCTTGCCAAGAAGGGCGAGGGCATCAGTACCGACAAGGCTATCCACGACATTTGGGAGAGTACGATGAACCAACTGCCCGATGGCGAGAAGCGTTGGGACACCGAAGAGATACGCAATGCTTTCATTGACATGTTCCGCAATGCGGAGAACCCGACAGACATCAGAGATTATGTGTACAACACACGTATTCGTCAGGCAGAGGATATGCAACGTGCCGAAGAAGAGTCTGTCGCAATGGCACAGATGGACGAGGACATCCGTCAGCGCATGGGAATGGAGCGAGAGGAATATGACGCTTGGATATCCGAAATGGCAGCAAGAGCGGAAGCGCAGGCGGCCTATGAAAACGAAACGTATAACGAAACAAATATAAGCGATGACAGAGGAACAGAAGAAAGCACTGGAACAGAGGGTACTGGAGAAGTGCAAGGGCAAGAAGGTATCGGGATTGGAACTGAGGAAGATAATCCTGCAAGTGTTGGACGAGATGGAGCAGGAGAAGACACTGGCAGAGTAAGCGCAGAAGAAATAGAGAGCCAAGAGCAGGAGGAAAGTGCAGAGGAAGAGGGAAAAACTTTGCCTGAGAGCGAAGAAAATCCCGAAAAAGGCTTGGAAAATCAAGAAGAAAATGCTACCTTTGTACTGACATTAGAGAACCTTGAAGCAAGTGACCTTGACGAAGCCGTGAAGAGTGGAGCGAGGGCATGGCTGAATGGCGACAAGTCACCTGCAAACCAATTGTCATTTTTAGCAGCACAAGATTATGTTAGGGATTTCAACGAGCGTACTGAACGCAGTGGCAGCAATGCCGACGGAGCACAGTTGGGCAGCGAAGATAATGGCGTTGCCAACGGAGAGAATGGACGAGGAAACGGAGAAGGTGGATTTGTGGATACAGAGAACGATGCAGAAGGAGTATCCGCAGACAGAGCAGGCAGAACGGATAGTGCGCCTGATGTGGCCAGCAGTGATGGAGAGAGAGGCGATAGAGGCGTATCTTCGGAAGAATCCGCAGATGGAGATGGCTCTGCCGTTAGTGACACCACAAGAGGCCGCAATGGTAGGGGCAATAGAAGTAATGGCAAACGTAGAGGACGAGGAAGTAGCAGCACAATTTCTTCAAGAGATGCTGGAGGGAACACGATTGCCGATGCAAAAGCAGAATTAGACGAAGCACTTAAAGACTTTGAGGATATCCTCAAGGAAAGTTTCACAGAGCCTGCTAAGGGCAAACTGCTTGCAGCAGACCCTGTGTCTTTGTACACCTATCTTGGAGCGGTCAAGGCTATCAAGTTGATAACCGCAGGTTCTAAGGTAGCTTATGCCGCAGCCAAACTTGGATATTATGAGTTCAAGGAATGGTTCGACGTGATGAAAGCCAAACTTGGCGCTCTCCTGCGTGACTATGCAGGCATGGACGATGAGCAGATAGACGGCTTCATCGAAATGATGTGGGACTACGACATCACCGTTGACGGAGAAACACGCAAGGTTAGGGAATGGGCATCTATGATGAGTGATGCTAAACTGCGTGAGCAGATGAGCCTGACCATTGAGGAGAAGCGCAAACTGCAAGCCGAAGCGGAGAGCACACCCACAACAATCGCAGACATTACTAATATACGCGAGAGCCTGCCGTTCTTGTTGCCTAAACAGCAGGAGGACGTGCAGAAAGCGGAACGTCAGTTCTTCACGGAGGAACATGCAGACGCAAGGCACGGACACGGCAAGGGTTACATGTTCACCAACGGAACAGGTACAGGCAAGACGTACACAGGTCTTGGCATAGTGAAGCGTTTCCTGAAGCAGGGCAAGAAGCGCATCCTTATTGTTACAGCGCAGGAAACGAAAATCAATGACTGGATAAGGGACGCGAAGAATCTTGGCATAGAGGCCACAATGCTCCCAGACACAAAGACAAAGGGAAGCGGTGTTGTCGTCACTCAGTATGCCAACATGAGGCAGAACAGGGCGTTGTTGGAAGACGAGTTCGACCTTATTGTGTACGACGAGAGCCACAAACTGATGGAGAATCAGGATGGCACAACAACAAGTGCATCTATTGCGCATCACATGCTATCCAACAGAGACGAGCGTCAGGCAGCGCGTCGTGTCATCATGGGCGGTGAGTTCGGGAAGCGTTACTACGAGGCGAAGGACGAACTTGAACTGCTGGTGAAAGCGCTCAGTACGCCTACAACAGAATGGACGGACGAGATAAGGGATGCTGTCTATGGCAAATACGGCAAATCGGGACTTGCCATGTTGGATGGTAGGGTGACGGAATTGCGTGACTTTATCGAGAAGTTCGAGGAGAGACTGGAAGAAGAGGTGGACAACTACCTGTCGGATAGCGAGAACGCAGCGAAAGCGAGAGAGGCAGCAGCTAAGACAAAGGTTGTGTTCCTGTCCGCTACGCCATTCAACACGCCTGCTAACCTTGACTATACAGAGGGTTACATCTTCAGCTACTCGAACAAGGACGAGGTGGAGAAAGAGGCCGACAGGCTGAAGCGCAGAGACAGCTTCCTTATTGACAAGTTCAATGCAAGCCATCAGCGTAACGCGAAGACGAATACTGTGACACGTATCACCCAAGAGCGAATCTCCGACCCATTGAAGGCGAGCGAGGAAGAAGTGGCATTCAGCGACTACATGCAGAACGACCTCGAAACAATGAGCGGACGCGACCTTGACAGCGAGTATGACTACAGCCGCGAGTTCCCAAAGTTGGACTTTGAGATGGCCGACCTGTTCAATGATGCCATTCAGTCATTGTCGGACGGACGATTCAATGCGTTGGCAGACTACTTTGACCACCTGCTGAACGACTACAATACAATGACTGCATACCTTGAAATCTTCAAGGCGCAGATGATAGCACCACGTATCAAGGAGTACATAGACTTGGGCAAGAAGGTGACATTGTTCCATCGCAGAAAAGCGTCTAACGTCGACATGTTCCCACCGTTTGCGCTTGCAATGCAGAAAGCGAGAGAGGCTGCAAAAAACGACAGCAGTCTTGAAGATGTAGCTGACCTGTTTGAACACAGATACCGCAAGTTGTTCCAGTGGGAAGGTTCTATCGACTACATGTTCCCACAGGAGAGTATCCTTAATGAGTTTATGACAGACAAGGAGAAGGCCGACCATGCGAAAGCAGTGAGGAAGTGGAGCGAAGAGAACAACGAGACGCTTCAAACGCTCGTCGGTGAGCTAATGCTACTAAACGCGAAGATTGAGGATGCAGACAGCGACGAACTGAGCAAAATCAAGAAGGAGATAAAGGAGAAGAATGCAGCCGTAGATAAGATAATGAAGGCGCGTCCGAAGCCAAAGTGCGCACTCGTATCTGTGTTCAACGGAAGCGAAAGCGCAAAGGACAGAGCGGATGCAGTGGCAGACTTTAACAACGACAACGGCAAGACAAAGGTGCTTGTTGTTCAGGTGCAGTCGGGCAAGGAGGGCATATCACTCCATGACACTACAGGCAAATTCCCACGTGTTCAGTTGGGCATCTTCCTGCCACAGAGTCCTATTGAGTTCATACAGACAGAGGGGCGTATCTTCCGTGTAGGCAATAAGAGTAACGCAATCTTTGAGTATCCGTTGCTCGGCCTCGACATAGAATTGAGCAACTTTGCCCTGAAGATAAACGGACGAAGCGAGACGACTGAGAACTTGGCACTTGGCAGTCGCGGACGCGGCCTGAAAGAAAGCATCTCGCGTTCTGCCCTTGCGTCAAGGCATATTGCACCCGAAGACGCAAAGGGAGTAGGTGGCAAGGAACTTGACAATAGGAAGGCACAGCAGGCAGACGGCTTCAGCGTAGCAGTGAAGAACTACGACGAGTGGAGAAACGAAGAGAAACCTGCAGATGCAAATGAGATAGAGATACCAGACCCCATAGGTTACATGATGTCGAAGTGGGGACATATCGAGAATGGCGAGCGTGTCCTGACACCAAATGCTCGCAGAGGCTCTATTGCACGTTACATACCCACTCGCAGCCGACTGACAGCTATGGAGCAGCGCAACAAGGACTATGCGAGGCTGTCTGCATTGATAGGCGGTAGCGGACGTAAGGTGCTCAACGAAGGCTTTGAAGGCCATTCGCTGAACAACAAGTACGACATTGTCGTGATGAACACCGACCACAGCGTCACAGAAGGGCGCAATATGTTTGGTGTCACATCTACTGCCACAGACGTTACCGATGTGAACAAGGCGTTCAAGCACCTTGAAGATAGCGGACGTGTCATAGCGTTGGTGGTAGGCAACAGAGCAGGCGAAATCATGTCGTCCTTGAAGCAGCAGTATTCGGATGCAGTACCAGTAGCGGAGATAAAGTTACCTGCATTCGTATTGGGCGGCACACAGAGCAGTATTGTTGTCATTGATAAGATAGACAACAAGGAACTGAAGGCACAGGCAGGCGAGCAGCAGACAATAGACCTTAGCGGTGCAGCCGACGAGGATGCCCTGTTCGCACAAATAAGGGATGTTGTTGTTCCAGAACGTCACATCGACAAGGTAGGCAAGATAGCACGCAGGGTTAGAGGTATGGCCACCGCATTTATCAATGCAGGTACATTGAAGAAGGAAAAGAACTGGCGTACAAACAAAATGGAGCCTGCCTTCAACACCGATTATGGCTACCTGAACGCCAACTTTGCCACAGGCAAGATGGTATATTTTACATCAGGACACGTATACAGGAATTTCTACGTAGAGTTCAAGAAGATAGCCGAAAACGACATGAGTTACATATCGCGGCTCGCAAACGATTGGGTTAGCATTATGAACCAACTCGGCATGACCGATGAAGAACTCTATGACAAATACAGACACTACATTGACTATAAGGAAGACAGAGTAGGTGGTGTGAGGGACAGCCTTAGAGCAATGGCACAAACCATAGAACTTGCGCTTGACAAGACCCCGATGCAGATGCGCAACATCGCAGCAGGCAGAGTTGAGAACGAGGTGAGTGGTTCGTACACCCTTGAAGGCTTCATCGAGGTATTCAACAGCCTTAACGCAGATAATGCGGAACTCGAAGCACTGGCAGAGAAAGTGTTTAGTGCAGCGTCGCAGATAGAAGGCTTGCAGTTCAAGGTGCTCGCAGGCGACGCATTCAGGAGTAGTGGAGGCCACAATATAGCAGCGCATTACGTGCCGTCTCGCAACATCATAGAACTGAATAGCGACGTGTTCAACAGCATACGCATACCTGACTCGTTCAAGGCACAGACAACGGTACACGAGACAATACATGCTCTTACCTGTTGGGCAATACGTGCGTACAAGGACGAGTACACACGCAGTAAGCTGACACCCGCACAGCAGGAAGCGTGCAAGACAATCATGGATGTCTACTCTCAAATCAACAACGACGATTTCCGTAACAGGTTGCGTTTGGGCAGTTCAATGGAGGACAATGCCGAGTATGGCCTGACCAACGAGGAGGAGATGATGGCAGAACTGGCAAATCCTGTGTTCCGTGCCGCTTTGAAGGCAAAGAACCTGTGGAGGCAGATAGTGAATGGTATTAAGATGCTTCTTGGCATTGAAATTCCGGGCGTAGAGGCAGAGAAGACCGATGCCTTGACCGCACTTGAAAACGCACTCGATACATTGCTGAACACCTACGATGCTAACCTTTATGCGCAATACACGCAAGGTGACTATCGCTCGACATTCCCGATGCAGATTCCGAGCGCAATCGAAGAACGAAACAAAGAAGCGCTAAAGAAATATGAAGAGTTAAGTCAGCGATATAATGGTGTACCTTATGAGGTGGTAACATTTGGTGAGTTGTCGGACGAAGACGTGTTTAGAGTTATTGGCGCTCAAGAAGAAGATATAGCAGAGTTCTCTGCAGAAGAGTTGCACGAAGAGGCGCAAAAAGTCAAAAACGACAAGACATTAAGAAAAAGCAATGGTGGATATAGCCCATTGAACAGAAAAATCATTATCTTTGCAGACATATTAAATCCTGATACAATCGAAGAGTTCTTCTTCCATGAGAATCTCCACGGCATTCTGCATTACATATACGGAACAGGTTTCCAAAGAACTATTGCAGAGCACTTCTACAATGCAGCACCGAAAGAAGGCGGTGCAAGAGACTGGTCGTTCATTGAGGAGAAGTATAAGAGCGTAGAGCCTTACCGACAAAAAGAGGAGTTCTTCGTATATTGGCTGAGCAACGCTATGGTGCAAGGCCGTGTAAGCGACATGCTGAAGATGCTCAATGCCGAAGATGCAGAGCGAATAGACAACATATTAAATTCGATAGGATATGACAGACAAACAGAAGAAGCCGACAGAAGGGCAAAAGCAGAAGGCGAGGGAAGCATTGAGGAAGGCAATGGACGAGGTTCATTGGTATTACCCAGCAGAGAGCAAGAAGGAAGCCAAGAAGTAACCGCAGGTCAGAACGCAAGCACAGAGGATATCTTTGATGCAGCGAAGCGTCACTTTGGTGTCACGCACGACATCCGTGAGGCAGGCTATGTTCTGCCTGACGGCACAATGCTTGACTTTAGCGGCAGACATCAAGGAGCGGACGAGGACACTGCAAGTGGGCAGCGCCACACAGACCACAGAGAGGTTGTAGCTCTCGCATACACCTACGACGAGGAAGGTGAGGAGGTCGAGACAGGTATCCGTACCGACATGACCGACTTTATAGAGCGTGGTGCAATCAGGATAGACGACAATGCAGGCTTTATCAACCTATCCACCAAACCAACTGCTGAACAACGTAACGTATTGCGCAGGCTGATAGCACGCAATGGCGGTGACGTTCAAGTAGACTTCGGCAATGGCTGGGACAGCGAGAACTATGTAGAGTACGACGAGGCGAGAGCAGCACGTGTACTTGCCGACATAGACAAGTATTATGATGAAGGCATCATTCCGACTGGTGATAGTCAGGACAGACGGCTTCACAGAGGTGCTGGTCAGGCTCTTGGCGTTCCCTATCAAGGCAGCAAGAGCAGGATAGCAAGAAGCATCATCAATGATTTGCCTGCAGGTGACAGGTTTGTTGACCTGTTTAGTGGCGGTGGTGCTATGACACATGCAGCCATCAACAGCCGCAAGTATGGAACATATCACATGAATGACATCAACCCGAAGGGTCAGGAGTTGTTCATGCAGGGAGTGCGTGGCGATTGGAGAGGCTATGACAGAACGGACATGACCGAAGAGGAGTTCAATGCCATCAAGGGCACTCCCGAATCGCTCGTATGGTCGTTCAACGGACTTGGTAGGACACTTGCCAAGAACGACAATAGGAATCGTGTGGCAGAGCAAGTAAGGCGCGTACAACGCTTGGAAGAGTTGAAGCCTTATGAGGAAACCATCGAGACGAGTGCCAACGACTACAAGAACGTCACGTTGAAGCAGGGCGATGTCGTATATGCCGACATACCTTACGAGAACACCGACCAAAGCGGCTACGGCAAGGGCAAGTTCAACAAGCAAGAGTTTATTGAATGGGCACAGGCTCAGGACGTACCAGTCTTTGTGAGTGAGTACAGCATGCCTGACGGATGGACTGAAATCAGTTCGTACAATGTACAGGGTATGCGTGGAGGCACACGCAATGAGAAGCTGTTCGTACAGGACAAGTTTGCCGACTATGCGAAGATAGACAGGCTGCACAGAATGCCGACATTCTACTCCAACGCAGAGAGAGCCGTTGAGGGCATCAAGCAGGAGAAGGCCACACCTGAGCAATGGCTTGCTATGATAACAAAGGCAGGCGGCTTGAAGGCAGGCGAAGACAAGTGGATGGGACTGTCTGCTTGGCTGAAAGGTCAGGACAAGAAGTCGCTCACTAAAGATGAGGTGCTTGATTTTATTAAGAGCAATCGCATAGAGGTTCAGGATGTGGATTATGCCGAGTATGGCGATGTAAATCAGGAGAAGCTTGACCAATACAACAGAGAGTTCAATGAGTACATGGCACAGGCAGAAGAGGAAATGGATAGCCTGTACCCAGCCGACCATGCAGACCGAGCATTCGAGATGATGGTTGATGACTATGGCGATGATTTCCGTGATGCGTTTGAATATCAAGGTACAGGCAGTGGTACTTATGAGCTTGTGCCTACGATGGATTGGAATGACGAGTTGACATCACCAGCCAAGTATTTCCTCGACGCAGAGAATACCATCAACAGCACACGCCTTAATTACACCACCGAAGGCCTTGAGAATAAGCGCGAGATTGCTTTGGTTGTGCCAAGCATTGAAAGTTGGAACGAGAGTGACGAGATTCACTTTGGCGATGCAGGCGAAGGCAGGGCGATTGCTTGGATAAGGTTCGGAGACACAGAAATAAGCAGGAAGCCAACAAAAGAAGAACAAGAGAGAATGTTGGCCGAAATGCCAAAGGCTGATGAGTGGGTCAAGGAAGATGGAAGTCAGTTTGTCAACAAGCATGATTTGTATTACGCTCCCGGTAAAAACAGATTTGACTTGGGTGGCGCGTATGTTGTAAATAAGAATGGAAGATATTATGTAGAGGTGTCTCCTTCTGTTCTACGCAAGTACGCCACAACTCCTTTCCTGCGAGACGGATATGACACGTTGGAAGATGCCGTTAATGAAATCAATAAGTTCATCGTAAGCAAGAAAAATGTTAATCAGCGCGTCCTTGTCATTGACGAGATACAGAGCAAGCGGCATCAGGAAGGCAGAGAGAAGGGGTATGTCAGCAGCGAGCAATCGGAGCGGCTTTGGCAATTAGGCCAAGAAGCGAAGCAAGCCGAACAGGAATACGCGGACTACAGAACGGAGTTATGGAATAAATATAAGGATACCTACGACTCAATTGGCGATATGATTGCAGGTGGGTTGACAAAAGAAGAGGATGATAAACTCCTTGAATTGCGTGAACGCTTCTCTACACGTTATGAAGAATTTAGAGAACTAAAAGACAGATTGCCTGCCGATGGCATCCCCGATGCTCCATTCGATAAGAATTGGCACGAACTTGCCATGAAGCGGATGCTCCGCTATGCAGCCGAGAACGGCTACGACAAGATTGCTTGGACGAAGGGCGAGCAGCAGGCAGAGCGGTACAATATAGGGAATGTTGTTGACTTTATAAATGTCGCACCTTATGAAGCGCAAAGTCCGAATGAGGTGGACGGCTTCGATGTGGATATACAGCCAAAGAACGGAGATACTATCCGTATATTTGCGGACAAGGAAGGAAACATACATGCGGGCGAATACGAAGGTAAGAACTTGTCAGATGTCGTTGGCAAGGCTTTGTCAGAGAAGATTCTTTCATCCACAGAGCCGCAAACCATAGAAGGCGATGGCCTCCGCATCGGTGCAGAGGGTATGGCTGGCTTCTACGACAACATCCTGCCTCGCTTCATGGATAAGTACGGCAAGAAGTGGGGAGTGAAGACGGAAGAGATTGAACTGCCTAACCTTGAAGACAACGGCCTCACGATGTGGTCTGTGGATGTTACACCTGAGATGAAGGAGAGTGTGATGCAAGGTCAGCCGATGTTCCGCGACGGACTTGGGCAGATAACCTACGAAGAGAGTCTTTCGGCAAGTAAGGCAGCAGGCTACACGAAGAAGCAGCACGACGCATGGTGGAACAGGACGCAGAAGAATATGCGTCACACTGCCGAAGATATGGCAGAGAAGATGCACATCAGCGACATTGTTACAATCGTGGACAGCGCAGACGAACTTGAGGACTTTGACAGCCTGACCGAAGAGGACAAGCAGTCGAAGGGATGGTTCGACCCGAAGACAGGCAAGATAGTCGTAATACTCGGCAATCATGGAAGCGCACGTGACGTTTTGCAGACGATGCTCCACGAGGGTGTCAACCACTACGGACTGCGTAGGCTGTTTGGCAAGCACTTTGAGACGTTCTTGAAGAATGTCTACAACAATGCTTCTCCCGAGATACGAAACGAGATAAACAAACTGATGTCGCGCAATGGTTGGAACTATGAGACGGCAACAGAGGAATATCTCGGCAAGTTGGCAGAGGACACAGACTTTGAGAACGCACAAAAGGCTGGATGGTTTGCACAGATAAAGAACTGGTTCATGGATATGCTCCGCAGCATCGGCCTTGACCGCTTCTTTGCTCCTGACTATGAGAGCCTGTCGGACAACGAACTCCGTTACATCCTGTGGCGCAGCTACCAAAACCTTGTGAACCCGAACAGGTATCGCAGTCTTGTTGACACGGCTATAGACATAGCGAAGCAGTTTGAACTTGGAGTCGGTAAGTTTGCTGAGAATGCAGGAAGCGCAGAGCACGTGGCAGAGAGTGGTAGCAAGTTGCACAGGGATGGCGACTTTACTCCGAGAGACAGAGCCATAGCACGTGACGAGTACGAGCGTATCGTGTCAAGCGGCAGCTATCAGTTTAGAGAAGCCGTACAAGACAGCATGCTTGGACTGCGTAGGGCAATGGAGAGCATAGACAATGGTACACGTATAGAGGACGTTCCCGACAGCGAGAATGCCTATACTGCAGAGAATGCCATGAGCAGTAAGAACGCAGCAGAGCAGCACAATTTCTTCCGCGAATACATGACACCATTGCTCAATGCCATACATGCCATAGCAGGCGACAGCGCAGAGAAGCGCCAAGAGCTAATCGACTACATGATGGCAAAGCACGGCTTGGAGCGTAACGAGAAGTTTGCTGCACGCGACGCACGTGAACAAGCCGACGCAACGGATGGTGACTACGATGCACTCTACGAACGGAACAGAAAGAAGGACTATTCAGGCCTTACTGCACTGACAGGCACGACAACTACATTCTTGGCAGAGAAGCTGGCACGTGATAAAGTCGATGCGTATGAGGCACAGCACGACACCACAGACCTTTGGGTGGCAGTGAACAACGCTACGAAGACTATACTCGCAAAGATACGTCTTGGAGGTCTGCTGAGTCAGGAAAGATACGAGCAGATACGTGACCAGTTCGAGTATTACATTCCTCTTCAAGGATGGGACGAGACAACGAGTGACGAGGTGTACGGCTACCTGACAAGCAAGGATAGTCCGTTGATGGGCGGCACAATCAAGCATGCTTACGGACGAATGAGCAAGGCTGACGACCCGATAGCAACCATAGCAATGATGGCAGACAAAGCCATCATGCAGGCTAACCGCAACGACATGAAGCAGCGTTTCCTTACATTCGTAGAGAATCATCCAAGCGACCTTGTGAGCGTTAACAGGTTATGGCTGCAGTATGACGAAGCACACGACGAGTGGATTCCTGTATTCGCCAACATCGACAAGAAAGACACGCCAGCAGAAGTAGCTCGGAAGGTAAGGGAGTTTGAAGAGAACATGGAGCAGTTGGCAGAAGCCGAGCCTGAAAAGTACAAGCATGGCAAGGATGCCGTGAACATACCTTACAAAGTAGTGAAGGGCAACCTGAGAGAGCATCAAGTATTGGTGAAGCGTGGCGGAGAGACATACGTTCTCACCATCAACGGCAATCCAAGAGCGGCACAGGCCTTGAACGGCCTTACCAATCCCGACGTAGAGGCAGGTGGTCTTGTTGGCAATATGCTGAAAGGCGTAGAGAACATCAACCATCAGTTGAGCGCATTCTACACAACAAGAACACCTGACTTCGTCATAAGCAACTTCTTCCGTGATATGCTCTACTCTAACTGCATGACATGGGTGAAGGAGAGTCCGAGCTACGCACTCGCGTTCCATAAGAACTTCGGACGTGTCAATCCTGCAATAATGGGTAGGCTGTTCAAAAAATGGGAGAGCGGCACACTCGACGAGAGCAATGAGTTGGAGCGCCAGTTCAAGACATTCCTGCTGAATGGCGGTGAGACAGGCTACACAAATGTGCGCGACATCGAGGGTCATAAGAAAGCCATTGCTGCCGAGTTGAAGCGCATGAGCAGTACACCGAGAAAGGCATGGCGTGCGCTTGGTCTGACACTTGACCTGATGAACAGAAGCGTGGAGAACTGCGCAAGGTTTGCCGCCTTCCTGACATCACAGGAGATGGGACGCAGCATAGGTCGCAGCATCTACGACGCGAAGGAGGTGAGTGTGAACTTCAACAAGAAGGGTGCAGGCGGCAAGATGGTCAATGCTGTGGGGCAGACAAACTTAGGCAAGTTAGGCAGCTACATTGGTGGCGGTGGCCGTTTGCTCTTCGTGTTCTGGAACGCAGGCGTACAAGGTATGACCAACTTCGGCAGATTAGCGAAGAAGCATCATAAAAAGTTCTTAGCAGCAGCAGCAGCAAACTATGCACTTGGCGTAATTATGCCACTTGTTGCGATGGCTGTAGGTGGAGATGATGATGATTACTACGACCTGCCCGAATACGTACGCAGAAGCAACATCTGCTTCCGTTGGAGCAAGGACATGCCGTGGATAACCATTCCGTTGCCAATCGAGCTTCGTGGCTTGTACGGACTTGGCGAGTTGACAACAGGTGTAATAACAGGCAAGGAGCATTACAGCAACGGAGAGTTGGCACACAACATCATCAGTCAGGTGAGCCAAATCCTACCTCTCGACTTCATGGAAGGCGGTGGTGGACTGCACGCTTTAATACCGAGTGTTGCAAAGCCTGCAGTGGAAGCAGCGACCAACACAAGTTGGACTGGCCTGCCAATCTACAAGGACACGCCATACAACCAAAACGACCCCGAGTACACGAAGGTATATAAGAATGCCGACAAGTACATCGTGGGCGCAAGCAAGTGGCTGAATGAGTTCACAGGCGGCAATGAGTACAAGAAAGGCTGGGCAGACGTAGTGAATCCGTCGCAGATAGAGTACATGTTGAACGGCTACTTCGGTGGCTTCTTCAAAGTTCCCAACCAACTCGTTAAGATGGCAGAAACAGCCTTTGGAGACAGGGAGTTCGATTGGAGAAACATGATGCTTGCCAACAGACTCCTGAAGAATGGTGACGAGACAACGCAGGACAGGAAGCTCCGCAATGCTTTCTTTAGGTACAAGGAAGAGTATGAAGAGACTAAGCGACTGCTTAACGATTACAACAAGGCAGTGGAGAAAGGCGAACTGAAATATGCAGCCATCGCTAACGACCTGAAGAACTCGGAAGCATACCAAAGGTATATCATCTTCGACGAATATAGGGGCATAGCAGACGCGCTGAACAATGCTGCCAACGAAGCAACGAACGAAGAGAGGAAGGCATCGCTCCTGTCAGCATACTACGAAGTGCTTGACGACATGGTGAAGGACATTGAATCGCTCAATCCAAAGGCAGGCGAACGTGTTGATTCGCTGTCGGAAATGGCATTCAATGATTCCTACGGCACTAATCTCCGCAAGAAGATAGGCAGCGACATCGCAAGGCGTTTGGGCGGCAAGGACAGCTATGGTTCTCCAGATACTGAATACGGAAAGAACTACGAGAAGGCACGCGACTATGTGGACATTGCGGCAGACGTGACATTGCAGGTAAAGAAAAGAGAGGCGAAGGAATCTGGCGACACAAGAGTTGAGAAAGGTCTTGACAAATATCAACGCAAGATTACGGAACTGAAGCACAAACTGACAGGCCTGCACCCCGACGATGATGAAGTAATGGAGAGCATAAGGTCATTGCGTCAAAAGGCACTGGATTGGGCAGAAGAGAACAAAAAAGAGTAGTGAGAAATAAAAGTTGGAATGCAGCGATAAGGGTTAACTTTGTCGCTGCAATATAAAACAAAGATACAAGATGGAAGTGGTATTACATCGGTTGAGCAAGGTCACGATGCCGAAGGGCAGGAAGGATGCCGACAGCATCAAGCGCAGAAAGGCAATCAACAGCGACGAAAGGGCGAGAGGTCAAGAGGTGCTGATGCAGGCACAGGCGCACTACTTTAAGTTCATGCGCTACAGACTTGACTATGAACGCAACAAGCGCTACACGTATGGCAATCAGTGGGGCGACATCATCTGTGTGGACGGAGAGCGCATGACGGAGGAGGAGTACATCAAGCGTCAGGGCAATTTCCCGATGACAAACAATCTTATACGCAGGTATGTCCGCAACGTGGTTAGTGCATATCGTGAACAGGCCACAGAGCCTACGTGCGTGGCACGTGACAAGGCAGAGCAGAAGCAGGCCGAGACATTGAGCACGGTACTGCAGTACAACATGCAGTTGAACAAGGCAAGGGAACTCTATGCACGTGGCATGGAGAACTTTCTGGTTGGCTCTATTGTCGTACACAAGAAGCTGTATGGCTGGCGTAACGACAGAATGGACAACTGGACGTACAATGTGCCTATCCCGAACTTCATACCCGACACCAACATGACGGACTACCGAAATTGGGACTGCGCGTTTGTCGGACAGATACATGACTATTCCTACGAAGACGTGCTGCACAACTATGCTCATACACCTGCAGACTACAAGAAGCTCGCAGACATCTATGAGCAGGCACGTGACTTAAAGGCTGGCATCTACACGTGGGAGAACTTCGGCTTCAACAGAGACCAAGTATATTCCGACTTCCTCTTCCCTGTCGACGACACCAAGTGCAGAGTAATTGAGGTGTGGCGCAAGGAGAGCAAGCCGCGTTATCGTTGCCACGACTACAACACAGGCGAGTACTTCAAGATAGACACAGAGGACTTGGACGAAATGGTTGTAGCCGAGAACAACAGAAGGTGGGAGCAGGCACAGCGCAACGGCATACCATACGAAGACGTGCCGTTCATCACGGCAGAGTGGTTCATGGATAGCTATTGGTATTACTATTTCGTCACTCCATTCGGTGACATCCTGAAGGAGGGCGAGACACCATACGAGCACAAGAGCCATCCGTATGTATTCAAGATGTATCCGCTCGTCGACGGCATCGTGCGCAGTCCAGTTGCGGATGTCATTGACCAACAGAGAGCGGTTAACAGAGCCTACATCTTGTGGGACTTCATCGTAAGGGCAAGCGCGAAGGGTGTATTGCTCATCCCCGACGAGTGTATACCACCAGACATGTCACCAGAAGACTTTGCCGACTCATGGGCAAAGTTCAATGGCGTTGTAGTCTATACACCGAGCAGGTCAGGTGCTACGCCACAGCAGGTAAGCAGCAACTCCACGAGCATCGGACTGCAGGAGATGCTGAACTATCAGTTGAAGTTCTTCGAGGACATAAGCGGTGTGAACGCAGCACTGCAAGGCAAGGCGAGCTTCGCAGGCGAGAGCGGTAGCCATGCACAAGTAATGGCACAGAACGCAGCCACAAGCCTGATAGATATATTTGAGAGCTACAATGAGTTTGTGACGGACGCAGCATACAAGGACGTGAAGAACATCCAGCAGTACTACGACGAGAAGCGCATACGCGACATTGCTGGCGACGATGCAGCCATTAACCCGAGCAAGGTGCTGACAATCGACACCGACATCAGCATAGCACAGAGCAAGGCCACAGCAGCCTACAGAGACAGCCTTAACGCATTCCTTGTTGAACTCTACAAGGACGGAGCAATCAGCGTGAAGCAGATGCTCAAAGTCGGTAAGTTTGACTTTGGCGACGAGCTATTGCAGGATATTGAGAGTCAGGAAGCGCAACTGAATCAAGGCCAAGTGCCAAATGGTATATCGCCCGAAATGATGGAGCGCGTAGGGCAAGGTGCAAATCCGCAGGCAGTTCAACTGATGCAAAGAGCGACAGGGACAAGATAGAGTGTTGTTTAGTTGTGTAATGATGGTTAATAGTTAGGTTAGATGAGTGCAGGCTGGCTGTGAAGTTGGCCTGCATTTTTTATATCGTAGCCGCAGAAACAACCTTCTTACTCATGCCATGCGACTTGTAGATGTCGCGTTTGACGATGCGCGGCAGTTCCATCTCGTGCATACAAATCTGCATACCAATGGCTCGCGTCATAAGGCGGTCATCGTGGTAGCCTTCCATCGCCTCGTATCCACCTTTCTCCGTTTCGATGTAGGTCATGTACTCGTTAAGACATTCCTCTTCGCGTTCAACATAGAGGCGTTGGCGCACCACTTCCTGCAGGTTGTAGATGATAACCTTCTTGGTAAGAGGATTAGTATGGAAGCCGTACTTTCGTGGCAGCTTTTGCCTGATGTCCTCTGCTGATTGCTTACGTGCATAGAGTTGCTTGCCATAAACGTCCGCAATGAGTGTAAGGATATACTCGGCCTCGCCCTTTGTGTTGTTCGTCTCGAGCGTGTTGCTCTCAATGACAAGCAGGGCATTGTTGTAGTATGCAGCCACCTGCGTAGCCTTCCAAGCCAGTCTGTCCATTTCAATGTGCCCGTGCCATTCCGCAGCCACAACAGGCGGTTCTCCGTCAATCATGGGCAGTCTGTCAATCACAAGGATATCCGCGAAGTCAGCCTTCTGCGACATGCCTTTAGCCACGTCGACAACAACGAGGTAGCGGTCTATGACCTCTTCCTCTTCTGTTCCCTTCTCCACGTCGTGCCAAATGAACAAATGCCCTTCCTCGTCCTTGCGGAAGCGCAGGTTCTGCAAAGCCTTCTCCTCCTTGTCTGCATCACCGAATATCTCGCCTATCATACGTGGCGGCTTGCAGCCATCCTTGAACTGCTCCACGTCTTCATTATAGAACACCTTACGCCCAGAGAACGAGAACGCCTCGATGTCGTTAGTAGGGCATTCCGAAGCCATGTCAGCGTGGCAACGGCACTTGGAGCGCTCCACGATGTACCAGTTGATATCTTCAAGCGTAGCGCCCTGCTCCCACAGCCACCAAAGGTATTTGCCCGACTCCTCGCGTGTGGATGCTATCTCCTCGCTGTTGCGGTTCTTGTATAGCTTTGTGGCGAATTGCTTCACCTGTCCCTCTCCGTCGAAAGGCAGCGTGTCCCAATCAACCTCAATCCAAGACACGAACAACGACTCGAACTGGCTGTTGCCTTCTTTGGCATCCGTATATTCCTTATGGAAGAAGTTGCCTGTTCCGTTTGCCGTAGACTCGTAGACAATCATCGAGTAAGGTCTGTACGGCACACCCTGAATGGTAGAGCGCACAATGCGGGCAGGAGTCTTCTTTTCCGTCGGCTCCCAAAGTCCGACCTCCGATATATGGGCGAGCGCGTAGGCATCGCCACGAATGGCATCAGGAGCTTCGTATGAAGCAATGGTGATTGTGCAGTCGCGTTGCGGTATACGTTTGTAGTCGCCAGTGAGTCCGACGTTCTCCATCTTCTTCTCGTTGGGATTATATTCCTCGCCCAACGCATACAGCATCTCGATAGGATAGCTCTCCAAAGCTCTGTCGTACATCGCCTTGATAGCAAACGAAGTCTTTTTGCGTTGTGAAACGATGATAGAGTTAAGTCCAGTCTTATGCACAAGTTGAAGCCAAGCCATATAGAGTTGGATACACGTAGAGCCACCCCATTGTCGAGTCTTCAGCAGTACAAGTCGTATAGGCTTGTTGGCCTTCCTCATGCCCTCCAGCTTCTCGACGAGCTTACGTTGCGCTCGATTGAGACGGAAATGAATCTCGCCCTCGCCCGGAGTACGTGACAATACGAAGATATACAGGACAGCCCAAAAAGCGAAGTCGTGTTTTATCCTGACACGAATGAACTGCGATATAATCTTCCCCTTTTCCACGCCGGAGTAAGGTTCTTGGCTGATAGTCTTGAAGAAAGCCTCGATGCTGCCTTCCTCGATGATTTGCCTGACGAGCGGAACGTCCATCATTTCCTTCGGCAGGTATTGTACAGGAAGTGGGAAGTCTGGAATCTCCACCTTGACACGTTCCCCCGTAGAGCCTTCTCCTGTGACAGGGTTGAACTTGGCGCGTCTGGCAGTATTTCTCCTGTCGTTTTCTTCGAGTATCAGCCTTATCTGCTCATCGTCCGTTATCGGAGCATGTGCTTTAGTTTTCTCTTCTTTTCTTCGTACCATTTCTTTTTCTCATAAAAGATAATAGTTCTTGCAGTGCTTGGAGTAATGTAGAAGCGTGGAGCTTTTTGGTTCACCACCCTGCATGCAATCTCGTAGATTGTAAGTTCAGGGTGTGCCCTTTTAATCTTCATTGCCCTTTTGAAAATCTCTCGGAACATGCCATCTCTGTATTTGTTGTGTCCGTGCGGCTTGATTCCCCTCATCATTTCCGAAATGACAATAGCCGCTCTTTCCTCGCTCACCCAGAACCGTTTGGCGGGAGAATTGACCACATCCACGAACAATTTGTCTTGGTCAACGAAGGCCGCTTCGTGTAAAAGTTTGCGATAAGCACGCAATAAATCACGATTTCTTTCTTGAATAACGTCCGATATGCTCCCTTTGTGCTTCATTTTTAAGCTGTTATCTGCCTGCAAATTTAGTACACAAAGTGTGAAAAATAAAACTCGATACCCATATAAAGGCCTTATTTTTGCGGTGACAAATAACTTAAAAACCAATTATAGACATGGCAGAGGTTGAAAATAAACAAGTTAAGAGCAGGCGCGACGCTATGGTAGAGCGCCTAAAAGGTCGTTATCCTGAAAAAGAATTTGTCGACGATGAGGCAATTTATGGCCAAATCTACGATGACTACGACAACTACGACAATGATATTGAGGGCTTTAAGGAGCGTGAAGCGAGTCTTGTAGACCTGTTTAACAAGAACCCAAGTGCCGCACGTTTTATAACTGATTTAGCAAAGGGTGAAGACCCGTGGATTGCAGTTATCAAGCGTCTGGGCATTGATGGTATTACAGACCTGCTGAACAACCCCGAGAAGCAAGAGGAGTATGCAAAGGCAAACGCGGACTACGTGGAGAATCTTGGTAAGGAGACTGCGTTGGAAGATGAGTACAATGCGAACCTTAGTGAGAGCCTCGCGCTGTTGGAGCGCATTCAGGGCGAGAAGCAGTTGAGCGACGAGCAGATGGATGCAGCGTATGCTTTGATAACCAAGATAGCAAACGAAGCCATTATGGGCAAGTTCTCCGAAGAAACAGTGAACATGGCATTGAACGCCCTGAATCACGACACCGACGTGGAGAATGCCCGTGCCGAGGGTGCTATTGCAGGCAAGAACGCCAAGATAGACGAGAAGCTCCGCAAGGCTGACGAAGGTGACGGGATGCCGATGAGCGGTAGCGGAAACTCTACCAAAGCGCAGAGGCCTGTAGGCTATAACATTTTCGCAGAAGCGAGAGGAGCTAATTGAGAGAAATAAAGGAAAGTGAAGAGTTAAAAACCAAAAAAAAAAGATTAAAAGTATGGAACAAGTAAGTGTGACAGGGTACACCCCTAACGTAGCCAGCAACGGAACTGCTGGTCTGCAAAGTCAGGCTTGTAATCAGCCTACCACCGTATCGGGTGCTGCTGAAGCCACTGGTGGCGTAAGTGGTGCAAACTTCATTGAACCCGATATTGACGAGGAGTTGTTTAAGTTTTCGAGCGATGACACTCCCCTGATGAACCTGATGCTGAAGGCAAAGAAGGTCTCTGTTGATAGCGCAGAGGTAAACCACTACAGCATCGACGAACCCACCGCAATGGTAACCGTAGCAGGCGTTACTGCTGGCAGCAACAAGATTCAGCTTGTGGCTGCTGACAAGATGAAGGTACACGCCTACGACGTATTGAGCGTAGTTGGCGTAGAAGGCTACACTGGCGACACCACCGCAGCAACTATCGCCAAGAGTGGCCGTCCACTGCAGTTGTTTGTAACTCAGGTAAACGACGACGACGAGTTCACCGTAAAGGCCATCAATGGCGTGAAGACAAATGCTACAGACGAGTATGGCGACCTTCCTTCTGCTTCTGCTACAAGCACGGATTGGAACTACCAGAACACCAACGTCATTGCAGCAGGCACGAAGATTATCATCTTGGGCAACGCTCTGTATGAGACACAGAAGGAGGTTGACCCCGACATGGTACTGCCGAGACCCGAACTCATCTACCTGCAGAAGCGCGGCATGAACAACGTAGTCAGCGACTACTTCGAGAGTCAGCGCAAGAAGATTCCGTTCTCTAAGGCAATCATCGCAGAGGCTGCCATCCGTAACTTCAAGGTGAAGGGCAACCGCACCCTGCTCATCTCTCAGCCCGGCAAGATTCGCGTTAAGGCTAAGAAGACAGGCGACATGCAGTATGACTACATGACAACGGGTGTTCGTTGGCAGGTAAAGCGCGAGGTAGAGCATACAGGCAAGTGGACTTACGATGAGTTCGTAGGCCTTGCAAAGCTGTTCTACACAGGTGAGGACGTTCCCAACAACTGCATCGTGCTCGCAGGCAAGAACTTCATGGAAGGCATTCAGTGCATTGACTGGAGCAACCATCCCGAGGTGAAGATTGAGGTCAAGACCAACAAGCTCGGTTGGAAGGTAACTTCTATCACAACCGTCTTCGGTGGCTTCGACTTCAAGCGTGAGCCTACAATGGACAGATGCGGCTACGAGAACTGCGCACTTCTTCTTGGCGAAGACCGCTTGGTACACTACCAGCGCAAGGCTGAGAGCAGCTTCAGCGAGAAGGTTGAAGGTGAAGAGGCAACACGTAGCGGTATCTTGGTATGGGATGCCCTCGCATTGAAGGGTAGCTGCCATATCTGGGTAGACGGCAAGGGCGGTGAGACCGCAGGCGGTGCAACAGAGTTCAAGCTCTGGACGGCCACAACAGAGCCAAGCGGTGGAGGCCTCGTTGACGGACTCGTGTACTACTTCACAAAGGCATTGAGCCTGAGTGCAATCAGCACGAAGAGTCCTGCCTATAGCGTGAATGCGGGTGAGACCTACAAGTATACAACCGCAGCAGGTTGGCAGAAGTACTATGGTTCAATCTCCGCTCAGTAATAGAGCATAAAAACCGACAGAAGGGACGGACGCTTAGATGCCGTCCGTCCCTTTTTCTTTCAAGAAACGAACAGGCTGACAAGGCCGAATAAATAAAGAAACTATGGGATACATAAAAACATACGGCATAAATGGGTTGCTTGAATGGCATGGTGTTATTCATTCTGGCGGCATTAAGATGAAGGTTGACTTTACAAACGGCAGCGTTACTGCTTATGGCGTTGCGCCAGCCACATTCATCACGAAGCACGAACTGACTCAGCACATCATTGAGAACAGCGAGGAGTTCAAAAGTGGTCGCATTAAGCTCGTGAACAAGAACCAATTGCCAGAAGCGGTGAGCGCTATTGTCGAAGAAAAGGTAGAAGATACAAATGAAGCGCCTGCTGTTCGGGAAGAAGTTGTTGAGAACGACGAAGCGCCTGCGGATGGCGGTGTGCAGAAGGTAAGCGTATCGGACAAGTCCGAGGCAGTAGAGTGGTTGAAGGAGCATTACCCCGAGAAGGAGTACAACGGCTTCAAGCTTCGTGGCAAGGATGCCTTTGCTGCAGCATGCAAGGAGTGCAATGTAGAGTTTGACATTCAAGGCTAACTATTAGCTATGGCAAAATACGTAACAGACACAGAGTTTAAGAGATTGGTGCGCGTCTGCTTGGACGAGAACATGAGCAGTGAGACACTCAGCGCATTAGAGGACATTGATACCCTGTCTTTGGACGAGCTTATTGAGAGCAAGGCTGAAGATGCGGCATTGTCGGTTGTCCGTGCAGCCCCGATAGACAAGTTGGGTGACGTGGCGCAATCTCTTGAAGGCT
>Ga0310694_10000949_pt1 | contig 35076 bp, 41 predicted proteins | sample 174DNAGHGhighgp2_FD_203884 | JGI IMG/M metagenome (GOLD analysis project Ga0310694, IMG submission 203884) | Sheep rumen microbial communities from Palmerston North, Manawatu-Wanganui, New Zealand - 1742 DNA GHGhigh gp2 (v2) (version 2) | ecosystem: Host-associated > Mammals > Digestive system... | reverse complement strand
CATCACTTATTTCGCAACGCCCTTTCCGCAGTCCACATCATACCGTGTCTCAAGTAGCTATGACAGGTGGTGGAAATAGAGCTTTGCCAGGAGAGGTCTCTATGGCACACAATGGCGTACTATTCCTGAAGAAAACCATACGTCCGTTATTCTTTTAAGATATTACTACCACTTTTTTATAAGAATTTATTCGTTGTTTCGTTAATAAATTACTACCTTTGTAACCGAAATATTATTGTGATTATGGCTACAAAGGTTGCATACGCTATTGCACGTGAATCCTCAGATGACAGGACTCTTCAAAATCAATATGACAACATATGTAAAGTTGCCAAAGAACTAGGATATAAAATAATAAAGGAGTTTGGTGAGAATGTCACTGGTGATGCTACAAAGAAGGATGGGGCTGACCCGGATTTTATTGAAGAATTAAGAGCGGCAATTAAAGAACAGAAACCTGATGCGATCTTCTGTTTTTGGATTGATAGGCTTACAAGAACGACGTTCAAACAGGGCGCATACCTAAATGAGTTTTCTGTGATTCCTCATATCCCAATATATTTTACCAGGAAGGGCAAATGGACAATTGATCCTAAGACAAATACCATTGACTTTGATTTTCTCGCGGAATTATCGAGTGACACTACGCCACAGAAAGAAAGAGAAAATATTAAAGCGAGAACATCCTCGCAAAGAGAGAAACTAGGCTCAGAAGGCTATTTTATTGGTCATATTTCAGATGGTTATTGTGTAGAGGAAAGTTGGGGGACTTATGATGACGGTCACCGTAGGAAAATAAAGAAGATCATAATAGATAATGATAGACGTGGAGTAATTGAGGATATTTTCAGATATTACAGAAATGGTTATTCTATTGGGAAAATAGCTGATATACTTAATTCTAACAATGTTCCTACGACAAACGGTTATAGGGCTTCTACTCCTAATAAATTTGGTCATAGACAAAAATATAAAGGTAAAGATGGTATCGTAAGGGAGCGAAGTAAGGCCAAGTGGAATGGTGGCCTTGTCTCTCAGGTATTATCGAATCCCTGGTACAAGGGAGAAAGAAAATATAGAGGTGACACATTAACTCACGATGCTATTATTCCTAAGGAAGAATGGGATGAGGTTAAAGCACTTCGTGAAGAAAACAAAAAGTCTTTCAGAAGTAGAAGAGAAGCAAGCAAACATAACTTTCTCCTATCTGACTTATTTTATTGTGGCAATTGTGGTCGCAAGATGTATGGGCATTTCACAGGACTAAACAACCATTATTACTGTTCCTCTATTGACTTTAAACAAAAATGTGGATTGGTTGGCATTTGCAAAGAGAATGTAGAAGCTATTGTTTATGATATTATCAGCAATAAAGCCATCAATTCAGTTTTTGAAGGAGAGATTGACAATGTTGTAACAGATTTCTTTAAGCTGGACAAGAAAGAGGAGGAAAGACTAAAGGAAGAAATTGTAAACAATAAAAAGATAATTGCAAAGGCAGAATCGGATAATCGTGAACTTAATAAGAAAATAGATCACCTGGTGGAACTTCAAGGATTAAGTTATAATAATCCCTCATTGACAGAACGTTATGGTGCAGCTATAAATAAAGCTCTTATTGACATTAATAATAATACTGAGAAGAAAAACAAACTCTTGCTAGATAACAGGGCTATTGACAAACAATTAACAGCAAATTCTAATATAAAAGAAATACTTAGTAATATTATAGAGAATAAAGAACTTACGACAATAAAACAATTGTTCAAGCAATCTATTGAGAAAGTTGTTATTTTTAACGCTGAAAAGAGAGATGATGTTATAAAGATCATATTTAAGAACGGATTAACAGCAGAGTTTATTTATTGTGCAAGATTATTGGGTAGCAAATACATTCTTTTGGAATCCCCATTGCAATACGACAACAGCAAGAAATTCATTGTTTCAAAGCAAAAGTCAAGCTTTATTGTTGTTGACAACAATATACATTATTTTATTCGTGACCATCAATCAGATCTAAAAATAGAGGAAAAGCTGACAGGTATGCATATTTGGCGAACCAAATGTGTTGATTTGGATAGCGGTATAGCAGTAAAAGAATTCATAGAGTTGGTTAAAGATACAAGATTAGCCCTTCCCTATGAGAGATTGGAAGAACAAACTGAACTTGCTAAAGAGCAAAAGAAGCACTATCAGCAGTGGAGGAAAAAATACAATACGGGTAAACCTACAAACGAACCGTATATATTGCACAATAAAACTTATGAAGAAATCAACCTTCTCCGAAAAAGGCTGTATAATAAAGCATATAAGATAAAAAATAGAAAGACATTATCTGAGGACGAGAAAAAGGAAAGACTTAATGCAATCAAAAAGGAGTTGGCTGTTTTAACCTTACAAGTGCCATTTATTAATCCAAGGAAGAAAAGAACAACTAGAAAAGATGATAAGACTTAGGAATATTCAAGTTAAATTGATATTGCCTAAGAAGGGGGTGAATAGATAAAGGGAAGGTGTTAATGCTTTCCTTTGTTATTTATTTCTTAAATAAAATAAGGTGTAACCAGGTTTCTGTACCAGACTTATGAAAACGACCTAATCAAGCATCCTGAAGCTGGACTAAATAAGGACTCAAACAAAAAAGTTTGAATTTTTTTCTTATTTTCTTTGGTGGTTTCAGAAAAACCCTTTATCTTTGCAACCAGTTAATTGACAAATCGAACACTAGGGAAAGCGACAACCCTTATCAAGTTCATTAAAAGATATAACCAATATGGCATTGGTGTATTCGTCTAACTGTTCTCATAGTATATTGCCCGCTGTGAAGTGTGCCCCAAATGTGTTTTTCATAATATAGATTTAAGGTTAACAATTTTATCAGCCCCTAGCGAGGGGCATTTTAAAGAGACATCAAATTGATTAAGATATATAGCCCATCGTGATTGATGCGCACCCCACACACATCGTGTTTTTCTTAGTATTAGATTAAATGTTAACATCGGAGGCTCAGCGGAGCCCCATTTTTTTGCTATATTGTTTTACGTTATTAATCTGCCCACAAAGGTAATAAGATTAGTCGATATACGCAAGAAATAAAGAAAAAAGGTGCTACTCACCAGGGAACAGCACCTTTTTATCATAAAATCATCAGCCTATGAAACTCTTTTGAATTTGTAGAAGTACTTAAATAGGCGTAAGTCCACAGAAAGTTCTAATTCCGTTGAAGAAAGCTTCTCAATCTTATAATCCACAGGAATTTTGTTGTCCTCAACTACCGTTATTATACTTCCTTTCAGCGTCCATTTTCCTGTTTCTTCACTAGTAGAATATGTACCATCCGAATTGAAATAAATCCTTTCACCGACTCTATCATCATTAGTATCTTTTAGAACTTCAGGAAAGTCCGTCTGATAGTCGTATTGAGTACATTCCCATACCCCTACGATGGAAACTTCTGTTTGTTCATCATCTTGTGTAAAGGTGATAGCTTTAATATCGTTCATACTTATCTTTTGTGTCGAGCCATCCTTGAAATCGATGGTCATAGTCTGTGACCATCCAGTGATACAGAACTGTAGTATTGCCAGCAAACAAAGAATCCTTTTCATTTCATTGAGTTTTTTAGATTGAATTCTGTTAAAAAATATATGAGATTTACGGAATGATGATGCTATAGCTGCCTTGTATGTTCTTTGTGTCACCATTGTATTTGAAGACGGCTGTAAAGCTACCTTTCACACAGACATCACCGCCAACACTCTCTATCGAATTGACCTGATGGGTTCCGCTAACAGCCCTATATTCGTCACCGTCCAAAATATAACCACAGGTAAATGCTAGGTTGTTAAAAATCTTATCATCACTGGTGTCCAGTGCAAACGGATAGCTTCCAAGAGTAGAAGCCAGGAGGTCTGCCTTGTTCCTATAGTGGGAAATGCCGAACAAGAACTTGAAACCATATGTGTCTTCAAAATGTGCTACCATATCATATGTGAAGGTTATCTTTTTACCCTGGCTATCTGTTCCCAGGGGGTCAATTTGGGCTGTTGCCCAATCAGGAAAGGACTCCTTATAGGTTTTCCCATCTATTTTAACCTCAACAAACCTATCACCATAGGTTCCATCATCCTCACTGGTATTGCCCCCCTCTGAGAATTCAATGGACTCAATCTCACTCATATTATACTGTTGCTTTGTACCATTCTTGAATTTTAGCGTAACCGTCTGTGACCATCCGAATGATGCAAGCAATATTGCTGCAAATAGTAAAAAAAACCTTTTCATAACTCTTATCACTTAATGAATACCTTCTTTCCGTTAATGATATAAATCCCTCTCGTCAGGGACAGAACTTCAGTCCTATCCTTTAATGTTGCCACTCTCTTGCCATCTAGCGTGAATACGTTGATGGGGGCATTATCATCGTTATTACGGATTACCACCTTGTCAATGGCTGTGGCAGAACCGCCAATTGGAGTCACCTTGCAAGGAAGGGCGAGCGTTACAGACATTGAATTCGTCTTTAGCACAATGTTACCGTTCTCACTAACAATCTTAGGCTGCTGGTTTAATTCAACAGTCATTGATGTTCCACCGAATTCTAGTTTGATCGCTGATCCCTCTGCCTGCATATGCATTGGCAATAGCAGAAATGTCAGCATTAAGATTGTTGAATAAATCTTCTTCATAATTTATCTCTTTTAAGTTAATAATCTGCCCACAAGGTAATAACATTAGTCGAGATACGCAAACAGAAAGGTGCTAATCACCAGGGAACAGCACCTTTTTATCAATATAATCAGGTACATATCTCGCCTTATCACGCTCATCCTCCTTTTCTACTTGAATAGAGCATATACAAAATCTTCCATCATCTGACATAATGGAATATCTGTACATACCACAAAAGCAATCTTTCTTAATCTTCATTCTTTTCTTCTTTTTTTCTTTCTCTTTTCTTTCTTTTATCTCTTTTTCATTTTTTTCGTACATATTTCCGTAGCCTTCTGCTGTTAAATTTCCGTCAATACACATAATATTATTTATATAATCATTATCTTTATCTATGCCTTCATATGCAACATATCCAAACTTATTAAATCTTTCCAAGGCAATTGGCAAAAACTCTTCTGGCGTTGCCGTATAAGCCTCTCTAAATTCAAGCCCAAGTTGGCAATATCCACTTTCCTCAAAAAGATAAAAAATATCTCTCATATCCTTAAGTTGGTTAGTCAAAACCTCTTCTGCTGTTTTGTCTACAGCCTTTTTATCAAAACCCGTTTTAATCATAATTTTCTTCTTTTTTTTGTTATGTTACAAAGGTAGGCATTATTTTTGAGAATAACGAATCTTACAGAGAAAAGTTTATGTTGGGAGTCATTTCAATTTGATAATGTCACTCCACCTGGTAGTCGGATTTTTGCTCTTGAAGTCGTGTTTGATGGCATTGGCAAACACTTCAGCCTTACCCTTTCCGTTCTTCTGAGTGTATTGCTGTGAGCCTATAACAATGGTCTCGGAGCCATAGCATCTATTAATTCGATCAATCACCTTGTCCAAGCGGCTGTATTTCTCAATCTGCTCAGCATTGACATCAAATAGATCCTGCTGAATAGGGCTGTTTGGGCTTATTCCCAAGACAATGACACCTCCACGCTTGTACTGCACCCCTTGAATGAATATCTTATCCAATACCTCTGCTGCTGCCTTTGCAATGGGGATTGTTGAGCTTGTGGGAGTGATTAACCGCTTCTCGTCATATTTCCAATACTGTAGCAAATCCTCTCTGAATGGGTTGGAAGAGACGAACACACCAACGATAGATGCCACTGTATTTTGCCTTCTCAGCTTCTCCGCACATCTGCTAGCATAGTTGGCTATGTGGGTTCTGAGAGTGTCTTTGTCGCTTATCATACCGTTAAAGCTCCTGGAGGTACAGATGGACTTTTTCTTTGCCAGTTCTTCATTGGGCACGACATCCTCACCATTCAGTTCCTGCCAGGTTCTAACGATATTGATGTTGTTGAAGGTGATTCTAACCCAGTCTTTATGATGAATGGCGAAGTCATAGGCTGTCTTGCAACCAAGGGAATGAAGCTTCTCAGCGTATCTTCTGCCGATTCCCCATACATCTTCGATGGGTAGCCACTTTAGGGCTGCAATGCGTTTGTAGTCTTCATCGATGATGCAGCAATGCTTGTATTCCTTGAACTTCTTGGCTAGCTTGGATGCAGTCTTGGCTAATGTCTTATTGGGTGCAAGCCCAATGCTTACGGGCATCCCAACGGACATCTTAATCCTTTTATGTAGGTTCTCCCCCCACTTCTGCAGGTTTATGTTCTCCATCCCATCCAGATACACAAAGCACTCGTCTATGGAATAGCGGAAATATGCTGGTGCTTCCTGGCTTATGATGCTGACCACCCTTGATGTCAGCTCACCATACAGTTCATAATTGGAAGAGAATACGGCTATCTTTTGGTTGGGAAACTGTTGTTCCAGTTGGAAATAAGGTGTACCTTCCTTGATTCCCAATGCTTTTGCCTCATTGCTTCGAGCCACAACACATCCGTCATTGTTGGACAGGACAACCACCACCTTTCCTTCCAAGTCAGGACGGAAAACCTTCTCACACGAGACGTAACAGTTATCGCAGTCAACTATTCCGTACATTGTTTATTTCCACTTCTTGATTGTCCATACGACCACGCCCCAGACCTCGAATTTATCATTTTCAGCAATGCGGAAGTTTGGTGACTTCGGATTGGCAGATTTCAATTCAATATACCCATCCTTCTTGTGGGTAAGGTCTAGGAGCTTAATATTGAACTCACCATTAATGTAAGCAACAACAATGTCACCGTGTTCTGGCTCGATGCTCCTATCTATCACGGCAATGTCGCCCTCTTCGATGCCAAGCCCGATCATTGAGTCACCTTCCACACGTCCATAAAACGTTGCTTCAGGATGCTTTATAAGGTCTCTGTTGAAGTCTAAACTGTCAGACAGATAATCTTCTGCTGGACTTGGGAATCCAGCCCTTATGGATGGTGCTAACAGCAGATTCAGCCTCTCTTCAAACTCTCCTTTAATCAGTTTCATATTTCCCTATTTAATACTTAATACGAACAAATGTAGCAGTTCCCTTGTCGAGGCGGACAATAAGAGTGTCAAGGAACTCATTCCCAAAATCACTTGTATGGAAAATATATTTGTTTCCTCTCTTCTCCCAATTCTCGTTAACTTTGCACACGCTATCATTTAGAAGGTTCTTTTTCTATACCACACGCTGCTTGGTTCATTAGGGTCAATCAACTTGGCTTGGCCACCTTCAATTGATAAGATAATGAATCCTTCACCATATACTCCACCGCTATATTTAAGAATAGCTCTTTGCAAATTATATGATTTAACTGTAGCTATACCAGCGTAATCACCGTCAATTTCCATTTCTCCATTACCACCAAATCTTATCTTCAATCCGCTATTATCGATAAAAGTTTGACTTACGAAATTCATATAGACATCATCTTCATTTCTAAACAGCCTTTCTGCTGATGAAGATATTACCTGATTATTGCTTTCTGAGATTTCATTGTTAGAAGATGAACCTTCTTCGGCTTCTTCATATTCTGCGTATTCATAAATCTGGCATTGACACCAATCTTCAAATTCGGTAATTTGCATTCCCCATTTGCCATTTGTATAGCAATCGTCCTTTTTCGCAAATCCGTGTTTATTTGCTTCATTAATAAAATAATCTGCATCTTCTTTACTTTTGAAATAAGCCATCCAGCCTACACTTTCACAACATTCATATTTGAAATAGGTAGAATGTTCAGATAAAGCATTAATATCATACCAGTTATCTGTCTTTTTCCCTTTCTCAACATCGTAACCATAAATTATTTGATATCCTCCATATTCATCTGTATCTTCTAATATGAATTCAAGACCGCATTTCTGAGCAAAGGATTTATTCTTTGGATTATCTAAAAGGCTTAAAATGTTTTCGATTGTGAATATCTTTCTGAACTGCGCAAGTTCATCAGAAGAACTTTCTGTAACGATAGAACCATTTGCTTGATTCTGGTTTCGGCTTTTGCAGCCACTACCCGTAATTGAAATAATACATATCCCAACAACAAAACAAATGAACGATAATCTTTTTTTCATAATTCTCTTGTTTAAAACGATTTATGTTACTATTCTTTCACTTTGATTCTCTTACATAATTTTAATTTCCTGCTACGGCCTCTTTAAGTTCCCGCTTACTTCCATCAGGATAATCGTATCCATCATTAACAGATGCGCCCTAATCCCAAATATGGGAATCGTGGGTATCATTATACGGTATGTTCTTGCGCCAAGCATCTGGTTCATACTTGCTTCCAAACAAGCCGCTATCATTCTTAGGTTTTTTATCGAAGAATCCCATAAGCAAATTTTTAGTTACGGATGCAAAGATAGCAAATATATCTGAAACGTCCAAACTATATTATAATAATGCGTATAAAATAACGACTCGGCAAATTGTATTATATGCTGTCACAATCCATTGAGAAACATCATTTGCAACAGAAATCTGATTATACATCTCTTTAGACTATTTCCAATATTTTATGCTTTTTGCCTACTTTTTGGTGCTCATATATCAAGGTATATGGAATGGCATCGGGGTTGTAGTACAAATCTTCATCATAAGAAATATTGCAAGTATGTGTAGCATTTCTACACGATACATCAATAGGTAGGTTAAGGATATTACTATAATGAAGAGACAGAGTATTGAAAACTGCTGAATAAGTTAGTGACATCCTTATATAACTCATATTGGTTATCTGAGGTTGTTCTCTATCCTTAAAACAATATCTGATTAAAAAGTGTAAGCCTTTACCAGACATAGAACGCATAGCCAGAACAACGTGTTCGTCTTCTCTAAGCAACTTCATTGCCCCATTTATCTGTTCTTCATTAATTCCATCAATATCCATAAAACACAAATCCGTCAAGCCGATTATATTACGATGGGCTTTCCCTTCAAATAACAAGGATGATGGAACAAAAGCTGGTGTCTCTTTTCTTTTTATTCTGAGTTTACCTTGCCTATCCCCTTGGGCATCATATTTCCTATACTCTTCGCATAATTTACGGAGTTTGAGACTTGAACGCATTATTCTAACAATATCGTCAAGTTCTGCACTTTTCGGGTATTTGGCTATTACACAGCTAAAAATACACAGTTTCATTGTTTATTATTTAATAGAATCTTCAAGTTGCAAATCGACAGAACTAATAAACAGGGTCAAAATCGTCATTCGGGTTTTTGCCATTGGCTATGCGCCTCCACTTCTCTCTTCGTTTCTGCCTTTCTCTCTCTTCCATCTCTTTCTTCTTCTTATTTTTCTGATGCGCATCAAGAAAACCTGCGATAGCAGATACAATGATGACAAAGAGAGTAGAGGATTAGGTAAAGAACGTAACCTTCCCTGGCTTCCATATTGCTTTAGTTTGCTTTCTCATACCATTCTTTCATTTTCTCCTCGGATTTCTTTATAAACTCAGCGAATCGCCCAGGGTTCTCTTCCTTATATATACGAATGATTTTGTCCAAAGTGTAGATGTCGGTTTCCTTGGCATAACATATAGTGCCATCATAATACTCCAGCAGGACATCATAGTGCTTGTTGTCCTCAAACACACGCTTGACAGAGCCAGACTTCAGCCTGAATTCATAGTTGTTGAAGTCTGTAAGCCCCAGCAACATCCCCAACAAATATGAGAATTTTAAGTAATCATCCATAAGCTTCATATTTTGATGCAAAGATAGCAAATATATCTGAAACGTCCAAACTATATTATAAAAATGCGTATAAAAAAACGATTTGGCAAATTGTATTATATGCTGTCGCAGTCCATTGAGAAACAATTGCAATCAGGATTATGAACCACACTACCATTCTTCAACAGATTCTTATCCTTAAAGATAATATACTGATGCCCCTTGTAGGTAAATTCAGATACATTTAACTGCTCCAAAGGAGTCAAGCCCTTATTCTTATCGTGGACATAAGCAGCAAATCCAAAGATGCCACCAACAATAAGAAATATCAATGCATACAAACGAATCGATTCCCAACACGAATTCTTAAACCATTTCATACTGCAACTATTATTTAATATGAGTGCAAATATAATGGTTTTCTTTGTAACGACAATGGTCAAACGATTCATTTAACCCACTTTAACTCAATATGTTACATTAAAAGTGTTATGTAACATCAGCATAAAAGGAATATCGTGCTTTTGATATTCCCGATACATTAGGAATTGTTGTTTAATTCTTTTTATGCAGTCGCTTGAAAGGTTTTCTTTGCTTCTTTTTCCTATTAAGTTCCTCCTGCTTCAACTTTCTTTTGTATTTTCTCAGCCATTCTCTGTGTGCCTTCCCTTTTTCATATTCCCTGGCAATATAATAAACAAGATACACAAGTCCACAAATAGCCATAAAAAGTAGATACTGCCAAGGAATTAAAGATAGTCCCATAACAGCAACCAAAATGATCACGAGATATAATGCAAGACCACCTGTTAAGAAAACGAGAATTCTCCACCACATAATGATTTCAAAGCATTAATCAATTCCTCTATTGAACAGCATACTCTATCAAAGAGCTTATACATCAGCTCTGGTTCCTGCTTCTCTGGTATATAAGCCAGGACTCTCTTACCTCGCCCAGCAAACCATCCTGCTTCCGTGTGGGCACTCCTTCCACAAGGCAGTACCAGAACACAGGCATCACAAGCCTCCATAGCCGTAATGTCATTGCCAAACTGCCTAACAGCCTTTGGATGCATCAGCATATCCCGATATTTCTGTGGAGTCCATTCCATATAATCAGGATCAACGTTTCCCCACTTGAATCCAAGATCGCCTGAAGGTGGATTGCGGAAGTCGTACACATCAAATCCTGCCTCCCTAAGTTGGGTCACAACTTCTGGATAATGCTCGTTTCGCCAACTGCTGGCAACATAAATGGAAATAGTCTTGTCTATATGCATAAGGCTCTCAGTTACACATTGATTGTGCAAAGATATGAATAATATTTGAAATGACCTAGATCACAACAATATATTGTTACCTATACTTGGCATATTGACTGTCTTTCAGAAGGAAGGAATTGCAGCTTGTTCACCATTCACGATAACAAGCGGGTTCTATCCAAGGATGGTACATCAGGAAGCTATGACTTTGATGGGATGTAGGAAGTGATGGACAAGCATAACCTGATAGTGAACATCAAATAGGTATTGCTAATATATTACTTGTTACAAGGGGTGGCTTCGACTACCCTTTGTTTTGTAAAAGCAAATTCCACATACTAATAGAACATCCTTCTCCTTTTTCCGTTAAAATGTGTTTTATTCGTTAAGGTCTGCTGATTTTTGAGTATCTTTGCAGGATAAACAATTAAAAATATAAGCAAAAAGCTTTAAGAGATGAATGTAATATCCCTATTTACAGGTGCTGGTGGGCTTGATATTGGTTTTAAGGAAGCTGGATATAATGATATTCTAGCTTCAGATATTATGCCACAAGCTAAAGAATCATATAATACAAATTTCCCCGACACAATATTCTTGTTAAAAGATATATGTCAAGTAACAACAGAAGAAATAAGGGGACTTATTGGAAAACAAGATGTTGACGTTATTATTGGAGGTCCTCCTTGTCAAGGTTTTTCTAATATGGGCAATAAGAACTCTGCTGATCCAAGAAATCTACTATTTGAAAACTATGTCAGAATAGTAAATGATTTAAAACCAACTTGCTTCTTGTTTGAGAACGTAAAAGGTTTATATACGATGTTTGAAGGCAGATTCTTCAAAAAGGTTGTATCATCATTTCTTTCAATAGGCTATAATGTTCACTTTTCACTTGTGGATTCTTCAAATTATGGTGTACCACAAAAACGTGAAAGGGTTATTATTGTTGGCACAAAAATAGATAGACCTTTTAAATTCCCTGCTTATAATTCTGATAGCTTTGGAAATATTAAATCATATGTAAATGTTGGTGATGCAATTAATGATTTGATGGATAAAGGTGAAGAAGTCCCTAACCACATTGCATTAGCACATAGCACTATAGTTGTAAGAAGATATCAATTAATACCTGAAGGTGGCAAGTTACCAAAACCAGAAGAACTTCCTGAAGATATAAGACGAAAAGGTTTTGGCACAACCTATACAAGACTACACCGAGATAAATTATCACCAACTATTGTTCCCGGTAATAATGCGCTTCCAGTACATCCTGTGTTGGATAGAAGTCTTACACCAAGGGAAGCAGCAAGAATACAGACCTTCCCTGATACATATATCTTTAAGGGAGATAGAAGATCACAATGTATTCAAGTTGGTAATGCAGTTCCACCCCTTTTGGCTGCTAAATTAGCAAAAGCATTGGAACTATACATTAATAATGAAGATTATGAAGGAATAGTACCTGATAAATCGTATTATGTCAAAGATATGGAATCATATAAAGACGATTTTAAAGAAAAGAGTGGAAAAAGGGCTACCTTGAAATTTGGTGATTTGTTTTGTGGTGTAGGTGGCTTTACCCAAGGTCTCGAACAAGCTGGTTTGCAGTGTGTTCTTGGTGTAGAAATTAATGATTGGGCTGTTGACGCATATAGAAAGAACTTTAAACACGAATGCTTGCAACTAGATCTATCTACTGATGATAATCAAAGACTTGTAGCTCAAAAACTAAAAGCAGCAAAAGTTGATTTAGTTGTAGGCGGCCCTCCTTGTCAGGGCTTTTCCATCTTTGGAAATAGAAGGTTTGTAAATACAAAGCAGCACGATCTTACTAAAGATAAACGTAATGACTTGGTATTTGCATATGCCAAGATTGTAGTAGAATCAGGTACGAATTGGTTTATTATGGAAAATGTACCTGGTTTGTTGTCGGCACACGATGGCCAATATGTAAGTGCAATAGTGGATTATTTCCATAGGAATGGTTACAGAACCGAATTTAGGGTAATTAATGCTGCTGATTTCGGTGCGCCACAATTAAGGCATAGATTTATTTTAATAGGTACAAAAACTGACTTGGTAATTCCTTTCCCGAAGCCTAAGTTCTTTGAAAATCCAGAAAGCTACCAGAAAGGCTACAGAACGGTTGGTGAAGTAATAACCGACCTTGCAGATGAAACTACTTTGGGAAAACTACCGAATCATAATGCCCCTAAACATAATGCAATAGTAACTGAAAGGTTTTCCTACATCAAAGAAGGTGAAAAAATGGATGTTAAAGCCCTTCCTGACCACTTAAAGCTTGGTACTAAGACAGGAAAACCTGTGGCAAATTTTAGTCACGTTTTTAAAAGGTTAGATAGGAACAAGCCATCAGGAACTATAGTACCCGGTCATAACGCATTACCTATTCATCCATTCCTGAATAGGACATTGACAGTTAGGGAAGCAGCAAGAATACAGACCTTCCCTGATAACTTTGTGTTTTCTGGCCCTATCATTAACCAATGCCTTCAAGTTGGAAATGCATTCCCTTGTATAGTAGCACAAACCTTTGGTGAAAGACTTAGAACTATAGTGAACAAGGGATGGAAGGAAGGTGATGAAACTGATTTGGCTACATATTCAATGATTGATAAAAAGGAATAGGCTATGGAAATGAATCATCATATTTTGGCAAAGACTACAACGGATTCTATTCTTAGTAAATTCAAAAGTGAAGAATGGAAAGTAGGAAATGATATAGGAAAAGAATTCTTCAGAGTTACTACTGATGCTTCATTTCCTGCGCCTGATGCTGCTTTCTATGATGAAGGCAGAAAGTTCCTTGTTTCATTTGAATTTAAGCCACCAACAGAAACAAAACGTGGAATTCTGACTGGAGTAGGACAAAGCATCGCCTATCTTCAAGATGCAAATATATCATATCTAATAGCCCCAGAAAGATTAGAAGATTATGATTTGGGTGGCTTTTTAACAGATTTGTTCCAAAAACAAATATATGGAAAAATACCATCAGGGTTAATAATATATAAGAATGAACAACCAGAAGAAGTAAGGCTTGTTAGTAATATTGCTAATACTATTGATACTAGTGTAGAAACAAATGTTAAAGCAAAGGGTATTACTACTTCACGATTTTGGGCAAAACATCAGGATTTACCTATACCACTATTTCATTTGCTACTTCATTGTTATTTCTTAAAGAAGTCACACACAATAAATATTGATGGCTTCAAATATTGTTGGAAACATTATTTAATATCACCTACAATTCTTACTGATTTTCAGCCGAAATTGGTATATGATTGTAATAATCAAGTAATAAAAACACCAGCAGGTAACAAAAACCTGATCATACTAGAAAAAATTCTGAATAGTACACAATCATTAGATTTGGAAAGCAGAATATCTAAAATCAAACACGAAATAGATACTGAATATTCTGGAGATAATAAGTATCAGGCATACAAAAAGAACTATGTTACTTTTTTAAAGCATTTGAAGGTCATTGATTCTGAAGGAGAACTAACTGATAGCGGTTTTAAACTTTATCACTTAGGGTTAGCAAATGGTGCAAGCAGTAAAGTTTTTAAAGACTATTTTACCAAAGAAGTTCTTACTACAGGGCATCACTTGGATTTATTACTCGACCTTGAAACGACTATTAGGGAGAATATTGATTTGACATTTAATGAATGTCTAGGAATAATGGAAGAAGCTTACGAAACAAAAGGCTTCTTGAAACGTAATCCAAATAGAACTGCTGGTACTAGAAATACGGTAGGCTTTTTGAAGTACGAATGTATATTATGGCGTTCTTTAGGTCTTCTTGTACAAGATGCAGTAAACCATTATTATGTAAATTGGAAAGCTATTACAGAAGTTTGTTCTTTACCTGAATTATAAAAATATAATGAATAGGGAAGTTGATTTTTTTAAGCAATTAAATGTTTCTGAAAGAACTATAATTAATTATCGTAATTCATTAAAAAGTTCTTTTGTGAAACAGGTATTACAAGATTATTGTAACACTGATAATCTGTTTGAAGTTATTGATTTGAAGAAATTGTGGATCATTTATTCATATATTAATCTTCATCCTGTAAATATTGCAACCCATAGGGCGCATTCTACTATTATTATGAAATATATACGTTTCCTAAATAATGGTAAAAAATATGGCAGAAGAATTGATTACCAAAGACCTAAAATAAAGAAGAATAAAGGAGAATGAAACTAGCAATAATAGGAAGCAGAACCTGCCCACCAGTAGATATAGGTACTTACCTGAAGTACCCCCCTGATACTATTGTTCCTGGTGGTGCTAAAGGTGCTGACACCTATGCTAGAGAGTTTGCCAGAAAGAAAGGGCTAAAGCTGATTGAATACTTCCCCAACTATGAAAAGTATGGGAAAGGTGCGCCACTGGAAAGGAACAAGCTGATAGTGGATGAATGTGATTGTGTGCTAGCCTTTTGGGATGGCCAGTCACACGGAACTAAGTTCACCCTTGATTATGCCAAAGAAAAGAATAAACCTATAAAAATAGTTCAGATATGATACCACCATTTGAAGAATTCTTATACCCATTCCTTTCATTCCTGAAGGATGGTAGCCTAACTACAAATGAAATGAGGGCTAAGATGGTTGAACACTTCAACCTGACTGCTGATGATTGTGCAACAATGACCAAAGGGGGTAACACCAATCAATTATCTGATAGAATTGGATGGTGTCGGCAGTACTTCAGAAGGGCTTTATTCATTGACATTCCCCAAAGGGGTACTTATGCTATCACTCAGAGGGGCTTAGATTATTTGGCCAATCATACTACCTTGTACAAGACTGATTTGATGGAATATCCTGAATTCGCTGCCTATGCTACAAGTAGTGGTATAGAAACACCCCCTGCTGCTGACAAGCCTGAAGTCAGTAAGGAATTAACTCCTACAGAATCACTGGAAAAAGCTTATAACACCATCAATAATGATTTGGCAGATGAACTGCTTACAACCATTCTCGAACAATCGCCGACATTCTTTGAAAAGCTAGTGCTGAAGCTTTTGGAGAAGATGGGATATGGTAAGGGTATAGTAACCCAAAGATCAGGCGATGAAGGTATAGATGGTATCATCAATGAAGATAAGCTAGGATTGGACATTATCCATATTCAGGCCAAAAGGTACAAGCCTGATAACAAGGTGGGAAGGCCACTAATGCAAGCTTTTGTTGGTGCTTTAGATGGTGCAGGTGTCAATAAAGGTGTATTCATTACTACATCAGGATTCACCAAGGAAGCCTTGGATTACAAGTCATCAAAGAAGATAGCCAAAATTGACGGAAAGCAGCTTACCAATTTGATGATTCAGCACAATGTAGGTGTTACTACAGAATACACCTATGAGGTGAAGAAGATTGATAAAGATTTCTTTGAAGAATAAACCAATTAAAATTATACAGATATGAAGAAAGCAATATTACTACTGGCTATATGTACTTTAGCCGCCTGCAACAATGTAAATAAGGAAGAACTAAAAAAAGAAATCATTAATGAATTGAAATCTTCCAATACACAACCTTCAGTAAAAAAAGGTGATGGTAGTAACTTTTATGCTGAACCATTGTTCTTAGGTGGTTCTAATGTAAACGATTATTGCTTACAACATTCTACAATTAATTGCCCAGCTATAAGAAATGGGGTACAAAGGAATGTATATAAACTCAATGGTTATAATAATACCTTTTGTAGTGTTTGTATGTCGGATGATTTAATTACCAATTTTAATAACCGTTATTTCCCAAACGGATATAAGAATAATTAGTATTACTATGATGAAACGTTTAGTCTTATCATTATCTATTGTACTATTTCATATTATGGCTTTTGCACAAAGCCATAATGACTATATGGATGATGATGCTGTGGCTGGTGGTGCTGATAGAGCATTAAATTCTTTCATAATATTATTTCTTATAGTAATTGCTTTTGTTGTTATTGTGTTTATCTTTGGTGGTATCGCTAAGATAAAGTATGAACTTAGCCCACAAAAGGAAATTGATAGGCAGAAGAAAGAAAAGGAAGAACAAGAGAAGCAAGAACGTATTAGAAAAGAGCAAGAACACCAAAAAGCCCTACTTGCTTTACCTGAAAATTCGGTTCGATTAGTAATACAAGGAAGACCCCAAATAGTAGAGTTAGCAAGGCTTGCTAATAGAATTAATACAGAAATGTTAGCAATTTGTATGTGGACGATAGATGATATTATTTGGGAAGGTACTCATATTAAAGACGAAGTAGGTAGTGTAGATAAATCTATTGACTTTATATATGGTGATTATTATAAATCCAAATGGCAAAATTTTCCTATGTGCGAATTGATAGTAAGTAAACACTGTGTAGATTTAGCTCAAAAATCAAGTGAACTTCCATTTGGTATTTGCTTTACCATTAGAGGTGATTTTGATCCCCACAAACTCCAAATTATTCATCATAAACACGAAGGATTAAGACACCATAATGTTAGCCGAGATATAAAATGTTTGGAGTTCTTAATATATGATGGTGATATTATACAAACTCATTTAGCAAATGGTAAACCTTTGTGCTTCCCCTATGAGGGATATAATAGCTATCCGAATCTAGATGACAGTAGAAAACCCAATTACCTAAAATGGTAATTGGGATTTTTTATACTTTATGCCACTTCCCATCCAGTAAATCATACCTACTAGCCTTATCGGTTGGTATTAGTATTACATCCTTCAGTACATAATCACACATACCCATAGTAGTACGTTTGCAGTACTTCCTTTGTGGTCTTCCATATTGTTTGATGGCATTGGTACTGAAAAGGTACATCTGATTGCCATAGAAGCATACATAGTAAGCCCCATCTAATCCTTCTGAATTCTTAGTATCTTCTAGTGCCTTCAGCTTATCCGCTTCTATAAGATAATCACCATAGAAGGCATAAAACAAGCCAATAGCGTTTGAACTATTGGCTGTTGATCCAATCCCTCGCTTTTGGTCAATATATTGTATTGGTCATTTCGTCATCATTAATTTGTAATCTCCCTTTCAATACTATTATTTAGCAGACACATAAAGTGCGACAAGCCTCTGAACTTGCACAGTCTGCCAATGTTTACCAGTTGATGTAACGTACCCACCATCATTCAACTCCCTGGCAATCTCAGCAAACGATTTGTTCTGCTGTCTCAGGTACATTGTCAGCTTGTAAGCTTTTCTATTGTTGTCATTTAGCCTGGCATCTTGTTTCCTGGTAGCCTTGCTATTTTCCCGCATAGAATTAGTAATAACAGCATTTGGATTGCCAACACTTTCGCCCCTAGCTCTTTTGGCTGCGAGGGCTTGGCGTGTGCGTAACGATGTTATGGCTGCTTCACGCTCTGCTAGACTCCAGCTCAGCGATAGCATAAATTTGTATGTTGCCTTGTCTTCTGACATCGGCACATCACAGAAGTATATGTTTCCTTCCATCGATCGATAAACCTCCAGGGCTTGCTCTAGGTTACGGAATCTGTCACTTTTGGCGATTACTAGCGTTGCATTGTTTTTCTTGGCAAATTCCATTGCTTTCTGAAGTTCAGTACAACCGTGAAGGTTTTTGCCTGTGTATGTCTCATAATAGTCAGCGATCAGTTCGCCATCTGCCTCTGCGACGAAATAGTTGATGATGGATTGTTGCGCTTCCAAGCCCAATCCGCTTTTCCCTTGCTTTTGGGTGCTAACCCTTCGCCAACTTACAAATCTTCTTTTCTCCATAAATAATCTCTATATTTTGCTTGAAAACGCTTAAAATTACATCTGAGGACGGAACCAATTACCTGTGTAATCGATGTTAATAAATCTTAATTTCCTGCCTTTGACTTAACTAAGTACGACTCGCTTCTTTAGAGACACGCCCCCAACAGCCCTCCAACTTGATTAAGCGTTGGTTTCCTCCAGATTCTTTTATTATCCTTGTTCATACTATATACCTTATTTATATATTATAAAGGGAATCCTACTTGTTGAGTAGGGCTCCCATATCTCCTCTTAATAGACCTTGACCAGGTTCTGAAGCAACAGGCTGCGAAACTCTCCACGTTCTACGTCATAGTAACAGATGCAGTTGGGGTTATTTCTGCGTTGACAGCCCTTAACCTTCGCTGAGACTAGGTTGTGCGCCAAAGTACCCCAGGCCTCTCTCAGTTCGCCTGTACTCTTCTTGATATATACGAAGTGACAGATAGAGTTATGAAGTTTCTCCAACAGAAGTTCTACCTGGACTGATTTCAGCAGGCCAATTTCAAGTGATCCTGTAGATAGTGCGATGGCATTTGCTCTCTCAATTGTCTTGTTGCTTAATGCAACTACTGATGATGTCTGTAACATAACCTTAATAATTTAAATGTGAATACTCTTGTTTACTGTTTCTGGGTACAAAGGTATATCATTTTTATGATATACCCAAACGGAAACGAATGATTTTATATCATAGTTTTGATATATTAACAACTCTATCACGAAAATGATAGATTCGTTAAATGATTTTAAGATTTATATCCAGTTATTGATAGTTTAAACAGTATTGTGTACCTTTGTACCGCAAATAAACATATCCAGATTATGATACAATTAAGAATCAAAGATGTAGCCCAGGAACACGGTATGACGTTGACGGACGTATGTGATAGGTGTGGTTATAAGTCCCTGCCATCGTTCTACCGTCAAATCAACAACCCAGAGAGTCTTAATATGAAGACCCTTGTGAAAATAGCGGATGCCATAGGATGTGAGGTGGGGGAATTCTTCAATGCTAGCAATCCCCCAGCATCTGCTGAATCTCCTTTGGTATGTCCTCATTGTGGGAAAGAGTTGAAGGTAAGGATAGAGTAAGGACTGAGACTGTCACCTGGGCGATCCCAGCCCTGTGATAAATCTGAACTATCGAGATATATCAATGTTTGACTTTTCTCTTCATCTTCTTTTTCTCGAATCGCTTTAGCTCGTCACCTATACTATAGCCAATTAACACTTCTTATGTAGTTCTTGATGAGAGTGCTTCCATACCATTCATCATCAATGTACCTGCATAACTCTTCTTTCACATCTTCCTCAGATCCATCAATCAATGCGTTATAAACAGGTGTGTAAGAAGGAAAAGCCTCACAGTATTCCTTCACTTCATCTTCAAATTTGCTGGGACTGTAGCTTACACCGTCCCTTCTGTCTAAAATTATATCTACCAACATATATCTAACCATTTATACCTTTTTGTACACTCCATATCTTATTAACAACACTCAATGTTTCACCAGTAGTGCCTTGCAGTTCTGAATAAACTTCATTGGTGATACCGTTATTAATGATGTATTGAGGGCATTTCCTAGCTATCTGTCTCTTTGCCCTCTCGTTGACGATAGACTTCTCAGTGTCGTAATCCCCGAAATGTGCTGCTTGACGATATGCCCAACCATTCCATCCCCAATACTTATTCCAGGATGTGATATGGTTATGTCTGTAGTGAGTCACCATATTCGCTAGCCAGAGAGCCTTGTCCTTGCCCTTGAAGACTTGACCAAGGTATTCTGATGTCTCAAACCTTTTGCCGCATAAGGGACAAAAAAAAGTTATATTACGGTATTTGTGATGGAAGATGGGACTGTCGCCAGCTTGCAGCATTTCCTCTTGATACACACGCTTACGCTCTCTCCTTGCTTCGGCTTTCTCCAATTTTGAGAGCTTTGTTTTCTTTTTCTTCATCTTTTTCGATTATAATTTAAATCTTTCAATTGCAAATTGAAAAGGCGTGGACGTGGTTCTGCTTGATGACCTGGTTACAACAGAGTACACAATGAAAACCACGCCACGATCCCATTACTTTATTCTTCTACCAGAGCGTGATTCATCCAGAAATCAACACTCTCTTTCAACTTTTCCACAGGGTTCTCCTCATCCTCAAATCTGTTGATGTTGCCAACCTCTGGACAAGACTGACCTCCGACCCAAGCTGTGATAAGTGTCATCCTGTCTGTTTGAGGGTATAGCACGAATGTAAGCTGATTGGTATCGATTGGCTTACCTTTCACCATTCGACTCAGATAGGGTCTATCTCCACGTCTTTTAAAATATACCCCCGGAGTGTGAGGAGGGCAGGGTACACAGTGAGTGACACCAACAATCATAGGGAAACTATGAGTAATTGCCACCTTCTCACCTTTCTTATAGGCATCTTCAATTACATTACTTTCGCTGGAGATAGCGACTTTCAATAGACTATCTGTGACCTGGCTATGCTCGTGGAACTTCCTCGATGGAGTCACCACTATACCATTGTTTGTTAGATACTGCTTATCCATTGGTTTCTCAAATTTAATTCTCTTCCCAATACTCGTCATCATCAAGGTCGTACAACTTTGTCCAGGTTCTCATTATAGTTCCTTGAAACTAGAGTTCTCCAAATACCAGCGGCTCTCGTCCCAGAAGGACATAACACCATCAGCATAGAAGCAGGTGTAGTGATCACCAAGCATCTTGCAGATGTCTTCACCTACCTGGTATTGTCCACTAAACCCATCAGGCTCAACCTGCTCTATGTCGTAATCCTCTACTATCTCAGTCAGGCGTTCAAAGTCACACCAACTGTAACCAATCTCTGCGTCCAGCTTAAACTCCTTTATGAGTTCTTCAAGTTCGTTCTTGTACTCAGTTATTTTATAATTTACATCATTCTTATTCATATTTCTTCCCTTTCTTTAATTTATATTTTTGTCATTATCAACCATTACCTGTACCAACGTTAAGGCATCCTCATACACACCCAGTGCTTCGTAGAAGGCATCGTCATCATCCATATCGACACCATCAAATATCAATTCATCTACTTTACTCATTTCCTATCTATATTAAATTCTAAGCCTTTAAAATGATGGAGGTGGATAACTTACCCACCCCCACGTTAAAAACGTCTCTGTGAGCCTTTAAACTGCCGTCTAATCGACCACTGGGTCAAAATAGCAGTAACATTCATATCCATCCTCAGCGTATGGCTCAAACATAACTGTGTGAGGCGCATACCCAAAACGACTTTCAAGCCTGTTGTCAACCTCGTCCGTGTGGGCTTCCATATATGTCTTCTGTTCCTTTGTCACGATGAAACTAATACCTCCTGCCTCGATATCTGGCGAAACTGTCTCTAATGCCGCAAACCAGCGATTTCCTTTTGTATTCATTACCTTTTCCATATTTCTCTATCTTTTTTTAATTCTAAGTCTTTCAAATGATGGAGGTGGATAACTTACCCACCCCCACGTTAAAAACGTCTCTGTGAGCCTTTAAACCTCCTTGTCGTTGTTAATGACTTGTACTATCAGCATCAACTTTGTGCAAGGTGTGTTGTCATCATTATTCGACTTGATGGCGTTAGATACACTGTGGTATCTGCACATCTTCTTCTGCATAGCCTTGTCAATCAACTCACCAATCAGTTCGTAGCCGTACTTGTCGAAGATGTCTTCCATCTGATAGTCCAGACGTAGGTACTTGGTCAGGTACTTGTCCTTACTGTCCTTACTGTAGCCAATGTAGTAGCCACCGACATAAGGCTCACGTCTGTCCTTCTTTAAGTCGCTCACGGCATCAGCAGCAAACGCATCGATGTTGGCATCCAGATAAGCCTTGTCTTCATCATCGAAAACCCTTGGCACGTAGTCCTGTACATACTCACCCAGCACATACTCGAATAGCGGATAATAGTTGCCATCTACGTTTTCATCTTCCTTTAACTTGTCAACCAACCCATAGACCTCTTTACCGCAACCGTACCGCTCGATGCGAGACTCGATGCGAGCACGCAACTGTATCAACTTTGCTAGGGCTGCGGTGTAGTCAGCCATCATCAGCCACCCCATAATGCCAATCAGTAAGTTGTCATCCAACTGATGCAGGATGCGCACAATACCTTTCTTAGCATCACGCTTCGTCTCCTTGTCACCTCTTTCTGCGGTAATCTTAGCGATGAAGTCTTGGTTCTCACTGCTGATAAGGCGGTACACCACGTCATACATTACTGAGGGGTTAAGGTTCTCTTCATCGATGACCCTCTGCAACTCATCCAACACACCACCGATACTATCATAGGTACGAATCACCGCACAGGAGTGTCTGCCACTAAAACCGAAGATGTTGATGTACCAACGCTGTGCCTCTTGCAATATAGTTGTACCCAACATAGAGAAGCCTTCGTGCGTGAAGGTCTCAACGCCAATCTCGATGTGGTAGTCCATAAGGCTATCGCCATTAGGGGTGTACCATCCTGTTGCCTCACCAATCTCAGCGATAGCCTTCTTACCATACTCGCTATCACGCCATTTCTTAGTGATAGGTACTTTCTTCATTAACTCGACAGCAGCAGGGGCGTGCTTGTCTTCAACGTTAACACCATACGGCAGTACATTGACTGAACCGTAAACCTTTCCATACTCTGTGCCTCTGATAGACACGTTAATCAAACTTTTTTTCATTGTAAAATCTCTAATAATTTTATAATGTTAATATTCACCGCTTCATTTATCTTGTCAGAAAGGTAGGCGGCTCACCTATTATTTCTTTACGTTATACCTTATTACAGCCGAACTCCTGACGATTGGCATATATCAGCATAGCCCAGGCAAGCTGCTCTTCAGTGAGACTCAGCTTTACACCAGCCTTCTTCTCGATGCTGCTGACCTTGGAAGGGTCAATCTCACCTCTGAGGATGCTTTGGGCAATTTTGGTTGCTAACTTTTCTGATGTTGTCATCGTCACGAGTCTTTTTGTTATTTACTTCTTAGCACTGGACTTTCCTGTGTTGCAGTTCCACCTTTTTCATATCCGTGTGCGCTTGTGCGTCGCCTGTATGGGTGAAGGTTTTACGGTGCAAAGATATTAATTTATTTTCGGATAATCAATTAGGATAGAAAATGGATTATCCGCCAAATCCGAATGTGTATTCAGTGGTGTTTTGAACATTTTCTCGGATTACAAATTGGTTTAAAATGCGGATTTTTGCGAGATTATTCGGGTTATTTTTTCATTTTAATATAATAAATCCGAAAAATACTTGTCCGCATTCGATTTTTTTTGTATCTTTGACCCAAAAAATAGAAATAGTATGATACATTACATTACAGAAAAGGATTTCGTTCCAGAATACGTTTATCAATCTCAAAAAGGCAAAAACGAGATAGAGAGAGGTTTATATCAAATTGTCTATGGCGTTCTTCTGAATAAATTGAATTACAATAGCATTTATGACTTAATAGTCAGGATTAGCAAGGAACAGAAATACGGTGTGGTTAAACGTTTTATGCTTAAAGCCTGGAGAAAGGAAGTGGATGCAATAATTAAGAAGTTGAATGTGTTAGACATTAAAGACAAGAAAGTTATTGTATTTAATCCTTTCACTCACTATTATAAGGATGTGCCATACACGAAGAACCGTTTCGAACTAGTGATCGATATAATCGATGAGATCTTGGTCAACGGAGATGCCCAAATGGAAATATCTAAAAACCCCCAATACGATTATCCCATTGACAGCTTTGAAAAATTCGTTGGCAATTATCGGCTGGAGTTAGAGAAGAACTTAATACAGGCGAATAGTAACAAAATTGAGTATTATCGTGAGTTGATATTTGATGAAATGATAAGAAGAGGAACGACAACACTAACAAAAGCTCCATTTTGGGAGAGAGATCCCAAAACAGGAAAATTACACATAGTAGTTAGACAAATTAAAATTGCTCCTTCCAAATACTATAAACAACCAAATAAACTATTTGAACTGGATAACTATTTTGAGGAATACAAATTGCTGAAGGTTGGAATGAAAGAGGAAACAGAGATTTCCAATTCTTCCAATGGTTCTGATGATAAAGCCAATGATAAAGAGAAAACAGGCATATTATACTATATGCTGAAGGAGCTGACCCAGGAGCCCAATGAAAAAAGGTGGAAGAAAAAGGCTACCTCATTAATCAGTTACATCCTTTCTTCTCCTAAGGCAGACACTGCTAGAAGGTATATTGACCTGATTGCCAATCACTCAGAAATGGGAGCCAGGTTTTACGAGACGGTAGATAAGGTGCTGGGGGAATGCGGCTTCACAGTTCCCCAAGAAATTAAGGATGGACTTCCCCAAAAGAAGCACAAATAGTTGGATTGAATTCTCCTGGAGAGGGGGGGGAGCGGAACAAGGGGGGTGAGGCTTGTTTCAGGTTGGGAGCTGATGTGGCTTCGCCAGTGTTTATCCCCTTCCTTCTTACAGTATCTTCTTTTAAGTCCTTGAGAAAGATATATAAAATAGGATATATTCCTGGATATGTGTGCCACCACACCATTGGAGTGTGTGGTGGCGTATCATATTTAAATTCATTGGACTGGAGCATCACCACCAAAAGGTGGTGTATGCGACCCAACTATCACCATACCTTGATACCACTTTCTTCCAGTTCTTTAACTCTTCTGAGATAATCATTAAGATTCATCTCGTTTGGCAGACCTAATCTCGTTGGTGTACCTGTGAATTCCCTGAACCTTTTTTCTTTATTCCTGGTTTCATCTGGTATCTCCTTGCAAAACTCTGATTCCAGTTCTTTGTCTTCAACTTCTTTTTCTTTTAAGTCTTTTTTCTCTTTTAATATATTATTAAATAATTTATTATTATTAGAATCTATATTATCTTTATTGTTTACATTTTCTATATTATCTAAATTATATATATTATCTATATATTCTTTATTATTTATACTTTCTATATTATCTATATTGTTGTCACTTTTTGTAACATCAGTTGTAAGTTCCTTTGTAGTTTCTGTTGTTGGGACTGCTGTGTCTTCAGTTGTTGAGGCTTTTGTAGGATTGACAGAATTCCAGATAATCTTACCCTTCACCAACTCTGGAAGGAATCTCTCTGGTTCGTCATCAAGGTATGAAGGATGATAGCCACTGCCTTTGTAGTCAATGGTGTTGATCCCGTTCTCAGGTCTTCTTATGTCTGAGTTCATATCGAGTCCTTCAAAGAACTTGAACATATCCTTGTTCAGCCAAAAACCATTAGGAACTCTCTTCTTACCTTTTCCCACACATTTGACTTCCAGGAAGCTGTAGATGAATAGGGTATCAACTGTGGCTTTTACGAGGTTCTGGCTTAATGAAGAATCACTTTGCAGGTCAGCGTTTGACCTATAGAACCAACCGTCTTCATCAGCGAAGTAGTCACTGGCATCAATCAGTGCGAACAGCATACTTCGTAGGTTAACATCCAATAGATGTGTTAGCTGCTTGGGCATCGGAGTGAACTGATAGCCCACTTTGTTATTACTATCTGTCATAAATTTGTTTATGTTTTTACAAAAAAGGGGATGAGAGGATTAACGGCTCTCCTTTCCCCTATGGTATTATTTATCAATATGGCAAAGATATATTTATTTTTTCGTAATTCCAAATTTCCAGGGAACTATTTTTTTAGACCTTCCACTTCAGCTTTTATTTTTAGTGCAGTGTAATAGTTGCAATGAGCCGCCTTCATAAAAGCATATACACCAACTGAACCTTTCTCTTCTAATATTGACATATACTCACGTCTCAGCCTCTGCTTGTTTTCTTTGCTCTTTGCCTGCTGCATCCTTTCTCTGTCAAATTTGCCTTTTTCCAGCGCATTCGCTCTTTTATACCTTTCAATGGACTTGGGATTTCTGCAGTTGTCTCTATGCTTTACCATACGCAAGAGGTCAAGACTATTCTCGCTTTTATCTATCAGGTGGTCGATTTCATAACCTTCTGGTATCTCACCGTTAAATGCCGTCCATATTAGACGATGAAGATAAAACTGCTTAATATGTCCACTATCTGAAGTTAGCCTGACTGTCATATACCCGTTCCTTGCCTTCGTCGGGCGTATTTCCTTCCTTTTATAATGCCAACCATTCCTGCCCGTTCTTTCTTTGCTGATTATCATTCCATTGTCGTAAATTTCATAATTTGTGTAGTTCTCTAATGTTGTGTATTTCATCGTAATACTTATATTTAAAGTAGTTATTCAGCAATACAAATGTCACCACATTTGCAGCCTATGTTTATAAATATTACAAGAAATTCAAAAAGTTACTTCTATCATAATAAATAATGTTTGCATATGCGCACGCACGTGCGTAAAGGGCGTTTTGGTCTTCAGGCTTATAGTTGTCCATCAGGGTTGCAATAACGCCACAGCAAGCCTGGAAATGGCTCCTATGACGATTCTGTGGGTTGATTGGATAAATATTTACAAATGAGCAATTATACTATATTAAGAAGAATGATTCTTGACATATCCAGGTGGATACTTTCTCATATTTCTCATCTTTTTCATTTTCTCATTTTTATCACAATACGATCCAGGCCTTCAAGTCTGAAATAATGCACATTTTGGGGTTTGTGCGCAGTCTTGGTTTCTTTTTTATTTGGATTATTTGAATATATAAAAATAAGTGAGTATCTTTGCATTTAATATATACATAACAACATCAGTAGTGCAACTGATCTCTTGCGAGGTTACATTCATTGTTTCTAAAAAGATATACAACAGCATATGATAATAAAATGTCCAAGATGCAAAAGCGAATACGACTTGGAACTGGATGATGTCGTAGTGGAAATGACTTTTTCCTGTCCTAATTGTAAAAACCGCTTTGCTGTCAGAAATGATGGATACGTTACAGATAGACCTGTCAATCATATAGATGATGACAGCAGGTTTATGCCAAAACAAGCACCACAACCTAATGAGGATAACGATATAGCCAAAAAGGAAATGGTAATACGGCAGGGAAGCATTTGCCCTCACTGTGGAGCTCCCATTGATGAAGGTGATACATTCTGTACGGAGTGTGGTAAGAGAGTTGATGAAGTGTCCCAGACCACATCATCAGAGCCAGCAAAACCCAAATGCCCTCATTGTGGAGCTCCCATTGATGAAGGTGATATATTTTGCACGGAGTGTGGTAAGAGAGTTGATGAAGTGCCTCAGACCACATCTTCAGAGCCTGCAAAACCCAAATGCCCTCATTGTGGAGCAATAATGGAAGAAGGTGATGTATTCTGCACAGAATGTGGCAAGAGAATTGATGAAGTGCCTAAGGTCATATCATCAGAGCCGGCAAAAACAGTATCTTCCCATCGTGAATCAGATGAAGATGATAATCCTGTAATAAGTGAAAATAGTGACAAACAACCAATAACGATATCAGAAGAGATAAGGAATGTTGAAGTTCAGGCCAATGAAATTGATAGACCTGAAGAATACGGAAATATTGTAGGAAATGAAATAAAAACCAGACGTAACAAGGTTCCCTTGGGTATAAGTATTGTAGTTATCATCTTTATTATGGGAACTATTATGTGGAATTACTATTCCTCAAAACAAAGGGAAGAAAGGGAGATAGCACTTGCTGATTCTCTTGAACAGGCTCGTAAAGATTCTTTGGAACAGGTTAGACTGATGGAAATAGCAAGGCTGGATTCTATAAATAAGGTTCAACAAGAAGAAAAAGAATTCCTGGAGAAATTCTTCAAGAATCTAGATTATTCTAATTGGGATAAATTAGACAGCTATGTACGAAAGCATATTACAAGAAACGCACTGCAAAATCTTAGGGATGGATACGAATATGACAATGGATGCGTAGATTGTTTAGCTCTATGGATGTTTTCGTATCGGCCAGGAGGAGGGGATTTGGATAAAGAACTTGGAAGAAAGATTGAACAAGTATCTGACAATACGTTCGTTGTAACAACTACTTGGGGGGATTCCGAAGACTCCTCTATAAAATCTGATTATAAGGTTAGGCTTAGCATAGTAAAGGAAGGAGATTCATACAAAATAGATACTATTGTAAATGTGGAGGAAGAGGAATTTATAAGGGCGTCTAAAGAGAATGCCAATAAATATTCAAATTTTGTTGGAAAATGGAGATTGAGGAAAACAACTGGGGAAGGACAAATGGTAATTGAAATTATACTAAAGGGAAACCATTCTGGAGAGCTTGCTACTTTCAACGACCGTGGCAACGTGACGGACATAATACTTTACGAGCAATATCCACTATGTATATTGGAAGATGGCGTTATATATATGACCAAGAACGGAGATATTAATGGGAAGGGCGTTCCTAAATTGAGAGTTGCTTCTGATGGGCTATATAGCTTTGACGGAGATAAATATATTAGACAATCTGAGTGAGATCAAATAAAAGTATTATGGCATATTGTGTTAAATGTGGCACTCAATTGAAAGAAGGTGCAAAGTTCTGTCCAAAGTGTGGAACCCCTTGTGGTGGCTTCCAGGAACCCAAATGTCCTCATTGTGGATCACCCCTTAATGAAGGTGATGCATTTTGCACGGAGTGTGGCAAGAGAGTTGATGAAGTGCCTAAGGTCATATCATCAGAGCCGGCAAAAACAGTATCTTCCCATTGTAAATCAAATGGAGTTGATTATCCTGTAATAAGTGAAAAAACTTCAGCATCCAAGTCACTTCTTCTGCTCTTCTTGGTTCTGGCAATTGCCGTTGGTGGGTGGTACGTTTGGAATAATCATAAGAATGATAATCCCTTAGAACATCAGAAGACCGATGATTCCATAGAAAATCAGGAGAATGATTATTCATTAGAAGGACTAGCAAAAGCGTTTCCAAACTATGACTCAACTATAGGCCTCTTCTACGAAGGACTGGCTTGGGTAAGAAAATATGGGAAATACGGTTTTATTGACAAGACCGGCAAAGAGGTCATACCCTGCATATATGATAATTGTGGGAACTTCCAGGAAGGACTGGCTTGGGTGCAAAAAGACGGGAAATGGGGCTATATTGACAAAACAGGCAAGGAGATCTTACCCTGTATATATGATAGAGCGGATGACTTCTACGAAGGACTAGCTTATGTAGGAAAAGATGAGAAATATGGTTTTGTTGACAAAACAGGCAAGGAGGTCATCCCCTGTATATATGATTTTCAACCCACTGACGGGCCATTATTCCACGAAGGGCTGGCTGGTGTGGTAAAAGATGGTAAATGTGGCTATATTGACAAGACCGGCAAAGAGGTCATACCTTGCATATATGATGAAGCGGGTGACTTCCAGGAAGGATTATCATCAGTAATGCTAAAAGAAAATAAATTTGGTTTCATTGACAAGACCGGCAAAGTGGTCATCCCCTGCATCTATGATGTTTCGGATAACTTCCAGGAAGGACTAGCTTCTGTTAAAAAAGATCGGAAATGGGGCTTTATTGACAAAACCGGCAAAGAGGTCATCCCCTGCATCTATGATGCTGCGGCTGCCTTCGATGAAGGACTAGCAAAAGTGGAAAAAGATGGGAAATGGGGCTATATTGACAAGACAGGTAAAGAGGTCATCCCCTGCATATATGGTAATCCTTTTGACTTCTACGAAGGACTGGCTTGGGTAAGAAAAGATGGGAAATGTGGCTATATTGACAAAACAGGTAAAGTGGTCATCCCCTGCATCTATGATGTTTCGGATAACTTCCAGGAAGGACTGGCTTGGGTAATAAAAGGTGAGAAATATGGTTTCATTGACAAGACCGGCAAAGAGGTCATACCCTGCATATATGATGATTGTTATCGCTTCAACGAAGGGCTAGCAATGGTGAAAAAAGGTGGGAAACGTGGTTTCATTGACAAAACCGGCAAAGAGGTCATACCTTGTATATATGATGATGTGTATGATTTCCACGAAGGACTGGCAATGGTGAAAATAGATGGGAAATGGGGTTATATTGACAAAAAAGGTAACAGCACATTTGATTATTATGATAATAATGTGAAACAAGTTGCAAAGGGAAAAAGAGAAAAGTAAGTATGGATATTCAGATTCTTTGGAATTTTGCTATTAGTATTGTTTCAGGGATTATAGTGATAATATATATAGGTTCGTTATTAACATCGAGACAAAATAATTATGGCATATTGTGTTAAATGTGGCACTCAATTGAGGGAAGGGGCAAAGTTCTGCCCAAAGTGTGGAACCCCTTGTGGTGGCTTCCAAGAACCCAAATGTCCTCATTGTGGATCACCCCTTAATGAAGGTGATGCATTCTGCACGAAATGTGGCAAGAGAATTGATGAAGTGCCTATGGTCATATCATCAGAGCCGACAAAACCTAAATGTCCTCATTATGGATCAGATAAAGTAGACCATTCAGTAATAAGTGAAAAAACTTCAGCATCCAAGTCACTTCTTCTGCTCTTCTTGGTTCTGGCAATTGCCGGTGGTGGGTGGTACGCTTGGAATAATTATAAGAATGATTATTCCTTGGAAGGACTAGCAAAAGCGTTGCCAAACTATAAAATAAATAGTTCTATTTCCTTCCAGGAAGGGCTGGCAGCCGTGGAAAAAGCTGGGAAACGTGGTTTCATTGACAAGACCGGCAAAGAGGTCATACCCTGCATATATGATGATTATGTAGATTCTTTCCACGAAGGGCTGGCAAGAGTGAGAAAATATGGGAAATACGGTTTTATTGACAAGACTGGCAAAGAGGTCATACCCTGCATATATGATGATGAGCATATCTTCCAGGAAGGACTGGCAATGGTGGAGAAAGATGGGAAACGTGGTTTCATTGACAAAACCGACAAAGAGGTCATACCCTTCATATATGATGAAGGGGATGACTTCCACGAAGGTCTGGCAGCCGTGGAAAAAGCTGGAAAATGGGGGTTTGTTGACAAGACCGGCAAAGAGGTCATACCCTGCATATATGATACCGCTGAAGATTTCCACGAAGGACTGGCTTTTGTTAAAGAGGATGGGTTTGTTGGTTTTGTTGACAAAACAGGCGAGGAGGTCATCCCCTTCATATATGATGATGCGCAGATTTTCCAGGAAGGTCTGGCAGCCGTGAAGAAATATGGGAAATGGGGGTTTGTTGACAAGACCGGCCCAAAGGTTCCCATCTTACCTTTTGACACGTCTAGCACAGAGTTCATACCCTGCATATTTGATGTTGTTAAGGATTTCCAGGAAGGGCTGGCAATGGTAAAAATAGATGGGAAATGGGGTTGTATTGACAAAACCGGCAAGGTTATCCTACCCTTCATATATGATGATGTGTATGACTTCCACGAAGGTCTGGCAGCCGTGCAAAAAGACGGGAAATGGGGTTATGTTGACAAGACCGGCAAGGTTATCCTACCCTGTATATATGATAATGCGAATGACTTCCACGAAGGACTGGCTTTTGTTAGAAAGGATGGGGTTCTTGGGGTTGTTGACAAAAAAGGTAACAGCACATTTGATTATGATAATAATGTGAAACGGGAATAGAAGCATTAAAGTTATTATAGAGAGAGGGATAGGTTTGTATTAACATCGAGACAAATAGAATTATGGCATATTGCGGAAAATGTGGCACTCAATTGAAAGAAGGTGCTAAGTTCTGTCCAAACTGTGGACAGCCAACGGCTAGAAATGCGACAAATGATTTTCAAAATTCCGAACCGTTATTGGGTCGCAATGAAGAACAAGGTAAGGGTAAGTCTAAATTCGTATTATTAATAATAATTTTTGGTCTTCTCATTGCCCCCTTATATACAGAATATATAGAAACATTAAGTAAGAAAGCTCAAAGAGAAGCTGATAAGAAAGCTGAAGAGGAAGCTGATAAGAGAGCCCAGAAGGCAGAATGGGTTAGGTATCAGCGGGGCGAGGCCTCGATATTAACGAAGGCTGAAGAAGAAAGTAAACCAGATAAAAAATTCTATGAATACATCAAACAAGGTTATGTCTGGGAATCTAATGGGGGAGCATATTGGCCAAATTATCATTATGTTCTGTATTTTTATCCAATTAACGGTACTGCGGGACGAGTATGTCTTGTCGCATTTGATAATGATTATTCACACTGGACAAGGATAACCTCTGGCTATGGTAATTATATCGTTAATGAAAATGCACTTGATATTGATATAGAATTTGAGGAAAAGTTTGGTAATTCAAGTGATCGAAAAAAATTATTATTTAAAATTGAAGATAATGGTAATAGGCTTAAAAGAGTTGGTTCTAGGTTTTTCGGAGGAGACCCTATAAAAAAATATCTTAGGTATAAGAATCCTCTTAAAGGCTATGTATAATTGATTGTTAATACCATTGAAGAGTATTCACTTTCAATTGAATAAAAAAGGCGTTTACTATTGTTTGAAACATCTATAAATATTGGTGTTTCAGTCGATATTTTAATCCTCAAGTGAAGCTGATTATACTTTTCTTTGAGTCAAGGATAGTAAAAGATTGTATTAAATCCACCGCCCCCCCATACGGGACGTATGAAATCCCTGGAGTCCCAGGGGGGAGGTTAACCATCCCTTTTCTTTAACAGAATTGTGGGTGTCATTGGAAAATTCTGGGACTCCTATTCTTAGAAGGAGGGTAGGTGTTTTCCCTGATAATGAAGAACCTCAAAAAAAATTCTAAAAATTTTAGTGATTTTTTTAGAACTGACTTTAATTTTATATTCTTATGTGATATTTATTAATAGAAATAACATCTAATAATGATAAATTAAAAGCAAACAGTTATATCAAATGAAAAAGATTGTAAAGCTAACGGAATCGGAACTGAAGGGAATAATGCGAAAATCAGTTGCCAGGTCATTGCAGCAGATGAATGAATCAATAAATAATGATCGTGAAATTAAACTTGCACAAAAAGAACTATACCAGATGGGGAAGAACCTGTCATCAATCGGTTTAAGGCTGGATGGAACGAAGTTCTATAGCCTATACAGGAAGATGGCAGATGCAATGATTGAACTTAGCGATGCTCTAATTAAGCAAATAAGAAAGGAGAAAGTATGATAGAAGGAGATCAAATGAATGAAGCAGGGAAGAAGAAAAGAAACCACAGGGGGAAGCAGAACCCGCATTTCGGACACATAATGTCGGATGCTAGCCGAAATGCAATTTCCGAAAGTCAGAAAGCTAGGTTTGAATTCTACAAGAAAGCCGCAGCCAACATAATGACGGAAGACAGAGTCAGAGAAATAATTAAAGAAACGGTGCAAGATTACCTGGCTAATAATGCCAAACAAATCAAGGATAATAATAAGAATATAGATATTAGATTATGATTATGAAATATAAGAAGAATAGGAATAGTGAAAGCAAAGATGTGACAGTCCTGCAAGCCGTTGTAGATTTGCTGAAGAACAACAATGATCAGCTTCAAGATGAAGTATATCGACTCAGGAATGTGATAGCCCAGACGAATGCAATGAATATTCAAGCAGATGAAGAGAGTAAAGACTATAGGAACTTGACCCAGTTGCATACGCTGTTAATGGTTATAATGATCCTTGTAGCCCCTCATTGTGATAACTCTCCATTAGGGGAGGCTGTTGGGAAGGCTATCAAGAAATATCAGCTATCGATCATAAAGAGTCTGGCAAAAGATACGGAATATGTTCAGGACGAAGATTTGGAGGATTGGGAAGATGAAGACGGTGATGATGAAGGTTCTGAAATCTGGCGTGGAGAAGAAGAATAGTTACTGGACACGCATTGTACATTAGTTAATATTTCTATCTTCATAATAGAAATCTGCTGGGAATCCTTTGGAATAGGGGTTTCCAGCTATTTTTATATTGGAACAAGTGATGGGATAAACTGTTCTCTCTTCATTGGCAAAGCATAATTAAATGGTAGTAATTTTATAATATCTGCTTAAAATATTGGAGCGATTTCTCAACAAATTTAGCAAATAATAGAACGTAAAATTACTACCAAATGATTTATAATCATCTGCTATATAAGTAGTTAATATATCTTAACCTCATAATGGATAATACGTTTTGTTCCTAGACGAATTACCAGAGTTCAGCAAAACCACCCTTGAAGTGTTACGTCAACCACTAGAAGACCGCAAGATCACCATCTCTCGTGCCAAGTACACAGTAGAATATCCTTGCTCTTTTATGTTTG
>Ga0310694_10000948_pt1 | contig 35104 bp, 34 predicted proteins | sample 174DNAGHGhighgp2_FD_203884 | JGI IMG/M metagenome (GOLD analysis project Ga0310694, IMG submission 203884) | Sheep rumen microbial communities from Palmerston North, Manawatu-Wanganui, New Zealand - 1742 DNA GHGhigh gp2 (v2) (version 2) | ecosystem: Host-associated > Mammals > Digestive system... | reverse complement strand
TCTAAAAATTCTGGCCAAAATTTTATTTCAACTCTACTCGTCCTCATCATCCTCTTCGTCCCAAGCATCCCTGTACCTGCGTGAACTCGGGTCTTTTGTACCCTCTTCGTCCACGCCTCCGTAGTTGATACCCTTGTCGGACGTTATATCCTGAGATCCGCAAATCATCATCGCCGGTCTGGTCTGCACCATCACGACGGCCGGCTGCATATATACCTTTTTCATCTTACTACCTCCTTTCTGCCATTCTTGATGTAAAGTCCCTTTTTAAGTGAAGAGTGATGAGTGAAGAGTGAAGAATTCATACGGCGGCCCTGCAGGTCGTAGACCTCATTATGCATTAAGCATTGAGCATTATGCATTGAAGAGATGCCTGTCTGTTCCTTTTCGTTGAAATTCATGCTGATGCGTGCATTGGCTGTTTCCACCTCCGTCAATACATCAAGCAGTACGAAGTATGCACGGAAGGCCTTCATCTTGGTCAAGCCCGCAGAATACCAGAACTTGTTGCTGTTCAGAAACAATGCGAATTCCTCTAATTCCGTTTGTGCATGATAGGTACCATAGAACCCACCATAGACAACCCGCTTGCGGCCAGTCAGTCCGTTGTCCACTTCTATCAAGGCATCATCCTCGGCAGGGGTAATATCTACACCGTCGACGGTGAATTCCGAGATGGGGCTCGACACCTTTATTATATAAGGATGGTTCGCCTCTATCTCAGTAGCGTCTTCAAAAGAGATACTGATACCTACCACATTGTCATCATCGTCGTATGTCGATTCTGTATCCCGGAAATCTCCCAGCTGCACGTCTTCCCCAAATGCAGCCTTCACCTGCGTCTCATTCATGGCAAACGGCAGGCAGATGGTGCTCCACTCGTTGGCCATGATGGTACGTTTCACGCGCACGTCAACACCCGTTGCGGCTTCTGGAACCGTGGTTGATGTTTCGTCAAGGATAGTACGAAGATCTGTAGGGGTTCCGATTGTGACAGCAAACGTACTGGCAGAAAGGCTTTGCTTTGTGCCTTCTACAGGAACTATGATAATGTCAGTGATATTACCCGTATAAGTCTGTCCAATAACCAAATTTTGCGATGTTGGACGTACCGTAAACTGTAATAATGTACCGGATGTGCCGCTTAGCGGCTTGGAACTTAACGATAATCCTGCCACCTTCACCTTGCCTTCACTCAGATTGGCCGTTACGCTGTGCGTCGCATCATGGCAGGCTCCCTTAATGTAGGCAACATCTGTTCCCTCGTCCATCACAAGCTCCAAATCACTGGGCAACTCTAAGCTGAATGAATACCCCGTATAACTATCAGCCACATCGAAATGGAAACTGACAGTCAAAGTGGTTTCAGAATTCTGTGGTAGTGTCACATCAGCAACACTCAGTGAATTCTGTGCTATGGCCGTAACCGCTGTAGCAAGTATGGCCATAAAAGTCAACAATGCTTTTTTCATCTTTTTTTACTCATATTTTTTAATTGAATTAGAATACATATTTATCAGGAGATCACTGCGGTTCTCTCATGTCTAAGACTTGCTGTCTGCTTAGGGCTACAATTTTTCCTACGACTAGGTTCACTATGCGCACGGCATCGGCAATGTCTGCCTCGCCATCACCGTTCACATCTGCTGCAGCATCAACAAAGGCTGGTGTTTCCTTACCAACTACACGGTTTACGATGCATACGGCATCGGCAATATCAATATCACCGTCACCGTTCACGTCTCCTTTTTTATAGTCTTCAATTGTGAGCTTTGTAGTTGTGTTAGCCATTGATACCTTTGCGGCACCAGAGGTTAGCGAATATTTAGCATTTTGTACCTTTAGGACATACTCACCTGAAGACACATCGTCAGCAACATTCAGCTTCAGTGTCCAGATGGCTCCTTCACTGCCCTTTACCTCTTTAGATTGTAATGACAGTACTGCAAAGCTGTACACCCCCGTCTCATTATTATAGTTCACCGAAGCAGAGTGTCCATTATGTCTTTCGCTTAGAGAATACTGATATTCGCCACTCTCATCTGTACCCAGAGTCACCCCTTCCGGCAGAATCAGGTCAAAGCTATATGCATTGGTAGCCTGCGAATTCTTCAGACAGATGGTCAACATTCCCTCACTGCCCTTCAGGGCTGTGGTGGCTTCAGCATAGATGGCATCGGAAAGGGAAGAGACATCGGTTGAGATGATGTAGCTGCTATGATTACCACCATCCGGAGTCCCTGGGTGGGAAGATATAAAATCTGCCGCATTGCGAAGATAGGGGTAACCGTTGCCTTCTTCTATAGTCCACACTTTACTCATGTCAAAGTTGTGAGCGGTGTATGTCGTACCCATCTTAAGCATTGCACGTCCAAGGCCTACGCCATTATATCCACCCTCTTCCATCTTGTCGGGCTTCGTCTTGTTCTCACTGATGATAATCATTGTAGACAGCGCAAGTGACTCATCAGATGTTCCCTCTCTTAAAGATAATTTTTCTGTGCAACTGATGCGGTAAGGGCCTCCACCATCAGCCATTGTGTCATCATATTGCAAGGTGTCAACAACGGCTATGCACGAATAAATGCCTGCAGAACGGAAACTTATTCCTGCAACATACCTTTTTCCCTTTATTGAAGGAGATATGACAATGCACCTCCTGACATCTCCCCCTCCCCCGTTATAACAGTTTCCAATAATGCCACCAACATAACCATATTCGTAATCCGTGCTTATTTTACCATTAAAATAGCAGTCGTTCACATGCAGGGATTTTTTTTCCGTATAACCAACAATACCACCTGTTGCGCCACCCCCAAGGACTTCGCCCATAAAGCTGCAATTCTCTATATAGGTATAGGTTTCATTCACATTGCCAACAATTCCGCCTACGCCTACATTGGATAAAGCTCCACCTCCCGATATCTTCCCTGAGACAATACAATCAGTGATATGCCCTGCACCAGCAAATCCAGCAATACCACCCACAGTTGATGATGCATTGACTGTTCCGCGGAAAGTGCAATTAGTTATTGTAGAAGAATAGGCTCTTCCAATTATTCCTCCACCGCTTTTACAAGATATTTCTCCAACAACATTCAGATTCTTTATAACAGCTCCTGAAGTATAAGAGAACAACCCTACTTGTTCACTTTTAGGAGTATTAACGTAATACTTGACTGTATGGCCGTCTCCATCAAAAGTTCCGTTGAATGCGCCGAATGGTGTCCACCCAGAATTAGGGCTGTTTTCCTCAAGCCACTCTGTCAAGTCAATATCATTCATCAACTTGTAGGCCGCAGTCAGATTACTTCTTACCTGGTATAATTCTACGGCATTGGTGATCTCGTATGGATCATCCTTTGTTCCTTCGCCATTGCCACTAAACTGAGCCGCTGCAAGCAATGGGCTAAGCAAACACACTATAGACAGCACTATATTCTTCATCTTTCTGTTTTGTTTAATATTACTTATTGTTTCAGATTCATTCTTCCTACATCATAATTTCTGCTAAACGCATCAATCTTTCCCACAACGAAGTTTACTATTCGTACCGCATCGGCAATGTCTATATCACCGTCGTTATTCACATCTGCAGCAGCCTCGAAAAATGAGGGAGTAACTTTGCCTACAACATGATTCACAATGGCAACAGCATCAGCTATATCCACATCACCGTCACCATTAACGTCTCCTTTCAGTACGATGCCTACAGAAAGGGACAACGGCTCGCTGGGCGTACCCTCTACCGCTTGTGACACGAAAGCGATATTGACATTTGTATGGAATTCCGTGCTGCTGGCTTTCTCGTAGACACGAAGCAAAATGGTCTCGCCACTGGCCTCGTTGCTGCGTATGCGTAACTGGAACAACTGTGTCCCGTCACTTGCAGTGAGCAGTTTTCCTACGCCCCTGCACTCTTCACCGCAGAAGGCCGCCACCTCATAATCGCTTTGGTTGGCAGACACTACCTTCACGTATGCCGTCATGTCGTATTGGAAGCCATGCGGGTTCACCGTCCAGTGACTCTCGTCGGCATATGCGCCCGCTGCACTGAGCAGCAGGCACACTATCAGTAAAATGCACTTTCTCATTTCTTCACCACCTTTTGAGTCTTGCTTCTCTGGCTGTCGGTCACTATATAGAGTCCCTTCTGCGCATTGATGTCGTTCACGGTTCTTCCCTGCAGGTCGTAATAGCGGCTGTCAGAGATGCTGCCTGCATTGTTGCCGGCAATTCCCGTGGCATCACCGATATGCATCTGATACGGACTGTTCATCGTACCCACCACATCTGCGCGGAACGTCTCCTGTTCTGCAGCGTAGAGCACTTCACCCGTCTCGTAGTTCATGGCGCGGAACACGATCATCTCACCGCCCTGTCCGTAGACGTTCATCATCAGTGTGCCGTCAACGACCTTTGCTATACCGCGGCATTCATCGCCGCAGAACGCTCCAAGCAGCCATTCGTCGCTGTTGGCCATGTTGTCTTCATGCCACAGTTGGGCTATCACGCCCATGACGTTGGGATATTTCCGCTTGTTAACAGTCCAACCCTCGGGCATCTCTGAACTATGAACTGTGGACTGTGAACTTTGAACTCTTCTGCTGCTTGCCTGTGCCGTTGCATTATAGAAGAGGTTCTTGTCCGATCCAGAGCGGTACATATAGCCCAGTCCCGGTACCATCTCCGTGAGCGTTCCCGTCCACTGTCCTTCGCTGTAGGTAGCCATACCGTCCTGTCCGATGAGGAAATCACCATCCTCGGCATCAAGTTTCAACAGGGCCTCAGCCGGAGTCATCGTGTTAGCCACAGGATATCCCAGCCAGTTCCAGCCCTCGTAGAGAGGAACGGCACGGAAGCCGGCATTGAAGAGCCGACCTGACAGTTGCACTGTCTTCACCTCATCAGTCTGAATCTTGTACATCTGCGTGGGCAGCAATTCCTCCAGGTCACCCATCCAACCGAACCGGCTGTCGTTGATGGTCTCCTCCGTCTGTCCCAGCATACGTGCCGAAGCAGGCTTCAGGGCCTCTACGGAAAGCGGTTCCTGCTGGTTGTGCGAAATCCAGTTCCAGCCCTGTGCCAGTTCTATCTGCGTATTGGTGTCTACCTGTGAGCCAAACACCTCGAAGGTAAACTCACGTGCGGCCGCCTTCTGCTCCACATTGCCGGCAGAGTCGGTCACCAAGGTATAGAACCCGTGGTTGATACCCTCATAAACCTTCACGCGAGCCACCGAGTCAATAGGCACATTCTCAGCTCCAAGGAACCAAGCCCCGCTACCATACTGCACATACACATTGTAGCGCCAAGGCCCAGACAGCTCATCAGTAGCTGCAATACGTACCGCAGCCGTTGAGTCGGTAGCCATCTGAACATCGGCTACGTGACTCTCTGGGGCTGTTGCGTCCACGATGTTTGTCCATGTAGGAGTCAGGATTACATCCTCGTAGTCGAATACAATGCCTGCACGGTTGGGTATCTCCGTACCATCGGCCTTGTTTGGCTTCACACCGATCTCATACATCACTTCACCGATACCAGATGTTCCATCGTAGTTCACTGGCAGGATGCCCTGCATCAGGTCATCCGTCGGCTCCATCGTCATCGGGTCAAGAGAGGTGAACCGCCATTCGGCAATACCCGTCTTCTGGCTGTATGTTCCCTCCACCTGCGCTATCGCATTGATTTCAGGACGCATGTCGATGGTCTTCAGGAAGCCCGTTACGCCATTCTGCGTTATCACGTCTGTCTCATTGAGGAACGTCTCACGACTACCCAACTTGATGCTCGTAGGTAGGAATGATTGCAAGTCAAAGTATCGGCTATCCAGCGTGTCCTTGATAACGATGGTATGCGCAGAAGCCTCTGCAAGCAATGGGGCATTCTCAAACTCGATGATATAGTTCACCCGTTCTACAGAATCTACAAGATATTTACTACCCGATTCGGCAAGATAGCCATATATTTCGTTCGGGTCAAGAGAGTTAACAGCACCTGAACCACCGCCATTAGGAGGAATTGGGGGGCAACCAGGAATCCTTTTATACGTCCAATGGCAGTCTTCATTATTATCTTTACTTTTCCTCCGTGAAGCCATTGTGCCAGTTCCTGTTCCCACTCCTTCCAAATAGTCCAAATTCCGTTTTTTTCGTGAGTAACATACTTCTTTTACATGAACACACTCCTCATCCCATTCTCTTGTAGTACTTTGAAGCTTACGTCTCGCAAGTAGAGTTTGCCCCTGTGAAGATATTACATGCCGAGCTGAGAGATAATTTGGTACGGTGAACCATACATTCACATTCTCTGTTGCATAGAGCGTCAGACTGATTGTTGCTATGCTGTTAGGTTGCACATCCTGCCAGATATAGCCATTGCTAACAAACACACTGTCACTGGAGTTATCGCTAATATCCTTGCCTGTTAGCAGGTATGCCATCAATCCCTGCATATTGGCTATTGAGTCAAGGGCAGCCAAAACCTCTGCATCGATGCTGTCAGCATAGATGGAAGATGACAAATCTTTCACTTTTTTGCCATTCAAGTCTATCTTGCTTATAGAACTCCCACTTTGCCTTGACACATACACATATATGGGGATGTCGTAGGCTGTCATATTACCGGAATTCTTTATCTTTAATGTGTACGTCGTAGACGTACCACGCAAGAACGTAGATGGGAAAGAGACATTGGTGGCCAGTTCGATGTCAACCGCATCCTCCACGGTAACGACATTAGCAAAGAGTTTATCTTCCTGTGCAAAATGGAATACTGCGTCATACTTGCCCAGCTCTGCACCAGTGAAGTCGAAGATTACGGATGTTTCGGCATCGCTGTCATGCGAGACATCCACAGAGTGTATGGTGTCGCCTGGGGCAATCACCAAATCAACTGCATATAGGTCACGGAATCCGTTGCCCTTGAAGGTGATGGTGCTGCAACCACCGTTTCCGACGGTATGCACATCCCAATCAACCACATCATACTTGTCCATGTGCATATAGTCGAGTGTCATCGTGTTCCGCGAACCTTTCACATCATGCACGGCTACATAATACGTTCCGTTCTCCCAAGTGTGGATACCACTCCAATTTACTGAAGCCGACTCCGAAGTCTTGAAAACCTCCTTGCCACTTGGCGCAAACACCTGTACGGTGGCTGCCTGACTGACCCGAAAAGCCGCCGTGTCGCCTGGTGCCGCCTGCATAGTGTACCAACGGATGTCGTTTTCAGCTACCTTGTCAAACGTCTGTGTTGTTTGCAATTCGCCCACAGGCTCCACCTCCTGCTTCACGCTGTAGTCCACAAACTGCTTGTCTCCATCCGAGAAGTAATTCTGCGCATCGTAGAAGCGGACGTGCAGCGTGTTCTTGGCATAGATAGTAGGCACGTCGTTTGTCACCTCAAAGTGGAACTGTGACGACTGTATCGGCTCCTTTTGCATGGGCAGCAGGGCTATCAGTGTGTAGGGATTGGCGGCAGCATCAAGCTCCACGGTCTGCATGGTCTGGCTGTTCATGTTCAGCCAGTACTGGTACTTCGTCACGCGGTTATGGCCATCAGCCAGCACCTTGTCGAAGTTCTTCATGAAGAGGCGTGTCACAGGAACACCCACCCTGTCATTACTGTCAATTAACTGATAATTGAGCGTATGCAGACCTGTCAGCAACTCTGATACATCTAAAGTCTGAGTGCCATTGGCCACATCGGTCACACGCACCGTCGTGGCATCATCATCGAACCAGTAGCGGATGCTCTTGGCCGTAGCCGTGGCATTGTCGTAGTTCATCTTCAGGAACACTGACGAAGCAGGAGCACCCAATGTTCCGTTGTTATCGACTATCTGGTAATGAACAGTGTGCAAACCCTCTATAAGCCTTGTTGCATCCAGTGTCTGCGTACCGTTGGCAATGCTTGCTTCTGTGACCGTAGTCTCATCGTCAAACCAGTAACGCAATGACTTGGCGGTCGTGCTCGCTGTGTCCCAGTTCATCTTCAAGAATATAGAGGAATAGGGTGATCCCAATGTGTTATTGCTGTTGGTTATCTGATAATGGACGGTATGCAGACCCTCTATCAGGTTGGAGGCATCCAATAGCTGAACGCCCTCGATAACATCCACCTCTTTGGCCGTCTGCTCGTCATCGAACCAATAGCGCAGTGATTTAGCAACTGCCGTTCCCGCATCCTCGGTCATTCGAAGGAATATCGTTGACGAGGCGGGTGTCATCTGACCATTATTGCACAGCACCTGGTAGTGGATGGTATGCAACCCCTCTAATAGCCCTGAGGCATCTAACAGCTGCGCTCCGCCTGTGACATCTACATACTGGATGGTTGTCTCATCGTCGAACCAGTACATCAGCTTGCTGGCTGTCAGTGTCTCAGAGCCTGTGTTAGCCCCTGTCTTCAGGAAAAGACCAGAGGCTACATAGTAGGCCTGATTATCAGCACCCATCGCTTGATAGTGAATAGTGTGCAAACCATCAAGCAGCGTTGATACGTCAAGTGTCTGCACACCGCTGGAGGTTACGGTATTCACGCTGGCAGCATCATCGTCGAACCAGTAGCGCAGGGACTTGACCTGTGTGCTCGCCGTCTTGTTACCGACCTTCAAGAATATGCTCGAACCAATATAAGCTGTGATGTTGGTCTCGTCAATCAGCTGATAATGCAGGGTATGCAGACCTTCTATCAGCTGTGAAGCGTCAAGCAAGTAGGTACCCGTGGTGCCATTTGCTGTCTGCACGCTATTGACATCGTCGTCGAACCAATAGCGCATACTCTTGACGGACAATGTCTCCGTGCTGTGTCCCACCTTGAGGAACACGCAGGAACTGACGTAGGCCACAGCGTCCTCGCTGTCAACGACTTGATAATGCAGGGTATGCAACCCTTCTATCAGTCCGGACACATCGAGTGCGTATTGTCCCGATAATCCATCCGCCGTTTGCACGCTGGCGGCATCATCGTCGAACCAATAGCGCAAGGCCTTAGCCTGTGTGGGCTGTGGCAAGCCCGACAGGTCAATATCCTCAAGGCTGACGATTGTCTGGCCACGTGCAGCAATATTCAGACAGAGGGCTATAAATAATAATATGTATTTACGCATAACAAACTATGCATTATGAATTTTAAACTATGAACTATTCGGCGGCACTCACCTCAATCTCCACACTAAGCTTGCCGTCAGCAGTTGTCTTGTTTGCCACGTTCATCTTCGTGATCTGCGGGTACGAGGGTGTGGAATTGTAAGGCAGAACTCCGCCATACAAGCCAACCTGAGTTCCATCGTCACCTAAAAAAGTGGTCTTGGCCTCATCGGTCAACTCAAAGGCCTGGCTGTTGGAATAATTGCCAGTGAAGCTCTTGAACAGCCCTGCAAAGGTTGCAGTCTTATTTTTTGTATTAGCAGCCTGAGCACCAAAGAGATTACTGAACTGGATAGAAACGCAATTGGTGGCAATGGTGGTGGAAGGGAGTTGAGTTTCTTGAATATAATTGGTTGAAGAGTTGTTGAAAATAATGCAGTTTAATAATTGCGAATTGATGATAAATTCAGGACGATACTCTCTATTAGAAGCATAACTACCATCATAATATGGTTTTATCAAGCAATTGATAAAATTGGCAGCTGTATTATTTTGATCTTGGTTATAAAAGCCTTGAACATAACTATTGATGAACTGCACCGTGCTGGTTCCTGCCAAACGATAATTGTCCCTTATCTTGCAATTGACAAACATCGCATTCTTGATGATTGGATTGTCAGAATAAGTAAATCTATAAAATTCACACTTAACGAAATACGGGCTGTTGAATGTGCCTTTCATCGTGATGGTTCCAGTGGAGCGAATACCTTCCATTGACAAACGGTTGGCATCGTCACTTGGAACATTAATGGTAAAGTTGCCACTGATGTAGGTGGGCGCAGCATCGTCAATACCCGTTCCACGCAAAGTGATACCCTTGGTGATGTTCACTGCTTGGAATGCTCCGCCAGAGAGGTTAATTACATCGCCGCTCTGGGCTGCGTTCATGGCATCGCGCAGGGCGTAAGTTCCATAGTACATTGAGATGTCCTCACCATGGCTCAGAGTAGCGACCAAAGTGTTCTGTGCGAAACTAACGGTTGCAATCATAACGGCAACCATCGAAAGGAATAACTTTTTCATAATCTTCATTTTTATTTGGTTAGTACTATAATTGTTTCCGCTCCTTTGGGAAACCCGCACTAATCAAATGGGCATAAGAAAAGCGCAGGTCTTCACCATACGCCATCCAGGCTCACCACAAGCCCATACGAAATTAGGAGAAGTCTACGCTTATAACGTAGCTTCAATATTTCGTATGTCTTCGCTCTTTCAAGCCTTTCGAGGTGGTGATTCGGATGGCGATTGAGCAAATAAAAATGTATGTGCCACTCCCTTTGAGGGGAAAGCACGGGGCAATGACAGTGCAAGCCGAACGCAGAAGAACATATTCTTATGCTGAGGCGAAGCCTGTTATCGCGGAAGCAAAAGTAAACAAAAAAATCCGAACCGCCAAGCGATTCGGAGAATATTTTTGTCATTTGTGAGAAATAAGCTGCTTTACATGAGTTCAATATCAAACATGCTCAATATTACCTTATTCATAATTGCATCAAAGAATTCTTTTTTAACGAAATTGCCAAATGACTGTACGACCTCGTCCGTTCGGTAGTACGTTACGATATGAGTGACAAAATATGAGTGCTTAGACAGAGGCTTATTCAGCCACTCATTTTTTATTTCCATCGTAAATTCTGGATTAATATTCTTAGATGAGACAAGCACAGCATAGAACATTCCGTCCTCTGCATGAAGTAATTTCTCGGTAGAAAGTACCAAGGCCATGTGTAGCTTGATACTTCCATCAGGCAACTGATAGGGAACTTCTACGATTTCCCTTTGTGAGACTTTGCTTACAGCCATTTCTCAATTGGTTTAATCGTTTTTCCTGTATTAGCATTAATTACCGCACTCCATATAGGATCTTCTGGGATTTCTGGAGCTTCTAATTCTGCAAATTGAGATTCCAGTTGAGCATCAGATGGGGTGTCGACCGCACGTCTCTTAACCCTCACTAACCTTTTTTGAGGCGAAACATTTTCTTTCCTGCATTCCTCTTCAAAGGCAGCAGTTGTCAATAAAGATGCTAATCGAAGTTTTGCTTTCATGCTAAGAGAACGAAGATTCTCCCAGTATGCGTCTATAATGTCGTTTTCTGTCCGGTTTGTTGCTATTTGCATATTATCACTCCACTTGTTGTCCCTTAGTCGTTTTTTTTTATTACCTCTATTGGCGATTGAGCAAATAAAAATGTATGTGCCAAATCCCTTTGAGGGAAGCACGGGGCAAAAGTACGAAAAGTTTTGCAATCGACAAAGAAAACGGCTGAAAAATTTGGAGGTAATAAAAAAAAATGCCTATCTTTGCAGTGTCAGAAATGACTAATCCATCACATCATGAATATGCTCGTTCACTTTCCTATGTGGTAGTTCGACTGGCAAATGAGCAAATAAAAATGTATGTGCACCGAAATGCACGGGGCAATAAGTATCGTATCTGACTGGCAGCACTCACGATGAGACTGTCAGTCTTTTTGTGGGGCTGATGTGATACCAAAAACTTAAAAAGATAAGGAATATAATGTTAAATGTTGCAACTTTTTCGTTATAATGCCAATATAGTTGTACTTTTGCAAGTAAGATATGCGATTAATGATATGCGACAGAAACAATACCTTATTATATTGATAGCGATAGCAGCCATTCTAATGGTGGGCTGCCATGCAAGTTTACGGCTATCAGCCAGAGCGGGCACTGCAGATTATCGATTCGTCAGCATCGCATTGTCAAACGGAAAAACCGTGTCTTGGCCCGCGAAATAGCCGAAGCCGTGAAGTTAAGTGAAGAATTAAGAATGAAGAGTGAAGAATTTGGGCGTGATGAGTTACGCGATGCCTGGCGAAGAGAAAGTCTTAAAACAAATAAAAACAATTAACGTATGAAAAAGTTTTTTCTGACAATGTGTGTGGCTTTGCTCAGCATGAACATACAGGCACAGGAACAAAAGCACGAAGTTGGTGTGTTCTATGGAGCAGGATCAGCATCCGACGTTTTTTCAATCATCACGAGTTCGTTTGCTGCCGCTGCGGGCGACCAGAGTTCATTCTGGGGTCCCATAGGTGTAGAGTACTATTACAACATCTCGCCCACTATAGGCTTGGGGGCCGTGGCCTCTTATGCCGGATGTAAGGTAGAGGACGAGAAAACCCACAAGGATGATCTGACCGGATGACGTATGGTAAACCGATAAATCAACATAGAAGAATTATGAAGAAAATTTCATTTTTGATGTTTCTCATGGCAGCCGTGCTGACCATGGGAGTAGTGAGTTGTTCCGACGCAGAAGACGGCGAAAGCTGGGATGCATGGGTGATGCGTAACCAACTGAACAGCAACTGGAGCTTAGACTTTGTAAAGGTTAATGGTGACTATAGACGGTTAGGCGATGAGGGCTTCGATTTCTATCTGACATTGAAGCTAACCGCTGACGGCCGTAAGTTTGAGGCCGAGCGTTTTTTCTATAACATGGCAGAAGGCACCGTTGATGAATCAACAAAAGTTAACAAATCAGGCACCTATACCATTGATGCATCCAACAAGACCATCGAGTTAATCGATAGCGATGGTAACAAGTTCATGCGCTTGTCGAACATTGAATTCGGTACTGGCTCCATGACGGCAACCGCCCTGTTCTACGATTTGAACAAAACCTACGAAATCGGGCTTAACCGTACTATTAGTCTTTAATAGCTATTATGAAGCAAAGAGTATTATTAGCCGTACTGACAGCCATGCTTATCTGCTCTTGTGGCACCACTGCCACCAAGAGCAAGATAAGTGCAGAAATGGCTTTAGAAGGTGTGAGCAACTACTGCCATAGCGCATACGATTGGAGCGTAGACGAGGAGAACCGACGACAAACCGAGAGCCAACGAATTGATTCAATTGGCCGAGGTGCGAAGGAGGAAGGCGAAGCCAATCCCTCCATCATGGGCGTGGAGATGGGCGAAGAGACCGACTCTGCCTATCACGTGGTGTTCCGCAGCTATACGGGCGCGTTGGTACACTTTTATGTCGACAAGGCCAATGGCATGACAAGGATGGTGGAATCCGTGCCTGCTCTTGGTGTCGAAGAAGAGGCTGGAAAAATTAATTTGTTCGATTACTTAGAGAAAAATGAATAAGGCAAAGCTTTTGATGGCCTGCACCGTCCTCACTGTTGGTTTCCTGAGTTCATGCTCCATCCAAGAGATTTTCAATGACACGGTGGAACTTGAAACTTACAAGGGTTTGCAGAAGGCCCAGAAGTCGAAAGGCTCACATCCAAGTGAAAAACAACAGGCGAAGGAGGCCGAACGGCTGAAGCAGGAGGGCAAATGCCCCTCCTGCCGAGGTGCAGGCAAGACACCCGATGGTCGTTACACCTGCACTGTCTGCAACGGCACTGGCCAGTATCAAGAAAAGAAAGAATAGAAAACGATGAAGAAAGTATTTATGTCAGCGGTACATTCGCTAAAAACGGCAAGACGGTCTATCTGATAGACGAGTTGACGGAACAGAAAATCGACAGCACGGTTGTTGCCGATGGCAGGTTTTCGTTTACGGGCACTGCCGCTCAAGATGCCCTGATGGCTGTTAGGGCAAAGAGCAGTAGCTGGACTACGCACTGCACACAAGGCTGGAGCAGGTGTTGAAGAAGTAGTTATTTAATCTGCTTCAATGCCAGTTTTACTACTTGTTCTACAGGCAGCGTAGGCTGTTCTTGCAGGATTTGCACGACAACCTTCTGCGTAGGTGCAGGCGCAAAGCCCAACATGGTGAGAGCAGCAACGGCCTCATCGCGAACGGCATTATTGACGGGTGCAGAGACGGTGCCACCTGCAGGAATCTCGTCGGCAATACCAAGGGCTACAATCTTATCGCGCAGGTCAACGATGATGCGCTGGGCCGTCATCTTGCCAATGCCCTTGATGCTCTGAATAAGACGGGCATTACCTGTAGAGATAGCAGAACAGAGCTCGCTGACACTCATACCTGATAGCATCATTCGAGCCGTATTGGCTCCCACACCACTGACGGTGATAAGCAACTCGAACATCTCGCGTTCCTTCTTATTATAAAAGCCATAGAGCACATAAGCATCCTCGCGAATGGCTTCATAGACATAGAGTTTTACTTCTTTCTTTCCCTGAATGGCACTAAACGTAGTGAGCGAGATATTCAGCCCATAGCCCACACCTGCTGCCTCAACCGTTGCCATTGCGGGAGTCAGGTCGGTCAGTTCGCCCTTGATATATTCTATCATAATTTACAATTTTGTATATATACATCCTTTTTAACGCTCATAAATGTCAATTTATTGTATTTCGAGGGTATGAACTTGCAATTTGTCACAAAATGATAGAATTTAGATAATTTTTACGTCAAAATGCAATGCTATTAAGATAAAAAGCATTACTTTTGCCGCCGCAAAACAATTAATGGGACAACAAAACACATTATAAAAATGAAGAAAATCAGAGCAGCCGTCGTTGGTTACGGCAACATTGGTAAGTATGCACTCGAAGCGCTCGAGGCAGCACCTGACTTCGAAGTAGCAGGTATCGTACGTCGTAATGGCGCAGAGAATAAGCCTGCCGAACTGGCTCAGTATGAGGTTGTGAAGGATATCAAGGAACTGAAGGACGTTGACGTGGCTATTCTGGCTACCCCAACTCGTTCATGCGAGGAGTACGCCAAGCAGATTCTGCCCTTGGGCATTAATACCGTTGACTCTTTCGATATCCACGGACTGATTCGCGACTATCGTCGTACGCTGATGGACATCAACAAGAAGACCAACACCGTGAGCGTTATCGCTGCTGGTTGGGATCCAGGTTCTGACTCTATCGTTCGCACACTGATGCAGAGCCTTGCTCCCAAAGGATTGAGCTATACGAACTTCGGTCCTGGTATGTCAATGGGACACAGCGTATGCGTACGCTCAAAGGCTGGTGTAAAGAATGCTCTGTCAATGACTATCCCCTTGGGCGAGGGTATCCACCGCCGTATGGTATATGTAGAGTTGGAAGAGGGTGCCAAGCTGGATGAGGTGACAGCAGCCATCAAGGCTGACCCCTACTTCGCTAACGACGAGACTCACGTGTTCCAGGTAGAGAGCGTAGATGATGTTCGCGACATGGGTCACGGTGTGAACTTGGTACGTAAGGGTGTGAGCGGAAAGACTCAGAACCAGCGTCTGGAGTTCAACATGAGCATCAACAACCCCGCCCTTACTGGTCAGGTATTGGTGAATGTGGCTCGTGCCTCAATGAACCTGCAGCCTGGTTGCTACACGATGATTGAGATTCCTGTCATCGACATGCTGCCCGGTGATCGTGAAGACCTGATCAGCCACTTGGTATAAACAAGATTTATCTAATCACAACAAAAATCTGATAATTCGTAGGGAGTTATCAGATTTTTTTGTATTTTTGCAAACGAACTAAAACACAACTAAAACGAAACAAAATGAAAAGACAACTTCTTTCACTCTTTGGGCTTATTGCAGCCATCAGCACATGGGCTGGCGATTACGCGAGATATTACGAGGCATTGCCTACACAGGTAAAGGCTGTGGTGAAGGTAGAGATTCCAGCCAACGTGGTGAACATCAAGGACTGTGGCGGCGTAGGCGACGGCATAACGCTCTGCACAGAGGCCTTCGAGAAGGGTATCTCGAAGCTATCGAAGATGGGCGGCGGACGACTCACGGTACCCGAGGGCGTATGGCTCACAGGTCCTATCATGCTGAAAGACAACATAGAGCTGCATCTGGAGAAGAATGCGTTGGTAGTCTTCTCACCCAATAAGTCGCTATTCCTCGATAAGAATGCTGATGCCAAGCGCGTGTATCCTTGCATCCGCGCCTCGAAACGCACCAATATAGCCATTACTGGCGAGGGAACACTCGACGGCAACGGACAGCAATGGCGCCCCGTGAAACGTGGGAAGATGAGCGATGTAGAGTGGAACCAATACCAAGAGATGGGGGGACAGGTGACAGAGAAAGGTGACCTGTGGTACCCCTGGCAGATGAAAAACGGCTATGCCGACATTGCCGATGATCCCGTGAAGCAAGAGGGGATGCGCAATGACCTCATCCGCCTGACCGACTGTAAGAACGTGCTCATTGAGGGGGTAACCATTCAGAACGCTCCTCGTTTCCACTTGCATCCCTGTTACTGCGAGAATGTGATTATCGACGGTGTCACAGTACGCTCGGAATGGAACGTACAGAACGGTGACGGCATCGACCTCTCCGACTGTCATCAGGCACTCATCGTCAACAGCACTGTCAGCGTGGGCGATGATGGGATCTGCATGAAAAGCGGTCAGCCCTCAAAGAGTCATTCTATTAGTGGATGTGAGGATATCGTGATTCAGGACAATACCGTGAATCACGCTCACGGCGGTTTCGTACTGGGTAGCGAGACTGCAGCAGGCATCTCTCGCATCGTGGTACGCCATAACACGTTCAGTGGCACCGATGTTGGTCTGCGCTTCAAGAGCGGACTGGGCAGAGGTGGCAAGACGGAGGCACTCTATATCAGCGACATCATGATGAATGATATCGCCTCAGAAGCAATCATATTCCAGTGCGACTATGTAAACCGACATGCTGGGGATGACGGCAAGGAACCTGTATTCACAAATGAAGAAAAGAAATGGGCGCCCAACTTCCAAGACATCCATATCACTAATGTCGTCTGTCGAGGTTGCGAAACTGGCATCAAGGCAAGCGGTATCGAAGGTCTCAACTGCGTTCATGACATCTCCATCAACGACTGTACCATCGTCTATAACAAGACAGACAAGCAGATTGACGAAAAAACCGCACAATTGCAATTAAGCAACGTGCGGCTAATACCTAACAAAGCGCAGTAAACGCTATCATTTACGGCAGCCAGTTATCATGACTCTGCTGCCGTCAATAGTATCTCACCTAACGTAGGATGGATGTGTACCATATCACGCAGTTCATCAATCGTTGTGTTCTTGCACATCAGAACGCTGACCTCTTGGATGATATCGGCCGAGTGGGCTCCGTAGGCGTGAGCACCTAATATGAAGCCTCCCCCCTGCCCCTCCGAAAGAGGGGTGATAAAGAGTTTGAGCATACCCTCGGTCTCGTTCATAGCCAAGGCCTTGCCATTAGCACGCCAGAAGGATTTCTTGCATTCGTAGGGAATACCTTGCTCCTTTAACTGATCTTCAGTAGGACCTACACACGCAGCCTCTGGCGTTGTAAAGATGGCAGCAGGCATGATGTCGAAACGGATATGGTCTTTCTTACCAAGAATATGATTCACGACATGAACGGCTTGCATCTCTGCAGCATGAGCTAACATCTGCTTGCTGTTGACGTCGCCGATGGCGTAAACGGAAGCCTCACCCCCCGCCCTCTCCGAGGGGAGAGGGAGCTGAAAGTTATCGTCAACGGGAATAGCACCGTTGGGAGCAAGGGTAATGCCAATGGTTTCGAGGCCCAGTCCCTCAGTGCGAGGCTTGCGACCTGTAGCCATCAGTATGACATCGGCATCGATATCCGCGATATTCTCTACGGTGGTCTTCATCTTAAAGGTAATGCCCTGCTTCTCCAAATACTTGCGCAGACGTTTGGCGATATCACTATCAAGGGCAGGCAGACATTCCTTCAGGTACTCGATAACTGTCACCTCAGAGCCAAAGCGATGGAACACACTGGCGAACTCCATACCAATGACGCCAGCACCAATAATAGCAAGGCGTTTAGGCAGGGTTTCAAGGTTCAAGAGTCCTGTAGAGTCAACTACGCGAGGGTCGTCAAGACCTTTAATAGGGAGCCATTTCGTCTCAGAGCCGGTAGCAATGATAATGGGAGCCTCCCCCAGCCCCTCCAAAAGGAGGGGAGTCTTGCCAAAGACGGCCTTCTCGCGTACCAGCGTGATATTAGGGTGCGAGAGGATACCCTCTACCCCACTACGCAATTGACTAACCACCTGCGCCATCCGTTCACGAGCCTCAGCGAAAGATGCAGAGTGGACATAGGTCTTTGTAGGGATACAGCCCACATTCAGGCACGTACCTCCTACCTCGCCATCCTCAAAGATAGTAACCTTCAAGCCCTGTTTGGCAGCATATTCAGCGGCGCGGTACCCACCAGGCCCCGCACCGATGATAATGAGATCCGTTTCTTTCATTATTAAATTCTTACATTATTTCATTTTTTAATTGACGGTACGTCACCACCGGATGCTTCGCAGCCAATACGTCATCTACACGTCCGATAGGTGTATTGTGAGGAGCCGACTTCACCATCTCAGGATCGGTCTTGGCCTCCTCAGCAATCTTTCGCATCACAGCAATAAAACCATCGAGCGTCTCTTTGCTCTCGTTTTCCGTAGGTTCAATCATCAAACTCTCGTGGAAGAGCAATGGGAAGTAGATGGTTGGTGCATGATACCCGTAATCAAGCAAACGCTTGGCCACATCCATCGTGGTAACGCCAGTAGGACAATCCGTGCTCACGGTTGTCTTATCCTTGAGGCCATCGAACACAAACTCGTGACAGCAGATAGTGTCGATAGGCAGTTCATAGACATCCTTCAAACACTCCTTGATGTAGTTGGCATTGAGCACAGCCAGAGGGCCGACCTCCTTTATATGCTCACGACCTAATGAGAGGATATAGGCATAAGCACGCATCATCACACCGAAATTACCATGATAAGGCGATACGAAGGGAAAACAATCCTGCAATCCCTCACGAACGCCCACAGGACCAGCACCAGGACCACCTCCACCATGAGGGGTAGAGAACGTCTTATGCAGATTGATATGCATCACATCGAAGCCCATATCACCAGGGCGACAAGCACCCAGCATCGGGTTCAAATTTGCACCGTCATAATACATCAAACCACCACAATCATGAATCAGCTTCGCAATCTCAGGAATGCTGGTTTCGAAGAGGCCCAGGGTATTGGGATTGGTCATCATCATGGCAGCAATGTTTGGACCTTCCTGTTCTACTATTCGCTCCAGGTCGACGAGGTCTACTATTCCTTGCGAAGTTGATTTTACCTCAATGATTTCTAAACCACAGACAGCTGCTGAGGCTGGGTTAGTACCATGAGCACTATCAGGAACTATCACCTTTTTGCGCTGGATATCTCCACGCTGGCGATGATAATTATCTATTGTCATCAAACCTGTCAGTTCGCCATGAGCACCAGCGTAGGGTTTAAAGGTAAAATGAGCTAAACCAGTCAATTCACAGAGGGATTTCTCCAACAGCGATACCAAGGCTAAAGCCCCCTTTACAGTATCCATAGGCTGTTCGGGATGTAGGTTCTGGAACTGTGGCAGAGCTGCCATCTCCTCATTGATCTTTGGGTTGTACTTCATCGTACAAGAACCAAGAGGATAGAAACCTGTATCAACACCGAAGTTATTATTCGAGAGGTTTGTATAATGGCGCACCACCGTCAGTTCGTCACACTCAGGAAGATTAGCATCCTCAGCTCGCTTCATCGAATCAGGTATCTCGTAACTGCCATAGTTATTCTTTGGCAGACTGTAGCCTTTGCGACCCTCCTTTGAGAGTTCAAAGATCAGATTTCCATATAGTCGGCTATTCATAAGGCAGCAATCTTTACGAGGTTATCAATTTCTTCTTTGGTACGCTTTTCCGTAACAGCGAAAAGAATGCCATCAGCAAGCTTCACTCCACCCAAGAACCCTGCATCGATAAAACGCTGTTGCAATGCATCAACATCGCCATCGTACTTCACATAGAACTCGTTGAAGAAGGGTTGGTCGTATACCAACTGAAAACGTCCCGTCTTCTTGAGCTCTTCCCAAAGGTAATGAGCCCCAGCATACGATAGTTGTGCTGCTTCCTTCAATCCTTGCTTACCCATCAGCGAACAATAGATAGTCACGAAGAGTGCCATCAGACTTTGGTTACTACATATATTAGAGGTAGCCTTTTGTCTACGGATATGCTGCTCACGAGCCTGAAGGGTCAATACAAAAGCTCTTTGATCTCTATTGTCTTTGGTCATACCGACGATACGCCCAGGCATTTTTCTAATTAGTTTCTCCGTGCAACACATATATCCCACATACGGACCTCCAAACTGCATGGGAATACCTAACGACTGCCCGTCGCCCACTGCAATATCTGCACCCCATTCACCTGGAGTCTTCAATACAGCAAGGTCAGCAGCAACACTATTGATTATTAAAAGCGCCTTATTATCGTGACAGGCATCGGCAAAGCCAGTAAAGTCCTCAACGATTCCATATACATTGGGCTGTTGCACTATCACGCCTGCCACACCTTCGAGAGTTGAAAGTTGAGAGTTGAGAGTTGAGAGGTCGGTAACACCATCCTTCATAGCAATTGTCACCAACTCGATGCCGTGATGCAATGCATAAGTGTCAAGCACCTTTCTGGTATCACCGTTTAAGGTTTCAGACACCAGCACCTTATTCACTTTCTTACCAGCAGCCACAGCCATCATCATCGCCTCAGCCGTTGCCGTTGTTCCATCATACATCGAGGCATTCGAGACGTCCATGCCAGTGAGCTCAGTCATCATACTCTGATACTCAAATATATAATGGAGCGTGCCTTGCGATATCTCAGCCTGGTATGGCGTGTAGGAAGTCAGGAACTCCGAACGCTGTAGCAGTTGGGGAATGACGGAGGGCGTATAGTGGTCATAAACACCATAGCCAGCAAAGCAAGTCAGTTGCTTGTTCTGAGAGCCGAGTTTCTCAAAAAGTTGGCGCACCTCTATCTCGCTCATCTCAGAAGGCAGTTTATAATCGCCTCGGAAGCGGATGCTCTCAGGAATCTGGGCATAGAGGCCATCGAGATCTTTTACCCCGACTTTCTCCATCATCGCCTTCAAATCATCCGTTGTATGTGGGAAATATTTAGAGCCTACCCCCTTCCCCTCCCCAAGGGAGGGGTGATTGGTTACATCTTTCATTTTGTCTAAACTAATTACCTTACCATTAAACTTCATAAGCCCCTCCCATGGGGAGGGGTTGGGGTGGGCTATTTCTCGCAGAATTCAGCGTAGGCCTTAGCATCCATCAATTCATCAAGCTCTACCTTATCGCTCAGTTCCACCTTGATAATCCAGTTTTCGAAAGCATCTTGGTTAATCAACTCAGGCTGATCCTCCAGAGCCTCGTTGATTTCCACTACAGTACCACTAACAGGTGAGAACAAATCTGAAGCAGCCTTCACACTCTCCACAGCACCGAACTCCTCGCCTGCCGTTACCTCATCGTCCACCTCAGGCATATCCACATACACCACATTACCCAGTGCATGCTGAGCATAGTCTGTGATACCGATATAACCAAAATCACCTTCTACTCTTACATATTCGTGCGACTCCGAGTAGTAGAGTCCTTCAATTACTTTTGCCATTGTTTTTATAGTTTTAGATTTGTTACTTATTCTGTTATTTCTTATAGCTTTTCTGATAGAACTGCTTTTTCACGACCTTACCTGGGAATACCTTCTTACGGATTTGTACCTGTACTTCTGTATCCAACTGAGCATACGCAGCATCAACGAGAGCCATACAAACACTCTTGTCCACAGAGATGCCATGATAACCTGTGGTCACCTCACCAATAGGTTCACCCGCCATATTTAATACGGTATAGCCATGACGGGGAATAGCCTTGTCAAAGAGTTCGATGCCCACCAGTTTCTTAGCCGGACCTTCTGCCTTCTGCTTTGCCAGTGCCTCCTTACCAATAAACTCCTCCTTATCAAGCTTCACGAACATACCCAACCCAGCCATGATGGGGGTGATCTCTTCTGAGAGCTCATCACCGTAGAGCGGTAATCCCACCTCAAAGCGCAGTGTATCTCTACAACCCAATCCGCAAGCCTGGACGCCGGCATCAATCAGTTTGTCCCAGCACTGCTGGATATACTCGTGCGAGGCATAGACCTCAAAGCCGTCTTCGCCCGTATAGCCCGTTCTCGAAATGATGACGGCCTCTCCCCCCGCCCTCTCCGAAGAGAGAGGGAGCTTTATTTCCTTTACTGTGTAGAAGGTAAGTTCCTTGCACTCCAATTCCAGCACCGTTTCCATGATATGCTCGGCTTCTGGTCCTTGCAGGGCTATCTGTCCATAGTAGTCACTACGGTTCTGAAGGTCGATATCATAACCCTTAGCGTGCTGCTGCATCCAAGCCCAGTCCTTATCTATATTGGCTGCATTGATAACAAGGAAAAAATTGTCCTCTCCCATCTTATAGACCAAGAGGTCATCTACCGTACCACCATTCTCGTAACACATCATTCCGTAGAGTATCTTTCCGACAGGCATACCTGTGACATCATTGGTAAAGATGTGGTTCACGTAACGCTCAGCGTCTGGTCCCTTGACAGTGACCTCACCCATGTGAGACACGTCAAAGAGGCCAGCATGTTCACGGCAAGCCAAATGCTCTGGGGCGATGCCCGCATATTGATAAAGTAGAGGCATATCAAATCCGCCAAACGATACCATCGTGGCTCCCAGTGCTACATGTCTGTCATAAAGGCATGTACGCTTGCTTCTGCTAATTGGTTCCGTTTTTATTCCCATAGTAATTTTTAAAGTTTAAAAGGTTTTTATTTGTTTAATGATTTAATAGTTTCACAAAGTCTTCTCGCAAATACGTCTGTTCCAGCTTTTCTATTCCTGACACATTTTCCGCTGTCAGCACCCGTTCACCCTCACAGAGCGTTGCCCTTACAAAGGCTTTAAACTCATCAAGGGTCAGCGACGTATAATCTTTCAGCAACGTGACACGCTGTCGCACGCTCTTAATGCCTTTCATCTCCAGTTTCTCAGGCCCTGGTGTAATGGCATTGAGCATATGCTCCATATTCGTGTCATAGAGCATCGTGCCATGTACGATACTGCGTCCGGGCAGGTGATAGAAAGCTGTGCCGCTCACTTTCCTGTCGCCTATCATCACGTCGTTATGCGTAGTCCCTGTTGCCTCAACACCCAGTTTCCTGAGTACCAGCAGCAGCATATTGATGAATCGGTTAAAGGTCAGCCCCACGTTTTCCTCTGGTGTCACAAACGACATCATCACATTATTCTTGTCGGCATACACACAGCCTCCTCCACTCTTACGACGATAGATCTTGATGCCGTGTTCACGGCAATAGTCGAAGTTCACCTCGTTCTCTGCCACCTGATTGCGTCCGAAAATCACGCTGGGTTCCACCTGCCACATAAAGAAATAGTCATCCGCCTCCAGATGACGGGCGACATATTCCTCCATAGCCAGGTAAAACGACAGACACCTTATGCTTTTGTCCTCAAGGACTACATATTTCATTTTTCTTAGTTCAAGGTTACAGATTCGTCGGCAAAAATACAAAATAAAGATGACGTAACAAAACATTTCGCCATCTTTTTTTTGCACTTTTGCCGACGAGAATCCTAACCTTAGATGCTCAGTTCATTGAGCACCGTAATAAGACGCTTGTCAAAGCGCTTGTCTGTGCGAATGCACTCAGAGAAGGGCACGTAAACAATGTCGTTGTTTCTATAGCCCACCATCACGTTACGCTGACCTTGCTTGATAGCTTCAATGGCACCTACGCCCGTGCAGCTGGCAAGAATACGGTCACGTGCCGAAGGGCTACCGCCTCGCTGTAAGTGACCAAGGATAGACACACGCACATCGAACCCAGGGAATTCGTTCTTTACGCGGTCAGCATAGTAGAGGGCACCACATTTAGGACTCTCTGACACAATTACGATGCACGATTTCTTTGACTTACGGATTCCGCGAGACATAAAGGCAGCCAACTGGTCCACGTCAGTGGCCTCTTCCGGCACAATAGCAGCCTCAGCACCACAGGCAATAGCACAGTTCTGAGCCAGGAAACCGGCATCGCGTCCCATCACTTCCACAAAGAAGATACGCTCATGCGAGTTCGCCGTATCACGAATACGGTCCACACACTCCATGATGGTGTTCATCGTCGTATCGTAACCAATGGTGGCATCCGTACCGTAGAGGTCATTGTCGATGGTTCCTGGCAGGCCGATAACAGGGAAATCATACTCTACGCCAAAGTTCCATGCGCCCGTTAGCGAGCCGTTTCCGCCTATCACCACCAGCGCGTCTATTTCTTCTCGCTGGCACGTCTCATAAGCTTTCTGCATACCCTCGGGGGTCATGAATTCCGTACTACGGGCAGTCTTCAAGATAGTGCCGCCACGGGTAATGATACCACTCACATCCTCAGTGTTTAGCACCTTCACTTCGCCCTTAATCAATCCATCGTAACCACGATAAATACCCTTAATCGTAAACCCGTTGCAAATACCCGCACGTGTCACGGCACGGATAGCCGCGTTCATTCCGGGCGAGTCACCGCCCGATGTCAAGACACCTACTGTTTTAATCTTTGTCATGATACTCATTTTATGTTATAATCTTCTCTTTTAAATTGTTATCCTTTGGGGTGCAAAGGTACTCAAAAAAAGGCGAACCACAAAGGATTCATTCATTTTTTCATGTTACATTTCTACTATAACTTACGAATTATCATCGTTTCTGCTAACCTGAAGCCATCAGTGAAATCAATTCTTACTCATATCAATGCTGCTATAATCCATGTAATCTATTTGTGAAAATTTGCTCTATTTGTGAAAGAGACAAAAAAAAGACCGTCACAATGGACGGCCCATGCTACTTTATTCTTCTATCTTCCCATTTCTAAACGCGACAACCCACCAGTCTTGCCCCTTAAAGACTGCTCCACGTGACGCAATGCTACCAGAATAAACATTATAGGCATTGCCATCAATATGATCTTCTGAAGAAGACCACCAATAGTTATGTTTTGATATAGGAGTGCCAGAATATGACTGGGCGTGTGCGTAAGAACGGATTTCGTCCTCTGACGGTAGATACCATTCCATATTGTTTTCAGGGTCATGGTTCATTTCTATGCAGAAAGCAAAAGCAGGATAATTCTTGTATGAATCCTTACCTCCTGTAGTCTTCTCAAGATTGTATATGAGCCTTGTCATTTCAAGTCCGCTGAGTTCAGAAGTACTTAACGCTTTTTTGCGGTATAGCGCATTCTCGTTTGCCCATACAAGTCGTGAGTCGCTAAAAGGATTACGGGCTTGCGTCACACAGATTGTACCTATACGAGTACCTTTCACCGCTACAACCAATGTGTCAAACCTATGGCCTGTTGATGTGCCAGTATTCTCTTCTACATCAAAAGAGAGGACCTTTCCCGAAAGCTGAATATTATTAATCCATGAGACACCCTTTTTCAGCGAGACTGTAGCTCCCTCAGCTTGAACGTCTCGTGCTAAGGTTACCGTTTCAACAGAAGAACGATAACTTAAACTCACATTGCTCATTTGTGGGAGTGGAGTAACTTTTGACGAAATATTTTCACTTTCTTCGTCATCGCCACCGCAAGAGACAAGACATAAGTTTAGCATTGTGACTAATGCAAATGTCACTAAATTTGCATATTTTTTGTTTTTCATTTTCTGCATATTATTTGAATATTATTCTTTTATTGTTCTACCACTTTTTGGGATAATGTTCACACCTTTTATTATTGACTGTAAATTCAAAAAAAGGCGTAGACTTTCGCCATACGACTTCTTGGTCACCACAACCATTACACATATATGGGAATGCCTACGCCCATAAGGCTTGGCACCCAATAATGTGTAATTGCTCTCTGGTTTTCTGGTGGTGATTAGAAGTCTATTGAGCAATATGTCTTTGCGTTCCTTTCGGAATACGCTGCAAAGTTACAAAAAATCTTTGATTTCCGCACCTCGAACTGCTAAAATCACATAAAATGTTTTGTTTCCTGTAATTTCTGGATGTAATTCTTTCTCATCATTCCAATTTCTTTCATAGAAATCAATGTCTTTTATTCCAATTCGTGGATTCATTATTCTCATTCGTTTCTTAAACCTCTCAATCACCCTGTCTCGGTACCACGCTGCGGTAGTGTCGCTACCGCAGCGTGGTAACCATGCTACCAAGCCGCGGTAACCATGCTACCAAGCCGTGGTAGCGAGACTACCGCGGCGTAGTAATCTAATTACCGCCTTGCGGTCGCTGCTACACCGCTTAATACATATAAAACTTTGAAAAAACATTGTTAAAAGAAAATAAAGCACTTTTCTTTTTGATATATTCCCGATTCTTTGTAACTTTGTCCCCCAAATGATTATTCTTAAATCGTGGAACATAAGGATCTTAAAATACTGAAAACCATCGACAACCCCAGTCAGCTACGCTCTCTCAAACCGGATATGCTGCCACAGCTCTGTGGGGAACTGCGAGAGGACATCATCCAGGAACTGTCTGTCAATCCAGGCCATCTGGCCTCCAGTCTTGGTGTGGTGGAACTGACGGTAGCCCTGCATTATGTCTTCAACACACCGCAGGACCGCATCGTATGGGACGTAGGTCACCAGGCATACGGACATAAGATACTGACAGGCCGTCGTGACAGCTTTTCAACAAACAGGAAACTGCACGGCATACGCCCCTTTCCCACACCCGAGGAGAGTGAATATGACTCGTTTATCTGCGGTCATGCGTCCAACAGCATCTCGGCAGCACTCGGTATGGCAGTGGCATCCAAGGGGCGTTATAATGTCGTGGCAGTGATTGGCGACGGTGCCATGAGCGGTGGACTGGCTTTCGAGGGTTTGAACAACGTATCCAGCTCGCCCAACGACCTGCTTATCGTACTCAACGACAACGATATGTCCATCGACCGTTCCGTGGGTGGAATGAAAGAATACCTGCTGAACCTGAGCACCAACAAGACCTATAACTCACTGCGTTACAAGGCCTCCAAATGGCTCATGGAACAGGGGCTGCTGACAGAAGGACGCAAGAAAGGCATCATCCGTCTGACCAATGCCTTCAAGAGTGCAATAGCCCAGCAACAGAACATCTTCGAAGGCATGAACATCCGCTACTTCGGTCCCTTCGATGGCCATAACGTACAGGAGCTGGTACGCATCCTCAGACAGTTGAAGGACATGAAAGGTCCCAAGCTGCTGCACCTGCACACCAAGAAAGGCCACGGCTATGCGCCTGCCGAGAACTACAAGCCCGTGTGGCACGCGCCTGGCAAATTCGACCCGGACACAGGTGAACTGATTCAAAACGACAGCGAGGGTATGCCGCCCAAGTACCAAGTGGTGTTCGGTGAGACACTCTTAGAACTGGCTCAGGCCAATCCGAAGATTGTGGGCGTGACGCCTGCCATGCCCACCGGCTGTTCTATGAATATCCCCATGAAGGTGATGCCCGACAGGATGTTCGACGTGGGCATTGCCGAGGGACACGCTGTGACATTCTCCGCTGGTATGGCGAAGGACGGGCTCATCCCTTTCTGTAATATCTACAGTGCTTTTGCACAGCGTGCCTACGACAACATCATTCACGATGTAGCCATCCTGAAACTGCCTGTCGTATTCTGTTTCGACCGTGCCGGACTGGTAGGTGAAGACGGACCTACACACCACGGAGCCTTCGACATGGCAGCCCTGCGTCCTATTCCTAACCTGACGATAGCCTCGCCCATGAACGAACATGAGTTGCGCAACCTGATGTACACGGCTCAGCTCGATGGCAAGGGGCCCTTCGTCATCCGCTATCCACGAGGCAATGGAGTGCTGGTTGACTGGCATTGTCCGTTCGAAGAGATAAAAGTGGGTACAGGTCGCAAGTTACGCGATGGTAATGATGTGGCAGTACTCACTATCGGACCGATAGGTAATGATGTGGAGGAAGTGTTAGCCACCCTTTCGTCCCCCGAGGGGGACACTATGCCCTGCCAACAGAGGGGGGTTGCCCACTACGATATGCGCTTCCTGAAGCCTCTCGATGAGGACATTCTCCACGAAGTGGGCAAGAAGTTCAAGCGTATTGTCACCATCGAGGACGGCGTACGCAACGGTGGGCTTGGCTCTGCCGTGATGGAATGGATGAGCGACCACGGCTATAATGTCAAGATAACTCGTCTGGGCCTGCCCGACAGTTTTGTGGAACACGGAACCATCAGTGAGTTGCGCAAGATCGTTGGACTGGATCACGAATCGATTATGAAAGCCATTGTAGCCCCCTCGGGGGCAGAAGGGGGGGCTCAATGAAAGTTGTCATAGCTGGTGCTGGAGCAGTAGGAAGACACCTGTCGAGACTTCTCTCTACAGAAAATCACGACTGCGTTCTTATCGATGACGACGAGGAGCGTCTGGGCGGCATGGATTCCAACTACGACATCATGGCCGTGAACGCCTCGCCAACCAGTATCAAGGCACTGAAAGATGCTGGTGTGGGCAGTGCCGACCTCTTCGTTGGCGTTACCCGCTACGAGAGTCGTAACATCACAGCCTGCACACTGGCTCACGCCCTTGGTGCGAAGAAGACTGTAGCCCGTATCGACAACTATGAATACCTGTCACCACAAAACCAGCCTTTCTTCCATGATCTTGGCATCGACTCACTGGTCTACCCCGAGGTTCTGGCAGCTACCGATATCATCAACGGTCTGAAACTGTCGTGGGTACGCCAACGATGGGACGTACATAATGGTGCACTGGTTCTCTTAGGCATCAAACTTCGCGAGGGCTGTGAAATCCTAAATCAGCCTCTGAAAGACCTTTGCGGTCCAGACGACCCGTATCATATCGTGGCCATCAAGCGCAACGACGACACCATCATCCCCGGTGGTATGGACGAGCTACAGCTCCACGACCTGGCCTATTTCATGACCACCAGCGAATATATCCCTTATATCCGCAAGATTGTGGGCAAAGAGCATTACGAGGACGTACACAACGTCATCATCATGGGTGGTGGAAAGACGGCAGTGAGGGCCACATTGACAATGCCCGACTATATGAATGCAAAGATTATCGAAATCGATGCTGCACGTTGCGAGCGACTGAACCAGCTCCTGGCCAGCAATGATGCCATGGTGATTCACGGTGACGGGCGCGACCTGGGTCTGCTCAACGAAGAGGGCATCAAACACACGCAGGCTTTCGTGGCCCTGACAGGCAATGCCGAGACAAACATCCTGGCCTGCCTGACTGCCAAGAAACTGGGTGTACGCAAGACGGTGGCCATGGTCGAGAACCTGGATTACGTCAGCATGGCCGAAGGTCTTGATATCGGCACCATTATCAACAAGAAGACGGTGGCTGCCAGCCATATCTTCCAAATGATGCTCAAGGCCGATGTAAGGAATATGCGCTCGCTAATGATGGTCGAGGCCGACGTGGCTGAGTTTGTAGCTGCTGAAGGCTCAAAGGTAACGAAGAAGCCAGTGAAAGACCTTGGACTTCCCTTTGGTATCACCATCGGTGGACTGGTACGCGATGGCAAAGGCTTCCTCGTCAACGGTAACACGCAAATTGTACCTGGCGACTCCGTCATGGTGTTCTGCCATAAGCACCAGCTCGACAAAGCAGAGAAATACTTTAAGAAATCACTGCTCTGGTAATGATCAACTTCCGCATCATATCAAAGATTCTGGGCTCGCTGCTTTTCATCGAGGGCTTTTTTATGGCCTGTTGTCTGGCTATGGCGTTCTCGTTTCATGAAGACGACGAACTGGCCTTTATGACATCTACGATATTGACGTTTGGAGGTGCATTTATTTTCCTGTTTTTTGGACATGAGGCTGAGAACTCCCTGAGTCGTCGCGATGCATACGTGGTGGTGACGCTCACATGGGTGGTGTTCTCATTCTTCGGGATGTTTCCCTTCCTGATTCACGGCTCATTGAACAATATCACCGATGCCTATTTCGAGACCATGTCAGGTTTCACCACCACGGGAGCCACTATCATTGATGATGTAGAGTCATTGCCCCACGGTCTGCTTTTCTGGCGCTCGCTGATGCAATGGATAGGCGGTTTGGGAATCGTATTCTTCACCGTAGCGCTGTTGCCACAGTTGGTAGGCGGTAGTGTCAAAGTGTTTGCTGCAGAGGCAACGGGACCGATGCGCTCGAAGATGCATCCTCGCCTGAGTACCACAGCGAAATGGATCTGGAGTATCTACGTGTTGCTCACCATAGCCTGTGCCCTGTCGTTCTGGTTGGCAGGCATGAACTGGTTTGATGCCACCAACTACTCCATGTCCACCACAGCCACAGGCGGTTTCTCCACTCACAACGGCACCATCTTCCTCGCCTCGCCGCTCATCGAATATCTGGCCATCCTGTTCCAGTTCCTGGCAGGCATCAACTTCACCTTATTATATATGGCCCTGTTCAAATGGAAAATGGGCAGTCTGTTCCGCAACTCCGAGTTCAAGATGTATATCGTAACGATCATCGTGGCTACGGCATGGATTATGTATTTACTGCTCACCCGCTTGGACTACGACCTTGAGCCAGCTTTCCGCTCTGCATTGTTCCAAGTCGTTTCATTCATTACCACTACCGGATTGAGCAATACCGATGCTGGCGCATGGCCGCATATCACATGGATTATTCTGATGTTCCTGATGTTCATGGGGGCCTGTTCGGGCAGTACCACAGGAGGTTTCAAGAGCATCCGTGTGTTGATGTTGCTGAAGGTATTGCGCAATGAACTACGCCATATCATCCACCCCAACGCCGTATTACCTGTGAAGCTGTCGGGACAAAGCATTCCCCAGGGCCGACTCGTCTCGCTGTTAGCCCTGTTCACCCTTTACATCCTTGCACTGCTCATCGTTTTCACCATCATGATTGTCTCTGGCATCGACATCACCAATGCCGCCACCATAGCCCTGAGTCTGATCAGTAATGTGGGGGCAGGCCTCGACACCAACATGGGTATACAGATGTCGTGGGCCGACCTCTCCGCAGGCATCAAATGGCTCTGCTCATTCCTCATGCTCGTAGGTCGTCTTGAAATCGTCGCCGTGCTGGTGCTTTTCACTCATGCATTCTGGAAAGAAAACTAAAAAAGCAATTCGCATGAAGAAGACCATCTTTATCATCATCTGTGCGCTCACTGGTTCACTTGATTCATTTGCAACAAGTCAGGAATGGCAACTGGTATGGAGCGAGGAGTTCAATGAGGACGGACAGCCCGACAGTACTATATGGAACTACGAACAGGGATTTGTGCGTAATCATGAGGCCCAATGGTACCAACCTGAAAACGCATTCCAGAAAGACGGTCTGCTCATCATTGAAGCCCGAAAGGAACAGAGGCCGAATCCCACCTATCGCTCAAGGAGTCGCCATTGGGGGCAGCAACGCCCTACCATCGACTATACCTCGGCCTGTCTGACTACGCAGGGGAAGTACAGTTTCCTCTATGGTCGCCTGGAGGTCTGTGCCCGCATCCCTACGGCAGGTGGAGCCTGGCCAGCCATCTGGACACTGGGCAGCGGCATGGAGTGGCCGTCATGTGGCGAGATAGACCTGATGGAATATTACCGCATCAAGGGCATTCCCCATATCTTGGCGAACGTGGCATGGGGCAACGACCAGCATTATCAGGCCGTATGGAACAGCCAGCGTATTCCTTATACTCACTTCACCCAGCGCGATCCGCAATGGGAACAGCATTTCCATGTATGGCGAATGGACTGGGACGAAACATCCATCCGTCTCTATCTGGATGATGAGCTGCTTAACGAAGTACCTCTCAGCACCACCGTAAATGGTAGCATCGGCCTGCATACGAATCCTTTCACCCGTCCGCAATACATTCTTTTAAACCTTGCTTTAGGTGGCGACAATGGGGGTACTATTGATGATTCAGCCTTCCCCATGCGCTACGAGATAGACTATGTCAGAGTCTATCAGAAGTTCTGATGTGCGCACAACTGCCATAGTTGCACCTTTCAACTGCCGTAGTTGCACCTTTCAACTGCCGTAGTTGCACCCTTCAACTGCCGTAGTTGTACCCTTCAACTGCCGTAGTTGTATGACGAATGACAGATGTGCCTATTTTTTTAGTATCTTCTACAACAAATATCAGCCGAAGTTTTGCACATTCGGCTTTTTTGATTATATTTACAAGCGATTATATTACAAACTATAAGTTAAACTCTTAAAAAACTATGCCAATGAAATAAAACAGAACGAACAACGCTTAGACCTCTCACCGAGGCTTAGCCTCGCAAGGTCACAGAGATTTAAATATGTGGAGGTGACATCAATGATGTAACTTCCACATTATTATATGGCAACAAGAAATAATCTTCACCAAATTTGTGAATTATAAAAATAATATATATCTTTGCACGCAAAAGATAGCGAAATGGTAATAGAATACGAAAAGGATTATCTGGAAATATGAACAGAATAACCACACACCCAGGAGAAGTACTCAAAGAAGAACTGGAAGCAAGAGGTATTTCACAAAAGAAATTCTCTGAGGTATTGTCTATTCCCTATACCCAATTAAATGAAATACTAAATGGAAAGCGCCCTGTAACAACGGATTTTGCATTAATGATGGAAGCAGCCCTTGGTATCAACCCAGAATTACTCATCAATATGCAGACACGCTACAACATGTCGGTAGCCAAACAAAAAAAGCCACTCTTAGCAAGGCTTATAGATATTAAAAGGGCTTGTGCAACTATATTATAGTTTCTCCATTTAAATGTCTTTCCACGATTTTTCATCGATGAAGACAGATAATAAGATCACAGAACAGCCTTCACGCTACGACCATTTGGAAAAGATGTCGGTAGCGGAGTTGATCCAACATATCAATGATGAGGATATGCTGGTGGCACAGGCTGTGCAGAAGGCGATACCACAGATTCAGGCTTTGGTAGAAGCTATTGAACCAAGGATGAAACGAGGGGGACGACTCTTTTATGTAGGCGCAGGCACCAGCGGACGACTGGGGGTAGTTGATGCCAGCGAACTGCCGCCCACCTTCGGCGTGTCTGGAGATTGGGTGATAGGACTTATTGCCGGTGGCGACAAGGCGTTACGCCACGCCGTGGAAAATGCAGAGGATATTACAGAACAGGGCTGGAAAGATATAGAACCCTTCCTGCCTACAGCAGATGACACGGTGATTGGCATTGCGGCCTCAGGCACAACACCCTACGTCATAGGGGCTGTCAGCGAAGCGAAGAAACACGGATTGCTAACAGGCTGCATCACCAGCAACCCTGAAACGCCCCTGGCCTCAGCTGTCGATTATCCCATAGAAACCATCGTAGGTCCAGAGTTTGTGACAGGTTCCAGCAGGATGAAGAGCGGGACTGCCCAAAAGATGGTACTCAACATGATTTCCACCACGTTGATGATACGCATGGGACGTATAGAAGGCAACCGTATGGTGAAGATGCAACTCACAAATGCCAAGCTCGTAGATCGCGGCACCCGCATGATCCAGGAGTCGCTTGGTATCACCTATAAAGAAGCAGAACGCCGCCTGCTGGAGGCAGGCAGCGTTGATAGCGTTCTAAAAATCAGATGATTACAGCCGTGCCGCTGGTGGCAACCATCAGCATAGAGCCATTAGCACCAACAGTCTCGTAATCAATATCAATGCCTACGATAGCGTTGGCTCCCAAATCCTGGGCACGCTGCATCATCTCGCGCATCGATGTTTCCTTTGCCTCCTGAAGCACCTGCTCATAACTGGCTGCACGTCCGCCTACGATATCGCGTATGCCTGCAAAGAAATCCTTCACGAAGTTAGCGCCAATAATAGTTTCTCCTGTCACCACGCCCTTGTATTCGCGAATGGGGTGACCTTCAATCTGTGGGGTTGTTGATAGTATCATAATCGTATTCTTTTTAAAAACTACTATTTATTAGACGCACAAGTGACACAAAAAGTTGCAACTAATGCCAAATATTTTTATAATGGAGCATCTGGCAACTGTATGTAGGCGCTAAGGTATTGTTCGAGATACTAAACGATTGAGACTTATTTGGTATTTCTAAACTTAACAATACAATCAATACAAATAGCCTTCGAACTGACTTCGTCAATGATCAGTAGTAGAATAAATAGATGTTCGCTCTTTGGTTACGGTAGGATTTCCTTCTTTATAATATACTTTGGCCTCTGCGCCTTGTGCTATCATGGGGCCATAGTTCTTCTGCAAGATACTGTCCGAATTGCCAAACCACAGTCCAGCTGCTCTTGCCCACTGTTCGAGCATTTGCTCCTGTTTTTCGTCTATTTCCAGTTAAATGGGTCTCCTTTGCGGCCTTCAGCATTGCAACTTGCTGTAATGCTTCTGCGCGCGTAGCTTGCGACGACGGACGCCCCAATGACAGCCGCACCTGCCTTACAGAGGCCAGCATGCTCTTGTTCATTAAATCGAGAAAAATTTGCTCTTCCATTTTCTATATCGTTTATATAGTCGTCAATGAGTTGTAAGGTAGAATCCTTGAAGCCGTTAGCATCTATTGCGTCGTATATATCGATGAGACTTACCATTATTAGCTATCATTCTTTTATGTGTGCAAAGATACAGTCTTTTCCTGAAAGTTCCAATTTTTTCATGAAAAAATCAATAATTCCTTTTCATTATCGAAATCTTTTTGTATTTTCGCAAGCAAGAAGAACGATTGGCTATGGACAAGAAGATAATCGAAAACATCAAAAAGACACTTGATGCGAGTCTGCCCAAGCAGGCTACGGCAATGCTTTATGGTTCTCAGGCTCGCGGTGATGCCCGTCGGGAATCGGATTGGGACATACTGATTGTTCTCGACAAAGACAGGCTGACCCCAGAGGATTATGACACCATTACTTACCCACTGACAAAACTCGGTTGGGATATAGGTGCCGAAATCAATCCCATCATGTACACCAAGAAGGGAATACGCCGTTAGCGGTGACACAGACCTGCGCAAACTGGCCGAGGAGGCTTTCTGTGTGGAGTTTATCAGGCGTGTCCGTCAGAAGGACCGCGGCATTGGCGGCGGCAAACTGTGGAAGA
>Ga0310694_10000945_pt1 | contig 35243 bp, 33 predicted proteins | sample 174DNAGHGhighgp2_FD_203884 | JGI IMG/M metagenome (GOLD analysis project Ga0310694, IMG submission 203884) | Sheep rumen microbial communities from Palmerston North, Manawatu-Wanganui, New Zealand - 1742 DNA GHGhigh gp2 (v2) (version 2) | ecosystem: Host-associated > Mammals > Digestive system... | reverse complement strand
TAAACGTTACTGTCGCTGTTCGCAAGGGTAGCACGGGCGTTCTCACCCGTCACAGATGCGGGCAAAGAAACCCGCGCCCCCTTAGAACGCTGCAAAGTTACATAATTTTTACGGAAAATGTTCCCTTTTTGTTAAAAAGTTGAATCAGTGCATTTTATACACTATTTTTAACATTTCGTATATTTCTGATTATCAGCCCATTGCAAAAAAGTTACAAAAAGGGGTCAAAAAAAATCGAAAAAAAAGTATCAACGTATCGAAAAAATGCCTACCTTTGCAGCGTTTTAATAAACTAATGATTGTTTTACAGATTTAAAAAAGCAAAGAAATGAAAAAGATCGCATTTATGTTCGCTGCCGCTGCTATGTTCGTAGCTTGCGGTAACACCGAAACCAAGCCCGCCGCTGAGGAAGTTGAAGCTCCTGTAGAGGAGGCTGTTGAAGTTGCTGCTCCTGTTCTGGACGCCGCTGACTCGGCTGCTGTTGCTGCCATGTTCGAGGGCCAGGAGGTTTCTGACTCTGTTCTTCAGGCTGCTTATGACTCAATCCTGGCTGCCAAGAGCGCAGTTGAGGAGGTTGCCACCGACGCTGCTGAGGCTGTTGAGGGCGCTGTTGAGGAAATGGCTAACTAATAGTCACCCTTCAAGCGGACTAAAGCTTACAATTGAAACACCACTGGCCATGCCGGTGGTGTTTTTTTGTTTGCATTATTATTCATAGTATGCTGCAAAGCGGTTTTTACCTTCGTAAAAAAAAATCCCGACCACAAGACTGTGATCGGGATTCCCGTTATAATATCACTTATGATGCTTTACAGCGGTTATTCTGCAGCAGGAGCCTCTTCCTCGACGGGAGCCTCTTCAGCCTTCTCCTCCTCAACGGGAGCAGCAGCCTCTACGGGTGCCTCCTCAACTGCGGGAGCCAGCTCTTCAGCGTTCTCAGCGACCACGGTGACAGGAATCTCACATGTCACCTCCTTGTGGAAGTGCACGAGGGCTACATACTCACCCACCTTCTTGATGTCCTTCATCGTTATGATCTTGCGGTCAACGTCCTTGCCCAGCTTCTTCAGCTCCTCAGCCACGGTAGCGGTGTTCACCGAACCGTAGAGCTGACCGGTGGCGCTCACCTTGGCAGCTATGGTCAGTGCCACGCCCTCAAGGGTCTTGCCACGCTCCTCGGCGGCAGCCTTCTGTGCGGCCAGCTTGTGTGCCTGCTGCTTCAGGTTCTCGGCCAGCACCTTCTTTGCGCTCTCTGAGGCGATGACGGCCTTGCCCTGAGGAATCAGGTAGTTACGGCCGTAGCCCGACTTCACGTTCACTATATCGTTCTTGTATCCCAGACCGATAATATCTTCTTTCAGTATCAATTCCATTCTTGCGTCCTCCTTTTTGGTTATTTCATCAAATCGGTTACGTAAGGCAGCAATGCAATCTGGCGTGCACGCTTCACGGCCTGAGCCACGCGGCGCTGGTACTTCAGCGAGGTACCGGTGATGCGGCGGGGCAGAATCTTACCCTGCTCGTTCAGGAACTTCTTCAGGAACTCGGGGTCTTTGTAGTCAATGTACTTTATGCCACTTTTCTTGAAACGGCAATACTTCTTCTTCTTCGTGTCGATAGAAGGAGCGGTCAAATAACGGATTTCACTCTGTTCTGCCATGGTTTAAGCCTCCTCTACTTTAGTTGCATACTTCTTACGGCGCTTCTCAGCATACTCAGCGGCATACTTGTCGAGCTTAACGGTCTGGAAACGGATGACCTTCTCGTCACGACGATAGGCGGTCTCCAGCGTCTTGATCACATTTGGCTCAGCCTTGAACTCCATCAGGAAATAGAACCCGCTGGTTTTCTTCTCAATCTGGTAAGCCAATTTCTTCAGTCCCCAGGCCTCTTCGTTCACAATCTCTGCACCATTGTCGGTGAGGACTTTCTTGAACTTTGCGACCGTTTCCTTTGTCTGATCGTCAGACAAAACGGGAGTCAAAATGAAAACGGTTTCGTACTGATTCATACTTCAGTTTTAAATGTTTATAAATGTTATTTTTGCAAAATGCGGGTGCAAAGGTACTAAATATTTCCGAAATGCGAATTAATAATTACGAATTATTTTGTAACTTTGCCGCGATTTTAACTTGTTTTTATGAATTTCATTAAGAAACAACTGGGTTTGGCTCTCATTTTGCTCGGTGTGGTGCTTCTGATAGTGCTCCACACGGTGCATCTCACCTTCGTCAACAGCCTGTTAATCATACCCCTTTTCCTTATCTTGGCTGGTACACTATGCCACGTTTGGGCCATGAAGCGCGAGAGCAAATACTGACCGGCATCACTGTCATATTGGTGCGGACTCCTCGTGAAAGACTCGGTTAAATTTATTTTTTGTCTGGCGTATGCGCTTTCAGCGCGAACTCACAGGCACTCGGAATGACCATTGTACGTCGGTCTTATCCATATCTGAACAAATCAGGAGGCCTATGGTAGGATTGTCATCAGGTGCTTTTACCAATTCATCAACGGCACTAACATAGTAGTTTAGTTTACCTGTGAATTCTGGCTCGAATGGCTTTACTTTGATTTCGCACGCTATATAGCAACGAAGGCGGACATGATAGAACAGCAAGTCGATTTTTCGTGAGCGGCCTCCTACGATGATTTCTTTCTGTCTGCCCATAAAAGCAAAGCCTGTTCCCATCTCCAACAAGAGGTTCGTCACGTCGCTGGTAAGGGCATCTTCCAGTTCTCGTTCCTCAAACGGCTCATGGTCAACGGTTGCAAAGCCGAAATCATAATTCTCCTTTAGAACCTCCCGCACCAGATGGCTTTGCGGTTCAGGAAGGTAAGTTGAGAAATTGTTCACGATCTTGTCCCGATGATCAAAGAGGTGAGCCTTATAGCAATTGACCAATGCCGTCCTGCTTAATCCTTTCTCTATCACATGTTGCATATAGAACAACGCTTCTTCAAGGCTTTCGCTCCTTGTAATAATCTCAATATGTTGGCCCCAAGGGACGAGTGCAAAGGGGAGCGGAAACTCATCGATGGAATAGTTCTCTGTTTCTGAAACTGGCTGTTTCACTAATTCTCCAACGGGTCGTTGGAGTTTTTCTTCCTTCAATTCTGCAACGGGTCGTTGCAATTTTGCAGATTTCACCTCAATACCGGTCATAAGGACAATTTCTGCAATGGGTCGTTGCAATTTTGATGCTTCAGTTGTATAGTACAAATACCATTGCTTCATATAATATAAGTTACGAGCAGAGAATCCGTCTTCTTGGGGGAATTCCCGCCTTAAGTCCAGGCTTACCTGCTCCACAACACCAGCACCCCAACGTTCCTCTGCTTTCTTTTGCACAAGGTCACGTCCCATCTGCCAGTTGAACAGCAGTTTCTCGCCATTTACTTTCACGGCAGCCTTCACCTGGGCCGAACGATAGCGATACTTCACCTCTGCTATCCATTCTGCATACTCAGCATCCAGCTTCACATCGTGAGACTTCACCATGCGTGGCTCACTGATTTCTATTTCCTTTTTCTGTTTGTCCATATTCCAATAACGTTCTTATTCCTTAATCTATTGCTTGCGAAAAAAAATTAGGAGAACCGTCCCCATGATTCTGATGCTCTTTTAATGAATAATCCCGCCTTTTGAGGGGCGGGCGGGCCTCGGTATTTTCCACCCGAGGGGGATTTTGTGCCACAAAGATAGGCATATTATTCCAAACAGCCAAACTTTTCGGCATATCTTTGGAGTGTAGGGCAATAAAAGACCAACAAAACGCCACGATGGACGGCCTATATATAAAGGTGCAAGGAAAGCAAGAGTGGGACGCCGCGAGCCGACGGATGTCGGTGCGGGTTCCCGCTCTTTGTTTTGTACTTTTTCTGCAAAAGAGAAATGAATCTCGGAAATTCTTTGTAACTTTGCCGACGGATTCTAAAAACAACACGATTATGAGTACAAATGTAATACAGCAGACGATTGCCGACTACCTCAAGGCTCAGCCCATCCAGCGTGCATGGCTGTTCGGCTCCTTCGCCCGAGGCGAGGAGACACCGCTGAGCGACGTGGACTTGCTCGTACAATACGACGACAAAGCGCGCATCAGCCTACTGAAACATTGTGCAATAATGAACGACTTGGAAGAGCTGCTTGACCGCAAGGTGGACTTAGTGGAGGAAGGAGAATTGCTCCCCTTTGCCGTTGAAAGTGCTAATCACGACAAAAAACTGATATATGAGAGAGCCCGTTAGAGACCGAGAAAGACTTGAGCATATCAAGGATGCCATCAAGCGTATTCAGGACAACATCAAAATCGTGTCCATGGATAATCTTAGCAGCAACGTGCTGGTGTTTTACGGCATCGTGAAAAAGGGAGGCACCGCGATGTTGATAACATCACGGAGGGTACCTTGAAATCATTGGCGAGGCTGCATACAACCTCACCAATGCTTTCCGCAACAGCCACAAGGAAACGCCATGGAAGAGCGTCATGAGTATGCGCAATATCCTCGTTCACGATTACTACAAAATCAAGGAGACTCAGATTCGCTATGTCATTGAGGATGACCTTACTCCACTGCTTGAACAGGTGATACAGTATCTGAACGAGACCGACTGGTCAGAATGGGAACAGAACGTACAGGCAAAAGCAGAGACCGCCGTCCACAAAAGCCTGATGCAGACAGCCTGGCGCATGAAAAACAAGGGATACGAGGTGAAGGAAATCATGTCGATTACCGGCCTGACGGAGGAGGAGATTGAGGGGCTGTAAATTATAATAATGTGGAGAAACAAAGAGCGGGAATCGAGGCCGAGAATTTCGGCACGTATTCCCGCTCTTTAATATTGTATCGTTCCAAATTGGCGAACAACCCTTACGTTAATGCCTTACATTAATATCTATTTCCTGCCTGGTGCGTGAGTCATACTGATTATCGCGTGTTCGGTAATTGCCGGGACGACCATCTACGGTGATTCGCAAGATGCGTTTCCCCTTTTTCAAGAAGTCGAAGCGTGGGTCAATCAGACGGTCACAATTATACTTGCGTGAGGCCTCTGTTTCTGCCAATCGCTGCGCCTCAGCGAGTGATAATTTGTAGAGTTTCTGTTTGCCCTCTGGCGTGGAAATGTCAATAGTGTAAGTGATACGGTCGCCAACGGGTACTAAGTCGTAGCTATTATAGCTGCGGCCTCTTGCATCGACACCCATATTTGTGGAATAGCCGCCAGCACCAGAGCGGGTGCTACTACAAGAAGTGATGACCAATATAGCAATGGCTGATATTGCTATTAGGAATAGATTCTTCTTCATAGTCTGAGTATTGTTTAAAAGTTGTAACGAAGTCCGATGCCAAGGTTGTTGGTGCCAACAGTACGGTCGGTGAGCATGTCTATGCCTGCGGAAAAGGAAGAACCATTTGGTAGCTTGAAATCATGTTGATAAATAGATGCACTTTCATTTGTCCTTACATTGTTGGCTAAATAGTTTGCAAGTAAAATACTACCAGTTGTCCATGCAACACCTCCTACAGCAATAGCTGCACCCATTCCTTTGTAGTGTGAATGTCCTTCCGCAAAAGCTAAGTAATAGATGCCTGTTCCTACGGCTACGGCACCAATTCCCCAACCAACTATTCTCACGGCAGTAGCAGCTCGTCTATAAGGATTATTAATTGCAGCATCAAGCTTCAACAAAGCTTTATCATTATACTGCTGAACACCATCATTCTGATTGTGTGGCTGATAGAGATTCGTAGCCTCTGACAGGTTCACCTTCTTGCCATTTTGATAATTGATGGCTGAGGCATCAGCGCGATTCATCACATAGTTGGAGCCGTTTAGGTCACTCCACTTCTTGTAGACGATCTCCGAAGAGGTGAGTTCCACAACCCGGCAAACGATGGTTGAGCCGTCCTTCTTTACAATCACGTCCTGTGCTGAGACGCTGGCTGTGCACAGGAGAAACAAAAATACTAAAAAATGCTTCATTTTACTTGCTTTTATAAAGTTAATACTAAAGTTGTTCCTATCCATTCAACAGTTAGCACTCGCTCGACTTTGTCGCTTACTTTAGTAAGAACTCACGGATATGAAAAGAGTGCGCTCCTGCCATATCCATCTCAGGCTCACCACAAGCCCCTAACTACTATGGAGAAACGCACTCTTTGTGCGTACTCCAAATGTAGTTAGGCATTTTGCTCGTTGTTTCCTTTCCGAGGTGGTGATTCGAGATGGAATTTGAGCAAATAAAATGTCGTGTCTCCGAAGAAACACGATGCAAAGATACAACTTTTCAGCTGATTACAATACAAAGTGCAGTAGATTTTTCAAAATTTTATGAATAAAAGACAGCAAGACATGGTTAAGTTGGGGGATTTTGAGCTATTGTATGCCCATCACTGGCACAATGCCGTGGTACCCTCCCCGAGACACTCAGTCTCGTGGTTCCTCCCTTCTCCTTACCTCTGTTCACGTAGAACAGTACTGAAAATGTGCTTCTGCTCATGGTACCTTCAACGATGTTATCAACATCGCGGACTCCTCCCTTCTTACTCGTTTTTAATTCCGGCTGCAAAACTACTATATTTTCCTGGTTCCATCGCTATGCAAAATATAGCAGTTCGCGGAATCAGAAACGGGTGGTGAGAGGTGCGTCGTTATGTCCCATCTTGCCTATCCGATTAACGAAGTTTAACCGGCTCTCAAGACCGTATCACGGGTTCTTGCCTTGGCAAGCGGCATAGCCGAGTCCAGATAAGAAACCTAACTACTTCTTTATTCCTCCCAAATTTGCATTCAACCTAAAACTGAAATTCCCCATTATTCCCCGTCTTGCCTTTTATTTACGAGGTTTCTGCGTTAATTCTCCAAATTCCGTTGTTCGTTACAGTCTTTTTTCGTAACTTTGGCTTTGCCGAAGTTACTGACACTCGGAATAAAAAACAAACGAGTTTGTTTTGTTCTTCTCTCGTTTTTTTGTAACTTTGCCGTCTGCGACGGCGAAATTACTCCTTCTCGGCAAAAAAAGAAACGAGTTTCTTTGTATTGCGCTCGACTTTTCGTAACTTTGCACCCAACTTATGAATAAAAAGGAAGAGAAATACGACGAGTTGCTGCCACAGTTGGCAGCACTTATAGAAGGTGAACGCGAGGAGATGAGCGTGCTGGCCAACGTCAGCGCCGCACTCAAAGAGACGTTTGGCTGGTTCTGGGTGGGGTTCTACCTGGAGCGCGAAGGCGAGCTGCGCCTGGGGCCTTTCCAAGGCAGCGTGGCTTGCATGCACATAGGCCATGGCAAAGGGGTGTGCGGCGCAGCCTACGAGAGGAGAGAGAGCATAGTGGTGCCCGACGTGGAGCTCTTCCCTGGTCACATAGCCTGCTCCAGCCTGTCACGCTCAGAAATAGTGGTACCCATATTCAACTGCCGCAACGAGGTGGTGGGAGTGCTCGACATAGACAGCACTGAAACAAGCACCTTCGACGACACAGATCGCCGACGACTGGAACAAGTATGCAGACTCATCACCGGCACTCTGTACACAAAGCTTACTTAATGTGTAGTAAAAACTGCTTCCAACTACCAGTTAGAAACTATCTAACTCCGAGTTAGAAACTATCTAACTCCAAGTTAGAAACTATTTAACTCCAAGTTAGGAACTATCTAACTCCGAGTTAGAAACTATCCAACTACCAGAAACGACCACCTTGACAATACCTTCTGACAGACCAAACCTCCCGTTTACGAACTATAAAACTTATAAACAACCATACACCAATGGAAAAGAAACAAATACTCTGCTTGGGCCACATCACCCACGACCGCATAGTCACACCTGCAACACCTGAAGGTGTCAACTGCGCTGGCGGCACTGCCTACTACGTAGCCTGGGCCATGCAGCATCTGCCCCACGACGTGGACTTTGGGGTGGTGACTGCAGTGGGCGACGACCTGAAACACGAAGTGGCCCGTCTGAAGGACTCCGGCATCGACATTGCAGACCTTGGCAGCCCCACCAGCGTGTTTTTCGAAAACAGCTATGGCCGCAACATGAACAACCGCCGGCAGCGCGTGCTGTCGAAAGCCGCACCATTCACCATAGAGCAGATAAAGGACTTCGAAGCCGACGTGTTCCACCTGGGGACACTGCTCAGCGACGACTTTTCACCCGAGGTGGTGGAGTATCTGGCCGCAAAGGGGCGCGTGTGCATCGACGTGCAGGGCTACCTGCGCGAAGTGCGGGGCCAGAGGGTCTACGCCGTAGACTGGGACGACAAGTTGCGTGTGCTGAAGAACGCCTACATACTGAAGGTTAACGAACACGAGGTCGACGTGCTGACCGACGGCGAACGCGACCTGCGCCGCGCCGCGCTGCAGATAAGCCGCTGGGGAGTGCACGAGGTGCTCATAACACTGGGAAGCTACGGCTCGGTGATATATACCGGCGACCGTTTCTACGAGATACCGGGCTATCAGCCACAACAGGTGGTCGACACCACCGGTTGCGGAGACACATACGCCGCCGGCTACCTCTATGCCAGGGCAAAAGGGGCATCCCCCGACGAGGCCGGACGGCTGGCAGCCGCCATGTGCACCCTGAAACTGCAGCACACAGGGCCGTTTGACAGCACACTGGAAGAGGCTATGGCCGTAACCCATATTTAGCGGGTACGGAACGTGGCCAGAGGCGCTTGAAAGCAATAACAAGAAACAACCTATAATAATGGAACACAACACTATAGCAAAACTCATTGCCCAGAGCCTCAACCTCAGCATCGAGGCCGTGGGCAACACATTGGCACTGTTGGAAGAAGGCTGCACCATACCCTTCATCTCGCGCTACCGCAAAGAACGCACCGGTGCTCTCGACGAGGTGCAGATAGCCGCCATCAACGACGAGAATGAGCGCCTGAAGGAGATAAAGAAGCGCAAGGAGACAGTGGTGAAGACTATCACCGAACAGGGCAAGATGACCGCAGAGCTGGAGCAGCGCATCGGCGACTGCTGGGACGCCAACGAACTGGAAGACATCTACCTGCCCTACAAGCCGCGCCGCCGCACCCGTGCACAGGTGGCACGCGAGCAGGGGCTGGAGCCCCTGGCCCAGCTGCTGCTCCTGCAGCGAGAGCGCGACCCTGAGCGGGCCGCCGAGCGCTTCGCCGTAGGCGGCGTCGCCGATGTCGCCGCAGCCCTCCACGGCGCCCAGGACATAATAGCCGAGACCGTGAGCGAGGACGAGCGCAGCCGTCAGCAGCTGCGTGGCGCCTACCGCCGTACAGCCATCATCACCTCGAAGGTGGTGAAGGCTAAGGCCGACAGTGACGAGGCACAGAAATATCGTGACTACTTCGACTGGCACGAACCGCTGAAACGCTGCTCCAGCCACCGTCTGCTGGCCATGAGGAGAGGCGAGGCCGAAGGAATACTGCGCCTGAGCATAGACCCCGTAGACGACCAGGAGTGCATAGACCGGCTGCAGCGCCACTACGTCTATGGCAACACCCCCTGCGGCCGACTGGTGGCCGAGGCCGTGGAAGATGGCTACAAGCGCCTGCTTAAGCCGTCGATAGAGACCGAGTTTGCCAACCTGAGCAAAGAGAAAGCCGACGAAGAGGCTATACGCGTCTTCGCCGAAAACGTGCGCCAGCTGCTGCTCGGAGCACCTTTAGGACAGAAACGCGTCATGGGCATAGACCCAGGTTTCCGTACTGGCTGCAAGGTGGTGTGTCTCGACGAGCAGGGCAACCTGCTGCACCATGAAGCCATCTTCCCCCACCCGCCCGTGAACAAACGCATGCAGGCCACCATACACCTGCAGCAGATGATAGCCCAATACCGCATCGAGGCCATAGCCATAGGCAATGGCACCGCCAGCCGCGAGACACGCGAGTTTGTGGAAGACGGCCTGCGAAGTGAGTCCCACACTCCCCAGGTTTTCGTAGTCAGCGAGGACGGGGCGTCGGTCTACTCGGCGTCGAAAGTGGCACGCGACGAGTTCCCCGACGAGGACGTCACCGTGCGCGGAGCAGTGTCTATAGGCCGGAGGCTGATGGACCCACTGGCCGAGCTGGTGAAGATAGACCCGAAGAGCATCGGCGTGGGGCAGTATCAGCACGACGTGGACCAGACGAAGCTGAAACACCAGCTGGACCAGACGGTGGAGAGCTGCGTCAACCAGGTGGGCGTAGACCTGAACACGGCGTCAAGCCACCTGCTGCAATATGTCAGCGGACTGGGTCCCTCGCTTGCTAAAAACATTGTAGAGTACAGGAAAGAGCATGGTGCTTTCACCAGTCGCGCACAGCTGAAGAAAGTGCCACGACTGGGGCCTGCCGCCTACCAGCAGTGCGCCGGATTCCTCAGAATACCGGGAGCCAAGAACCCGCTGGACAACAGCGCCGTGCACCCCGAAAGATATGACGTGGTGGAGCAGATGGCCAAGGACCAGCAGTGCTCTGTGGCCGACCTTATAAAAAATAAGGATGTACGCGCACGCGTAGATATAAAAAGGTATATGACTGCCGAGGTGGGCATCCCCACCCTGACCGACATAATGAACGAACTGGAGAAGCCTGGCCGCGACCCACGTGAACAGCTTGAAGAGTTCAGCTTCGACAACCGCGTGCACAGCATAGACGACCTGGAAGAAGGGTTGGTGCTGCCCGGCATAGTGACAAACATCACCAACTTCGGTGCTTTCGTCGACATAGGCGTTCACCAGGACGGGCTGGTCCACATATCGCAGATGGCCAACCGGCGCATAGCCCACCCCAGCGAGGTGGTGAAGCTGCACCAGCACGTGGAGGTGAAGGTGCAGGAGATAGACCAGCGCCGAAACCGCATATCGCTCACCATGAAACTGTAACGAGAGCCCTGCACGGTAAGGAAAAGACAGAGATTTTTCTCATACGACAATGGAAAAGATAATAATGGGCATAGACCCCGGCACCAACATCATGGGCTACGGCATACTGAGGGTCACCTCTGGAGCAGCAGCCCCCAAGAACGGGATGCTGGCAGCAGCAAAAAGCGGCACCAGGGCCGAGATGGTGACCATGGGCATAATAAACCTTCAGAAGTTCAGCGACGCATACCTGAAACTGGGACACATCTTCGAGCGTGTGACAGGCATCATAGACAGTTATCTGCCCGACGAGCTGGCCATCGAAGCACCTTTCTTCGGCAAGAACGTACAGTCGATGCTGAAACTGGGTCGTGCACAAGGCGTGGCCATCGCGGCCGCCATAAAACACGGCGTGCCCATACACGAATATGCGCCCATGAAGATAAAGATGGCACTGACAGGCAACGGCAACGCTTCGAAAGAGCAGGTAGCAGGCATGTTGCAGCGCCTGCTGGGAATACCCAAGGAGGAGATGGGCCGCTATCTCGACGCCACCGACGCCCTCGCCGCTGCCTACTGCCACTACCTGCAGATGGGACGGCCAGAGACCGGAGACACTCACTACAGCGGGTGGAAAGACTTCGTGAACAAGAACAAGGACAGGATTAAGAATTGAGCATCGTCGGCCGAAGCCGATAAAGAAGAACAAAACAAGAGCTATGGAGGAACCGAAGATTATTGCCATAACCGGGCCTAACGGCAGCGGCAAGACCCTTTACGTGGAGAAGATGCGGCGAGAGATGGCCAGCGACAGTGTGCGCTACGTGGCTTTCTGCGACAGCTACGGACAGCAGACCGACCGTGCTTACTACCTGCAACAGCGATGGAACCAGCACGACATTGACAACGAGACGCCTACCGTGGCCCAGGCCCTGCAACGCTCGTACAACATGAGCGGTGCCGACACGCCAGAACGCAGGGACTGGCTGCAGCGGCTATACACCACACTGGGCCTGAAAGACTCTATGGAGAAACTTGTCATATCGCTGTCGAGCGGCGAGCTGCGGAAGATGCAGCTGGTGAAAGCCTTGCTCACGAAACCGAAGACACTTATCATAGACAATCCTTTCATAGGTCTCGACGAGGCTGCACGACAACAGCTGAAGGCCCTGTTGCTGCTGCTTGCCACCGACGAGCACATCACCATCTACATCGTTGTGGCCAGACCAAGCGACATACCAGACTATGTAAGCGAGAAATTAGAAATGAGAAATGAGAAATATGATTACACCGGAGGAAGAGCCGCCGCCAACAAGACTAATCCTATTTCTCATTCCGCGCCTCTCACTTCCCATTCAGTCCGGCCTGTCGTTGAGATGCGCGACGTGGGCATATCCTATGGTGGCAGGACAATACTCAGCAACATCAACTGGACAATAAACCAAGGAGAGCACTGGGCGCTGACAGGCCCCAATGGCAGCGGCAAGTCCACGCTGCTGTCGCTCATATCGGCCGACAATCCCCAGGGCTATGCCTGCGACATAAGCCTCTTCGGGCGCCGCCGCGGAACGGGCGAGACCATCTGGGACATAAAGCGCCGCATAGGCTATGTGTCGCCCGAGATGCACCGCTCGTACAAGCACAACATACCCGCCCTGCAAATAGTGGCCAGCGGACTGAAGGACACGGTGGGCCTATACACCCGCCCTAACGAGGAGGAGAAAGAACTGTGCCGGCAGTGGCTCTCCATATTCGGCCTGAAGGGAAAGGAGGAGCAGCCCTTCCTCACACTGTCGTCGGGCGAGCAGCGTCTCGTACTTCTGGCCCGCGCCTTCGTGAAAAGTCCCGACCTGCTCATACTCGACGAGCCCATGCACGGCCTGGACGACCGCAACCGCCAGATGGTGAAAGACATAATAGCCGACTACTGCTCCCACCCCACCAACACCCTCATCATGGTAAGCCACTATGAAGACGAGCTGCCAGAGTGCATAGACCACCGCAAATCACTTAGTTCACTGTCACCGCAATAATTTGCAGTTTTTTCTGTTATTATAATAAAAACAACACTCCTGTATATGAAAGACAAAACGAAGTCATACGAAATAGACCTTATAGAGATGGCCGGCAAAGTGCTTGCTGAAAAGAAAACACTTGGCTGGTTTATCCTCGTATTTGCAATCATCGGCATAATCTATGCCCTTGGTCAGCAGAAACGTTACACGTCGTCAGTAACACTCGCCCCTGAGGCAACCGGCATGGGAATGTCGCAAAGCATCAGTGACCTTGCAGGCATGGTAGGCCTTGATCTTGGCACCGGTAACAACTCTGTCGACGCAATCTATCCTGAGATATATCCAGAGGTGTTGGCATCCACAGAGTTTGTGGTCAATCTGTTCGACGTACAAGTCAAGCAAAAAGGCGATTCAAAAAGCAAGGCCTACATTGACCACATAAAGGAAGACAGCAAGATACCCTTCTACAGCTATCCTATGATGTGGCTTGGCAAACTGCTGGAGAGCAAGAGCGATGACGAAGACACCAACGCTGAAGGCGGCGACGGCAAAATCGACCCATTCCACATGAACAAGGTCCAGTATGACATGTACGATGCCATCAGCCACAGCATAGGTTGCCAGATAAACAAAGGCACAAACATCATCACTATATCTGTTGAGGACGTTGACCCACACGTTGCCAAAACGATAGCCGACACCGTGCAGAACCGGCTACAAGAATACATCACAATCTACCGCACGAAGAAAGCGCGCATAGACCTGGAGTACGCCGAGCGGATAAACAATGAGGCCGAGCTTGAATATAAAGAAGCTCTTGACAATTGGGCAGCTTACACCGATGCACACAACACCACCGTCTTAGCCTCGTACAAAGCCAGGCAGTCTGCCCTGGAAAACGCTATGGACCTGAAATTCGCCACTCTTACACGAACGGCGGCACAGCTGCAGCAGGCTCGGGCCAAGGTGCAGGAGCGCACACCTGCCTTCACCATAGTGCAGCGCCCATGCATTCCACTTAGAGCTTCGAGCACACCACGGTCTTTCATGGTGCTTACATTCATCTTCCTCGGTGTAATGGCCGACGCACTCTGGGTGCTTTTCCTTCGTGACAAGGTAAAACAGTTCATGAAGAAATGATCTATGCCTTACCATATCTGTTGCTTGTTTGTCTCTATGGGACTCTTGCCGTGTTCTACCATAGGGCAGAAGACGACAAGACAAGGCTCTATCTGGAAATAGCATCCATAGGCATCTTCATCTTCTTTTTCGGGTTCAGGGGGTTTGTCTTCTTCGACTGGACCATGTACTACCAACATTTCTACAACATCCCCGATTTCAGGACATTGATGACAATGGACGTGTCAAAATGGGTGACGAACCCAGGATATGTCCTCCTCAACGTGGCGTGCAGGGCCGTTGTGCCAAACTACCATTTCTTTGTCTTCGTTTGCACGTCTATATGTGCAATTCTTTTGATGCGCTTCTTTAAAAAGTATACTGACAATATTCCACTGTCATTTATGCTGATGCTGAGCATCAATGGCATTATGACCTTTACCGATCTGATGCGCAACAGCTTGTCCATCCTGCTCTTCCTAAACTCCCTGCAATATCTTTATGAGCGAAAGCCATTGCAGTACTTCGCCATAAACCTTCTTGGACTCACATTCCACACCACCGCCATAATTGCTCTTCCTCTCTATTTTTTCCTTCACCGGCGCATCAACAGATGGATATTGCTCGGACTGTTTCTGGCAGCCAACACCATGTACTTGATGCATGTCCCCATTCTGAAGACACTCATCGGGCTGGTTGCCGACATTGTGGCGCCCTCCTTGAAATCATGGCTCGAAGACTATACGACCATGGACAAAGACGCCGGTTTTAACCTGGGCATAGGCTACGAACGAATCATCACCGCCCTGCTGTTGTTCTTCTTCATCGACAAGTTAAGAGACATGAGGAAAGAGAACGACATCTTCATCAACAGCACGTACCTTTACCTCATCCTGTTCCTGGTTTTCAGCGAGTTCACAAGTGTAAGCCTGCGTCTGTCAACACTTTTCTCGTTCGGCTACTGGGTCATCTGGGGCGACTTGATAAAGTGCTTCGAGTTCAAGAGCAACCGGCACCTCTTTGCATTGTTCCTCGGAGTATACTGCCTGATGAGAACCTACTCTGCTACAAATATGCAACTGGCTGAATATGAAAACATTCTCATCTCAGCAAAGCCTTATAATGAGCGCATCTTAGAATTCCGACAACATTTCAACGACAAAAGATAGCCTTCATTTCATGAGTCTTAAGAAGAATTTTGCATATAACAGCATACTGACCGTATCGACTTACCTGTTCCCACTGTTAGTATACCCATACGTGTCAAGGACTTTGGGCCTGTCGAATATTGGCATTGTCAATTTTGTTGACAGCTTGGTCAACTACTTCGTGTTCTTCTCCATGATGGGCATCATGACAGTCGGAGTAAGAGAGACAGCCGCCGCCAGAAACGACAACTCGCGCCTGTCACAGACATTCATGTCTCTTTTGACTCTCACAGGTATCACCACACTGACAGCCATCGCTGTTTTGTGGATTGCCATGTATACAGTTCCAACTCTTGTCCCATATCAGGACTTGCTATATGTGGGAATCATAAAACTGGTGTTCAACCTGTTTCTCATGGAATGGTTCTTTACCGGCATGGAAGATTTCAAGTACATAACCAACCGGTCTATCATCATAAAGTGTATTTATGTGGCCAGCGTGTTCATATTTGTAAGAAACCCTTCCGACTACAAGACCTATTACGTTCTGTCAGTACTCATGGTGGCAGCCAATGCCATAGTCAATATACTTTACAGCAGGACCATTGTGAGCTACTCTTTCAGGCAGATAGACTTCCGCCCATTCGTGAAAGCCTTTTTTATAATGGGTGTGTATATGCTGCTAACAAATGTGTACACCTATCTCAACCCCGTATGGCTGGGATTTGTCACTGGCACCGACGAGGTGGGCTATTTCACTACGGCCACAAAACTTCACACCATCATCATGGCCGTATTGCTCTCGTTCACCAACATTCTGTTCCCACGAGTGTCATACCTGCTCGCTGAAGGCAAGAAAGAAGAGTTTTGGGATAAAATCACCATATCGTTCGACGCCATCTTCCTATTTGCCTTCCCCACCATCGTATTTCTTGTCACCATAGGCCCAGACCTTCTGCACCTCATAGTAGGCGACGGTTTCGAAGGCTCATACACCCCTCTGCGCATCATCTCGCCATTGGTTCTTATCATCGGAATCGAACAGATCCTGATAATCCAGATACTGCTGGCCATGCACCAAGACACTACCGTGTTGTACAATTCGTTCATCGGTGCACTGGTGGCCATCGTGCTCAATGTGCTCGTTACGTCACAACTGGGCGCCTCAGGGTCAGCTATCGTATGGTTAGTGGCAGAGTCAGTCATTTTGATCCTGTCGGCATGGTCAGTATTCAAGAAATACAAATACGTCATGCCCTACAGAAGAGCCGGACTATACTGCATCAGCTACACTCCTTTGCTGCTCGTCATAATGGTAGTGTACCAAGCGATGGGCAGCGGCCTTGGGACGATGGCAGTCATTTCGGCTTTGGTCATTGGGTATGCAGCTGTCAACGAAATATTTGTAATGAAAAACAAGGTGACAAATATATTGTATGACACCGTCATCACACATTTTCACCATTCAAAGTAAATCCTTAACCATACTATTGCAAACATGGAGATATTAATATCTATTCTCATCATCATACTTTGCGCCAAATGGCTGGCAGTCATCATGATGTTCCCTTGGATTTGTTTCTGGTTCCAATACACCAGACATAAAGGGCTGCTAAGAAAAGTTCTGGCAGCTCCCGGGGTCCTACTGGAGAAAGTAACCAACGAGGGCGCATCGAGATTTGTCATCATCAATATTGGCAACATACCATCTATCGGTATAAGACTTCTTTTATATAGAATGCTTGGAGTAAGAGCTGGGAAAAAGGTGGTCGTTCACTACAAAACAGAAATAAGGGCACCCTTCAACCTACAATTAGGAGAAGGAACCATCATAGGCGACAACGCCCTCCTTGACGCCAGGAACAAGCTTCTCGTTGGGAACAACGTCAATTTCTCGTCGAATGTGTCTGTATATACCGAGCAGCACGACCACAGGGACAGGCTGTTCCGCTGTATTGGTGGTGATAACGGCATGGTCACCATAGGCGACAGAGCATGGATAGGGAGCAATGTCATCATACTGCCCGGTGTTACAATTGGCGAAGGAGCCGTCTGCTGCGCCGGTTGTGTTGTCACCAAAGACGTAGCGCCCTTTGATGTAGTGGCAGGCATACCTGCCAAAAAGGTGAACACCAGGCCAAAAGACCTCGCATACGAATTTGACGGTAAGACCTGCTGGTTCTATTAAGTGTTAAAAAAAACAAAATGCTTGCCTGTGCAATAATAATTGACTACCTTTGTAGGCCACTGTAAAAACAGTACAAAAGCCATGATAGAAATCAATGGCATGAACATATTCAAACAATTATAATTGCATGAACTTATTAATTACGGGAGGAGCTGGTTTTATAGGCTCCCATCTGTGTGACCGTCTTATAGCTGAGGGAAATAGCATAACAGTAGTAGACAACCTCATTTTAGGCAACACCGACAATATCAGCCATCTCATGGAGGTGCCATCTTTTAGGTTTATCCAGGAAGACATACTTCATGCTGAAGCAATGGACAAAATCTTCAAAAACGGAAAGTTTGACATGGTGTACCATCTCGCTGCCAATTCCGACATTCAGAAAGGCAGCAGAGATCCTTTGACAGACTACCAGCTGACCTTCAACACCACTTTCCACATCCTGCAACACATGAGAAATCATGGTGTCAAAAAACTATTCTTTGCTTCCACTTCCGCCATTTATGGCGAGACATCAGACATACTCGATGAGGACTACGGCCCACTAAAGCCAGTGTCAAACTACGGCGCAGGAAAACTGGCCAGCGAAGCCTTTATAAGTGCTTTCTCGTCAGCTTACAGCATCCAAACCTGGATAGCACGTTTTCCAAATGTTGTGGGAGAACGTTTCACCCATGGAGTGATTTACGACTTTATCCACAAGCTTAAAAAAAATCCGCATGAATTGGAAGTGCTGGGCAATGGAGAACAGTGTAAACCATACATTTACGTTAAAGACCTTGTTGACGGCATACAGTTCATAATACATCACTCCAATGAACCATACAACGTATTCATGCTTGGGGCTGACACAAGGACAAAAGTAAAAGAGATTGCTCAGATGGTGATAGAAGAGATGGGGCTCAACGCAACCATAAAATACACTGGAGGTGACAGAGGCTGGCTTGGTGATGTACCAGAATTCAGATATAACCTGAGCAAAATCAACCAATTAGGCTGGTCTGCACCACACGACTCCAATGCTTCTGTACGCATTGCGATAAGAAGAGGACTTGGGAAATAAGACATAAGCAAAACTTTAATTCCATAATATGCAATAATTTCATATAAGAAACGTTATAATAATAAATTAAGAAAAACGCACAGTCGCAAGGAATGATTATTACACGAACTCCTTTTAGAATATCTTTCGCTGGCGGAGGCTCTGACCTCCCATCATTTTATTGTCATGAGCAGGGAGCTGTTCTAAGCACGACTATTGACAAATACATGTACATTGTCATACACCCCTTCTTTGGTGGCAATAAGATACAGCTGAAGTATTCGCAAACAGAGTTGGTGGAAAACATCGACGAGATAAAGCATCCCATCTTGCGGGAAGCTCTTAAGATATATGGATTGCAAGGTGTAGACATCAACTCAATTGCCGACATTCCGTCAGGGACAGGAATGGGGTCGAGCAGCTCGTTCACAGTAGGACTGCTGAATGCCATAAGAGCATATATCGGTAAATTCTCAAGCGCAGAGAAACTGGCGAAATTAGCCTGCCACGTAGAGATAGACCTCATAGGAAGCCCCATCGGCAAGCAAGACCAATATGCAGCAGCATACGGTGGGCTAAATTTTATATCTTTTCACCAGGACGAGAGTGTAAAGGTAGAAAAAATCATCATGAACCCCGTGATAAAGAAACAGTTGGAAGACAACTTGATATTGGTATATGTTGGCGGGAGACACTCATCCAATGTAATACTGAAAGCCCAATCCTCATCATTTATCGAAAAAGAAAAATTCAACATGCAGAAACGCATGGTCACTCTTGCGTATAATCTGAAAGATTCTCTACAAAGCAACAATTTAGACGATTTCGGCCATATACTTCACGAAGGGTGGATTTTGAAACAGTCCATGGCTAAAGGCATTTCCAACAGCCACATCAGTGACATTTATGAACATGGGCTGAAAGCTGGAGCCTTGGGAGGCAAACTTCTCGGTGCAGGCGGAGCAGGCTTTATACTATTCTACTGCCCGAAAGAGAAGCAGGAGAATTTCCACAAACAGATGGCACAACTGCCAAAACTAAGGTTCTCTTTTGAAAATTCAGGCTCACAAGTTATATACATAGGCGACAAACTATTCTAATGTAAAACATGGATTATAAACAAAATATACAGGAATACTTTGAAAAGGTCAAAGCCACGATAGACAAATTATCCATTGAAGATTTGGATGTTCTCATAAATCTGCTGAACAAAGCCAGAGACGAGAAAAAATTTGTCTTTATATGTGGAAACGGCGGTTCAGCATCAACAGCGTCTCACTATTGCTGTGATTTCAACAAGGGCATTTCATCTGGACAACAGAAGAAATTCCGCTTTGTATGCCTCAGTGACAACGTACCCTCTATGATGGCATACGCCAACGATTTCAGCTATGAGGAAATCTTTATTGGCCCACTCCGCAACCTCTTTAACGAAGGTGACTATGTCATAGGCATCAGTGGCTCCGGAAAATCGTCGAATGTCATAAAAGCGCTCCAATATGCCAACGAAAACGGCGGGATATCCATTGGCATCACCGGTTACGATGGCGGTATAGTGAAACAGATAAGCCAATACAATGTCCATGTTCCCGTAATGGACATGCAAATTTCCGAGGACATACATCTCATGCTGGACCACTGCATGATGAATATTTTATGCAAATATGGGGAAGAAAGATAGTTATAATCCATTTGTTTCCGTCATCATTGCCACATACAACGAACCGCCAGACTTCATAACAAAGTCTCTGCGGAGTATTATGGAGCAAAGCTATCCACACCTTGAAATAATTGTAGCCGACGACAGCACTGACAAAAGAACAAAGGACGCCATTGACAAGCTGGCATCTGAGGACAACCGTATACAAGTAATCAGGCAAGAACAACGAATGGGGTTCGTTAATGCCCTTAACAATGCACTACACCAGGCTAAGGGTGAACTGATTGCACGAATGGACGGTGACGACATATCATCACCAAACCGTATCTCATTGCAGGTGGAATATGCCAGGGAGCACCCAGACATAGACCTGTTTGGCTCTTCGATGTATATCATCAATGAGGAAGGCGACGTCATATCAGAGCGCAACTATCCGACTACCAAATGGGGCATTTACAAGATGTTCTTATACAGGTCACCGTTTTCACATCCGACTGTGATGCTGAAACGAGATATTATAGACAATGGCTTTTACTATAATCCAAATTACAAACGAGCAGAAGACGTAGACTTCTATATTCGTCTTTGGCAGAAAGGATACCATTTTGGCAACTTACCAGACAAGCTGTTAAAATACCGTGTCGTTGACGACATGGGCAGAAAACGGACAAAAGAGCAGTGGATTTACAACCATAAGGCACGCAAGAAAATAATTTGGCGGAAACCAATATTTACAGTACTATCATATATTATTTCCTTAATTTATATTCATATCCCAAAGAGAGTGGTTTCGTCATATTATAAAAAAGAAAACAAGAAAAGAACTTATAATAAGTGATAAGATGATTATTCGAAGCAAAGCACCGTTACGATTAGGGCTGGCTGGAGGTGGATCCGACTTGTCACCCTATAGCGACATATATGGTGGGCTTGTACTTAACGCTACAATCAATCTATACGCTTATTGCACCATAGAGACGACCAGCGACGGCATGATAACCATAAACTCGTTTGACGCCAATTGCCACAAGTCATATCCCTCCACACCACAACTGGACATAGACGGTGAAGCATCGCTCATAAAGGGAGTTTACAACCGCATCATCAAGGACTATCGGCTCGCTCCACTATCATTCAAGATTACCACATACAACGATGCCCCGGCCGGTTCGGGCCTAGGCACCTCGTCGACGATGGTGGTGTGCATACTGAAAGCCTTCATAGAGTGGCTCAGCCTGCCATTGGGCGACTATGAGGTGTCGCGACTGGCATACGAGATAGAGCGCAAAGACTTGATGCTTAGCGGAGGCAAGCAGGACCAATATGCTGCAGCTTTCGGAGGTTTCAACTACATGGAGTTCCTCAAAGACGACATTGTAATAGTGAACCCACTAAAAGTGAAACGCTGGATAATAGACGAACTGGAAGCATCAATGCTGCTCTATTTCACCGGCCGTTCACGCTCGTCGGCCGCCATCATCGAGGAGCAGAAGAAAAACACCGAAGAGAATAACGGAGATGCCATAGAAGCCATGCACCGGATAAAGCAGAGTGCCATAGACACAAAACTGGCGCTGCTGAAGGGCGACATAGTCACCTTTGCCACCATACTTAACGAGGCATGGGAAAACAAGAAGAAGATGGCCAGCCACATTACCAACCCCGTAATACAAGAAGCCATGGATATTGCCATGAAGGCTGGTGCCAAAGCTGGCAAAGTGTCGGGGGCTGGAGGAGGAGGATTCATCATGTTCATAGTAGAGCCGACCAGGAAGAAAGAGGTAGAAAAGGCCCTTTCAATACTTGACGGATTTGTCATGCCTTTCAACTTCAGCGACGGTGGAGCACATGGTTGGAAAATATACGAAACAGACAAAGTTAACTCATTCTGAAATTTAACTCATTCTGAAATGGAACACTACAGCCAGATAAGCACACTAACAGACCGTTACCCAAAACTCATCGTATGCCGCGAAGACATTCAAAAGGCTTTCGAGATACTGTGCGATGCCTATAGCAATGGACGCAAGTTGCTCGTCTGCGGAAATGGCGGCTCAGCATCCGACAGTGAGCACATTGTAGGTGAACTGATGAAAGAGTTCAAGCTGAAGCGCGAAGTGTTCAGAGACCAGGCAGAAGCCATGAAACGCATTGACCCCGAACTGGGGGCCGTGCTGGCCGAGCATCTGCAAGGAGCGCTGCCAGCCATATCGCTGACAGGACAATCATCGCTCACCACTGCCTACATGAACGACAGCCAGCCAGAACTGGTGTTTGCACAGCAAGTGAACGGCTATGGTAAGAAAGGCGACGTGTTTCTTGGCATATCCACATCGGGCAATAGCCGCAACGTGCTCTTTGCCGCTGTGGCAGCAAAGGCAAAGGGCATGAAGGTGATAGGACTGACAGGGGAGAAGCCATGCAGACTTGCTGCACTGGCCGACATCTGCATACAGGTTCCAGAGACAGAGACATACAAGATACAGGAACTGCACTTGCCAGTATACCACTGTCTTTGCCTAATGCTGGAGGAGAATTTCTTCGGAAACAAATCACAACAATCTTAGCACACACAACAATGAAAGTTGTCATTATGGCCGGCGGTAAGGGCACACGCATCGCCTCTATAGCGAGCGACATTCCCAAGCCTATGATCCGCATCTGGGGAAAGCCAATACTTGAGCACCAGATAGAAAACCTGAAGGCCTGCGGACTCAAGGACATTACACTGGTAACAGGTCACCTCGGGAGCGTCATCAGAGACTATTTCGGAGATGGCTCCGCCTTTGGTGTCAGCATAAGCTATTTCGAGGAGCAGCAGCCCCTGGGCACCGCAGGGGCACTGTTCAAGATGCCAGAACTGACCGACGATTTCCTTCTGTTGTGTGGCGACGTCATACTTGACGTAGACCTCAACCGCTTCATTCGCTTTCACCAAGAGCATAAGGCATGGGCCAGTCTCATGGCTCATCCCAACGGGCACCCCTACGACAGCTCACTGCTCATCACCGAGCAGATGCCTCCAAAGGAGAAAGGCGGACTTCCTGTAGAGACGCACAGGGTAACAGGATGGTTGAACAAGGAGGACGAACGACGTTACTATAAAAACCGTGTTAACGCAGGCATTGAGATTATCTCGCCTGCACTGCTGAAGCACACCATGGAGCATTTCACTCCGCGGCACCCGGAACAACCTGACAAGATTGACCTGGACCGTGACGTGCTGAAGCCAGGCATTGCCACGGGCAGAATATTTGCATACGACACGCCGGAATACATAAAGGACATGGGAACCCCCGACCGTTATTATGAAGTGGAGAAAGACCTGGAAAGCGGCAGAGTGGCAGCACGCAACCTGAAGAAAAAGCAAAAAGCGATATTCCTTGACCGCGACGGAACCATCAACAAGCATAAAGGGTTCCTCACCAATGCCAAAGACCTTGAGCTTATTCCCGGCGTTGCTGAGGCCATACGACAGATTAACCGCTCCGGATTTCTTGCTGTCGTAATAAGCAACCAGCCTGTCATAGCCCGAGGTGACTGTACCTTTGAGGAGTTGGATGCTATTCACCAGAAGATGGAAACAGAACTGGGGAAAGAAGGGGCTTTCCTCGATGCCATATACTACTGTCCACACCACATAGACAAAGGCTTTGAAGGAGAACGCCCTGACTATAAATTCGACTGTGACTGCCGAAAGCCCAAGCCCGGACTGCTCCTGAAGGCAGCAAAAGAGTGGAACATTGACCTGACTGCCTCGTACATGATTGGCGACAGCGACATAGATGTACAGGCAGGGAAAAATGCTGGTGTCAAGGAAGCGCTACTCATAGAAAAGAATATGCCAGACACATTGAAAGCTGTCATTAACAAAATAACCCATCAGGAAGTATGAGATTCTCTGTAACGATACCTGCCTACAAATCGCAATTTCTCAGAGAGGCCATAGAGAGTGTAATATGCCAGACTTTCTCCGACTGGGAACTTGTGATAGTCGACGACTGTTCACCCGAGAATCTCCGCTCCATTGCAGTACCGTTCTTAACAGACAAACGCATAAGCTATTATCATAATCAGAAGAACTGCGGAGCAGTCAATGTGGTAGACAACTGGAATATATGCCTTTCGCATTGCAAAGGCGAATACATAATAAATATGGGCGACGATGACCGACTGCTACCATGCTGCTTGGAAGAATACGACAAACTTATAAACAAGTATCCTGACCTTGATGTCTTCCATGGACGTACGGAAATCATCGACGACCATGGCACTCTGGTGACTCTCCAGGAACCACGTCCAGAATGGGAATCTGCAATGTCGCTCGTCTGGAATCGTTGGGCGTTCAGAAACAAACAGTTCATAGGAGATTTCTGTTACCGCACTGAACACCTCAAGGCTTCAGGGGGGTATCATAAGCTGCCTTTGGCGTGGGGTGCAGACGACATTTCTGCTGCACGCGCAGCAAAAGTGAAAGGCATAGCAAACACAGCTTCATTCGTTTTTCAATATCGCAGCAACAGACACACCATCACCAATTCGCCTGCACCGAAACTGTCAAAATTGAAAATAGAAGCCACAATAGCTCAATACCATTGGTTCACAAGTTTTTTAGATGAGATGAGCCGGGAGGCACTTTCAGAAGAAGATGCTAAATATCTTAAGACCATTGCCTCACCAAGAAACGATTTCTTCCGCATTGCACTGGCCAACGACTGCACAAGTTACATTGCAGGCATACCAAGTCGGCTGATATGGTGTTACAACCAGCTCAGAGAAATGCAATACCCCAAGTCTGTTTTTTTCAAATGGTTCCTGAAATCTATAGCAACAATTATCTCCAAATGAACAAACGACTACTATTTATCACGTGCCATAGATTGGATGAGAATAATGGCGGCTCTAATGGGTCTAAAGGATTCATTCACTGTTTTGCAGCATTGTTCGATGACTGTTCAATCATTTACCCGGAATTTGAGAACACAACGCCATTCATACCTGCAAAATACAAATTGTTCCCCTGCCATGACAGCCGAACCAAGATCCGTAAGGGCATAGACATGTATCTGGGAGTACTGGGTGCAATACCATATTGCGTCAAGAAGCATCTGGCTGAACACAAATACGATGTAATAGTCATAGACCACAGTGTTACGGGAGCATCGCTTATAAAGATTGTAAAGGCTACGGGAGCCAAGGTAATCACTATTCACCACAACGTAGAGCGCGATTATCTGCGTGACAACATCAAGGAACGGCCAGTATATTACAGGTATCCCTATCTCTATTATGCAAAGAAAGCAGAATGTGACTGTCTAAAGGCCAGCGACGTGAATCTGACCGTGACTGAACTCGACAAAAAGGTGTTTCAGTCTTGGTATCAAAACCTGCATGTACACTATTGGGGTAATTTCGAGTACAGGGAAATACCAGAAAAGTCGTTTACTCACAGGAATAGAAACAATACATTTATCATTACGGGATCACTGTATTTCATACAGTCAGCACGACCCATAAAAGAATTTGTAGCTCGTTATTGGCCAAGAATCAAACAACAATTACCCCATGCAAAACTGATAATAGCAGGACGCAACCCCAGCCAACAACTTATACAGGCATGTGGCAAAGACCGTGACATACAAATAGTGGCAAACCCACAAGACATATCACAACACATTAGGCAGGCCGATTATTATATATGCCCTATATGTGAAGGCAGCGGCCGCAAACTTCGTATTATCGATGGATTGAAAGAAGGGCTCCAGATACTTTGCCACGACGTTTCCTCATCAGGATATGAATGTTTGTCTGAAGCAGGATGCCTCTATACCTACCACGACGAAAAAACATTTGACAAATCACTCCACGACATGATGTCAAACCCTATAGAACAGGCCTTCGTCTACGATGTGTTCCGAAAATATTTCTCAACAGAAGAAGGGATAAAAAGACTGCGCCGCATTTTAGAAGAAGAAAACATCTTATAATTACTTTACTTCATGAACATACTTATCCTTTCACCACATCTCCCCTACCCCCTTAACTCCGGAGGAGCTCAAGGGGTATTCAACATGGTAGACCAACTTCGCCACAAGCACCACTATACAATACTAATCAGCAAGGGAAGGGAATACGATCCGAACAACATAAAAAAGCTGAAACAACTGTGGCCGGAAGTAGACGTCATCTACTACCCACTATGGCGCCAGATGACGTATCCCCCCTTCGTCTATGAGCGTGCGCGCAGAGTCCTGCTAAAGAAATTGGCACCTGGAAGCAGGCGTCTGGAACTGGAGCTCGCTACAAGGCCCTACGGTGAGTGGTTCTCACACCATCATGTCAACTATGTTGCAAAACTTATCAAAGACCTGAAGATTGACATGGTACAAGTGGAATTTTACGAGTGCCTGCCGTGGTCAAACTATCTGCCATCAACGGTAAAAAAAATTTTCATACATCATGAGTTGGGCTTTGTGCGTAAGCAAAGACAGCTGCAAGGACTTGTACTGACAGAGAAAGAGAAGCGACTATTGGAAAAATCGAAGCAAACTGAGTTTGCTGACCTTGAGAAATACGACGCAGTAGTCACTGTAACACAGAATGACAAGGATGTATTAATACGTGAGGGGCTGAAAACGCCCGTCTTTGTCTCTATGTTAGCCATAAACACTCAGTCTCTGCCTTATTCGCAGTCAACAGGCCAACTGACATTTGTCGGTGGCTATGCACACCTTCCTAACAAGGAGGGCATCGACTGGTTCTACAGCAAAGTGGTGCCACTCATTTCCGACGAACAGCTCACCCTGAACTTAGTGGGCAAAGGCTGGCCACAATCTTACGGCAACTGCCAAGGCATAAGAGTATGCTTGAAAGGATTTGTAGAAAACCTTACAGACGTAGCCTACGGCTCGATTATGATTGTACCAATACTTAGCGGAAGCGGCATGCGCATGAAGATACTTGAGGCAGCCGCAATGAGTCTCCCAATAGTCACTACAACCGTGGGAGTCGAGGGGCTGGATTTCCGACACGGAGAGTCTTGTCTCATGGCAGACACTCCAGAAGAGTTTTCCAAGGCCATAAAACTGCTTTGCAACGACCCAAAACTCAGGAAGACCCTAGGAGAAAATGCAAACATTATTTTTAACAGCACATTCCACCCGCATGTTCTTGCTAAAGTAAGAGATGACATCTACAGTCGAATAGTACACAGTGAATAGTGCATATTGCACAATAGATGACGCACCGCCCAACTATGGAATCATGAACTATGCACGCCACCCTCTCCCCAAGGCATACCACACCAGCCAAAAGCGGTAAACAACCTTTTGTCTGAACGACAACGGACTATTGTTAGTTGTGAAAGACGAAGCGTTATTGCCATGCCTACGATAACGGAACAACCGATCTGATATGAAACAAGTGTCATAGTACATGTCTGCTATTTGGCCTATCCAGTAGTCATGGCCAATGATGTGCGGTGGAAATGGCATGACACGCTCCAAAATACGCCTTCGAAAAGCCATGCAGCAACCCATGTAGCTGGTATGGCAAACGGTACGGACAAACCCGCCATGAGGTGGATTAAAGTCGAAAATAGAGCGACCGGTGCTATTTGCGCCCTCATCGGCAATCCAGCCATCACTCACGACTAAATCGTGACTACTAAGAGCTGTAAGCATTCGCTCCACCTTATTTGGCTCCCATACATCGTCCTGGTCACTAAGAATAATATATTCCCCTTCGGAACAGGATATGGCATTCTCAAAATTGTAAGTGACTCCCTTGTGGGGACCGGCAAACACCTTTATCCTTGAATCGTGAAAAGACTTAAGTACCTCAAGTGTGTCATCGGTAGAACCATCGTCGGACACTATCAGCTCGTCACCATCTGATAATTGGACCAAGATAGAGTTTACTTGTTCACGAACATACTTTCCTCCATTGAAGGTAGCCATGCAAACACTAACCATAAGATCTATATCTCACTAATAGCCGTCTATACTATTCCGCCTTTCTACAATCTAATTGTACAGATACCTCTTGATGCTCTTCTTGGGTGTCTTGGCAAACTCCTGCTCATAGATTTCTATCTCGCTGATTTTCTCGTAAGCCGGCAACTGCTGGTTCAGCGTGTTACGGTTCTGCTCCATGATGCCCTCCAAGTCTTCACGGGTGAAATGCAGGTTGTGTGCCTCGTCGACGTCGGGATGTACCAGGGCAACAAGTTTCGACTCCCGCTGCACCACTATGCTCTCTACCACCATGGTCATAGAGTTGAGCTTGTCTTCTATCTCTTCGGGGTAGATGTTCTGGCCGTTGGCACCAAGCAGCATGTTTTTCGAGCGCCCGTTGATATACACATTGCCATCAGCGTCCATAGTTCCCAGGTCACCGGTGTGGTACCATCCGTCTTTGTCGAGTGTCCCGGCCGTAGCCTCAGGATTCTTGTAGTACCCAAGCATCACGTTGAGTCCACGCGTAAGTATCTCGCCTGGCACGTTGGCCGGATCGGGCGAGTCAATCTTCACCTGCATGTGCAGCACGGCACGGCCACAGGAGCCCGGCACAAACGAGTGCCAGTCGGCATAGCAGATGATAGGTGCACACTCGGTGGCGCCATAGCCCACAGTATATGGGAAGTTGATGCGGTGCAGGAACTGCTCCACCTCCTGGTTGAAGGCAGCTCCGCCGATAATCACCTCGTACATGTTGCCGCCAAACGCCTTCAGCACCTCCTGGCATATCATCTCGCGCACCTTTGCAGAGATGATGGGCATCTGCAGTAGCAGGCGCATACGGTTGTTCTGTATCTTGGGGAACACCTTCTTGCGCACTATCTTCTCTATGACCAGCGGAACGGCTATGACCACACGTGGCTTCACTTCTGCCAGCGCCTGGGCTATGATGGCCGGCGACGGTGTGCGGTTGAGATAGAACACGTGGCAACCGTGCAGGAATTCGAAGATGAACTCAAATGCCATGCCATACATGTGTGCCATGGGCAGTATGGAGATAACGTTGTCGCCCTGTTTGATGGTCTTTCCGAGCACGCTACAAGCAAAGTCATAGTTTGACCACAGTGCACGGTAGGGTATCATCACGCCTTTTGAAAAGCCTGTTGTGCCACTGGTGTAGTTGATGAGCGCCATCTCGTCGGGGCTCTGCTCACGGTAGTAGTTCACATGCTCCTGCCTGAAATATTTTGGGAACTTTTGCCCGTAGAGTGCATTGAGATTCTCGCGGGCATAGGTAAGTTTTTCTGAGCGCGATACAAGCAGCGAGAAGTCGGTGCTGCGTATTATCCCCTCCAAATTGGGCATCTGCTCTGGGTCGATGGTTCCTGCCACATGGTCGCCGGCGAAGAGCAGTTTTGCATCGCTGTGGTTCACTATGTTGTGTATCTGCTCCGGCATGAACTCGTGGAGTATGGGCACAGCCACGGCGCCGTAGGTTAGCGTGGCTATGAAGGCCACGGCCCACTGGCTGCTGTTTCTGCCGCAGAGGGCAATCTTGTCTCCCTTCTGCACGCCAGAGTTTTCGAAGAGTATATGTACCTTCTCAATCTTTCTGGCCACGTCGTGGAATTGAAGTGTCTGGCCGCGGTAGTCGGTCAGGGCGTCAAGGTTCCAGTGCTCTATGATGCTTTTCTGGATAAGTTCGTTGAAACTCGGAATCGTTTCCATAGTATATAAATTTCGTGTTATTCTTTAAGTGGGTGTAAAACAGAATATACAGTGTTATTCGCTTTGTCAGTTACCAGGTCACAAGTGGTCACTGGTAAAGATAACGTTTGATGCTCTTCTTCGGTGTCTTCTTGAATTCCTCTTGCAGCAGCTCAAATTTCACTATCCTGCAGTATGCCGGGAGCATAGCGTTCAGGTTCAGCCGGTTCTGCTCCATGACAGCGGCCAACTCTTCATCAGTCATGGCCGATGTGAGGTCTTGGTCGGGATATACCAGGGCCACCAGTTTATCCTCTCTCTGCACCACCAGACTCTCACTCACCATAGGCATTGAGTTCAGCTGGTCCTCTATCTCCTCGGGGTAGATGTTCTGCCCGTTGGCACCAAGCAACATGTTCTTTATCCGGCCGCGGATGAAGATGTTACCTTCGCTGTCCATAGTCCCCAGGTCGCCGGTGTGATACCAGCCCTCCGGGTCCAAGACTTGGTGTGTGGCCTCCTCGTTTTTGTAGTACCCCAGCATCACGTTTGTGCCACGGGTGATGATTTCTCCCGGCACCACATCGGGGGCTTCACTTAATATGCGCACCTCCATATTGTCAATGGCGCGTCCACACGAACCTGGCACGAAGGTCTTCCAGTCGCTATAGCTTATCAGTGGCGCACACTCAGTGGCACCATAGCCCACTGTGACCGGGAACCCTATGGAGACCAGGAATTGCTCCACCTCGCACGACAGTGCCGCACCGCCAACTATCACCTCGTAGGCCTGTCCTCCAAAAGCTTCGTACACCTGCTGGCAGATGCGTTCCTTCACCTTCTTCTGCACCACGGGCATGGACATGAGTATCTTCATGCGTGGCGTCTGAAGTACGGGGAACACTTTCTTGCGGATAATCTTCTCAATGATAAGCGGCACTGATATGACCAGCGACGGTTTTATCTCGGTGAAGGCCTTTGCTATGAGCGAAGGCGATGGCATGCGGTTGAGGAAGAACAAGTGACAGCCGTTGCAGAAACCGAAGATAAACTCTATGGCCAGTCCGTACATGTGAGCCATGGGCAGTATGTCGAGCATTGACGTACCGGCTTTCACTTTGTCGCCCAGACGGCGCATACAGAAATCCAGATTACCCCACAGTGCGCGGTACGGCAGCATCACGCCTTTCGAGAAGCCGGTGGTACCGCTGGTGTAGTTTATCAGCGCCAGTTCCTCGGGCTGGTCCTCATGGTATAGTATGTCCTCCTTTCTGAACGCACGCGGGTATTTCTCGCCCATCAGCATGTTAAGATGCTCACGGGCGTAGGTGAGCTGGTCAGAGCGCGACAACGACAGTGAGAAGTCTGGCAGACTGACTATGCCCTGCAAGTTGGGCATCTGTCCGGCATCAATCTCGTTGACTACAAAATCGCCCACGAACAATAGCTTCGACTCCGAATGGTTCACTATGTTGTGTATCTGCTCTGCATTGAACTCATGCAGTATTGGCACAACCACAGCTCCGTAAGTCAGCGTTGCCAGGAAAGTCACTCCCCAGTGAGCGGAGTTACGACCGCAAATGGCTATCTTGTCGCCTTTGGCGATGCCGCTATGCTGGAACAGTATGTGTAACTTTTCTATCTTACGAGCCACGTCATGAAACTGGAGTGTCTGTCCCTGATAGTCTGACAGCGCGTCGGAGTCCCAATTCTTCTGTATGGAGTCGTAAATATATTTATTGAAACTTGAACCGGTGTTCATTGCACAATTTTCGTAATTTTGTGCAAAGGTACATTGTTTTCTGCACACAACCAAATAAATAGTGCAATTTTTTCCGCTTTTACATATTTTTAGTACTTATCATAGCGAAAGGCCATGTGATGAGACCTAAAAGTCTCTTTAATGCTCACTCCTCAAGACAGAAACAGGGCCGTCCACCGTTGCCGGCAGACAGCCCTGTCATCTGTGCAATAACTTGGAGTAAATATTACTCGCCCTTCTCGAGCTGAGCCTTCAGGTTGGCCAGCACGTCGAGGTCGCCAAGTGTGGTGCTTGCGGCCACGTTTTCAATCTTCGGAGCCTCGTCCTTCTTCTTTGCAGGAGTAGCAGCCTTGCGTGCAGCACGCTTCTCGTCGCGGGCAGCATCCTCGAAGGTGCGGCTGTGCGAGAGGATGATGCGCTTGCTGTCCTTGTTGAACTCGATGACCTTGAAGGGCAGTTCCTCGCCCTGCTGAGCCTGTGAGCCGTCTTCCTTGACAAGGTGCTTCGGTGTAGCGAAGCCTTCAACATTCTCAGCCAGCTGAACGACAGCGCCCTTCTCGAGCACCTCGACAATCTTACCTGTGTGCACTGAGCCTACGGTGAACTGCTCCTCGAAGGCATCCCAAGGATTGTCCTCAAGCTGCTTGTGGCCAAGGCTGAGACGACGGTTCTCCTTGTCGATGTCGAGCACTACAACGTCGATAGGCTCGCCAACCTTTGTGAACTCTGAGGGGTGCTTGACCTTCTTGGTCCAGCTGAGGTCGCTGATGTGAATCAGTCCGTCGACACCCTCCTCCAGCTCTACGAAGACGCCGAAGTTGGTGAAGTTGCGCACCTTTGCAGTGTGCTTCGAGCCAACGGGGTACTTCACCTCGATAGCCTCCCATGGGTCTTCCTTCAGCTGCTTGATGCCGAGAGACATCTTGCGCTCGTCGCGGTCGAGGGTCAGGATGACAGCCTCCACCTCGTCGCCAACCTTCAGGAACTCCTGGGCTGAGCGCAGGTGCTGGCTCCATGACATCTCGCTGACGTGGATGAGGCCCTCTACGCCGGGCTGCACCTCTACGAAAGCACCGTAGTCGGCAAGCACGACAACCTTGCCCTTGATGTGGTCGCCCACCTTCAGGTTCTGGTCGAGTGCGTCCCATGGATGCGGTGTGAGCTGCTTCAGGCCGAGAGCGATGCGCTTCTTCTCTTCGTCGAAGTCGAGAATCACCACATTGATCTTCTGGTCGAGCTCCACAACCTTCTTCGGGTCGTCTACGCGGCCCCAGCTGAGGTCTGTGATGTGGATGAGTCCGTCGACACCACCCAGGTCTACGAACACGCCGTAGCTGGTGATGTTCTTCACGGTACCCTCGAGTATCTGACCCTTCTCCAGCTTTGAGATGATCTCCTGCTTCTGGGCCTCGAGCTCCTGCTCAATGAGTGCCTTGTGCGAAACGACCACGTTGCGGAACTCCTGGTTGATCTTCACCACCTTGAACTCCATGGTCTTTCCTACGAACTGGTCGTAGTCGCGTATTGGATGAACGTCAATCTGGCTGCCGGGCAGGAAGGCCTCTATGCCGAACACGTCGACAATCATGCCACCCTTTGTGCGGCACTTGATGAAGCCCTGTATGATCTGCTGCTCGTCGAGAGCTGCGTTGACGCGGTCCCAAGCCTGGCTCAGGCGGGCCTTCTTGTGTGAGAGAAGGAGCTGGCCCTTCTTGTCCTCGGCGCTCTCCACGTAGACTTCCACTATGTCGCCGGGCTTCAGCTCGGGATTGTAGCGGAACTCTGTGGCAGGGATGATGCCGTCGCTCTTGTAGCCGATGTTCACAACTACTTCTTTCTTGTCTACTGAGACAACCTTACCGTCGACGACCTGGTGGTCGGCCACCTTGTTGAGGGTCTCGTCGTAGGCCTTGTCAAGTTCCTCACGGCTGACACCGGCCACGGTTCCATTTTCAAACTCGTCCCAGTTAAAGTCCTGCAACGGCTGAACGTTCTTTGTTAATTCTGACATTTTTTCTATAACGCCCCTCTCGGGGCAAACGGTCTGAACAGGCGACACCAGACCAAAGGTTAAAGGGTTAAACTTAACAGGAAGACCGCGCCTGTACAGACTTCCTTTCCCCTATCGGGGCAAATCGGGCGCAAAGTTACTAATAATCTTTGAGATAGAGGCACATAGAGACGAAACATCGACCATAATTAATGTTTTTTAATATTAAATTTATTAAATCGAGACACACAAACGCAAATTTTTCACTTTTCACTTAACGCTTTTCACATAAAATGCGTACCTTTGCACCCTATGAAGCAAATCACTGTTAGCGACGCAGCCCTTTCGCAAGCTGCCATGGAGGGCATGGATGCCTTCCTGAAAGTCTTTATCGACGCCATACGAGAGTCAATAGGCGGAGAGCCTACCGACGAGACCATGCAAGAGCTGAACCCAGACCAGATGACACTGCTCTGCTGGGACACACTCCACCAGGAGGTCATGGACGGAGGGTTCGTCCAGCTCATACACAACGGCTACGGGCCGTTCATCTTCAAGAATCCGTTTGCCAAGGCTCTCAACAAGATGTGGCACATGCGCGACCTGTCGAAGATGCTCTACGAAGTGCACACCCTGTGGCTGCAGCACCGCGAAGCACTGGAGGCCGACTGCAACGACGACGAGTTTATGGCGCTCTTCGAGCAGCATCCCGAGTTCGACGACTACGATGACATGTTCATCGAAAACGAGGAGCGCTGGACCGAACAGATAGCCCACTACGTCGACGAGCACATCGAAAACTTTGCCACGGTGGCATCGTAACCTACGATTTGCCATTTCGACATTTCCACTTTTACACGGTCTTACCGATTAACACTCAAGGCCTATCTGCCAGTTACATTCACCTGCTTCCATTCGCAAATAGTAGCTGTATAGGCAAAACAATAATAGGAACCATGAACAAAGAACAACAAGAGCTCCGCAAGAAGAGCCCCGTACAGATAAAGAACCGTAAGGCGGCCTTCGAATACTTCTTCATCGAGGAGTTCACAGCTGGCATAGTGCTCACCGGCACCGAGATAAAGTCCATACGTGCCGGCAAGGCATCGCTCGTAGACACCTACTGCACCGTCATCAACGGCGAGCTGTGGGTGAAGGGCATGTCAATAAGCCCATATTTCTACGGCTCGTACAACAACCACGAACAGAAACGCGACCGCAAACTTCTCCTCACGCGGCGTGAGATAAACCGACTGGAGAGTGCCACACGCCAGACGGGCTACACCATAGTGCCAACACTTATCTTCATTGACGAGAACGGTCGGGCCAAGGTCGACCTCGCTCTCTGCAAGGGTAAGAAGGCCTACGACAAACGGCAGACGCTGAAAGAGAAAGAAGACCGCCGCGAGATAGACCGGGCAATGAAAGGGTTCTGAGGAGCGACGAGTGTGGAGTGTGGAGTGAGGAGTGTGGAGTGTGGAGTGAGGAGTGACAATTGAAAAGCGAAAAGTGACATGATACAAACATTGATATTCGACCTTGGAGGCGTGGTCATCACTCTTGACCAGTCTCAAGCTGTGAGGCGCTTCGAGGCGCTCGGACTTAAAGACGCCTCAGAGCAGCTTAACGCATATACCCAAGACGGCATCTTCGGTGACTTGGAGGGAGGTAAGATAGACGCCGAGACCTTCCGCAGAGAGCTGAGCCTTCTCACCGGACGCGACGTGACCCACCAGGAGTGTGCACACGCATGGCAGGGCTATGCAAAAGACGTGCCGCAGCGCAATCTCGACGCACTGAAACGCCTGCGA